>Ga0315900_10009836_pt1 | contig 12068 bp, 8 predicted proteins | sample LakEriMetagenome_FD_203521 | JGI IMG/M metagenome (GOLD analysis project Ga0315900, IMG submission 203521) | Freshwater fungal communities from buoy surface, Lake Erie, Ohio, United States - Buoy 12 MA114 | ecosystem: Environmental > Aquatic > Freshwater > Lake > Lake biofilm | place: USA: Lake...
CATGTCAAGTGATAAGCGTTTTTCTAAGAGTTCAGTATGCAGTAATTTGCGCATGGAGTTATCCACATTTTTGCTTTGAGCAATAAGGAAGTCATGAAAAGAAGAACATTTTTTGCGGTTATGCTCAGTTTTGCAACCATTGGAAAATGGATTGCGAATATTATCGCTTCAGAAGTGAAGAATGCACCGAAAGAGAAGCCGCAATTTACGAAAATCGACTCCTTTGGGGATGAAAAGCCTATACGCATATTTGCTCTTGGTGATTGGGGTGCAGGTACAGCCTTGCAAAAAGAAGTTGCGAAGGGCATGAATGACAATGCCGGGAAAAATCCAATAGATTTCATTATCTCGACGGGTGACAATATCTATGGAAAAGGCGTTAAGAGCGTTGATGATCCGCAATGGAAGACAAAATTCGAGAATGTCTATACCGGTGAACATATTCAAAAAGATTGGTATCCAATTTTTGGCAATCATGATTATTTGGGTAATGTACCCGCTCAATTGGAATATGCGCAAAAGAATCCTCGATGGAAATTCCCTGATTTCTATTATGTGATTCCCAAAGAAAAGAACAATGAATTATATGACTTCTTCATGATAGATACCAATTTGATGGTTTCAGGAAAGGATGAGGAAATGCTGATTTGGCTCGAAAAAGCACTATCAGAATCCAATGCCAAATGGAAAATTGTGGTTGGACATCATATGATTCGCTCTCATGGGGTATATGGCGATCAAAAATTCATGATGAAAAAACTCAAGCCAATACTTGACAAATTTGCCGTGGATATGTATCTATCCGGTCATGATCATGATTTACAATTGATCAAGCATCCTGATGACACGTTCTTTCAGGCCATTTCAGGTGCGGGTGGTGGAAGCAGAGATACTTCATGGGGAGTCAATACCATATTTTCCGCCACAAATGGTGGTTTCATGGGTTTGACATTAGTAAAAGAAATGATGTATGTAGAATGTCTTGATAAGCATGGCGAAATACTGTTCGCGCATGCCATAAAAAAATAATTCTCACACATTGAGAAGGGTATGCTTTTTGCAAGGCATAGACAGAGTAGGTATATTGTTATGTGAACCGAGCATTATTTTTATGTAATTATCCCAGTTAAGCCTTGTTTTTGTTGTAATTTTCTTAGGTTGCATTTCGTAATTGGCATAATTGTCCACAATTCTGTCCAATTACCATCTATTTATTGTCAAAAAATATATTTATTCAATACATATTCAGGTGAACATTATGAAAAATGTGTACCGCATTTTAATGCTGATGATTGCTTCAATCACCGCATTAAACATCACTGTTGCTCAAACGAGCATACCTCGTACATTGAGTATTCAAGGCGTATTGACTTCCTCTTTTGGCTCCACGCCATTGAAAGGAAAGCAAGTGTTCCGCGTTGGGATTTATGAGTCTCCCCTCGGTGGTCTTCCATTGCATGAGCAAATTGATACAGTACTTGTTGGTGAAACAGGATTGTATCAGTTTTCACTTGGTGGAATGACAGGTCTTCCACGCACAGTAAAGTTCGACAAGCCCTATTTCATTGACATATCAGTGAATGGCGAAAAACAGAATATGCGTATTCCATTGCAATCAGCCGCTTATGCATTCATGGCCGGTGCTGTTGAAAATGAAGCGATTGGAGTGGAGCAATTATCTCCTGTCATTCGTGAGAAAATCTTCCCTGATGATAAAAAAGGTGGTGAAAAAGCACTTGCCAATTATCCAAATGGCTTCAAGACAATTATCGCCGGTGGAGATGAAAATAGAACAAATGCCAATTATTCTTCCATCCTTGGTGGATATACAAATAATGTTACCGGTGCCTTTGGTTCAATTACTGGTGGCCAGGGTAATCAAGTATCCGGTAATTGGGCATTTGTTGGGGGAGGACAAAATAATAGAGCACAAGGCGCATGGAGTGGAATTACCGGAGGTAATAACAACACAATCACTTCATCTTCATCATTTGGTAATGTTGGTGGTGGATCCAATAATCAGCTTGGTGGTGCTTATGGTGTTATTTCTGGTGGAGATAGAAATATAGCAACGACTCAATTTGGTGTAGTTTCAGGTGGACGTGACAATAGTTCCACACAGCAGTATGCAACAATATCCGGTGGTCAGAATAATCGTTCTAGTGGCTCGCATTCAATTGTAGGTGGAGGAAGTAATAATACTGCTTCAGGACAAAATTCCAATGTTGTAGGAGGCAATCAAAATTCTGCAACTAATACTTATACAACAATTGCGGGTGGAAATCAAAACTTATCTTCCGGTTTAGGAGCGACTATAGCCGGCGGTCAAACCAATATCTCATCGGGTTTGGGATCTTATGTTGGAGGTGGTTCTTCGAATAAATCTACAGGAATTCATTCAACAATCAGTGGTGGAATCTCACATGATGCTAATTCTCAATTTTCTACAATATCCGGTGGAAATAACAATGATATTTTTGGCGATTTTGCTACAATTGGTGGTGGCTTAAATAACAGAATAGGCAATACAGCAATATCGTCTACGATAGGTGGTGGTAATAATAATGATGTCTATTCACCAGGCTCCTCCATATTTGGTGGTATTGCAAATGAGATAACCTCTAATTCAAGGTTGAGCTTTATTGGAGGTGGCGATACAAATATCATCTCTCATACTTCTGCAAATACAAGTATTTATTCTGTGATCACAGGTGGTAATAGAAATGCTGTTACTAACTCTAGTTATGCAACAATTTCTGGTGGTAAATACAATACAGTAACTACTTCATCAGACTATTCCACCGTCGGTGGTGGTTTATCAAGTACAATCACAAGTAGTGATTATGCTGCCATCAATGGCGGTAGAAGTAATACTATTAGTTCCACTTCAAATTATTCTTCCATTGGAGGCGGCCAATCCAATGCGATAACATCATCTGTTTGGTCAATCATTGGTTCAGGTAATACTAATACGATAGGTAGCGGTTCAACTGCTTCGGTTATTGGTGGTGGAGAATCGAATGATATTGGAAGTTCTGCAACTCAATCTGTCATTGTAGGTGGAATTGATAATAACATCGCAAATGGTGGTATACGCTCTTCCATCGTTGGTGGTTTCGGTAATGATATTGCTGATGCAGATTTGGCTTTTGTGGGTAGTGGATTTGATAATAATATCAGTGCAGGTGCAGACTATTCTACAATTGTAGGCGGCGCGTCTAATAATATTGGTGCAAGTGCATCTTTTTCCATAATTGGTGGTGGTGATAACAATACTATTGCAAGTAATGGAGTTCGCTCCTCAATAGTTGGTGGTTCCAGTAATGATATTGCTGATGCAGATTGGGCATTTGTTGGTGGTGGAAATGATAATAATATCAATGCAAATGGAAATTATTCAACTATTGCAGGTGGAAGTGGTAATAATGTAGCAACTACATCGACCTATTCATTCATTGGTGGTGGTCGTGAAAACACTACAACCACAAATGATGATTATGTAACAGTAGCTGGTGGTTATTCAAATGGCATAACCGGGGATTATTCAACTATTGCTGGTGGTAATGACAATACGATAAATGGTTCCACAAATTTTGTGGGTGGTGGTGAAATCAATTCTATTACTGGTAATCTTGGTACAGTTGGTGGTGGTCGAAATAATAGAATTACCGGTAGTGTTGAATATTCTACAATTGCCGGTGGAAGAAATAATACAGTTTCTGCCGATTATGGTACTGCTTCTGGAAATAGTAATACAATTGGCTCAGGCGCTACATATGGTGTAGCAATTGGTAGTTCAAACCAAATATCTGCCGGCGTTGCCGCAACATTTGGTGTGGCAATCGGAAATTCAAATCAAGTAACCGGTACACAAGGTGTGGCAATTGGTTATAATAATACTGCAGCATCTAATGCTATGGCTCTTGGTAATAGCTCAAATGCTCCTGCAAATGAATTCCATGCAAAGTATTCAGAAGGTTTTTACTTCACCGGTGATGGTGATGCTTCAGAAGCAGCTGCAAATCAATTCACTGCAACCTTCACGAACACCAATGCCGCCGGTAATGGTATCAATATCGTATTATCCAATCAGTCAGCCCCAACAAATTCAAATGACTTTGTACGCTTTACAAATTCTGCTGGACAAACAATAGGTAGGATTGAAGGACAAGTTGTTCCACTTGCATCAAAGAATGATCCAACTACAACTTCTGCTGGTTGGTCTACAAGTGATAGCTATCAAAGAGAATTGGGATTATACAATTATGTAGTTGAAGCTGCTGAGGGTACAAAAGATGCTGCTACCAGAGATTTGGGAATTGGTATTGCTAAAACCGTTGTTGAAGCCGTTGAAGTTGGTATTTCATGGGCCGATGTTGGTTCTAGATTTGGTTGTGGTTGGGGATTATTCTCTATCCCATGTGTAGCATTGGGTGGAACAGGAATTGCTATTGCAGTTGCTAAAGTTGCTACCATCGTCAGAATGGCGCTTGATGTTGCACAGTACACAACGAATTTCGTAGAAGCAAATCAAGGCGTAGCAGATGCTAAAAAATTAAAAACTGATTGGGCATGTAACCGCTATAGCAGTCAAGGCGTGACCTATGAATCTGGCGCAGCCGATTATGCTGAATGGCTGCCAAAGACATTGCCTGGTGAGAGATTTGTTGCTTCAGATATCGTAGGTATCAAAGATGGCAAGATTTCAAAGAATACAATGAATGCTGATCACTGCATGGTAATCTCAACCAAGCCTATTGTTCTTGGTAATACTCCGGAAGTAGGAAAAGAAAAAGAATATGAAAAAGTAGCATTCATGGGTCAAGTACCTGTTCGCGTTATGGGTAAAGTTGCACTTGGTGATTATATCTTGCCAAGTGGTAAGAATGATGGTCTCGGTATTGCACGCAAACCAAAAGATTTGTCCCCCTATGAATATCGCAAAGTTGTTGGTATAGCATGGAGTGCAGGCGATTCTCCTGTAGGTTTCAATGTGATCAATGTGGCAGTTGGTATGAATCATAAAACTACTGCACAAGTGATTGAAGAGCAAACAAATCACATTGTTATTATGGAAAAAGAAATTGATCAAATGCAAGCTGAAATCAAGAATATCAATAATGCGCTTGTCACTGTCATGCCGACCTATAAAGAAGTTCGTGGTTTGGAATCCAATGGTACATTGATTGAACTCTTCAAAGGACTTGATTTTGATCAACCAAAAGTTGTGAGCGCAAGAAAAATGAAGAGCCTTGAAAGACAGGACGGTATTGCTGCTGAACAACAAGCACCCAATCAAATGGATGTGCAAATTATACCACAACAAGAAGTTGAAAGAGGTTATTTGGAAGCTCGTCAAAAATTCATCGATGCGGGTGGCGATCCTGAGACAGATCCATTCTATTCTCGTATGGACAGAGATCCAAGATATAAAGAGTTAATGCTTCAAAATATGAATCGCTTGCTTAATAAAAGTGCTTTGGAAGCTCAAACTAAAGATCAAGCAAGTAAGCCAAAGAATTGATGAGTTATCAAACTTTTTCAACTAATCATAGAAATATCATGAAACATATAGTTTTAACATTGACAATGGTATTATTGACAGGAATATCATCTCTGTCAATATATGCCGGTACAATATCGGTATCAGGAACTTTAAGTAAAGAAATTACAAGCACAACAAATACTGCCCCAATCGAAATAAGGAATTGTGAAGGAGGTTTGCTAAGTACCATTCCTAGTGAAGCCGTAACAACGACAAAGTATGAACCTTATACAAAAAGTGGTCAAACTTTGCGCTTCGAGGTAACGCGCTTGGAAAACCCTGTAGTATCTATCATAACTATCGACACCAATATTAATAACATAAATTATAATGCCACCGATGGAGCATTCTCCGTTGATTTGGTAAGAAATGTTATTATAGAAAGCAGATATAGTTATAAAGTAAAAATCAGAATTTCTGAAAACGCCTATGCATCTGTTCTCTTTGAAAGAGAATATTCTATTGCTCCTGCTGGAAGTGGCAGTGCATTTCCAATCGGTTCCGTGATTGCATACTTGGGAAATAGTGGAAATATTGCAGGCATGGAAGCAAATGGCTGGTTTAAATGTGCAGGTCAGAGTATTGATGGGCTCACTGCATTGTCCGCAGATGAAAAAACAGCCTTGAAAAATATTGTTGGTAACGATCTTCCTGATCTTCGCGGTAATTTCTTGCGTGGTTTGGATGAAGGTATTGGCAGGGATGATGATAGAACGACAAGAACAGGTGGCGAGAGTACAACCGGTGTAAGAAGCTATCAAGGGAATCAAATTCAGTCGCATGGTCATACAGGTTCAGCTGATGCTGATGGTAACCATAATCATGGTGGTCAGACAGGTAATGCTACTGAAACTTATGCTTATAGAACAAGAGGAGATATGGCCTCAGGAGCGAGCTCTGACGTTGCTAGGCCTGATATGAATAACCATACGCATACAATTCCATGGTCAGGAACTCATACTCATAATCTAACAATTAATAATGCAGGCGGTGCTGAAACTCGTCCAGAAAATATAGCGGTGTATTGGTTGATTAGAGGTAGATAATACTACGGTAAGAAATAGATAGAAAAAAACCCGCGTTCGTGATGATTGCGGGTTTTTTTTGTTCTTGGAGCGAGCTTAAGGAAAACCATGACTAGAAGTCATGGGGTAGGGAAAGAATATGTCAATAGCCACGACTAAAGTCGTGGAGTAGGGAAAGAAATGATAATGGAAGATAAATCTTCGTATTTCAGCCCTTGATTTTAATCATGGTAAAAAGTATCATAGGTTTAGGCGCCTACAAGCGCGCTATAGGCATCTGCATCCATTAAACCATCAAGTTCTGTAGGATTCGAAAGCTCAATTTTCATGAGCCAGCCGGCGCCATAAGGGTCTTGATTCACTTGCTCGGGACCATCATTCAAAGCGGTATTGCATTCGATGATGGTGCCACTCACGGGAGCATATAAATCGGCAACTGTTTTCACTGCTTCAACTGTACCGAATGTGTCACCGGAAGATACTGTTGTATTGTCATTGAAGTCCAAATACACAACATCGCCTAGTTCGCCTTGTGCATGATCTGTCACGCCAACGGTGCCGATATTGCCTTCTACTTTGATCCATTCATGATCTTTGGTGTACTTGAGTTCTGCGGGGAAATTCATGATCAATCCTTTTTATATCGTAAAAATTTATTGCCAGCCTTTGGTATCGAGATATTTCGTGTCGAAATCACCTGCAATGAAATCCTTATTGTCCATCATCGCGCGATGAAAAGGAATAGTGGTATGCACGCCTTCAATGATGAATTCCTCCAGTGCACGCTTCATCTTGGCTATGGCCTCTCTGCGCGTAGGTGCAAAGGTGATAAGCTTTGCAAGTAGTGAATCATAATAGGGAGGAATGGCATATCCTTGATACATATGTGAATCAACGCGCACTCCATGTCCACCCGGGAAATTAACGGTCTTCAATACACCCGGTGAGGGTCTGAAATCGTGGAATGGATCTTCCGCATTGATACGACATTCAATGGAATGAAACTTTGGCGCTGTTTGCACAAGTCCGAGCTTCTCGCCGGAAGCCACAAGTAATTGTTCTTTCACAAGATCAATGCCGAGTGATGCTTCGGTCACGGGATGCTCAACCTGAATTCGCGTATTCATTTCCATGAAATAGAATTTCTTATGCTTATCAACCAAAAATTCAATCGTTCCCGCGCCTTCATAATTCACGGCCAAAGCGGCTTTCACGGCGGCATCGCCCATTTCCTTGCGAAGTTCTTCGGTCATGATCGGTGAAGGAGTTTCTTCAATCAATTTCTGATGTCTGCGTTGAATCGAACATTCACGTTCATTGAGATGCACCGCATTACCAAATCTGTCTGCAAATATCTGAAACTCAATATGTCTTGGCTCTTCAATGAATTTCTCTATATATACATCAGGATTATTGAATGCTGATTGTGCCTCATTGCGAGCCATGATATAGAGATTCTCGAGTTCATCGGCATTTTGCACATATCTCATGCCTTTTCCACCGCCACCTGCGGAAGCTTTGATCATCACGGGATAACCCATTGCATCGGCAATTTCTTTGGCTTCTTCGACGGTTTCAACAATACCAGCAGATCCCGGAATGACGGGTACGCCAGCGGCTTTCATCGTGTCTTTGGCTACGGACTTATTGCCCATATTACGAATCGCATGTGCGCTTGGACCAATGAAGGTGATGCCGATTTCGGCGCAAATCTCTGCGAAGGTGTCATTCTCGGCTAGGAAACCATAGCCCGGATGAATAGCATCGGCTCCAGTGATTTGTGCTGCGGTGATGATGGCGGGAATGTGGAGATAACTTTCGCGTCCCGATGCAGGACCTATACAGACGGCTTCATCGGCGAATCGGACATGAAGTGATGTTTTGTCGGCAACGGAATATACCGCAACCGTTTTGATGCCCAATTCTTTGCATGCGCGAATGACACGCAATGCAATTTCGCCGCGATTGGCTATTAAGACTTTTTGTATCATGATTTCGGAGTGTATCGTGGAAGAATACATTCCCAATGAATGGAATGCTTAATCAGGCTTGACAATGAACAAAGGTTGATTATACTCAACCGGCTGGGCATTATTTGCAAGAATGCTCACAATGGTACCTGAAACATCGCTTTCAATTTCATTCATGAGTTTCATCGCTTCAACGATGCAAAGCGTTTGACCCGCAGTCACGCGTGATCCAACTTGCACGAATGCAGGCGCATCAGGTGATGGAGAGCCATAGAATGTGCCGACAATCGGGGAGAGAATCGTATGAGTGTTTTCATCGGCCACAGGCGCACTTGCAGGCATCGCTTGTGCAGGTGCAGGTTGTGTGTCCACACCATGTGCCGGAACATGTGCATGTGCGACGGGTGCTGCCACTTGAGTAACAACTTGATCGGGACCACGCTTTGAAACGGATATGGATGCACCTTCTTCCTCAATCATGAGTTCGGTGGCTGAACTGGCATCAAAAATTGCCAATAATTCTTTCAAGTATTGTAAATCCATGTTTTTCTTCTCCGGTGATAATGAAAAAGCGTGTCACTGAAAAAATCAGCAGACACGCTTCATGGGAAGTGTCTGTGATTATTCTTTTACGCGTTCAACATATTCGCCATTACGAGTATCAATGCGGAGCATGTCTCCCTCATTGACGAAAATGGGAACTTGAATGGTTGCACCTGTTTCAACGGTTGCAGGCTTGAGAACATTGGTTGCAGTATCTCCACGCACGCCTGGTTCGGTTTGTGTAACGCGTAAATGCACATGCGGAGGCAATTCAACGGATAAAACAGTTGTTTCATCAGATGTCAATTGTACCTCTTGATTTTCTTTCATCAATTTTGCTGCATTACCAACAATATTGGCATCAACTGGAATTTGATCATAGTTATTCACATCCATGAACACATAGGATTCGCCATCGCGATACAAATATTGAAAGTCATTGCGCTCAACTCTCACGAATTCAATGGTTTCACCGGAACGATAGCGATTCTCAAGTAATTTTCCATTGCGAAGCACACGGAGTTTCACTTGATAAAATGCACGAAGATTTCCGGGAGTACGATGCTCACTTTCCAATACTTGGCACAATTCACCATTGTATTTCAAAAAAGCTCCAACTCGTAAATCGGCTGTGGTTGCCATATACCATCCAAATTGTGAGAAAGTGTAGGGATTTCCCTGAATCTTGAGGTCTCGAGCGGATTCGAACCGCTGTAGGGGCTTTTGCAGAGCCCTGCCCAGCCACTAGGCGACGAGACCGGCTTCATCTATAACGACTTTTGTCGTGAATGATGAATTGCAAAAATACCATTGTATGCTCGGAATACCAAGCAGAAATACCAATGTGGAAAAGATAGGGCTTGAAAACAGAAAAGATATGAAAGTCGATTGTTGAAAGCTTGGCTCTTCCTATTTTTGCGCACACAAAGCTAATTATTGGCTGATTATACTGAAGATGTTTTACAATCATGGACCTCAATATGGCTTCTTCGAATCCTTTGTTTTTGACAAAACCTTTAGAACAATTGCAAAAAGAGGCAAGTGGTGAAGGCGAGGGTCATACACTCAAACGCACTTTGGGTCCGCTGAGTTTGGTATTGCTTGGCATTGGAGCAATTATCGGAGCCGGACTTTTTTCGCTGACTGGCATTGCAGCCGCTAATAATGCGGGTCCTGCAGTTACGATATCCTTCATGGTTGCGGCTGTGGGATGTGCTTTTGCCGGACTCTGCTATGCTGAATTTGCTTCGATGATTCCGATTGCGGGGTCTGCATATACATATTCCTATGCAACTATGGGCGAATTGCTCGCATGGACCATCGGTTGGGATTTGGTATTGGAATATGCTGTGGGAGCAGCCACAGTGGCCATTAGTTGGTCTCGATATCTCGTGAAATTGCTTGGTATTTTTGAGGTTGGTCTTCCGCATCAATTTTTGATGTCGCCTTGGGATCCGCCATATATAGGACCGGATGGACTGGCTGTTACCGGCATTATCAATCTTCCCGCGGTTTTTATTACAGTGATGATGTCATTGCTCCTGATTCGCGGTACCGAAGAATCAGCAAAAATGAATGCTGTCGTTGTATTTCTGAAAGTTGCCGTTGTTTTGGTTTTTATTGGTCTTGGATGGGCATATATCGACCCCGCAAATTATACTCCATATATTCCTGAAAATACTGGTGTCTATCAGCATTTCGGATGGTCAGGAATTGTGACAGGCGCTGCTGTTGTGTTTTTTGCATTCATTGGTTTTGATGCAGTCTCCACCGCCGCTCAAGAGGCCAAAAATCCGCAAAGGGATATGCCGATTGGAATATTGGGGTCGCTTGTAATTTGTACTGTTCTCTATGTTTTGTTCGCACATGTGATGACAGGTCTTGAGAACTATAAAAACTTCGCCGGAGAGGCAGCACCTGTTGCTTTGGCAATCATGAAGACTCCATATACATGGCTTCAAACGGCCATTATCGTTGCGATTCTCGCCGGATATTCTTCAGTGATTTTGGTGATGTTGCTTGGTCAATCCCGCGTATTCTTCTCCATGAGTAAGGATGGTTTATTGCCAAGTATTTTTTCAGCCGTGCATCCAAAGTTCCTCACTCCGTATAAATCAAATCTGTTCTTCATGGGATTTGTATCGCTTTTTGCGGCATTTGTGCCTGTGACTGTTGTGGGTGAGATGACAAGTATCGGTACGCTCTTTGCATTCATTTTGGTTTGTTTTGGAATTATCGTGATGCGCAGAACTCATCCTAATGTTCCTCGTGCATTCAAAACCCCGCTTGTACCATTGGTTCCGGCGCTTGGAATTGCAACATGTTTTTATATGATGTATTCTTTACCATTTGATACATGGCTTCGACTCATCATCTGGATGGCAATCGGTTTTGTTTTGTACTTTGCTTATGGCGCAAAGCATTCAAAGCTTCGCAAAGCAGCCATGGGTTGATAACAGTATCGTAGATTTTCAAAGGTCAAGGGAATATTCCTTGGCCTTTTTTTATGGAGTGTACAATGTCTGATTTCAATCCAAATGCATATTGGGAAGAGAGATTGACAAAAGATATCGGCCTGCACAGAGTTGGACATCTTGCATATGGCAAGGCATTCAATCGGGCTTTATATGCAATTAGAAGACATGTGTTCAATGCTGTTCGACAGCAATATCTACCGGATATCTCTGAAAAGTCGATTCTCGATTGTGGGAGTGGAACGGGATTTTATCTGAATTTGTGGAATAGACTTAGTCCTAAATCTCTTTCCGGACTTGATTTTACGGAAGCTTCCGTGGAATTCTGTGCTCGGCGTTTTCCGCATCTTTCGATCTATCATGCCGATATCACAAATGCTGATTCAATGAACGTGATTCCGGATCAATCGCAGGATGTGATTTCGATTTTTGATGTATTGTTTCATGTGACGGATGATCAAAATTATGCGAGTGCATTACATGAACTTGGTAGAATCATGAAGGATGATGG
>Ga0315900_10009841_pt1 | contig 12066 bp, 14 predicted proteins | sample LakEriMetagenome_FD_203521 | JGI IMG/M metagenome (GOLD analysis project Ga0315900, IMG submission 203521) | Freshwater fungal communities from buoy surface, Lake Erie, Ohio, United States - Buoy 12 MA114 | ecosystem: Environmental > Aquatic > Freshwater > Lake > Lake biofilm | place: USA: Lake...
AAGATCATGTAAGAGTATGCCTGCCGTACATTTATAAATCACACTGTCGAGTAGGGGGTCGCCTGCTGACTCACTCAACTCAAAGGTGTAGAATGGTAGCAGCTTTGTAAAGTCATCTGGCTGAGCAGTGGCAGCCCTTTCTTCAATGTCCAGCATCAATTGCTGTGCATTAAAATGATAATTGAATCGACTGACTGTGTTGTTATAAATCCTGCGGGGTACCGTAAATTTTTTATTGCCAGTTCGCTCTGAGCCCAAGGTTCGGCTCTCATATTTCTCCGGCTTGGGAATTTCTACAGTCGTATTCGGCTGGGCAGCCAAAAGCAGTGGCGTACAGACAATAATGGCTGCACCCAATAGCTGACGGATACCTGCCGCCAGGTAAGAAACCCTGAAAGTAGAACTTGAGCACATAGCCGTGCTTAAAAATACGTTTATTTCTTCGGCTGATGTAATGAAAAAGCCTTCATCTTTGTACCTTTAACCAGTTTTTATCAAATGGCTACCGGCGAATTCAATAATTCACTCAACCGCCTCCGGAATAACTACCGGCTGGTGGTACTCAATGACGACACCTATGAGGAAGTGGTTACCTTTCGCTTGTCAAGAACAAGTGTTTACATCGGACTGAGTACCATTTTCGTTTTACTGGTAGGTTTGACCATTGCTTTGATCGCTTTTACCCCACTGAAATACTACATCCCCGGGTATGGAACCCGCGAAAGCCGGACTGCCCTGCAAATGCTGAAATTGCGCACCGATTCACTGGAAAGGGCGATTCGTTACAAGGACCAATACCTCGACGGGGTAAAAAAAGCACTCTCGGGTTCGGGAACGATGGAGCTGGATACAACTGCACTGGATGTTCCTTCCAAAGAAGCTTCTATTGATTAACCTACCACCATGAAAAAGAATTTGTTCAGTTGGTTGCTGCCCCTATTGATCGCAGCCGGCATCATAGCGATACTAATCGTAATTACTTGGGATGCATTACGGGCAAAGCATATTGAGCCTGTTGTCGTGATGATTGCCAATGGTATTTTATTGTTGACCAGTTGTCTGAATATTTATTTTCAGCAGGAAAATCTGAAAAAATCCAATCCACAGGCAGTGATGCGGGGTATCATTGGCGCCACTATGTTTAAATTATTTTTTTTGGCTTCTGTAGTAATCATCTATCTGATAGCTGCCGGAGAGAAGCGAAGCGTATACGCTATAATCCTTTCAATGGGTTGCTATATCATTTACTCATGGATAGAAACCCGCATTTCCTTGCAGCTGAAATCGAATAAGTAATGCCGGCCACAGAACACCCACTGCAGGCCCTGGCAGCCTTTCTGCCGGAAAATAGTTTTGAGCAGGTCGCTCAACTACTTCACCATTATAAAGTTCATCTGACCATCACCAAAAAAAGAAAATCAGTGCTGGGTGATTATCGACATGCAGGGGGTGATTCGAATCACCGCATCAGCATCAATGGTAACCTGAATAAATATGAGTTCCTGATCACTTTATTGCATGAACTGGCCCACCTGCTCACCTTCGAAAAATTCAGGAATCGGGTAGAAGCCCATGGAAAAGAGTGGAAACAGGAATACAGCCGTTTACTGATTCAATTTGTCGCACATAAAATTTTTCCCCCCGATATCGAACGTGCTTTGCAGTCCTCTATACGCAACCCGGCGGCTACTGCGAGTGGTGAGACCGAACTACTGTTAGCACTCCGCGCCTATAATGCAGCACCTCGAATCGGTTTTCTCACAGTTGATGAATTGCAGGAGGGCGAATACTTTGAAACCGAGAATGGTCGTGTCTTTAAAAAAATGAATCGGCGCAGGAAACGCATCGCCTGCATTGAAATAGCCTCAGGACTAACTTATAGCTTTAGTGCCATCACAGAAGTGAAAAGATGGACGCAGCAACAGCCGCGACAACAGTAAATTTCCTTCTCCAACTTAGGCTACGGCCTTCTTCACCAGGTCGGCAGCTTCACTTAATTCAATGGCGGACTGTACTTTTAGTCCGCTCTCATCGATCAGTTTTTTAGCTTCAACTGCATTGGTACCTTGTAAACGAACTATGATCGGAATATCTATATTGCCCATTTTTTTGTAGGCTTCAATAACACCCGATGCAACCCTGTCGCAACGAACGATACCGCCGAAAATATTGATCAGAATCGCTTTTACGTTGGGGTCTTTTAAAATGATGCGGAAGCCGGCTTCTACCGTTTGGGCATTAGCAGATCCACCTACATCCAAGAAGTTGGCTGGTTCACCACCACTTAGTTTGATCATATCCATGGTCGCCATGGCCAGTCCGGCACCATTCACCATACAACCCACGTTGCCATCGAGTTTTACAAAGTTCAGGTTATATTGTCCGGCTTCCACTTCAGTGGGGTCTTCCTCGGTAATATCCCGCAGGGCAGCAATATCCGGATGACGCATCAGCGCATTGTCGTCAATATTCATTTTACAGTCAACAGCAATGATTTTGTCATCACTGGTCTTGAAGAGCGGATTAATTTCCAGCATACCACAATCAAGGGATACATAAGCCTTGTAGAGATTGGTAACGAACTTCACACAACTCTTAAAAGCTTCTCCGCTGAGTCCGAGGTTGAAGGCAATTTTTCTGGCCTGGAATCCCTGCAGTTCTCCACCCGGGTGCACCCATTCTTTAAAGATTTTCTCCGGGGTATTATGAGCCACTTCCTCAATGTCCATACCACCTTCAGTGCTATACATGATCACATTCATTCCCTTGGCCCGGTCGAGCAGAACAGATAGATAAAACTCTTTTACGGGGGAGGCACCGGGATAATAAACATCCTGGGCTATCAGTATTTTATTGACCTTTTTTCCGGCAGCGCCCGTTTGTATAGTAACCAGGGTTCCACCCAGCAAATTCTTAGCGTTTTGTGTCACATCTTCCAGGCTCTTAGCTACGGCCACACCTCTTTGCTCGGTACCGGCAATTTTTCCTTTACCACGGCCACCGGCATGGATCTGTGCTTTGATGACAGCAAAATTATTGCCGGTTTGGGTTTTCAGTTGGCGATAAGCTTCCTCAGCAGCCATCACATTGTCTACGGCTATCCCTTCCTGAACGGGCACCTGGTATTTCTTCAACAATTCTTTGGCCTGGTATTCGTGGAGATTCATGCAGAAAAATTTTGGCGAAGATAATGCAAACAGCTGCTCGGTGCATCCCTTTTAAAGCTATGCTAACATTTTTTTTGCTAATTTTGAACCTCACTGGTAATCAATCGTTCAAATCAAAAACCTGTTTATGAAAACAAAGCTTTTCACACTGGCATCCCTGGTTCTGGCTGCCGGAATTTTTTCTTTTATGCCCGCACCCCGCCCGCAGTATGCTGATCTGGCTGTAAACCTTGAAAAAAGCCGTATCGACTGGGTAGGTTCAAAAAAATCTGACTTTCATACGGGTGTTCTACCCCTGAAGAGCGGCTCTGTTGCCGTTACAGGTGGTAAACTGACCGGAGGAAAATTCGTGATTGATATGGCAGGATTAAAAGTAACCGATGCTGCTGGCGATCGCCTGGCCGGTCACCTGAAATCTGCTGAAATTCTGGATGCAGCGAAATATCCGGAAGCTGTATTCGAAATCACATCGGTGAATTATAGCTCAGAGAATGCGGCTACCATCGGTGGAAATCTTAGTTACCATGGTGCTACACTTCCTGTGTCCTTTTCTGCCAATATCCGTAACTCAGATGATAAAGGTTTCTTTGCACAGGCTTTCTTCAGCTTTGACAGAACTTTATTTGGTGTGAAATACGGGGTAGGAGCTATTTCAAATGATGTGCAACTTGCTATTCACCTTTTTGCCAAATAAGCCATCACCAACTTTTCTATCGATCACCCGCCTATTGGCGGGTGTTTTTTTATCTAAAAACCGTATTTTGTCTTAAATCTTACGTTATGTCTGCCATCCCTCTTGCCGGTCAACCTGAAATTGAAATGATACCTGGTTATTTTGTCCGTTTCGTGCACACGGAAAACATGACACTATCATTTTTGCAGGTGCGCGCCGGTGCAACACTCCCTGAACACGATCATCCACATGAACAAGTATCGATGGTGCAGGAGGGGGAATTTGAATTAACGGTGGCTGGACAACCCATTGTTCTTCGGCCCGGGGAAGTATTGGTTATTCCTTCGGGTGTCAGACATGCTGGCAGGGCCATAACTGACTGCCGATTACTGGATGTATTTTATCCGGTACGGGAAGATTACAGGGCCTTATCTGAGAAGGCTGCTCGTTCGGGGCAATAATTACAACTTATTTATCTGCGTGCAATCGCTCTATGGCTGCAGTAAGCCGGGGTACCACTTCAAAGAGGTCACCTACAATGCCATAGTCTGCCGCCTTGAAAAAGGGCGCTTCCGGGTCTTTATTGATCACAACAATCACTTTGCTTCTGTTGACACCGGCGAGGTGCTGAATAGCGCCGGAAATACCCAAAGCGAAATACAGGTTGGGAGCAATCTGAACACCGGTTTGTCCCACGTGCTCATGATGGGGTCTCCAATGGGCATCACCCACCGGACGACTGCAGGCAGTTCCCGCCTTCAGGGTTTTCGCAAGGTCGAGGAGTACACCCCAATGCTCAGGACCCTTCATGCCACGACCACCACTGACAACGATATCAGCTTCGGTTAGCGGCACTTCACCCTCTGTTTTTTGAACAGACATAACTTTTCTATTCGAAGCAGGCACCGCGATCGATAATTTTTCCACCTGGGCTTCCCCGCCGGTAGGAGGGAGGCTGACGCTATTCGCCTGCAGGGTGATGATTTTTTTCGGAGTCAATATAGAGACATTGGCAAAAGCCTTACCCGAGAAAACAGTTTTACGCACTGCAAAGCCATTCGATAAATCGGGAAGCGCGCATGCCCCCGCTACCAATCCTGCCCCCAGTCTTGCAGATAAGCCCGGTGCAACTGCTTTGGCGGTCGGATTACTGCCAAAAACAATCACATCGGCATTAGCAGTTTCTACAGCCGCTGAAATTACCTGAATATAGGCTTTCGGATCTAGTTCAGATAGCGCTGCGTCATCTACATGATAAACTTTTGTAGCGCCATAATTTCCGAGGGCGTTCATCGCATCGCTGCATGTTCCTAAAACGAGAACAGCGGCATGCGAGCCGGTCATGCGTGCAATTTCACTGCCATAGCTGATTACACTGTAAGTAGACTTTTTGATATGACCATCCTGGAGGTCGGCTATGATTAAAACAGACATATGCTTTGATTGAAAGTGTTATAAAACTTTTGCTTCTTCATGTAATAAACGGATCAATTCTTCCGGTTGATCGGCGCTCACCAGTTTAACACCGGCTTTCGGTGCCGGTAATTCATATTGCACAACCGAAGTGAGTGGGCTCACAGCTTCGGGCGTAATCACATGCAATGGCTTGGTGCGGGCACCCATGATACCACGCATATTGGGTATCCTTTGTTCCGCAACACCCTTTTGGCAACTGATAACAGCAGGTAACGGACAAGACAGCGTTTCTTCTCCGCCCTCGATCTCGCGTGAAACAGTACAACCCTCTGCAGTTAATTCAAAACGAGTAGCCAGCGATACATACTCAGCCTGATAGAGTTCGGCAATCATTCCACCCAATACACCATTGTTGGTATCTATTGCTTCTTTGCCTGTAAAAATCAATTGGTATTGCTGCTGACGACATAGGGCTGCCAGGTGGGCAGCAATCGAATAACTGTCATTACTGGTTGTGTCAATGCGAAAAGCCTCATCGCCTCCCAATGCCAGGGCTTTCCTTAAAATGGCATCTAATTCGGGTCCTCCCGCTGATACGAGGTGTAATACCGTTTCTGGATTTTTTTCCTTTAACTCAATGGCACGCACCAGCGCATACCATTCATCGTATGGATTGATGATCCATTGCACATCTGATTCATCGAAACGCGTGCTGTTGTCGGTAAAAGCAATCCGGGAAGTTGTATCCGGGGTTCTGCTGATGCAAACGAGTATCTTCATACAGGCAGGGAATAAGGTAAATAATGATGATAAGAAAAAATGGTTGTTTATGCAACTATCACAAAGTTAGGGAGGAAAAGCTTTGTCGAAACAATGGAATAGTTAAATTTTTTATACAGCGGGGAAGGTGGATAAATTGCTAACCTATCTTTGGGTATGAACCGAATGGAAAAACTGCTGGCTTTTCTGAAAGAACAGCCCCGAGACCCCTTTTTGCGGCATGCATTGGCGCTGGAATACCAAAAAGCCGGTAACACGAATGCCGCTATCGAAGTATGGGAGAATCTGTTAAACGAATTGCCTGATTATGTAGGTGCTTATTATCACCTGGCAGGTGCGCTGGTAAACCTGCAAGAGAAGGAACGGGCTTTGACTTGGTACGAGCAGGGACTTGCCGCTGCTAAAAAAGCCGGTGACAACCACGCCTGGAATGAACTCAGGGCTGCCTATGACGATTTGATGGATAGCTAAATGTCAGTAAAAGCTAAAAGAACTGAAATCAACTACCGCGCGAACCACCGGTTTTAATCATTTTCTTACCACCCCCACTGGCTTTCGCTGCACCGGGTTTGGGTATAAACCGGGAGTTCTGCACCCCGGGAATCGTTCCTTTTTTGCCTGATTTTCCGCTGTTTTTGTTATTTACGGGTAATCCCATACTGAAATAATTTGTGTTAAGATACGCAATTTTCTATAAATCCGGTTTAGGCCAAAAACGTCAACCATCTAATCGCATTTGCATCTCCGCATCGATCTTTTTGAACAAATGGTAGGGTTTATACGATCGCCATTCAGGCAAATCCATTAACTCCATGTAGTACTGCAATTTTTTGCGGATAAAATCCTGCTGGGTGGCAGGAGGCATATTTAATACAATGATCCACCCGGTTTCTTCCCTTAACTCCTCTGCCCATTCTTTATAATACTCATTGTCGCTGCTATGAAAATTCAATACATTCTCGGCAATAAAAATGAATTTGGTTAATCCCTGTTTCATTAACTCATCACCAATATTTCTCTTGAGTAACATGATGTCATTTTCAATGGCATCATTCCATTCTCCAATTAACTCAATTACACAAAAATGCAACTCATAGTCTGCATAAATGATCTTGAGGTATAAAGTCTTGCTGCCAAAATCATCCCACTGAGGATGGATGTAGTAGTTGTAAATGGTCTGGGAGTATTCAAATTCACTGTAACTCCTACCAAAGAAAGGTGAAAGTTTATCTTCCTCTGATATATACAAATGCCTCCAGTTGTAATAAGGCTCTATCTCGTGCATATCCAGATTTAATGGCTATGTCCTGCTGCCTCAATGGCTCGCTTCACACTGCCATGCTTGAGCAACAGGTCTTTTGCCTCTTCATAATCTTTTAATCCTAACCCTTCCATTACCATTTTTACCCCCCTATCAACCAGTTTCACATTGCTCAGTTGCATATTGACCATCTTATTGTCTTCCACCCGGCCCAACTGTATCATAACAGCAGTAGATATCATATTCAGCACTAGCTTTTGGGCAGTACCGCTTTTCATTCTTGTACTTCCGGTAATGAATTCCGGTCCTACCACAATTTCAACCGGAAAATCAGCCTCCCTCGAAACCGGGGCATTGGGATTGCAACTAATACTTCCGGTGATAATACCCTTCCTTCTGCATTGTTTGAGTGCTCCAATTACATAAGGCGTACTTCCGCTGGCTGCGAGTCCTACCACCACATCTTTGTCACTGACGAAATGTTTCATGAGATCATTCCATCCCTCGTCTGGATTATCCTCTGCGAATTCAACAGCAGTGGTAATGGCTTTATCACCGCCTGCAATAATGCCAATCACCAGTCCATAAGGAACCCCAAAAGTGGGTGGACATTCACTGGCATCTACAATACCCAGCCTGCCACTTGTACCGGCGCCGATGTAGAACAGTCGACCACCCGCCAGCATTTTATCACTGATGGCGGCTACCAGCTTTTCGATTTGAGGAATTGCTTTCTCTACAGCATCCGGAACGGTTTTATCTTCTTTGTTGATGTTCTTCAACAATTCTGCTACCGTCATTTTTTCCAGGTGGCGGTATTGGGAAGCCTGTTCGGTGTAACGGATAAACTCTTTCATAATGTCAGGAATGATAATCTATAAGGCCTTGTAGCGGGGTTTTGAGTATTTTGCCGGCTTTCAATTCATAAAAGTCACAAAGTTCCTTCAAAACATCTTTGAAACCAAAAGCAATGCTACCCGTGAAATGTATAGGTACTGACTTGATTTCGGGGTAGGAAAACAAGTGCTGGTGAAAGAAGTCCCGGAGTCCGTCCTCCACAATATTCTCCACCATATAATGTCCCCGGTTCTCCGCCAGAAAAATGGCAAGTGAAGCCAGGTATCGATTGGCGAGGGGCTTCTTATATACGCTTTCCAGGATATCCGCCCGCTGCTGACCAAAGCGTTTTTCAAAAGCCTGTCGCAGCGGTTGGTCCATGATGTCATATAAATAATACTGCACCAATTTCTTTCCCAAGTAAGCACCACTGCCCTCATCGCCGAGTATATAACCGATACCCGGACTATTTCTAACAATCCGGTTACCATTATAATAGCACGAATTCGAGCCTGTTCCAAGAATGCAGGCAATACCCTTCTCACGGCCGCAAAGCGCTCTGGCCGCCCCCAACATATCGGTTGCCACCTCCAATTTGGCTCCGGAAAATTTTTGCTTCAATACCTGCTTCAATATGCGCTGATTGGCAGGCAGGCTCAGACCTGTGCCATAAAAGTGAACGGCATCAACTGAAGTATTTTTCAGTTTCGGAAGCACATCTTTATCTAATATCGCCGCAATCGCTTCCGGCGACAGGAAGTAAGGACTGATGCCCTGGGTCGTAAATTTCTTCCCCTTTCCATGGCCCACCAGTTTCCAGTCACATTTGGTAGCACCGCTGTCTGCAATCAGTTGAACCTGCATCTATTAAGTATTTAAGTCCGGTTACCTGCTTTCAATTCACACAAAAAAACTGCTTTCAATATTTATCAGGATATTTGCCGGAATATCGTTCTGCAAAGAACCACTATTTATGCCAAGTAAAAAAATACAGGTTGCCCTTCCACTGCTGCTATCCGTCGTCATGATAGTAGGTATGTTTATAGGATATCAATTGCGGTCGAAGACCGGGAATGCCCCGCTTTTGTCTACCGGTAATCAATCTTCCCTGCCCGAACTCATCCGGTTGGTGCGGGAAAAATACGTGGATGAAGTATCTGCCGACAGCATCGATCAACTCGTCAGTAATGAGTTACTGAGCCACCTTGACCCTCACTCAGTTTGGATGTCTGCAACCGACCTGCAGGATGTCGAAGATGAAATGAATGAATCCTTTCAGGGTATCGGCATCGAATTTCAACTGCTGCGTGATTCTGTACATGTGATGTTTGTTATTCCGGGTGCTCCGGCTGCCAAGGCAGGAATTTTGACAGGTGATGTGCTACTCTCCATCAACGATACTTTGTTACTTTCCGGACAAAAACGGTCACCCGCAGGTGTGCGCAAAGCCTTGCGGGGACAACCCACACCTGATCTGCGACTCGCCTTATTACGCAACGGTAAACGCATAGAAACTAAGTTGACAAAAGGCACGGTGCCCCTACCAGCTGTAGATGCTGCTTTTTTGCTACAACCCGGAACCGGCTACATCCATATGAGCAAATTCGCGAATCGTACCTACGAGGAATTCATGCAGCAAATGGAAAAATTGAAGACAAAAGGCATGAAACAGCTGGTTCTAGACCTTCGGGGTAATGGGGGCGGATTGATGCAGGAAGCTATTGATATTGCTGACGAATTTTTGTCAGATGATAAGCTGATCGTTTACACGGAAGGGAAACATGTGCCTAAAACAATGTATAAAGCCAAGCGCTTTGGAATTTTTGAAGAAGGTGGATTGGTTGTACTGATTGATGAGACTTCCGCCTCAGCCAGTGAAGTGCTGGCGGGTGCACTGCAGGACTGGGATCGTGCGACCATCATTGGTAGAAGAAGTTTCGGAAAGGGATTGGTACAACAGCAATTCAATCTCTCATCCGGTAATGCTGTTCGATTAACGACTGCCCGCTACTTCACGCCATTGGGCAGAAATATTCAAAGACCCTACATGGATAAGGATAATCCAGATCAGCAGCTCGTTCCCCATGCTTCAATGAAAAATATACGGTACGATAATGATACCATTCAGCAGCGGGGTAAAGTATACACCACTCCGGCGGGGAAAAAACTTTATGGGGGAGGAGGAATACAACCAACGATGATTGTTGCCTGGGACACCACCGCATTAACTCCCATTATCTTTGAAGTACTTTATAAAAATACCCTCAACAGGTATGTGTATGATCTGTACTTAAAGTCACGTTCCCAACTTGACACTTTTACTTCTGCCACCAATGTGGCTGCCTACTTACAGCCGGGTGCAGGGTTTCGTTCTGCTATTCAGGCAGCTGCCGCAGCCGATGGTATCGAAATGAAAAATATGACACCGGCACAGGAAACATTTTTGTTACATAGGTGTCGAATGTTGATGGGAAGACAGCGGTTTCACCAGCAAGGTTTTTATGAAGTGGCAGCATTATATGATCCTGCTATTAAGACAGCCTTACAGGTGCTCAAATAAGTAGCCGACGGGTATACACTAAATTTCAATAATTTAGTGAAAACTTTACCCTATGCATCTGCGCCTCGCAGTTAGTCTGCTTCTTTCCGTTACGCTACCTTTTTTCTCAGCAGCTGCTGACACCACCATTTCAATCATACCTGAACCCGTTTCCATACAAGTCAATAATGGAAACTATGTGTTACCATCTTCATTGACCATAGCAGCCCCTGCCCTCGTGGAGGCAGACTGGGTAGTTCAGGCGCTGCAAGAACGCTTGCTCAAAGCGACGGGACGTCGTATGGTTCGAACCAGTAATGCAAAAGCCGTCATCAGACTGGAAAAAGCCACAGGCGAAGAAATCTCATTGGGGAAAGAAGGCTATCGCCTCACCGTCAACGGAACAGGCATTGTGATCAAGGCAGCAGCACCTGCAGGTTGGTTTTATGGTGTTCAGACTTTATTTCAGTTGTTACCAAAGGAAATTGAAAGTGCGGTTCCGATGAAAAATATATCCTGGAAAATTCCTTTTGTGCATATAATGGATAAGCCACGTTTCGGCTGGCGCGGACTGATGCTCGATGTTTCCCGGCATTTTTTCACCAAACAGGAAGTAAAGCAATTCATCGATGACATGGTGCGCTACAAATACAATGTTTTGCATTTCCATCTCACCGATGACCAAGGATGGCGCATAGAAATAAAAGGCTGGCCCAGGCTAACAGAAATTGGTGCCTGGAATGTTAAGAAACAAGGCTATTTCGGCACCTTCTCACCCCCGGGTAAAGATGAAAAACGTGACCAGGGTGGCTTTTATACACAGGAAGACATCAAAGAGCTGGTTCAATATGCCAAGGAACGCTTTGTAAATATTTTACCCGAAGTGGATGTGCCGGGTCACAGCATGGCTGCCGTGGTTGCTTATCCGGATCTGTCAGGTACCCCTGAACTCGCTGCAACTTATCAGGTGAATTCAGGCGAGGAATTCATGGATTGGTCCAGGGGTAATCCGCCAACAGCTATGACCAACAATACCCTTTCACCCGTAAAAGAAAATGTCTATCGTTTTCTGGATGATATCGTTACTCAATTAGCCGCTTTATTCCCCTTCCAATATATTCATACGGGTGGCGATGAGTGTCCGAAAAATTTCTGGGAAAAGGATCCGGCTGTGCAGGAATTGATGAAGCGGGAAGGACTAAAAAATATGGATGAAGTACAGAGCTATTTTGAGAAGCGACTTGAAAAGATCGTTAGCTCGAAAGGAAAGAAAATGATTGGGTGGGATGAAATACTACATGGCGGACTAGCACCCGGTGCTGCCGTTATGAGCTGGCAGGGGATGAAAGGAGGTATTGAAGCGGCCCGACAACAGCATGAAGTAGTCATGACT
>Ga0315900_10009843_pt1 | contig 12066 bp, 14 predicted proteins | sample LakEriMetagenome_FD_203521 | JGI IMG/M metagenome (GOLD analysis project Ga0315900, IMG submission 203521) | Freshwater fungal communities from buoy surface, Lake Erie, Ohio, United States - Buoy 12 MA114 | ecosystem: Environmental > Aquatic > Freshwater > Lake > Lake biofilm | place: USA: Lake...
GATCCACAACTTTGTGCCATGAAGTCACTCGTCCTTTATGTGCTCCTGTTCGCGGCCTGTACGGCTCGGCACAGCCCGGCCCCGTTCACCCCGGCCGATGATGCCGCGATACGCGCCGTGATGGCCGACCAGGAGGCGGCCTGGGACCGCGCCGACATCGATGGCTTCATGCAGGGCTATGCGGATACGGTGTGCTTCCTCAGTCCACGGGGCCGGACATGCGGGCGCGCCGAGGTGACGGCCAATTACAAGCGCAGCTATCCGGATGCGTCCGCCATGGGCGACCTCACCTTCGGCGTGGGAGAGGTGGTGCCTGCCGGTGCCGGTCACGCCTGGATGACGGGCACCTGGAGATTGACGCGGACCAATGACACGCTTGCTGGAGCGTTCTCCCTGCTCTGGGTCAAGCAGGGCGAAGGCTGGCGCATCGCCCGGGACCACACCTATTGAATGTCGAGGACAGGAATGCGGGGCTCGGTCCATGGCCCTTTGCCGATCGGGGCTTCCCGGTAACTTGCGGCCCCTGCCTGCGCTGCTGTGGAACTGAGCATCACCCTCATCCTGATCGTCGTCATCGCCCTGGTCTCGGTGGTGGCCTTCAGCGACCAGCGGTTGTTCGCGGCGCTGCTCTTCGAACCCTACCTCATGCGGGTGCGGGGCGAATGGTACCGGGTGGTGACCCACGCCTTCATCCATGCGCATTGGCCGCACCTCCTCGTGAACATGTTCGTGCTGTACATGTTCGGGCGCAACGTGGAACTGCTCTATGGCATGGTGAGCGAACGACCGGTGTGGAGCACCTACCTGCTGCTCTTCCTGGGCGGTGTGATCATCGCCTCGCTGCCCGGCTTCCGACGCCACGCCCAGGACCCGAACTACCGCGCGGTGGGGGCCAGCGGTGGGGTGTCGGCGGTGCTCTTCGCGCAGATCCTGTTGCTGCCCACCACGAAGGTCACCTTCCTGCTGCTGCCCATTCCACTTCCCGCGTGGCTGTTCGGGGTGCTCTACCTGGTGTATTCGTGGCAGATGGACCGCCGTAGCAACGACAATGTCGCGCACGATGCGCACTTCTATGGGGCGGTGTTCGGCGTGGTGTTCACTGCGCTGCTCGATCCCCGCCTGATCACCCACGTGGGTTATCTCCAACGCCAATTGGGCCTTTGACATGCGCAGCGCCGTGTTCCTGGATCGTGATGGCGTCCTGAACCGGGAGCGTGGTGAGCATACCTGGCGCCTGGCCGACTTCGAGGTGTTGCCGGATGTGCCGGAGGCCCTGCGCCAGGCGGTGGATGCCGGTCACCTGTTGGTGGTGATCACCAACCAGAGCGGAATCGGGTTGGGGCTTTACGGTCACGCCGAGGTGGAGAAGGTGCATGGCTATCTTCGGACCATGCTGGCCGAACGGGGCATACACTTCGCGGACATCTTCTATTGTCCGCACCATCCCAGCCGTGGGCGCTGCCTCTGCCGCAAGCCGGGGTCCCTGCTGCTGGAACGGGCCATGGCCCGGCATGGCATCGATCCGGCCCGGTCCGTGATGATCGGCGATCGCGACCGGGATGTGGAGGCCGCGCAAGGGGCGGGCGTGCGCGGCGTGCTGGTGGAGCACAACAGCCCGCTGCTCCCCGTGATCCAAGAACATGTGCTGAAGGCATGAGCGCATACGTGAACCTTGACGGACAAGTACTACCGGCCGAGGGTCCGGTGCTGGGCCTCGACAACAGGGCCTTCCACTATGGTGATGGGCTGTTCGAGAGCCTGCGCATCGTGAACGGTCGGCCGTGCTTCGTGGATGCGCATTGGGCCCGCCTCACCACCGGTGCCGCGTTGTTGCGGTTCGAGCTGCCTCCCGGTCTTGATCGTGCCTCCTTCGAGCGCCACATGGTGGAGCTGGCCCAACGCAATGGCCTCGCCAGCGCACGCTGCCGGTTCACCCTGTTCCGGGGTGGTGGTGGCCACTACCGGCCCACCTCCAGGACCGGGCGGTTCGCCATCGAGGTCTCCGCCCAGCCGGATCCGCATCACACCCTGAATGAACAGGGCCTGATGGTGGACATCTGGCCGGAGATGCGCAAGCCCATCAATGAGCTGTCCCGCCACAAGACACTGAACTGTCAGTACTACATCATGGCCGCGCTCTGGAGCGAACAGCGCGGATTGGATGATTGCCTGCTGCAGAACGAACGCGGCAACATCATCGAGAGCAGCAACGGCAACCTCTTCATCGTGAGCAATGGTGTGCTCTATACTCCCTCGTTGAGCGATGGTTGCATCGGTGGGGTGATGCGTGCGCAGGTGATCAACCTGGCACTTACCCATGGCATCAAGGTCTACGAATGTTCGCTGAACCCGCAGAACCTGCTCGCGGCCGATGAGCTCTTCTTCACCAATGCCGTGCGGGGCATCCAGTGGGCGGGTACCTACCGCACCAAGCGCTACCAGCACAAGATGAGCGGTCAGCTCACCGAGCTGTTGGTGAGGTCGACCATGGCCTGATCGAGGGGCTTAGTTCAAGGCAGGGTCCTCGGGGAAGTTGGCCAGGGGAGCGAACTCCCGGCCCATGCCACGCAGCGTATCGGCCCAGAGGTCGGCGATGCGCACGTTCATGATGCGTCGTTTGTCGGCAGGCGCCACCAGCCAGGCTTTTTCGCCCATTTCCTTGGAGAGCTGATCGGTGCCCCAGCCCGAATAGCCCACGAAGAAACGCACATGCTTGGCCAGCTTCGGGTCGGTGGCCAGCACGGCACGCAGCTGTTCGAAATCGCCGCCCATGTGGACACCGTCCACCACTTCCACGCTTCCGGTGATGTGCGGGCCGATGGTGTGCAGATAATAGAGGTTGCCGCTCTGCACGGGGCCGCCGATGCTCACGCGCGAATCCACCACAGGCATGTTCTCCATCAGTTCGCTCACGGTAATGTCCATGTGCCGGTTCAGCACGAAGCCGAACGACCCTTCCTCGTTATGGTCGCAGAGCAGCACCACCGTGCGCCGGAAGTAGGGGTCGGGGAGGAAGGGCTCGCTCACCAGCAGGCGACCACGCGCCGGTGGCAGCGGGTTCTCGGGGTCGAGGTCAAGGATGTCCTTCGCCATGACCCGCTGAAGGTAGGATGTTGGGCGGGTCTCGCGCAACACCCGCATCGGCGCAGGATGAACCCGGGTATCTTCGTCCGCGTAGAAGCACCGCCATGAGCGCAGGCAAGCACATCCATCACCGCATCGATTACACAAAGGCCACTCTGTTGGAGAACGAGGCGGGCAATGACCCGATCGCGCTCTTCGCGCAGTGGATCCATGCCGCCGAGGAGGACGGCCTTCCCGAGCCGCATGCCATGACACTGGCCACTGCAGGTACGCTCACCATCAGTTGCCGCGTGGTGCTGTTGCGCAGCTTCGATGCGCGCGGTTTCGTGTTCTATACCAACCACAACAGCCGGAAGGCGATGGACCTGGAGCGGGACCCGCGCGCTGCGCTCAACTTCTTCTGGCCGCAGCACGAGCGCCAGGTGCGCATCGAGGGGCGTGCCGAACCGGTGAGCGTGGATGAGTCGGATGCCTACTTCGCATCCCGTCCGCGCGAGAGCCGCATCGGCGCCTGGGCCAGTGATCAAAGCCGCCCGGTGGAAGGACGGCAGCAGATGGAGGAGCGCTATGCGCGGTGGGCCGAACGCTTCGGCGATGGCGAGGTGCCGCGGCCTTTGCACTGGGGCGGTTACCGCGTGCGCCCCGTGCGCATCGAGTTCTGGCAGGGACGTCCCAGCCGCCTGCATGACCGCATCGCGTTCGAGCAGCTCAGCGGGGGGGAGTGGGTGCGCGTGCGCCTTCAGCCCTGAACCATTGCACGGTATGGAAAATGAAAGACCCCGGCCAAGGCCGGGGTCTTCGCGTACAGGGATACACCCCCGTTAGTCCTTGCTATCAGCCTTCTTGGCGGCGGCCTTCTTGGGGGCGGCAGCCTTCTTGGCGGCGGCCTTCTTGGGAGCAGCCTTCTTGGCAGCCTTCTTCGGTGCGGCCTTCGCGGTGGTGGCGGCCTTCTTGGCAGCTACACGCGTGTTGCGCTTGGAAGGGCGGCTCTTGCCGGCGCTGCCAGCGCGACGCTTGCCCTTCTTGGTCTTGATGTCCCCTTTGCCCATGGTCTCGAGTGTTTGCGTTTGATGCAAAGTAACCCGCGCGGTTCCCCTTGGCCGAGCGGACCTGGCGTGCACTTCTCAACGTGGACCTGTCAAGATCGACCGCGGCATGCTTCATTCTGCTGCGCGTGCGGCATCATCGCGCAGGCGTTGTTCGAGGTGTGTGGCGCTGTGCACCACCTTGCGCGCCCAGGCCAGTTTCAGTGCGATGAGCGCGGCATCGTCAAGGTGCCAGGGTACATCGCTCGCACGCAGACGTTCCATCACCGTGTAGAGCACGATGGCGGCCGAGACGGAGATGTTGTAGCTCTCAGTGAACCCGTACATCGGTATGCGCAGACCGATGTCCGCCTGTTGCATCAGCGCATCGCTGGCACCGGTGAGCTCCGTGCCAAAACAGAAGGCGAGCGGCCTGTCGAGCGGAATGGTCTGCGGGGTCACGTTCTCCGCGCGGGGCGAGGTGACAACGATCGCGTAGCCGTGGGCACGCAGCCGGTCGATGCAGCGCTGTGTGTTGTCGCCCTGCTCGCGATAGCGGTGCATGTCCACCCACTTCGATGAGCCTAGCGTGACGTCCGGGTTCACCGTGAACTTGTTGCGGTTCTCGATGATGTGCATGTCCTGAATGCCGAGCAGGTCGCAGGTGCGCACCACCGCGCTGGCGTTGTGCGGCTGGTAGATGTCCTCGAGCACAGCGGTGATGTGGCGCGTGCGTTGCGGAGCAAGGCGGTCGAAGAGCCCGCGCTTGTTCTCCGAGATGAACGCGGAGAGCTGTTCGTAGAGCTGCTGGTCGGTCATGGTGGTGCAAAAAAAGAAAGTCCCCCGCCGGGGCGGAGGACTTTCCGTTCCGTAAGCCGGAGCTTACTTCACTTTGTTCTGCAGGTCGGCGCCGGCCTTGAACTTCACCACCTTCTTGGCAGCGATCTTGATCTCCTTGCCGGTCTGGGGGTTGCGGCCTTTGCGGGCAGCGCGCTTGGTGATGGAGAAGGTGCCGAAGCCGACGAGGGCCACGCGCTCACCCTTCTTCAGCGCCTTGGTGGTGCTGGTCACGAAAGCGTCCAGTGCACGCTTCGCATCAGCCTTGGAGATCTTCGCCTCAGCGGCGATCGACTCGATCAGTTCAGCTTTGTTCAAGCCCATGGTTGTGAGTGTTTGAGTTGGTTGGTTTAGTGAACTCACGGGCAAATGTATCCGCGTATCCAGTGCTGTCAAGGGTTTCCGACGGTCCGCGCTGGGAATGTTGAAAAATCAGGGGTCTTGTTGATAAGTGCGTCTGTATCCCGCCCCCACCAAGGGTTTCAGAAAATGTGGATGGAGCGTTTTTGTAGTCGTTGGACCAACGCTACTTATCGATCCCCTATGCGATCGATGTTCCCTTTCGTCGCCTGCATCCGTTGCACCTGCTGCATGCCGCGCACGAACTCGGCGGCGGTCATGCGGCGCTTGCCTTCGGCCTGCACCTCGATCAGTTCCAGCCAGCGGTCCGCGCAGGCCAGCAACAGCCGGTCCTTCAGCGTGCGCAGGGTGCCAGTCGGCGTGTCCACGGCTTCATCAGTGATGCGCGTGCGCAGCAGTTTGAACTGCATCGGTGCGCGGTCGTCCGCGTGCAGTTGCAGCCAGGCACCGGGAAAGGGGCTCATGCCGCGTACATGGTCATGTACCCGCTGTGCAGGTAGGGCAGGGTCGAGCAACAGGTCGGGCGGATGGATCTTCGGAGCGTTCCGCAGCATGCCGTCAGCGTGTACCTGTTGAGGCATGCCCTTCAGCACGCCATCATGCAACCCCTGTACGGTGCGCACCATCAGCGCGGCGCCGATGTGCATCAGTTGGTCGTGCAGTTCACCGGCCGTGGTGTCGGGGCCGATGGGCACGCGTTCCTGCAACAACAGGTCGCCGGTGTCGATCTCGTGGGTGAGCAGGAAGGTGGTGACACCGGTCTCGCGTTCGCCATTGATGAGGGCCCAGTTGATCGGCGCGGCACCGCGGTACTGCGGAAGCAGGGAGGCATGCAGGTTCACGGTGCCGAGCGGCGGACGGCCCCACACCACTTCGGGCAGCATGCGGAAGGCCACCACCACCTGCAGCGTGGGGGCGATGCGGTCGAGTTCAGCCAGGAAGGCCGGATCGCGCAGCTTCTCGGGTTGAAGTACCGGCAGGCCAAGTTCCACGGCGCGTTCCTTCACCGCGCTCATCCGCAGTTGCCGGCCCCGTCCTGCGGGCTTGTCCGGCGCGGTCACCACGGCAGCCACCTCGATGCCGGCGTCGATCAAGGCGTTCAAGGTGCCCACGGCGAAGCCCGGTGTACCCATGAGGACGATGCGTGGTGTGCTCATCGGAGGATCATTGGAAGGCGCGAAGGTGCTATGCGGAAACGGTATGGCCGTTGGGCATCGGCACCCGCGTAGTCCACACCGATCCGTGGACCGATGAGCAGGTCGTTCCCGGTCGGGCGCATGCCGATGTCCTCAATGCCGATCGGTCCACCGAGCAGGTCGAGCCCGGTGTGATGCGTGCGGATGCCGAGGGCGGTGGTGAGGGTGCCCGGCCCATGTGTGGTGGGTGCGGCCGGTGCACGGCGGCTGGCGATGTGGGCCAGACCGATGGTGGGGTGCACGGCGCGGATCAGGACCGCATGGGGTACATCACGGGCATGGGTCACCACATTGAAGAGGTGATGGATGCCGTAGCACAGGTACACGTAGGTGGTGCCGCCCTGCGCGTACATCGGTTCATTGCGGGGCGTGCGCCGACCGGCAAAGGCATGCGAGGCGCGGTCATCCGCGCCGGCGTAGGCCTCGGTCTCGGTGATGAGCCCGCCGGTCATGATGCCGCCGATCTGCGTGACGAGCAGCTTGCCGAGGAGCTCGCGCGCGATCAGTACCACATCCTCCCGGGTGTAGAACGAGCGGGGGAGCGGTGCGCCGCGGCCCCCGGGACGCGGTTCAGCCGATGGATCCATCGATCTCCCAACGGAGGCGTTCGAGCGCTTGGGCATCGTCCGGCAAAGGTCGCGGCTCACTCACCGTGGTCAACGCGGAACGTGCATGGTGAACACATCGGTCACAACGGCCGCAGTCGGCGGAGGTCTGCTCGCCGAAGTAGCGGAGCAGCATGCGCATGCGGCATTCCTGCCCCCGGAGGAAGTCGATCATCGCCTGCAGCCGGTCCGTGGCGCGTTGCAGGCGGTCGCGGTGTGCGGCCGGGTCCAGGGTCATCCGGGCGGCATCGAGACGGGGTGTCAGCAAGGTGACCCGCGGCGCGTCGGAACGCGGTCGGTACATCAGCACCCGTTGGCGGTCCAGGTCCTTCAGCAGGTGGACCACCTTCTCCACGGTGGTTCCCAAGAGGCGCGCCAATCGGCCTTCTTCGATGATAGCGGGTTCCTCGAACAGGCCACCATGCAGGCGTAGCAGGGCCTCGATCAGTGGACCGCGCCGGTTGTCGCGTACGCGCAGGTCGTATACCACCCGGTGATCGGCCAGGAAGAGCACCCGCGAGGGGGTTCGCACGCCTTCGGTGAGCGCCAGCTTGCCATCCAGCTCCAGGGTCTTCAAGGCCGCGGCCACGGTGGATGCGGACAGGCCGCAGCGCTTCGTCAGGCCCATCAGGTCCAGTTCGTACGGCTCATGTTGTCCGGCGCCCAGGGCGATGCGATGCTCATCGGCGAAGGCCTGGTAGATGCGGCGCACGGTGCCCAGATCGGGGAAGCCCTGTTCCACGCGCTCGCGCAGTCGTTCCTCATCACTGGGCCCATGGAGCAGGAAGGCGTGCGCCGTATTTCCGTCCCTTCCACCACGACCGGCTTCCTGATAGTAGCTCTCCAGGTCGGGCGGTGGTTCCAAGTGCACCACGCAGCGCACATCGGCCTTGTCGATGCCCATGCCGAAGGCATTGGTGGCCGCCACACAGCGCACGGCACCGGTGGTCCACTCCTGCTGGATGCGTTCGCGCTGTTCGGCGGAAAGACCCGCGTGGTAGGCGGCGGAAGAGATGCCGTTGTTGGCCAGGAAGGTGGCCACACGCTGCGTGCCGCGCCGGTCGCGGACATACACGATCGCGGTGCCCGGGATGTTCCGCAGCACCTTCAGCAGGCGTCCCATGCGGTCCTCGCCATGGCTCACCCACAGCACCAGTTCCGGGCGCTCGAAGTTCCCACGCACCACATGGGGCACCTTGAACAGGAGACGCTCCATGATGTCCGTGGCCACGCGTGGCGTGGCTGTGGCAGTGAGCGCGACGAAAGGAACGCCTGGCAGGCGCTCGCGCAGTTCGCTCACACGGAGGTAGCTGGGCCGGAAATCGTACCCCCATTGCGAGATGCAGTGGGCCTCGTCCACCGCCACCAACCCGATGGGCATGCGGGGCAGGCGGGCCTGGAACAGTTCGGTTCCGAGGCGTTCGGGCGAGACGTACAGGAAGGAAAGGCGGCCCACAGCGGCGCTTTCAAGGGCATTGTCCACTTCGGTGCGCGACATGGCCGAGGTGACGGCCCGCGCCTGGATGCCCATTGCCCGCAGGCGGTCCACCTGGTCCTTCATCAGGGCGATGAGCGGGGAGACCACCAGGCACAGGCGCCCCATCGCCAGCGCGGGCACTTGGAAGCACAGGCTCTTTCCCCCGCCGGTGGGCAGCAACGCCAGCGTGTCGCGCCCGCCCATCACCGAGCGGATCACCTCCTCCTGCACCGGCCTGAAGGCCGCATACCCCCAGTGCCGGCGGAGCACCTCGTGGATGTCCGCGGGGGCGGGGATGTCGGAACGCATGGTGGACAAGGTCTGGGGCTGTTACATTGCGGCCGGGGTGCTCCGGGGCGAAGGGCTACCTTTGTTCCATCCCCATCCAAGCACGTCGACCCATGATCACGACCGGGCAAAAGATAGCCATCGAGCGTACGGAAAAGTCCCGCCTTCCGGAGACCGATCTCCAGAACATCAAGTTCGGACGGGTCTTCAGTGACCACATGTTCGTGATGGACTATGCCAACGGTGCCTGGGGTGCGCCGAAGATCGTCCCGTTCGCGGACCTGCATATGAGCCCGGCCGCGCTGGTGCTCCACTACAGCCAGACCATCTTCGAGGGCCTCAAGGCCTATCGCACCGCCGATGGGCATGTGAACCTGTTCCGCCCGCAGCAGAACATCGCGCGCATGAACCGGAGCGCCACGCGGATGTGCATGCCGACCATCCCGGAGGACCTGTTCATGGAAGCCTTGGTGGAGTTGGTGAAGCTCGATCAGGACTGGATCCCCACCGGTGACGAGGCCTCCTTGTACATCCGTCCCTTCATGTACGCCACCGACGAGTACATCGGTGTGCGCCCCAGCGAAGGGTACCGCTTCATGATCTTCACCTGCCCGGTGCGCGCCTACTACAACGAGGCCGTGAACGTGAAGATCGAGACGCATTACAGCAGGGCCTTCCCCGGAGGAACGGGCGAGGCGAAGTGCGGCGGCAACTATGCCGGTGGTCTCTATCCCGCCAAGCTGGGCCAGGACCAGGGCTTCCATCAGCTCATCTGGACCGACGGCCTCACGCACCAGTACATCGAGGAGAGCGGCACCATGAACGTGTTCTTCAACATCGATGGCACGCTGGTGACGCCGGCCCTGGACGGCACCATCCTGCGCGGTGTGACGCGTGACAGCATCATCCAGATCGCCATGGACGAAGGCATCCGCGTGGAGGAACGCCGCGTTTCCGTGGAGGAGATCGTGATAGCGGCCCGCAATGGCCGCCTCATCTCGGCCTTCGGGGCGGGCACAGCGGCCACCATCGCCCACATCGCCACCATCGCCCACGAAGACGAGGTGTTCAAGCTGGCCGAAGTGGGCGACCGCAAGCTCGCCAACCGCGTGGGCCAGGTGCTGGACGACATCCGACGCGGCCGCGCCACCGACACCCACGGCTGGGTGGTGCCCGTGGTCTGAGATGGATCGACCTATTTCACCCGCAGACCGGCGATGCTGTCCGGAATGATGGCCACGCCGGGCAGGCTGAACACGAGGAAATAGCCCGGCCAGTCCAGGTAGGTGATGCCGGCCAGGATGCTGAGCACCAGCAGGCTGCCGAAGAGCAGTCCCGTCAGGTGCAGCCCGATGAAGGCGAAGCGGTTCACGGGAAGACGGGCCTCACGGTCCGCGGTGGAACGTTGAGCGCGCGGAGCGGGATCGGGTGCGGTGGTGCCGGACGGCCGGTAATGCCTCAACCTGTCATCGTAGTTCCGGCGCAATTCCTCATCGCTCAGCACGCGGTAGGCTTCGTGCACCGCATTGAACACCACCGCTGCGCGCGGGTCCGGATTGCGGTCCGGGTGCCATTGCTTCACCCGCGCACGGAAGGCTTGTTTGATGGCGGCCGCGCCCGCGTCCCGGGGCACCCCCAGCACGATGTAGTGGTCGTATCGCAGCAGTGCGCCCAAGGCCGTTGCTCTGTTGAATGCCGCCGGTCACCGAAGGTCACATGTGCGATCCGGGGCTTCCGTGTATCTTACCATCAAAGCCATGGAACGCGTGCTCAAGGTCCTTTGGTGCCTGTCGGTGATCCTCCTCTCCTCCATGACGATGCAGGGGCAGGAATGGTTGCTGCGGGGGCGTGTGCTGGACCAGGCCGATGACCGTCCGGTGGCCGGCGCGCACATCACCCTGCGCGGGTCCGATGCGGGCACCACCTCGGACAAGGACGGTCGCTTCACGTTGGAAGTGACCGCCGGGCCGACGGGCGAGGTCACCATCACGCACGTGAGCTATGGCACCCTCACCCGCACCGTGGAAGCGCTGCCCGATGGCCGCGAGGTCACCTTCCACATGGCGCTGCGTGCGGTGGAGATCGGCATGGTGGAGGTGCGTTCACCGGCCCCCGAAGTGGTCTTTGAACGCGCTGACCTGCATGTGGGCGACTTCCGCGTGAACGACGAGGGCATCTGGGTGCTGGTCTACGGCCAACAGCGGCTCTGGCACGCCGAGCAGGACGCTGGTGCAACGGTGTACAAGGAGGCGCGCATCCACCTGCTGGACACCCTGTTCCAGGAGGTGGCCAGTGTCGCCATCCCCGGCGAGGTCACCGCGCTGCACACCGACCATGCCCTTCGTCCGGTGGTGGAGACGCGCACTGCCGGTTGGTATGTCATCAAGGCCGGTGATGGCCTGGCCCTGCATCGCGTGGAGCTGGCCGCGCTGAGGAAGGCCGTGCTGCCCTGGACGGACAGCGTGCCGGGGGCCTTGCTGGGCAACAACCTCAACGCGGACTATCCCGCCTTCGATCACATCGCCTATGACCCGCTGAAGGACACGGCACGGCTGGTGTGCTCCGTGGTGGACGACTTCCTGCTGGAGCTCTTCCGCAGCCAGTACAAGTACATGAGCGGGCGCGACAAGGTGGTGGCCAGTGACATCGCCCTGCGCACCGGGCTCGACCGCGAGACCGTGGCGGGCTTCATGACCGGCTTCTCACAGGACATCCTGTACAAGGTGCCCTATGCCCCCTTGTTCGTGGTGCGCGATACCCTGATGGTGTTCGACCATTACAAGGGGCGCTTGCGGGCCTTCACGAAGGGGCTTGTACCGTTGGAAGGTCCGGCCATCACGCACCACAACGAGCGGCGATGGAAGCGTCTGCTCCACGACCGGGGTGAAGGGCTGATCTACGCGGTGTATGCCCAGGCCCTGCGCACCTGGCTGCGGGAGGTGGATGTGCATACCGGCCAGCTCGGTCCGGTGCGGATGCTCACCCACACCTGCCCGGATGACCTGCAGGTGCACGATGGATACGCATATTACGTGTACCGCGAGCCCGGTTCCTTGCAGAAGCGTAGCCTCTACCGCGAGTGGGTGCGGTAGTTCAGGCTTGGCCGGGGTGTCTCTTCGGATAGTCCAGCCACACCAAGGTGCCGATGCCCGCGCTCAGCTCCTTCCAGTCGTTGATGGGCAGGTCGATGCGCA
>Ga0315900_10009844_pt1 | contig 12064 bp, 9 predicted proteins | sample LakEriMetagenome_FD_203521 | JGI IMG/M metagenome (GOLD analysis project Ga0315900, IMG submission 203521) | Freshwater fungal communities from buoy surface, Lake Erie, Ohio, United States - Buoy 12 MA114 | ecosystem: Environmental > Aquatic > Freshwater > Lake > Lake biofilm | place: USA: Lake...
CCGGTGACCTTGGTGTACCACTTCCCCTGCGGCGCGGCCAGCGCATGGAGGAATACATCGAGGAGGTATACCGGCTCAGTGCCTTCGCCGATCCGGCACGGCTCGATGCGCTGTTGGCGAAGTACGGGTCGAGCGCCGCGCGCAAGCTCGGGGACGATCCGGCCTATCGATTGGCCAAGGCGGTCATGGAGGCCCATGTCACCCGTGTGAAACCCGTGATCGATGCCAATACCGAGCGGCTTGGGCGCCAAATGCGTGTGTGGATGTCCGGCCTGATCGCCCTGTTCCCGGAGCGCACCTGGTGGCCGGATGCGAACAGTACGCTGCGCCTCAGCTACGGCCACGTGGAGGGCAGCACGCCGCGCGATGGCATGCGCTACCTGCCCTTCACCGACCTCGATGGCGTGATGGAGAAGGACCGGCCTGGGGATGCGGAGTTCGATGTGCCCCAGCGCCTGCGCGAGCTGTATGCGAGCAAGGACTTCGGTCCTTACAGCACCACTGGGGAGATGCCCGTATGCTTCACCTCATCCCTGCATACCACCGGCGGCAACAGTGGCAGCCCTGTGTTCAATGGGCGTGGGGAGCTCATCGGTATCAACTTCGACCGCACCTGGGAGAGCACCATGAGCGACATCGAGTTCGATCCTGCGAAATGCCGCAACATCAGTGCGGACATCCGTTATGTGCTTTTTGTGATCGACAAGGTGTGTGGCGCAGGCCACCTGGTGAAGGAGATGAAGCTGGTGCGGCATGCGGATGCGCCGGCGGCCATCACGTTACCCATCCACCGTTGAACCATGGATGCCTGGACGGAAACCCCAAAGGGCCTGCAGCGCACGTTCCGCTTCGCCGATTTCAGTGCTGCTTGGGCATTCATGAACCGGGTCGCCTTGCTGGCCGAGCGCATGGGTCATCACCCCGACTGGCGGAACGTATACAATACCGTGGAGATCACGCTCAATACCCATGACGCGGGTGGGGCGGTCACGGACAAGGACCGGCGGCTGGCGGCGGCCATCGATGGCCTGCTGAGCAAATGAAAAGCCCCTCCACCTGGCGGGTGAAGGGGCTATCCAAGGTCCGGGTGGCGGTCAGTGCCCCGCTTCGCCGGGCTGAGCGTTGGGGTCCACCTGCACATCAGCGCTGATCTGCAGGATGGTCTGCGGCGGGTTGGTGTTGGCCGTCACGGTGACCGTCTTGGACTGGTTGCCCTGCTGCATGCCGGGCTTGTACACCACCTTGATCTCGCTGCTCTGCCCCGGGACGATGGGTGCCTTCGGGTATTCCGGCACGGTACAGCCGCAACTTCCCTGGGCGTTGCTGATCATCAGCGGCTCCTTGCCACTATTGGTGAACTTGAACACGTAGCTGTTCTCGCTGTTCTGCTTCACCTTCCCGAAGCTGTGCTGCATCACCGGGAAGCTGATGCTGGTCGTGGGTCCTTCAACAGGGGGGAGGTTGGCACCCGGGGCCGGGGGCGTAAGGGGGTCGAAGGTCTTCTTGTCGGCCAACGTTGCACCGGTCGTGGCCTGTGCAGGTGAGGACACGGCCACCGAACTTGTTGCCGGGCTGCTGGCAGAGCCAGTACGTTCGGTCAGTGTCTGGATGATGAGCGTGCCGGCGATGACGGCCAGCAGGGCGATCTTGATGGTGTCTTTCATGACAGGGACAGGGTTGCGTTCAGTGTGGCAAAAATAGCCATGTGGCCAACGCTGTCCAGCCGTTAACGAAAGATCAACAGGCCGTTCAGTAGGAAGAGAGGCGCAGCCGCCGGAAGGTGTCGTCGTGCAGGGCCTCCAAGGCCCGTTGGAAGCTCCGGTCCACCGGGTTGTCGCTGTTGATCACCTGCCAGTAGGCGCTGGTGTCCCACACATCACGGGCGATCAGGGCCTTCAGCCGCAGTTCGATCAGCTTGCGTGCCTTGGCGAGACCTTCGGCATCACGCGCCACACCTTCCTTTTCGGCGGTGCTCACCAGGCCTTCCACGAGGGCCTCATCCGCATTGAAGCGGATGCGGTAATCGTCCGGGCCGCGGAAGTTCCGGAGCAGACCCTCGCGGTGCTTATCCACATAGGTGATGGCGTAGGTGTTCAGGACGCCCTTGCGCACCAGCTGTCCGAAGTACTCGGAGCTCAGGGTGGTGTCGATGGGCACGAACACGTCCGGCAGGATGCCGCCACCACCGAAGACCACGCGCTTGTTCATGGTGTAGAACTTCACCGTATCGGCCAGGTGGATGCTGTCGGCCGAGGTGAGCTCTCCTTTCTTCAGGCGGTCGCGCTTCTCCTGCTGGTAGGCATCCACGCCCTCCTCATAGGGTTTCTGGATGCAGCGCCCGCTTGGTGTGTGATACCGGCTTACGGTCAGGCGTACGGCACTGCCATCCGGCAGCATCACGGGCCGCTGTACCAGTCCCTTGCCGAAGGTCCGCCGACCCACGATGAGCCCGCGGTCCCAATCCTGCATGGCGCCGCTTACGATCTCGCTCGCGCTGGCGCTTCCCTCGTCCACCAGCACTACCAGGCGTCCTTTTTCGAAACGGCCGTCCGCCGTGGAGTAGGTGTCCTCGCGCGGTGCCTTGCGGCCCTGTGTATACACCACGAGCTTCTTGTCCGGCAGGAACTCATCGGCCATCTCGATCGCCGTGCGGAGGTAGCCGCCACCGTTCCCCTGCAGGTCCAGGATCAGGTCCTTCATGCCGGCCTTCCGCAGCAGGTCCAGCTTTTCACGGAATTCCTTCATGGTGGTGGCGCTGAATCGGCTCACCTTGATATAGCCCACCTCCGGGGCCGCCATGTAGCTGGCCTCCACACTGAAGATGGGGATCTTGTCGCGGGTGATGGTGAAGTCCAACAGTCCCGGGTTGCCCTGGCGCATGATGGATACGTTCACCTTGGACCCCTTCTTTCCCCGCAGTCGCTGCATCACGTCGGCGTTCTTGAAGCCCACACCGGCCACGTTCTCACTGTCGATGCGCACGATACGGTCACCCGCACGGATCCCCAAGCGCTCGCTGGGGCCGCCGGCGATGGCGTCCACCACGTAAATGGTATCCCGCACCAGGTTGAACTGGATGCCCACGCCTTCGAAGTTGCCCTTCAGCGGTTCGTTCACCTGGTCCAGCTCCTCCTTCGGGATGTAGATGGAGTGGGGGTCGAGCTCCTCCAACATGCGCACGATGGCGGCCTCCACCAGCTTGCCGTCGTCCACGGAGTCCACGTACATATTATCGATCTGGTACAGCAGGGCCTCCAGCTTGGTGGCCTGGCTTGCGGCGTTCTGGCCGGCCACGGTGCCGGCGAGCAGCAGCAAGAGGGCGCAGTGCAGACCGGTGGTGAGGAGGGATCGCATGGGCATGGAGCTTTGAAACGGGGCAGGGGGACTACCGGTTCCGGCGTGCTGTGAAGGATGGTGGATCATCAACGGAGGAAGAAGCGCGATCCCGGCACCAGCACGTCATCGCGGTACCGTTCCACGCGGACCAAGCGACCGTTCTCGTAGTATTTCCATTTGCCGTGCTTTCGGCCCTTGCGGTAGTGACCAAGGATGCCCTGCTCGCGGAACGCCCAAGGACCATCCCGCAGCCCCTCGCTGTAGCGCCCCTTAACCGTGATGCGTCCATCGGGGGCATATTCCGTCCAATCCCCCGCCAGGTGCCCCCAGCCGTACACGGCGAAGATGAGCGGCGCACCGTCGGGATAGTAGGCCCGGTATATGCCGCAGGGTTTGCCCCGCTTGTAGCCCAGGCGCACGGCCACCCGGGCCGTGTCCATCGCGTAGCGGCCCACGCGGGTGAAGCTCTCGGCCTGTTCAAGCGGGCCGTATGCCACCGCATAGGCGACCGTGGAACCATGTTCGGTCACGAACAGGGTGTCCGGCTGGGCATGCGCCAGCAGGCATGGCAACAGGGCCAGGACGGAGAGCGTGGAACGCGTGGAGCTCATCAAGCGCAAAGGTGGTGCCGCAGGCCTTCGCTACGCAGAGGCCTGGCGGGCCGCCGGACTGCGGAGGTCGAAGGTGCGCAGGCGCTCCCAGAGCTTGCGCGTGATCATGCGTGCCTGGTCCAGCTGGTAGCCTTTCCGCACGCGAAGCCCCGTGGGTTCAAGGAAGTGCGTGGCGTTGTTGATGGCGTAGCCGTGCAGGCCACTGCCCAGAAGGCGGTAATTGTCGTTCCCCTCGTCGTTGTGCAGGGTGCCCTTGATGTGCCAGCTGCGCCCGCCATGATTCTGGTGGATGGCGGTGATGGAGGGCGTGGCATCGATGAGCCGGGCCCCGATGTCGCGCGCCTTCCAGAGCATCCAGTTGTCCCAATAGGGACGGCCCACCAGGAACGGCTTGAGCACATGGCGGAACTGTCCCTTGGGGAAGATGAAATAGTCGATGTTGTTGTGCGGTGCCATCTCGCCTTGAGCGCGCATGGTGGCCACCAGCCTTGACTCCCAGTCCGGTGCGTTGAAGTCGATGAGCTCCGTGACGTCCAGGTTGCAGCGGCGCCCCACGATCAGGTAGCGGTCCGTGGTGGCCTGTACACGCCTGACCGCTTCGAGCACACCGCCGGTGAGGATGATGTCGCCATTGATGTAGCACATCACCTGGTGGGTGGCCAGATCCTGCGCACGGTCAAAGGTGCTGTCCAGTTTCGGGGTTCCGTGTTCATTCCGCACCAGCCGGAGTTCATGCCGCACACCATGCTCTGCCGCGGCCTCCGCGATGCCCTCCTCGTCGCCGAAGAGGATCACCTCGCACGCCGGTCGAAGCCGCTGCCAGCTGCGGATGGCATTGGTCTGGATGATGGCCTCGTGCCCGCGAAAGGGTTTGGGTATGGTGAAGAACGTGATCACGCGGTGGTGCGTTTCTCCTGCGCGGACGAAGGTAGCCCCGTGCAAGGTGCAGGGGCCTTTCTACGGCCGCAGGGCCGGCCCGGTTCGGTCAACTGCGTTCGGTGTGCTGCCGTTCCGCCGTACCACCCGGAAGGGATGCCGCAGGCTGCGCCCCGCATCGTCGGTGAACGTGAGCACATGCCCGCCGTCCTCCGGGCACAGCGCCATACGGTGATCGCCCACGGTGGCGCCCAGGTAGGCCCCGTCAAGGTCCCAGTGCACGCGTGCCCGGCCGTCGCGGTGTGCCAGCTCCACCACGGCCCGGCCCATGCTGCCGTCGAGCTCCACGGGGATCAGCAGGCGCGCACCGCGCTCCGGGTAAAGCACCTCCATGGTCACCTCGTCGGCACCCGCGCCATCCGCCGCTGGCGGCAGCGGCCGGTGGTCCGGGTGCAGCGCCAGGTAGTAGCGTTCCATCGCGGGCGGCAGCACGAACCAGGGCACGCGCATGGCACCGGGCGGGGGCACGCGGTGTGTTCCGGCCGCGTTCAGCGTGATGGTACGGTGGTAGGGGCACACCGGCGTGCGCGCGCACGCCGCCGGCAGCCGTAGCGTGTCCGCCGCCGGGCAATCCAGACCTGCGCGATGGCCGCTGCGCGCACAGATGGGGAGCGGCACCAGTTCGTCCTCGGGCGCATCGAAGCCAGGCCCTGCGGGCAGCATGGCGAACACGTCGAAGAGCAGCGGTGCGGCAGCCAGCGTGCCCGTGAGTCCGGGCCGTCCCTCGCCGGAGGCATTGCCGGTCCACACGCCCACGCACCACCGGTCCGTAACGCCGATGGCCCATGCATCGCGGTGGCCCACGCTGGTGCCGGTCTTCCACGCCACGGCACGTTGACCCTGGAAGTTGCGCCAGCCAGCCTCCTCCTCAGGGCGGGCCACTTCGCGCAGGGCCTTCAGGGTCCAGTGGATGCTGGCCGCGCTCAAGGGGGAGCGGGCCGCGGCATCGGAGGTGTCGGCATGTTCACCGGCCAGCAGTAAGGGGGGATGGATGTCGCCGGGGTGATAGGCGCGGCCGCCGCGGGCATGGTGGTGGAGCACGCGTGCCATGCTGGCGTAGGCCCCCGCCAGCTCCCACAGGCTGCATTCGGCACCGCCCATGATCAGCGAAAGCCCGTAGTGATCGCTGCTGTGGTTGATGCTGGCGAGTCCCATCGTACGCAGTGTGCGCAGGGTTCGGTCGATGCCATGGGTGCGCAGGTTGCGTACGGCGGGCACGTTCAGCGAGCGGGCCAGCGCCTCATCCGCCGGCACCGCGCCGTTGTACCGTTCATCGAAGTTGCGCGGCGCGAAGCCGTCGTACTGCGTGGGCACGTCGGGCAACAGCATGCCGGGGGTGAGCTCACCCGTGGTCAGCATGTCCGCATGCAGGAAGGGTTTCAGCAGGCTCCCCGTGCTGCGGCGGGCACGCACGATGTCCACCATGCCGGCATGCGCGGCGCCGGTGCCGGGCAAGTTGCCCACGTAGGCGCGCACGGCACCCGTGGGCACGTCCAGCACCAGCAGGGCACAATTATGCACCTCGTTCGCCACCAGGCGCTGGGCATAGCGGGCGGCGGCCTCGTTGCAGCGGGCCTGCAGGTCGGCATCGAGCGTGGTGCGGATGATGCGCCCTTCGCTGCGGCCCTGCAGGCTGCCGAGCAGGTGCGGGGCCAGGGCCGGCAGCGGGTGCGGCCTGCCCGGCAGGGCCTCGTCCTTCGCCAGCGACCATTCCATGCGGTCGATGTGGCCTGCGGCGAGCAGGCGGTCCAGCAGGCGGTCGCGCTTGGCGCGCAGGGCCTCCTGCCCCTTGCCGGGATAGAGGATCGCTGGTGCGTTGGGCAGCACGGCCAGGGTGGCGCATTCGCTCCAGGTGAGGTCCTCCGCGGAGCGGCCGAACCAGCGCCACGCGGCGGCGTCCAGGCCCACCACATTGCCGCCGAAGGGGGCGTTGGCCGCGTACAGCGCGAGGATCCCGGCCTTGCTCATGCGCAGCTCCAGGCGCAGGGCGATCAAGGCCTCGGCCACCTTGTTCAACAGGTTGCGCGCGCTGCCGGGCCGGCTGAGCCGGGCCACCTGCATGGTGATGGTGCTGCCCCCGCTCACCGTGCGCCCCGCGCGGATGTTCTGGCGCAGCGCACGCACCAGGCTGGGCAGGTGCACGCCGTGGTGCTCCGCGAAGTGCCGGTCCTCGAAGGTGGTGATGCAGGTCCGGAAGCGCCCCGGAACGCTGTCCCGCTGTGGGAAGCGCCACTGGCCATCGCGTGCGGTGGTGGCGCCCAGCAGGCGCCCGTCCTGCGCCAGCACCACGGTGCTCCGGGGCGCGTTGAACAGCGGGTCCATGGGGCCCCAGCGGGCCCAGCCGAAAAGGGCCAGGAACCCGGCCACGCCGGCGACCAGCTTCCAACGATGGCGCAGGCACCAACGCCGCAGGCGCGAACCCATGTGCCAAAGGAACGATGCAGCGGGCGGGGCTGTTGTGCGCAGCTGTGGATGCGGACACCGTACAAATGGCTTCTGTCAGGCCCATGTCGATCTGTGGAGCGCAGGCCCGCGGGCATGCCTCCGGGCCATAGGTTTGCCGGACACGAAACATCATCATGATGCGCAACGTCTTTCTGGCCGCAGTGGCCGCCCTGCAGCTCACCGCCGTTCATGCACAGGAAAGTGAGGGCGGCCTTCCGTGGTCCGTGCGCCTGCGCCTGGCGCAGGATGTGCCGGTGGTCGCCACGGCCGGTATCGATCGCGCGGCGGTGGACCTCGAGGATGCTGTGCGCGCGGCGGAGGGACGCATGCCGGCCGATGCCCGTCGGCTGCCTGTGGACGCGGACCTGGCGACGAGCGGCTCGTGGTACACGCTGCCCAATGGCGATGGCATCTGGCGCCTGCGCGTGGAGAGCCCGGGTGCCTTGTCCACCGAGCTGTTCTTCCAAGGCCTGCACCTGCCTCCCGGCGGAGCCCTGTACGTGTACCATCCTGCGGGCGAGGTGATCCTCGGCGCCTACACCGGCTACCACAACAAGGAGCAGGGGGTGTTCGCCACGGATGCGATCACCGGCGATGCCTGTGTGGTGGAATACTATGAGCCGGCCGCTCAGCGCGGTGCCGGCAGCTTCATCATCGCGGCATTGGGTCACCGCTACCGCCACCTGCGCGGGGGGGCGCGTGCGGGCGACTGCCAGGTGGACGTGAACTGCTCCGAGGGCACGAATTGGACCGAGCAGCGCGATGCCGCGGTGCGGCTGCGGGTGGTGGAGGATGGCGTGCTGGGCTTCTGCAGTGGCAGCCTGGTGAACAACACCGCGCAGGATTGCCGCCGGTTCCTGCTCACGGCCCTGCACTGCGCCGTGGGAGCCAGCACGGCCGACTTCGCGGAATGGAAGTTCTATTTCGGTTACCAGCGGCCCGGTTGCGAGACCGGCACCGCCAGCCTGAGCCGTGTGCGCACCGGTTGCGTGAAACGCGCCACCAGCAACGATGGCGGTGGCAACAACGGATCGGACTTCCTGCTGGTGGAGATCGATGACGAGATCACGCCCTCGTGGAACCCTTACTGGATGGGTTGGGATGCCACCACCACCACGCACTCCGGCGGGGTGTGTGTCCACCACCCGGCGGGCGATGAGAAGAAGATCAGCACCTTCACGGTGAATGCCGCCAACAGTTCCGCGTGGAACGGCATGAGCACGCACTACCGGGTGACGTGGGTGGGAACCGCCAACGGTTGGGGTGTCACTGAAGGCGGTTCCTCTGGATCACCACTGATCAACAACAGCGGCCGTGTGATCGGCACGCTTACCGGTGGTGCATCCTTTTGCAACAGCGAGCAGCCCGGGGGGCAGACGCAGCCCGACTACTACGGCCGGGTGAACTACCACTGGATCAGCAATGGCACGCCATCCAACGAGCGGCTGAAGACCTTCCTGGACCCGAACAACACGGGCATGCTGGTGATGGACGGAACCTACGGTCCCTGCTCCGCCGCCTCGGTGGTGGAGTACCGCACGCTGGAGCGCCCGCTGCTCGCGCCCAATCCGGCCACAGCGGACCTGCGCATCACTTTCCCGACGGGCATCCAGCGCGTGGAGCGGGTGGAGCTGCTGGACATCACAGGCCAGCTGGTGATGAGCGCTGGCGTGGCAGCGGTGGCGACGACCACCACCGTGAACGTGGAAGGCCTGGCCGCGGGCGCCTACTTCGTGCGCCTGCTGGCCGATGGCGGCTACCTGCCCGCCGTGCCGTTCCAGGTGATGCAGCGCTGACGGCGTCGACCGCGAAAGGAAAAAGAGGGCTTACCGTCCGGGAGGCCCCCTTCCGCATGTGGTGCCCCGGTCAGTGCTTCTGCTGCGGTGCCGCGGCGGGCATCTTGTCCGCCTGCTTCCCCATCAGGTTCACCTCCAGCTTACGTACACCGTACTTCTGGGCCAGGGTGGTACGCGACAGCTCGCCCTCCTCGGTGGTGGCGAAGCGCTGGATGTCGATGTCGCTGATGGTGGCGAAGGGGGCGAACTCCTTCTTCACGCGGGCGATGAGCTGCGGGGTGGTGAAGGCCTCGGTGGTCTCGAACAGCGGGCTGATGGTGACCACCGGTCCGTTGCGCCAGTCGCCTACGGCGTAGGCATAGATGGTGTTGGGGGCCTGGGCGCGCAGCACCACGGCCGCGGCAAGGAGCAGGGGAAGGAGGAGCAGGCGTTTCATGGGGCTTCAGTGCGGCGGTTCAGTGCGATCATCGTGCCATGGATGGCGGCTCACCGCTTCACTAACCGCGCGGTGTATTCGCCGCTGCGCGAACTGACGGTGATGGCGTACATGCCCGTGGGCAGCGCACTGGTGTCGATGAGCAGGCGGCCGTCGGCGGGCACGGTGCCGGTGTAGAGGGTGCGCACCACGCGCCCGGCCATGTCCGCCACGCGCACGGCCACGCGCTCGCGCAGGGTGCCGTCCAGCGTGAGCAGCACGTGGTTCTCGCAGGGGTTGGGGAAGATGTCCAGGATGGAGGGGCCCGCGATGGCATCCAGGCCGGAGCTCATGTCCAGCACGTGGAAGCGCCACCAGCCTTCCGGCGCCACGATGGGACGCACCTGCACCTTGCCGCTGTTGGCCGTGGCCTGCACGTAGTAGTAGAGGGTGGTGAGCGCAGGCTGCGCGGGGATGGCCGCGCTCCAGGTGTTGCCGCCCTGGTCCGCCATGGCCACGGTGTTCCAGGCCTGCGCGGTGTCCGTGGTCCAGTACAGCGTGGCGTTGGCGATGCCGCTCTTGTGGCGGATGTAGGCGTCCACCGCGTAGGGGTTCTGCGTGTCATAGGTATCGCGCAGGCGCTGGTGGCGGATCAGCAGCTGGTCGCTCACCCCGATGCCCTTGGTTATGCAGTGGATGGCGCCACTGGCGCTGATGATGTTCATCCCGGAGTTGTCACAGTCGATCCCCACAACACGGTATCCGGGCAGGGACTCCTGCAGGATGCGCAGACCGGTGGTGTCGAACTCGGTGCGGTAGGTGGGCACGATCAAGGTGCCGTTCACGAAAACGCTGTTGGTGTATGTGCGGTAGCTGGCCGAAGGGGGATAGGCACCACCCGAGCTGCTGGGCATGGGGATGCGGATCAGCTGGTAGGGTTCGCCGAAGGCGCTCACCTCGTTCGCCATGATGCCGTCGATGTTGGTCTCCAGCTGCGGCCCGTCGCTCACCCCGGTGGGGAACTCGCCCACGAGCAGGGTCTCCTCATCCAGCAGCTTCATGTGCATATCGATGTGGTTGATGCCGTCATAGGGCAGGGCGGTCATCTTGATGTAGTTGCTGATGCCCATCCACGCCTGCATGATGGCATCGATCTGGGCCTCGTTCTTCACGGTCTGGTTGTACTCGCCGTTGGGGCCGTTATCCTCCAGCACCAGTTCGCTGCTGAAGGCGGTTCCCGCGCCGTCGCTCATGAAGTTTCCGCCGGTGTGCACCAGGTCGTTCGGGGCCTCCGTGGTGCTGTACACGCCGATGCCTTTGGTGGTGCCGATCACCTCCGGCACTGCATCATCCTGCGGGCGCGGGCGGTTGTAGATCCAGTCCAGCATGTACAGGCTGTCCACTTCGTTCGTGTAGATGCTCTCCGCGCCGTAGTCCCGCATCCATACGCTGTTGAAGGGGGCCTGTACGAAGGTGATGTTGTCCAGGTCCGGCAGAGGACCACCGAATGAGCTGCCCTGCAGGAAGCTGATCACGTCGTTCTGGTCAGCGCATACAATGATGACCTCGCACTCATCCTTGGCGGCGGCCACGATCTGCTTCAGGATGCCGTCGTACTGGGCCCAGCATATGACCAGGCTCTGGATCTCCTCCCACTCGGCCATGGTGCGCACGGGCTCCGTGGGCGGGGTGGTGATCCCACGGTCGGAACCGGCGCGGCTGTCGCGATAGGCGGGTATCAGCGGTCGCTCGTGCGGGGCCAGCAGGTGGGGCAGTTGGGCGCTGGCGCCGCCCAGCAGGGCGGAGGTCGCCAGGAGGAGTAGGATGCGGTTCATGCAGGCTTTATCGGACCGCCAAGTTATGTGCCCTGCAGGGTGGCCGGCTTGCGCACACGATGGGGCGTGCGGCCGGGCCTACGGGGCGGCCTTGGAGCGGAACTGGTGGAAGGCGCCGATCACGTCGCGCACATGCCAGAAGGTCTCGTACCCCCGGCAGTAGCCGTTCTTCACCTCCGGCAGGGTGTGGTAGTGCGGGTCGTTCAAGAGGAGCACGGTGCGCTCCACATGGCCATCCCAACGCTGTGGATCCAGCCCGAAACGCTCCGCCAGGCGCTGTGCATCCTTGATGTGGCCCGGGCCCGCATTGTAGGCGGCCAGCACGAACTTGAGGCGCTGTTCGGTATTGGGCACCGAGCTGCGCCATACCGTGTCCAGTTGCGCCAGGTAGCGTGTGGCGGCCTGTATGGTGCCGCCCACGCCATTGGCCGTATCGTGCCCGAGCCGTTCCAGCGTGGAAGGCATCATCTGCATGAGGCCTTGCGCACCGGCGTTGGAGAGGGCGCTGGTGTCAAACCGCGATTCCTTGAATGCCAGCGCGGCCACCAGGCGCCAGTCCAGTGCGCCTTGGTCCGCATGCGCCTGGAAGAGGCTGTCGAAGGGGCTGATGCTGTCGGTTCCGAAGGTGATCTCAGGGAGCGAGCGAATGGTCCCCCGGCCCTTGCGGTCACTGTTCTGCGCGGCGATGAA
>Ga0315900_10009845_pt1 | contig 12064 bp, 9 predicted proteins | sample LakEriMetagenome_FD_203521 | JGI IMG/M metagenome (GOLD analysis project Ga0315900, IMG submission 203521) | Freshwater fungal communities from buoy surface, Lake Erie, Ohio, United States - Buoy 12 MA114 | ecosystem: Environmental > Aquatic > Freshwater > Lake > Lake biofilm | place: USA: Lake...
CAACCGTGCCCACCAAGATCCTCCCAACGCTCACCTCTCCGGCAGTCCTCCGCTCGATGTCCATCGAGGGGCTGCAAGATCTCGCCGCCGAGATGCGCGTCGCCATCTGCGACCAAGTGTCGCGTTCGGGCGGTCACCTCGCGCCCAATCTCGGCGTGGTGGAGCTCACGATCGCGATGCACCGCGTCTTCGACTTCGCGCACGACCGCCTGCTCTTCGACGTGGGCCACCAGTGCTACCCGCACAAGCTGCTCACGGGCCGCTATCCGCTTCTCTCGAAGCTGCGTCAGCGCGACGGCATGGCGGGATTCCCCGAGCCGCGCGAGAGCCCGTACGACCTCTTCTCGGTCGGGCACGCCGGCACCGCGATCTCGACCGCCGTCGGCATGGCCCGCGGCGACACGCTGCATGGCGAAGGCTACAGCGAGTCCAACCCCGACGGCCGCCGCGTGGTCTCGATCATCGGCGACGCGTCGATCGTGAACGGCGTGGCGATGGAAGGCCTGAACAACGCCGGCACGCTCAAGCGGCAGTTCCTCGTCATTCTCAATGACAACGGCATGTCGATCGCGAAGCCGCAGGGAGCCATGGCGGCCTACTTCGACCGCGTGCGCCTTTCGCACACCTACGGCGAGTTCCGCAAGCGCGCGAAGGAGCTCTCGCGCCACATGCCCGGCGGAAAGGCCCTTGCCGACGTGTATCACAAGCTCGGCGAGATGTCGAAGTCCTGCATCAGCGAGGACAACTGGTTCGAGCATTTCGGCCTCGTCACCGTCGGCCCCGTCGACGGACACGACCTGCCCGCTCTGATCGACATCATGAACGAGGCGAAGCACTTCGATCGCCCGATGGTGCTGCACATCAAGACCGTGAAGGGCAAGGGCTACAAGTTCGCCGAGGGCGACTCGACGACGTTCCACTCGCCGAGCCCGTTCAGCGTCGTCAACGAGGACGGCGAGGAACTCGTGAGCGAAGGCTGCCGCGTCGAGCTCAAGAAGAGCGCGCGCAGCTTCACCAGCGCCTTCGGCGACATCCTCGGCGACCTCATGTCGCGCGACCCGAAGGTGGTCGCCTGCACGGCCGCCATGCCTGACGGCACCGGAATCTCGAAGGTCATCAATCGCTTCCCTGACCGCGTGTTCGACACGGGAATCTGCGAGAGCCACGCGGCCGACATGATGTGCGGCCTCGCGAAGACCGGCTGGAAGCCGTTCTTCGCGGTCTATTCGACGTTCCTCCAGAGGGCCTTCGACCAGTGCTTCCAAGAGGCGTCGCTGCAGGGTCTCCCGCTGCGGCTCTGCCTCGATCGCGCCGGCTTCGTCGGCGGCGACGGCGCCGTGCACCACGGATTCTGCGACATCGCGCTGCTGGCCACGCTCCCGAAGGCATGCCTCATGGCGGCGATGGACGAGCCGAGCCTCCGCGCTTCGGTCGAGTTCATGGCGAACTTCGAGGACGGCCTCTCCGCCGTGCGCTATCCGCGCGACAGCGTGAGCCCGCTCTTCGCGAGCGAGCCGTGCCCGCCGTTCGTGCTTGGCAAGGCCCGAGCGCTTGTGAAGCACTCCGACCCGCAGGTGGCGCTCTTGGGCTATGGAACCAGCGTGATCGATTGCGCGGAGGCGGCGAAGGAGCTGTCTGGGGACGGAATCCACGCCGACCTCTACGACGCGCGCTTCGCGAAGCCGGTCGATATCGATCTTGTGGCGAGCCTTGTCGCCCGCGGCGTGCCGATCATCACGGTCGAGGACCACTCGATCCGCGGAGGTTTCGGATCGTGCGTGCTCGAGGCCTGCAACGAGCGTGGCATCGATACGCGCCTGGTCACCCGCTTGGCGATGCCGGACGGGTGGGTCTACCAAGGCGAGCGCAAGGATCAGCTTGCCGAGGTCGGGCTTGATCCCGCTTCGATCGCCGCGAAGGCGCGGGAGATCGTGGCCAGGTCGAAGTCGGAGCCTTCGCGTGGGCGGGCTGTGCCGCTGGCGTGACAAGCACCAGAGGGAGCGGCCGCAGCCGCGACCGCTTCAACACGTTGCGAAGCAGGTTGCGAGCGCTCAATGAGTCGGCGGCTGCTTGCGGCAGCCGCCTGTGGCGTGACAAGCACCAAAGCGAGCAAGTTGCGAAGCAGGTTGCGAGCGCTCAATCAAGCGACCGCTTCAACACGTTGCGAAGCAGGTTGCGAGCGCTCAATCTAGTGCCGGACGTCCTTCGCCCGGCCAGACACCATGCGGTCGACCGGCATCAGGATGAGGTTCACGCGCTCGGCGAACAGGCGGCCAAGCCGCTCGATCGATGAGACCGTGCCCGAGGCAACCGGTCCCTGCGCCTTCGCCGATTCCGCGATCTCCTTTGCATCCCACTCGGGATGCCAGTCGAGCCCGAGGACCCACGGACCAAGTCCCCATGCGGCGATCTTCGAGCCGGGCGTCGATGCGAACGGACGGCCGCCCTCAGGCAGCTTGCTCACGCACTCATCGTTCCAGACGGCCTGATCGCTCGTCCAGCGCTGGCCCGCGAAGATCGGCTCCTCGCGGCCGACGGCGTTGAGCTTCACCGGAACGACGCCGCGCTCGCTCGCCGGCGCCACTTCGCCGCCAAGCGCGCGTGCGACAAGCCGCGAACCCGCGCCAATCCCAAGCACCGGGAGTTCGCGTGCGACCGCCTGCCTCACATAGGCCTCGATGGCGGCCGCCGACGCGCCGGTCGAGGAGCCGCCTCCCGAGACGACGACGCCGTGGATCTCGTCGAGATCGATGGGCATCGTTTCGGCCTTGTGGGCCTCGACCTGGCGAACCTGCTGGCCAAACTCGCGGAGCGTGCGGCCGAGGAGTCCGGGCGAACCGTCGGCGTCGAGTTCAAAGTAGAGAATCGCCATCGTGGAAGTTCTCGATTCGGAGTGTCGGTAGCACGAACGATCAGCCGACGGTGACCGGCTTCGCGGCCGAGACCTTCGGGCCTGCGGCCTTGACCGCGTCGGACATCTTGAACTTCGACTCGTTCTCGCGGAACTTCAGCGCAAGTTCGGTCGCCTTCGCGTCGTACGCGGCCTTGTCGGTCCACGTGTTGCGCGGGTTCAGCACCTCGCTCGGCACGCCCTCGACCGCGGTCGGCATCGAGAGCCCGAAGATCGGGTGCGTCTCGAACGACGCCTTCGCAAGCGAACCGTCGAGGATCCGCGTGACGAAGGTACGCGTGTAGGCCAGCTTGAAGCGGTGACCGATGCCGTACGGACCGCCGGTCCATCCGGTGTTCAGCAGCCACACGTTCGCGCCATGCTTCTTGATGCGTTCGGCGAGCATCTCCGCGTAGACCATGGGGGCGCGCGGGAGGAACGGCCCGCCGAAGCACGGCGAGAAGTTCGGCTGCGGCTCCTTCACGCCCGCCTCGGTGCCTGCGAGCTTCGAGGTGTAGCCGTTCAGGAAGTAGTACATCGCCTGTTCGGGCGAGAGCTTCGAGACCGGCGGCAGCACGCCGAAGGCGTCGGCCGAGAGGAACACGACGTTCTTCGGATGGCCCGCCACCGACGGGATCTTCGCGTTCGCGATGAAGGACACCGGGTAGGTGACGCGGGTATTCTCGGCCTTCTTGGCGCTGTCGTAGTCGGGCACGCGCGTGACGGGATCCATCACGACGTTCTCGAGCACCGAGCCGAAGCGGATCGCGTTCCAGATCTCCGGTTCGCCTTCCCTCGAGAGCTTGATGCACTTCGCGTAGCAGCCGCCCTCGACGTTGAAGACGCCGGAGTCCGACCAGCCGTGCTCGTCGTCACCGACGAGGTCGCGGTTCGGATCGGCCGAGAGCGTGGTCTTGCCGGTGCCCGAAAGCCCGAAGAAGAGCGCCACGTTCGCGGGGTCCTTGCGGTCGACGTTGCACGAGCAGTGCATCGGGAACACGCCCATGTCCGGCAGGTCGTAGTTCATCGCGTAGAAGATCGACTTCTTCATCTCGCCGGCGTATTCGGTGCCGACGATGATGACGGTCTTCTTCTCGAGGCTCTGCGCGATGCCGATGTGCGTCTTGAGGCCGAACTCGGCCGGGTTCGCGATCTTCATGCCGCAGGCGTTGATGATCGTCCAGTCGGCCTTGAAGGCGGGCATCTCGGACTCGGGCACGTTGATGAACAGCGTCTTGGCGAACAGCGAGTGCCACGCCTTCTCGGTGAACACGCTCACCTTGAGGCGGAACTTCGGGTCGGCGCCGGCATAGCCGTCGAACCGGAAGATGTCGCCCTTGCCGGAGAGGTGCTTCAGGGCGGCAGCCTTCAGCTTCTCGAAGTTCTCGGCAGAGATGGCCTGGTTGACCTTGCCCCAGTTGATGGTGCCGTGGATCCCCGGGGTGTCCTCGAGGTACTTGTCGTCGGGGCTGCGGCCGGTTCGCTCGCCGGTGTCGCACTGGAGGGCACCGTTCGCGGCCAACTGACCTTCGCCGCGGGCCAGCGCCAGCTCGATCAGGCGGGCGGTCGCGAGGTTCGCGTGGATCTTGGCGGGGCCGAAGTCGACAGGAAGGGTTGGGAGTGCCATGTCAGTGTTCGTAGAGGGTCGGGTCGTCTCGGTCGGGCCCGCGCAGCCTCAGGTGGCGGAACGGGTCCATACATCTCGACCGAACCTGCCGCTGGCCTGCACTTCGCGGGTCAGCCGGCAGGGCTGGAACCGGGCGATGGTAGCACATCGTCGGTTTGGTTCGCCGCCGCCACCATTGACCGAAAATGGCGCGTCCGCTATTGTGGTCTGTCCACGGAGACCATAGCTCAGTTGGTAGAGCACCGGATTGTGGTTTCGGCTGTCGCGGGTTCGATCCCCGTTGGTCTCCCTTCGTTTGCGCGGCGGCTGCTTGCGGCAGCCGCCTTTGGCGATACGAACGCGCCTTGAGCGCCTCGCGCGCCTTGAGCGCCTCGCGCGCCTTTAGCGCCTTTAGCGCCTTGAGCGCCTTGAGCGCCTTTAGCGCCTTGCGCTGCGGCTGCGTTCGGCAGCCGCCTCTGGCGGGTCCTGTGCGCAGCGGTCGCTACCCTGTTCGCATGCGCCTCCACGCCGTGCAGAACGATCCGGTCTGGCTGAATGCAGCCGAGAACCGCCGACACATCGAATCGATGATCGCTCGACTCGCCCCCGCCAAGGGTGACTTCGTCGTGCTCCCTGAAATGTGCGAGACCGGCTGGACCTCCGACACCGGCGCCCTTCGCGACGTGCAGGGTTCGCAGGAGTGGATCGCGTCGATCGCCCGCACGCACCAAGTGTGGCTCCAGGCGGGATTTGCAGAGCATGTCGACCACGAGCGGATGGCGAACAGCGTCGCGATCGCCGATCCGCAAGGCGGCATCCGGGCGGTGTATCGCAAGAACTTCCTCTTTCCGAGCGAACGCTCGTCATTCGTCGTCGGGGAGGAACTCGTCATCGTCGACACCGGCGTGGCAAAGGTCTGTCCACTCATCTGTTACGACCTGCGGTTTCCCGAACTCTGGCGCATCGCGTCGCGCGCCGGGGCGGAGATCTTCACGATCGGCTCGGCGTGGCCGACAGTGCGTCATGAGCATTGGCGCGCGCTGCTCGTCGCCCGTGCGATCGAGAACCAGGCGTATGTCGTGGCCGCGAACCGTTGCGGTGCCGATCCAACCCATACGTACGCCGGAGGTTCCACCGTCATCGATGCGCTTGGAATCCGGCAGCAGGAGACGTCATCGGAAGAGTCCGTCGCCTCGGCCGAGTTCGATCGGCGCGCGTTCGATGAGTGGCGCTCGAAGTTCGGCGCGCTTCGCGATCGTCGCGACGAACTTCTCGGAGCAATCTCGGTCCGCATGGCGTGACCGAGAGCCGATCCGGGAATTTTCCTTTTTCCTCGCTTCCCCGCTGCACGTCCGTGCACTCGCGCTACATTGCGGCCACGTCGGTTGGATCCGACGCAGGGTGCTGATTGATGAACAACGATCGACATGGAGAGTCGTGCGCGCGAGAGGTTGGCGCACGCGTCGACGGAACAGCCTCGGATACGCGCGTCGCTGCAAATGCGGCGATTTCGAGCGGTTCGCGCCGTCAGGCGGCGACGCGCGAGCGCGCGCGCGCTGACGCGGAGACGACGCTCACGCGCGACTGGAACGCGTATCGGCGACAGCTTCTTCGCTCCTTCTTCCACGATGCGGGCCCTCTGGCCTCCCGCTACCGCGTGGGCAGCGATGACGTCGTCGCGCACGCCCGCGCGCTCTGCGAACCGCAGCTCGCGCGCGGCAACTACCTGAAGCCGATGGCGTGCGTCGCGGACCTTGCGGTTGCGACCGCCTGCTGCCTCGGTCGTGCGAACGCATGGAACGAGCTGTGGATCTTCGCGGAGCCGTCGATGACGCGTGCCGCGTTCTCCAGACTTCCCGAGACGCTCGCGCTGACGTGGACGCGGCGGTATTGGTCGCAGCTCGAGCGTGCGTCGCGCGGCGGCACCGGCGGATTGGTGCGCTACGACGGCTCTCGCCCGGTCCGCCTCTGGCTTGTCGAGGATCTCATCGGAACGCTCGAGGCGGAACGCGCCGCAGGGCGCCTTCTCGTCCGTCAGGAGCACATCGGGCGGCCGATCCCGTTGCGCCTTGTCGGCGAACAGCTCGCCTGAGTCGCTCCCCGCTCGGCGCCGAGTTCGCTGCGGCCAGCGCAAGGTCGAAAAACGAACCAGACCCGTCCGAGACGGGTCTGGTCGTTGATGCCAACTCCCGGACTTGAACCGGGGACACTCGCATTTTCAATGCGATGCTCTACCAACTGAGCTAAGTTGGCGTACCGCTTGCGCGGCGAGGAAGAGTAGCCGAATCCCCGGGGGTGTCAAGCCGCCTCGCGCCCGAACAGCGCGGCCAGGGCCGTGCCGTCGAGGGCGGACTTGTCCATCCCGCGCATCGGGTACTGGTGGGCAAGCAGGTGCGCCAAGGTCTCGTCGTCGGCGATCTCGAACTGGACGGGCATTCCGAGAACGCGCGTTGCGAATCGAACCGCCCGCGGCAGCAACTTCCTGCTGGTCGCGGCCACGAGGTAGCCGTCGTCGAGGCGCAGCGGAACGATGCCGAACTGCCACGCCTGCCGGCGCACCACGAGCACGCGCGCGTCGTCCTCGATGCCCCGGTCGACCGTGAACTCGGTGGCTCGATGATGGGTCTGCTCGATCCACGCCCGCTCGATCGTGTCGGACGGGACCTCGAACATCCGCTCGGCGATGACGCCAAACGGCTCATGGGTGTCGGCTTGCTCCGCAAGCACGGCCTCGACCTGCTCGGTCGTCAGCACCCTCATACGGACAAGCAATTCTCCGATCCGCATTGTTTCGTACTCCTTCGCCCTTGATGTCGGCCGCACGCCGCGGCGCCGTTCATGTCATGGACGAAGTTGGGCGAATCCCGCGCGCAGGGGCCTGCGCAGGCCGCACGACGCGACCAGATCAGCCCGGGCCTTGCGGGGCGGCGCGTGAAACCCGATAAACCCCGGTATGGCGAGGCGCGGCCCAGACGCAGACACCCTTCGTCCGCTCGTGGCGGAGCTCGCCCGAGGGTTCGAGCGCTCCGAGCAGGCGTGGCGCACGCTCGCGGACCCGCGCTTGCTCCGCCGCTTCCGCCTCGACCTCGATGCGATCCTCGAGGCGCTCTCCGCCGGCGAACTCGCACCAACCCGCTTGGATGCAGTGCGCACGGCGTGCGCCGAGATCATGGTCGCGCAACGGCTGCTTTCCGCGGCATGCACGATCGAGCGCGAGGCCGAGACGCCGTCGGGGAAGCGGGTCGATTTCCGTGCATCGCGAAACGGCGCGGTGCTGCATGTCCACGTGAAGCGGGCGCCGCAACCGACGCTGCGCGATGCGAGCGTCGTGATTCCCCTTGCGTTCCGCGCCCTCGAGGAGGTGCCGCGCGGACTCGTCGTCGCCGTGTCGATCGCCCGTCCGCTGCGCGGCAAGGCCCAGGCGCGGGGAATCGAAGAGGCCCGCGAGTTCCTCGAGCAGGCCTCGATCGGAGAGGAGCTCGCGGTGCACGACGCAGAGGGACGCACGGCCGCGAGGCTGCGTGCGATCGCGCCGTCGACTGGCCGCCACGTCGAACTCGTGGCCGACCTCTCGAGCGCGTTCGACGATCACGTCCCCCGCTTCCAGGCGACGCTGCGCAAGGCGTTCTCGCAGTTCATGCCGCACGGCGAGAACCTGATCGTGGTGTGCGGCGCATCGGGCTCGATCGAGGCGTTCGCGACGGCGCTCCTCGGTTCGCACATCGAGCGCTGGGACAAGCGGCCCCGCATCGGCGAGATGGTCGCGTACGGGCGCGGCGGCGACGGCTTCTGGGCCGGAGCCATGCGCAACCAATCGCGCCTCGCGGTCTATTGGCCCATGGCGAAGGGCTCGGGGCCCCTGCTGTTTCTGCGTGAAGGCGCTGTCCGCGCCGGCGGATCGAAGGCGGTCGCGCTCGCCCGCTCGATCTTCGCGTAGCGGCCGCGCGGGCCGTCAATCCTCGGGCTCGTCGCTCTGTCGATCTGCGGCTCCGGCGTCCTCGTCGACGAACTCGACGAGGTGCGGGGCGCGACGCTTGCCAGAGCCCCACTCGCCGCGCTTCGGCCGGGGATCCTCGCCATCGAGCAGGAACTCGCCGAGCGGCAGCAACGCCTCGATCTGTCGATCGCCGACCTCCGCGACGAGCGTCACCCTCTCGCCCTCGTACTCGCGCTCGAGCACGTTGCAGCGCTGCTCGATGGCGTTGACGAGCCGCGCGCTCGCAATCGGAACCGTCAGCCTTCGCACGCGGACCCCGCCGGTCAGCAGCGAGCGCACGCGCGCGCGGAGATCCTCGAATCCGGTGCCGTCGAGCGCGCTGATCGCGATGGCGCCGGGCTCGCGCTCCTGCCATTCCGCCAAGGTGCGCAGCGACGCGCGCTCGTCGGCGGGCATGGTCGCGATGCGGTCCATCTTGTTCAGAAGCAGGATGCGCGGCTGCGTGTTCGCGCCCACTTCGTCGAGCACCTCCCGCACGGTCTCAAGCTGCATGGGTGCGGTGCGATCGCTCGCGTCGAGCACGATCAGGAGCGCGTGCGCGTGCACCGCGTCCTCGAGGGTGGCGCGGAAACTGGCCACGAGGTGGTGCGGGAGGTCGCGGATGAAGCCGACGGTGTCGGAGAGCATCACGCCGTTCGCGCCTCCGATGTTCCAACGCTCGACGCGCGTCATCAGCGTGGCGAAGAGCTTGTCGGCGGCGAATGCGCCGCCGCGCGTGAGCGCGTTGAAGAGCGTGCTCTTGCCGGCGTTGGTGTAGCCCACGATCCCGACGGTGAAGTGCTCGGCCCGGCGCTCGGCGACCTCGCGGCGCTTGCGGACCAGGACATCCTCGAGCTCGCGCTTCAGCGCCACCAGCTTGCGCGAGACGATGCGGCGGTCGATCTCGAGCTGCTGTTCGCCGGGACCGCGCGTTCCCACGCCCACCGGCGCGCCGCCCGTGACCTGGCCGAGGTGCGACCACATCGCGCGCAGCCGCGGCGCGGTGTACTCGAGCTGGGCGATCTCCACCTGGAGCTGGGCCTCGCGGGTCGTCGCCCGGTTGGCGAAGATGTCGAGGATCAGCTCGCTCCGGTCGATCACCTTGACCTTGACTTCCTTCTCGAGTTCCTGGATCTGCGAAGGCGCAAGCTCGTTGTCGAAGATCACGACGCGGGCGGCGAGTTCCGACGCCATCGCCGCGAGTTCCTCGACCTTTCCCTTGCCGAGGTACGTGCGGCCGCTCGGCGCCTCGCGGTTCTGCATGAGTTCGCCCACCACGCGCGCGCCCGCCGTCTCGGCAAGCGCGCGCAGCTCGGCGAGCGGCTGCTCGAAGTCCATGCGCGACCCCCGGGTCCGCACGCCGACGAGAATCGCCGCCTCGGCCTGTACTGCGATGCCTTCTCGTGGATTCGTGTTCATGCTCGGCGTGACCGGAACTCTCGGCGCAACTGCGCCATGTCACTGTACGCGCTTCGGAGTCGCCCCGCGCGCGAGGATCGAGACGGCCTCCGCCGGCGTCGCGAGGTCGTCGCCTTGGTCGCCGGCGCGGCGGCGGAGCTGGGCGTACCCGGCGATCATCGCGGCGTTGTCGGCGCAGTAGCGCGGCTCGGGAACGACCAGTGCGAGGCATCGCTCGGTGGCGAGCGCGAGCAGCTCGCGGCGCAGCGTCCTGTTGGCGACGACGCCGCCGCCGACGAACAGGGCGCGCGGCCGGTAGAGGTCGGCGGCGCGCCCGATCCGGTCGATGACCTGCGCGACCGCCGCACGCTGGAAACTCGCGGCGAGATCGGCCCGGCGCGCGGGTTCCAGATCGGCCGCCGTCCGCAGGAAGACGCTCGACGCGCCGCGCCCCTGCGGCACGCCGCGCACTTCGTAGAGCAACTTCGTCTTCAGGCCGGAGAGCGAGAAGTCGAGCGGATTGTGGAGCTGGGGCAGCGCGAAGCGGAGCGCTCGCGCGTCGCCGGTTTCGGCCAACCGCTCGAGGTTCGGCCCACCGGGATGCGCGAGCCCGAGCATCGAGGCCGCCTTGTCGAGCGCCTCGCCCACGGCGTCGTCGATCGTCCTGCCCACGAGCCGGCACTCGGACGGACCCTCGATCACGAAGAGACTCGTGTGCCCTCCGGAGACAACGAGGCCGAGCGCCGGAAAGAGCGCCTCCGTCGAAGATTGCTGCGCATCGACGCGCTCGCGGAGAAGCCCGGCGAAGAGATGGGCTGCGACGTGATCGATGGCGTGGAACGGCAGTCCGCGCGCCCACGCGAGGCCCTTCGCGGCGCTCACGCCGACGAGCAGGCTCCCGATGAGCCCCGGCCTGATGCCCGTTGCGATTCCCGAGACTTCCGAAAGTCCGCTGCCCGAATCCGAGAGCGCGCGCTCGATCACCGGCACGATGCGCTCGAGGTGCGCCCTGCTCGCGATCTCGGGAACCACGCCTCCGTACTCCCGGTGCAGCTCGTGTTGCGACGCAACCACGTTGGCGCGGACGCAAAGCGTCTCGTCCACCACCGCGGCGGCTGTTTCGTCGCACGAACTTTCGATCGCGAGGATCAGGCCCATTGCGGGTATGGTAGAGGCTGGCACCGGCGGAACGGGCGCCACGCACGCAATGGCCTATCGACCACCCTACATCGACGAACGCGCGATCACGATCGAGGGGCCCCACCCCGCGAGCCTCCCGGAGGGCGAGCTGCTCTCTCAATGCGAGATCACGACGGGACGCGTCTCGGGGCCCGGAGGCCAGCATCGCAATCGCGTCGATACGGCCGTGCGCATCCGTCACCTCCCGACCGACGTCGAGGCGACCGCGACCGAGCGGCGCAGCCAGGCGCAGAACCGGCATGTGGCCTTCTTCCGGCTCAGGCTCAAGCTGGCCTGCAAGGTCCGGACGGTGACGAGCCGCGATTCCCACAAGCCGAGCGCGTTGTGGCAGCGTCGACGTCAAGGCGAGAAGATGCCTGTGAATCCCGAGCATGAGGACTTTCCCGCGCTCCTCGCCGAGGCGCTCGACGTCGTCATCGCGCGGCGATACGACGTCGCCGGGTCCGCCGGGATCCTCGGCATCACCATGAGCCAGTTGACGCGGCTGATTCGCCAGGAGCGTCACGCGTTCGCCCGCATCAACGAGGGGCGCGAGGCGATCGGGTTGTCGAAACTCAAGAGCTGAGTCGCCACCGGGCGGACCCCGCGCGCCAGCTCGGCGCGCCCAGCGCACATGCCTTCGCCGCGGCCTTCCGGCTACCATCGGCGCATGGTCCGCTCCTCGAATGCCGAACTTCACGCCCGCGTCCGTGAGCTTGTCGCAGAAGAGACCGAGGGTGCGGTGCGGCTGCGCCGGGAACTGCACACCCATCCCGAGATCTGCTACGAGGAAGTCCGCACGTGCGGCCGGATCCGCGCCGAGCTCGATGCCGCGCAGATCGCGCACGTCGACGGGCTGGCGGGAGGAACGGGCACGATCGCGTTCCTCCCTGGCCGAAGCGCGAAGGCGGTCGGCCTCCGGACGGACATCGACGGGCTTCCAATCGTCGAGGAGGGATGTCCCGCATGGAAGTCGCGCACCGAGGGACGCATGCATGCGTGCGGCCACGACGGC
>Ga0315900_10009848_pt1 | contig 12062 bp, 11 predicted proteins | sample LakEriMetagenome_FD_203521 | JGI IMG/M metagenome (GOLD analysis project Ga0315900, IMG submission 203521) | Freshwater fungal communities from buoy surface, Lake Erie, Ohio, United States - Buoy 12 MA114 | ecosystem: Environmental > Aquatic > Freshwater > Lake > Lake biofilm | place: USA: Lake...
CGGCGTGACGTGAGCGCCGGGCCGACCCGGCGCGAAAGCGGACCGGCCCCTGGTCGGCGCGAGGCGGTCACCTTGGAAGTGCGTGATGGGAGGGCAGGGAGGGTAGGCGGAGGGGCCCCCGTCTGTCCGGTGGCGCGTATCAGCGCCCTGGACAGTCGGGGAGGAGCCTACCCTCCCTACCCGCCCAGGGCGCCCGGTCGGAGAAAACCAACCAGCACCCCAGCCGGAGAAAGCAAAAGTCCCCCCTAAGCCAGAGAAAACCGGCCCACCAGAAACCTCACCCGACCAGCGTCACCCCCGTCTTGGCCTGCACGTCCTGCAGGCTCAGCCCCGGCGCGAGTTCCACCACCTTCAGGCCCTGGGGCGTCACATCCATCACTGCCAGATCGGTGATGATGCGGTCCACCACCCCCACCCCCGTCAGCGGCAGGGTGCACTGCGGCAGGATCTTCAGATCCTCGGTGCCGTCTTTCTTCTTGGCGGTGTGCTCCATCAGCACGATCACCCGCGGCACGCCGGCCACCAGGTCCATCGCGCCGCCCATGCCCTTGACCATCTTGCCCGGAATCATCCAGTTGGCCAGATCGCCCTTCTCGCTCACCTGCATCGCGCCCAGGATGGACAGGTTGATCTTGCCGCCACGAATCATCGCGAAGGACTGATCGCTGCCGAAAATCGCCGAGCCCTTGATCGTGGTGACCGTCTGCTTGCCGGCGTTGATCAAATCGGCATCCACCTCCTCCTCGTGGGGAAACGGGCCGATGCCGAGCATGCCGTTTTCGCTTTGCAGCCATACCTCAAGATGGTCAGGCACATGGTTGGCCACCAGCGTCGGGATGCCGATGCCCAGGTTCACATAGAACCCGTCCTGCAATTCCTGCGCCGCGCGCGCGGCCATTTCGTCATGGGTCCAGGGCATGGAGCTCTCCTTCAGTCGCGGGGACGGGTGGTGCGCTTTTCGATGCGCTTTTCGGGGGTGGCATTGAGCACGATGCGGTGCACGTAAATGCCGGGCAGATGGATGTCATCCGGCGCGAGCTCGCCGGTCTCGACAATGCGCTCGACCTCGACCACGCACACCTTGCCCGCAGTCGCGGCCGCGGGGTTGAAGTTGCGAGCGGTCAGGTGAAACCGCAGATTGCCCGAGCGATCAGCCACTTCGGCCTTGACCAAGGCCACATCGGGCACCAGCGAGCGCTCCATCACATAGGTCTCGCCGTCGAACTCGCGCAGCTCCTTGCCCTGCGCCACCAGGGTGCCGACACCGGTCTTGGTGAAGAAGGCGGGAATACCCGCGCCTCCCGCACGCAGCTTTTCGGCCAGCGTGCCCTGGGGCGTGAATTCGAGCTCGAGCTCGCCGGCCAGGTACTGGCGCTCGAACTCCTTGTTCTCGCCCACGTAGCTGGCAATCATCTTCTTGACCTGGCGCGACTCGAGCAATTTGCCCAGGCCGAATCCGTCGACCCCGGCGTTGTTGGAGATCGCGGTCAGGTTTTTCGCGCCGCTGTCACGCAGGGCGTCGATCAGGGCCTCGGGAATGCCGCACAGGCCGAAGCCGCCGACGGCCACCAGCATGTCGTCTCGCACGATGCCGTCGAGCGCCCGGGCGGCGGAGGGATAGATCTTGTTCACGGAAAAATCTCCTGGAACGGGGGGAGCGAAGGTCCGGGGCGCCCTGCGCACCGGCAGGCATACGATACTACGTAGCAAGATACGTAGTTCCCCCTAAAGGAGAACCTGAGGGAACCCAGGGCGAGCGGCCCGCAGGAGATTGCCATGGACATCGACTACCGCACGGCTTTCGACCTCGCCCCGGTGGGGCTGTGCCTGTCGCGCAACCGCCGGATCGTCGACTGCAACCAGGCGCTGTGCGAGATGTTCGCCGCCCCGCGCGAGGCCCTGATCGGGCAATCCTTCCAGGTGCTGTACCCCAGCGCCGACGAATACGAGCGCCTGGGTGCGCGCATGGCACCGATCCTCAACATCCGGGGGCATTACGCCGACGACCGCATCATGAAACGGGCCGACGGCGACCTGTTCTGGTGCCATGTGATGGGGCGGGCGCTCAATCGCGAGTCGCCGCACGAGGCAGGCATCTGGTCATTCGAGGATCTGTCAGCCCAGCGGCCGGTCAAGGCTGAACTCACGCCCCGCGAGCGGGAGGTGGCCGCCCGGCTGCTCGATGGCCTGACCTCCAAGGAAATCGGCAAGGCGCTTGCCATCAGTCACCGGACGGTGGAAATCTACCGGGCCCGCCTGATGCGCAAGTACAAGGCCAGCACGACGGCCGATCTGGTGCACAAGCTGATGGCGGGCGTGTGAGGGGGACAGGCAGCAAGCCGGGTTACGCTTGAGGGATGGCGCATCGGCGGGCCAACGGCCCGTCGAATCCCCGACCGAACCAGGAGACCCCATGACCCTTCGCTATCCCCTCGCCGAACTCAAGGACCTGCCCGACGACCTGCGCGCCCGGATTCTGGAAGTTCAGGAGAAAAGCGGCTTCGTCCCGAACGTGTTCCTGGCCCTGGCCCGTCGGCCAGCCGAGTGGCGGGCCTTTTTCGCGTATCACGATGCGCTGATGCTCAAGGAGGAGGGCAACCTGACCAAGGGCGACCGCGAGATGATCATCACGGCCACCAGCGGGGCCAACCACTGCCTGTACTGCGTGGTGGCGCACGGGGCGATCCTGCGCATTTACGAGAAAAAGCCGCTCGTGGCCGACCAGGTGGCGGTCAATTACCTCAAGGCCGACATCACGCCGCGTCAGCGGGCCATGCTCGATTTCGCGATGAAGGTCTGCCTGGCATCGCATACGGTCGACGATGCCGATTTCCAGGCGTTGCAGGCCCATGGCTTCACCGACGAAGACGCCTGGGACATCGCAGCGATCACCGCGTTTTTCGGTTTATCCAACCGCATGGCCAATGTGTCGGGGATGATGCCCAACCCGGAGTTCTACCTGCTGGGGCGGGTGCCTCGGGCGAAGTGAAGCTGAGGCGGGTGCTTGTGTTGGCGGTGGCGCGGCGGCGCCACGAGGCAAAAAACAGCCCGCTAAGTCACCACCGCCCGCAACCAGTCAGGCAGCGGTGCCGACTTCTGCGCCGGAAAATCCACCCACACGGTCGTCCCGCCGCCGGCTGCGCACACCACCTCCGGTTCACCGATGCGTGACATCAGCCCCCAGGTGTCAAAACTCGTGCGCCCCGGGTCGCTCGCGTAAAACCGCAGCAACACCTCGTCGGGATAAGCCAGCTGCTGATAGAAGTTACAGAAGGCATTGACGATCACCGGGCCCTGCCCTTTCGGATCGGGCTCGCAGCCGATCGACGTGAGCCAGTCGATGCGGGCGGTCTCGAGATACCGCAGGTAAATGGTGTTGTTCACATGGCCCATGGCATCCATGTCGCCCCAGCGCACCTTGAACGTCATCTCATACACCAGCTTTTTCTTCTCGGGGATCTCGATCTTCATGTGCGTTGTGCCCTCACGGATGCCAGGATGCCCAGCGTGAACAGAATGCAGGCCAGCCCCTGGGCAGGCGTCGGCCAGCGTGTCTCCAGCAGGAAAGCGTACAGCAAGGCGAACAGCGTCTCGCTCACAATCAGCTGGCCGCACAGACTCGGGGACAAACGCCGGCTTGCCGTGTTCCACAGCACCGTCGCCAGCCAGGCCGACCCAAAACCCGTGCCCGCGCACAAGACCAGGAACAGGCCCAAGCCCGGTCGCTGAAGGATCTCGGACGCAGGACTGCCCGCCACTACCCACAGAGAGAAAGCGCCCACGCCCGTGGCCAGCCCCAGCCAGTTGGCCCAGGCCGTGGTGCCCACCTCCGGGTGGCGCCGCAGCCAGCGCGCATTGAGCAAAGCGAACACCGTCCACGAGGCCATGGCCACGCAGGCCAGTGCGACCCCCCGCCAGAAATCCGTCTGGCCCTGCGCCGGCACGCCTGCAACCGGGCCCGTACCGTCCCCCGGGCCGCTGGCCGCCAGCATCACCGCCAGCCCTGCTGCGGTGAGCGCCAGGCCCGGCGCCACCACCCGCCAACGCACATGCCCCGGCTTGCCCAGCACCATGACCCACAGCGGGATCGTGCCGATGATCAGGGTCGGAACCTCGGGCCCGGCATCGCGCAGGGCCAGCACCAGCAGCGTGTAGTAGCCCCAGAATCCCAGGAAAGCCAGGCCCAGGGCCGATGCGCACTGGCGCGCCGTCGGCAACAGCGGGGGCGGGCCGCTGGCCTCGCCAGCCCTGGCGCGCAGGTTGGCGCCGATCGTGGCGACCGCCTGCCGCGGCCGTGCGACCCAGGTGCCGGCCAGAATGCCGGCAGACACCATGCCGAAGGCCACCAGCCGGCCGGCCGCCAAGTCAATGGCGGGCCACTGCGGCAGCCACAGGGGCACCACGAACACCAGCCCCCACAGAGCACCGGCCGCCAGGCCGGCCAGCACGCCCGCCAGCACCCTTGAAACTCCCCTGAGGCGGCGCGTTAAACGCCGAATCCGTCGTCGGCCGCGATGACCGAGCCGTTGATGAAATGCCCTTCGGCACTGGCCAGCATGACCAGCACCGCGTCAAGGTCCTGCGGCTGTCCCACCCGCTTGCGGGGCAGCATGTCGATCAGCTTCCTGCCCTGCTCGGTCTGCCAGTGGTGGTGGTTGATCTCGGTGTCGATGTAGCCCGGGCAGATCGCGTTCACGTTGATCCCGAAACGCCCCCACTCCAGGGCCATGGCGCGCGTCATGTGCACCACCGCGGCCTTGCTCATGGCGTAGGCGCCGATCTGGGGCAGCACGCGCAGGCCGGCCATCGAGGCGATGTTGATGATGCGCCCGCCGGTGTAGGTGCCCGGCGCCGCACCGCGCGCACGGGCGATCATGCGCTTGGCTACCTCCTGCGCGACGAAGAACGAGCCGCGCACATTGGTGTTGAAGATGAAGTCGAAATCCTCGCCAGTCACATCCTGCAGGCGCTGGGTGGTGCTCACGCCGGAGTTGTTCACGAGGATGTCGATCGAGCCCACCTCGGTCTCGGCATGGGCCACGCAGGCGCGGATGCTGTCCAGGTCGGTCACGTCCATCGGGGTGACATGGGCGTCTCCGCCCTCGCTCTCGATCTGGGCGCGCAGGTCCTTCAGGCGTTCCACCCGCCGGGCCGACAGCACCACGGCGGCCCCTGCGCGGGCGAGGGTGCGGGCAAACTGCGCGCCCAAGCCGCTGGAGGCGCCCGTGACGAGGGCCACCCGGCCGGACAGGTCGATGCTGTAGGTCATGGGATCCTCCTATCACCCTAGAATGCAGCGGTTTGCCGGCGAACCCTGTCGCCGCCGCTACTTCCAGATCATTATCGCGAGACCCCCATGACCCACGAAGAGATCCTGGCGCAGTTCGGCCCCCGCGAGGCCATGGAATACGACGTCGTCGTGGTCGGCGGCGGCCCCGCCGGCCTGGCCACCGCCATCCGCCTCAAGCAGCTGGCCGCCGAACGCGGCACTGACGTGTCGGTGGTGGTGCTCGAAAAAGGCTCAGAGCCCGGCGCGCACATCCTGTCAGGCGCCATCATGGATCCCCGCGCCCTCACCGAGCTGTTTCCTGACTGGCGCGAACGCGGCGCACCACTGAGCCAGCCCGTCACCGAGGACATCTTCCTGTTCCTGACGGAAAACGCAGCGTCCCGCACCCCCAACTTCCTGCTGCCCAAGAACTTCCACAACGAGGGCAACTACATCATCAGCCTGGCCAACCTCACGCGCTGGCTGGCGCAGCAGGCCGAGAGCCTGGGCGTGGAGATCTTCCCCGGCTTCCCGGCCGCCGAGGTGCTTTACAACGACGACGGCTCGGTCAAGGGCGTGGCGACGGCCAACATGGGCATCGGCAAGGACGGCGAGCCCACCGACAACTTCCAGCTCGGCATGGAGCTGCATGCGCGCTACACCGTCTTTGCGGAAGGCGCGCGCGGCCACCTGGGCAAGCAGCTGATCGCGCGCTACAAGCTCGACGACGGGCGCGACCCGCAAAGCTACAGCATCGGCATCAAGGAAGTGTGGGAGATCGATCCCGCCCGTCATGTGCCCGGGCTGGCCCTGCATAGCGCTGGCTGGCCGCTGGATTCCCACACCTATGGCGGCTCATTCCTCTATCACATGGAAAACAACCAGGTGGCGGTGGGCTATGTGGTCGGCCTGGACTACGCCAACCCCTGGCTGTCCCCCTATGAGGAGTTCCAGCGCTTCAAGACGCATCCCCACATCCGCTGGTACTTCGACACGCCCGCGGGCGGCAAGCCGGCCAAGCGCCTGGCCTATGGCGCCCGCGCCCTCACGGTGGGCGGCCTGTTGTCGCTGCCCAAGACGGTGTTCCCGGGCGGCGCGCTGGTGGGCTGCGATGCCGGCTACCTCAATGCCTCGCGCATCAAGGGCAGCCATGCGGCCATCAAGAGCGGCATGCTCGCCGCCGAGGCGGCCTACGACGCCCTGGTGGCTGGCCGTCGTCATGATGAACTCACCGCCTATCCCGAGGCGTTCGAGCAGTCCTGGCTGCATGCCGAATTGAACAAGGCCCGCAACTTCAAGCAGTGGTTCAAGAAGGGGCTGGGCGTGGCCACCGTCATGACCGGCATCGAGCAATTCCTCCTGCGCGGGCATATCCCCTGGACGGTCCACCGCGAGCGGCCCGACCACACCTACCTCAAGCCGGCCGACCAGTGCCCCCGCATCGAGTACCCCAAGCCCGATGGCAAGCTCACGTTCGACCGGTTGTCCTCGGTGTTCATTTCAAACACCAACCATGCCGAGGACCAGCCGGCGCACCTCACCCTCAAGGACGCGTCGGTGCCGGTCGGCGTCAACCTGGCGAAGTACGCCGGCCCCGAGGCCCGCTACTGCCCGGCGGGGGTGTACGAGTACGTGAAAACCGACGCGGGGCAGGATCGGCTGCAGATCAACGCGCAAAACTGCGTGCATTGCAAAACCTGCGACATCAAGGATCCCACCCAGAACATCGTCTGGGTGGTGCCCGAGGGCGGCGGCGGCCCGAACTACACCAGCATGTGAGGCGGCGGGGCCCGGCAGCCGGGGCGCGACAGGCCGCTACAATTGAGTGGTTCGTCAGGAGAGCGCTGCGGGCCCACCGCCCAGGCAGCCGCCGAAGGCGCAGGCATGGCATCGCCCAGGCCGAACGCTCAGGCACAAAGGACTGACGGCGCGCCCCACTTCGGGGCGTTTCCCTGCTGGAGAGAGGCCCCCGGCCACACCGAACGGCGCACGCCCCGCGCGTGCCACCGCTCAGGCGGCCAGGCCCACCGAAGGAGCAACCCCGTGCGGTGCGCGAGCACCGCGGGCGAATCTCTCAGGTAAAGCGGACAGCGGGGCTCGTCCATGGTGAGAACCATGGTGTGCAGCCCCGTCACTGGAAGTGTTCATGTCCGCCGCACCCGATCCCGCCTCGCTTCTGCGCACCCCCCTGCATGCCCTGCACGTCGAGCTTGGCGCGCGCCTGGTGCCGTTCGCCGGCTACTCGATGCCGGTGCAATATCCCGCCGGCCTGATGGCCGAACACCACCACACCCGACGCGCCGCCGGACTGTTCGACGTCTCGCACATGGGGCAGTTGCGGCTGGTCGGGCCCGAGGCCGCTGCGGCCTTCGAATCGCTGATGCCGGTGGATGTGATCGACCTGCCGGTGGGCAAGCAGCGCTATGGCCTGCTGCTCACCGACGAGGGCGGCATCATCGACGACCTGATGTTCACCCGGCGCGAGGGCGACCTGTTCGTGGTCGTCAATGGCGCCTGCAAGGCCGGCGACCTCGCCCACCTGCAAGCGCGCATCGGCGGGCGTTGCCAGGTGGCCCCGATGCCAGACCACGGCCTGCTCGCCCTGCAAGGCCCGCAGGCCGTCACCGCCCTGCAACGGCTGGTGCCGGGTGTGGAAACTCTGGTCTTCATGACCGGCGCTTCCTTCACCTGGAACGGCGCGCCCCTGTTCATCACCCGCAGCGGCTACACCGGCGAGGACGGCTTCGAGATTTCGGTGCCGGGGGACCGCGCCGAAGCCCTGGCCCGCGCCCTGCTGGCGCAGCCTGAGGTCCAGCCGATCGGCCTGGGCGCGCGCAACTCCCTGCGACTGGAAGCCGGCCTGTGCCTGTATGGTCAGGACATCGACACCACCACCACGCCGGTGGAAGCCGCCCTGACCTGGGCGATCCAGAAAGTGCGCCGCACCGGTGGCGCGCGGTCGGGGGGCTTTCCCGGCGCGGCGAAGGTGCTGGGCCAGCTTGACGGCTCGGTGCCGGTCGCCCGCAAGCGCGTGGGCCTGGTCGCCCTGGAGCGGGTGCCAGTGCGCGAACATACCGAACTGCAGGACGCTCAGGGCCGCACCGTGGGCGAAGTCACCAGCGGCCTGCTGGGCCCCAGTGCCGACCAACCGGTGGCCCTGGCCTATGTAGACAGCGCCCTGGCCGCCCTTGGCACTCGCCTGAACGCGCAGGTGCGCGGCAAGCCGGTACCGATGGAAGTCGTCCCCCTGCCCTTTGTTCCGAACCGCTACTACCGGGGCTGACCGGGCTCGACCCTCCGGCCGCAAGCTCGAACCCCCGATCAACCTCAAAAAACCCAACCCAGGAGAACGCCATGACCGTCAAGTACACCCCCGACCATGAATGGATCCAGGTGGAGGGCGACGGCCCCGCCACCGTGGGCATCACCGTGCATGCGCAGGATGCCCTGGGCGATGTGGTGTTCGTCGACCTGCCCGAGATCGGCCGGGCCTACGCCAAGGGCGAAGTGGCCGGCGTGGTGGAGTCGGTCAAGGCCGCCGCCGATGTCTACATGCCCGTGACCGGCGAAGTGATCGAGGTGAACGAGGCGCTGCGCGCCGATCCGGCCCTGGCCAACTCCGACCCGCTGGGTGCGGGCTGGTTCTTCAAGGTGCGCCTGTCCGATGCGGGCGAACTGGCCCCGCTGATGGACGCCACCGCCTACGACGCCTTCACCCAGAACGCCTGACCCCCCGCATTACCCCTGCCCCTGCCCTTCACCGGAGCCGCCCCATGCTGATGCAATCCGCCCGCCCGCTCGGAGACCTCGAGAACCCGGCCGAATTCATCCCGCGCCATATCGGCGTGTCCGAGGCCGACGAGCGCCACATGCTGTCGGTGATCGGCGAGGCCTCGCGACGCGCCCTGATCGAGAGCGTGGTGCCGCGCGCGATCGCCCGCAGCCAGGCGATGAAGCTGCCGGCGCCGGTCACCGAGGCCCAGGCGCTCGCCGAGCTCCAGGCGATCGCCTCGAAGAACCGCATCCTGCGCAGCTTCATCGGCCAGGGCTACCACGGCACCCACACGCCGTCGGTCATCCTGCGCAACATCCTCGAGAACCCCGCCTGGTACACCGCCTACACCCCCTACCAGGCCGAGATCAGCCAGGGCCGGATGGAGGCGCTGGTGAACTTCCAGACCCTGGTGTGCGACCTGACCGGCATGCCGATCGCCAATGCGTCCATGCTTGACGAGGCCACCGCCGCCGCCGAAGCCATGACGCTGGCCAAGCGCAGCGTCAAGGCCAAGGGCAACGCCTTCATCATCGCGGGCGACGCCCACCCGCAAACCCTGGAGGTGGTGCGCACCCGTGCCAAGCCCCTGGGCATCGAGGTGCGGGTGGCGCGCGACCGCGCCGAGTGGCTGCGCCTGATCGCGCAGGACGACTATTTCGCGGCCCTCCAGCAGTACCCCGCCACCACCGGCCAGATCGCAGCCGAGGCCGGCGATGTGCAGGCAGTGCATGCCAAGGGCGCCGCCTATGTGGTGGCCGCCGACCTGCTGGCGCTGTGCCTGCTCACGCCCCCGGGCGAATGGGGCGCCGACATCGTGGTGGGCACCACCCAGCGCTTTGGCATGCCCATGGGCGCAGGCGGTCCGCATGCGGCCTACATGGCCTGCCGCGACGCGTACAAGCGCTCGCTGCCGGGCCGGCTGGTGGGCGTGAGCATCGATTCGCACGGCAACCCGACCTACCGCCTCGCGCTGCAGACGCGCGAGCAGCACATTCGCCGGGAAAAAGCCACTTCCAACATCTGCACCGCGCAGGTGCTGCCGGCGGTGGTGGCCAGCATGTATGCGGTCTACCACGGCCCCGAGGGCCTCAAGCGCATCGCCCAGCGCGTGGCCGCCTACACCGCCGTCCTGGCCCAGGGCCTGCAGGACCTGGGCTGGACGCTCGCGCATGAACACGCCTTCGACACCCTGTGCGTGGTCACGGGCGCCGACACCGCCCGCCTGGCCCAGCGCGCCCGCGAGGCCGGCGCGAACCTGCGCCTGCTGGATGACGGCCACCTGGGCATCACGCTGGACGAGACCACCACCCGCGACGACCTGCGCCTGCTGTGGGGCGTGTTTGCCCGCGACGGCCAGGCGCTGCCCGAGGTCGCTGCGTTTGAAAAAGGGGTCGAGCCCCTGATCCCCACCGGCCTGCGCCGCACCAGCGCCTACCTCACGCACCCGGTCTTCAACACCCACCACAGCGAAACCGGCATGCTGCGCTACATCCGCGCCCTGTCGGACAAGGACCTCGCGCTCGATCGCAGCATGATTCCCCTGGGCAGCTGCACGATGAAGCTCAATGCGACCAGCGAGATGATCCCGATCACCTGGCCGGCGTTCGCCCAGGTGCATCCCTTCGCGCCGGCCGACCAGCTCGCCGGCTACGCGCAGCTGGACGCGCAGCTGCGCGAGTGGCTGTGCCAGGCCACCGGCTACGCCGGCATCAGCCTGCAACCCAACGCCGGCTCCCAGGGCGAATATGCCGGCCTGCTGGCAATCAAGGCCTGGCATGAAAGCCGCGGCGACGCGCAACGCGATGTGTGCCTGATCCCATCATCGGCGCATGGCACCAATCCCGCGAGCGCCCAGATGGTGGGGATGCAGGTGGTGGTGACGGCCTGCGATGCCGCCGGCAACGTCGATCTGGCCGACCTGAAGGCCAAGTGCGAGCACTACAGCGACCGGCTGGCCGCAGTGATGATCACCTATCCCAGCACGCATGGCGTGTTCGAAACCGGCGTGAAGGACCTGTGCGCGCTGGTGCACCAGCATGGCGGCCGCGTGTATGTGGACGGCGCCAACATGAATGCGCTGGTGGGCGTGGCCGCGCCGGGCGAGTTCGGCGGCGACGTGAGCCACCTCAATCTGCACAAGACCTTCTGCATTCCCCATGGCGGTGGCGGGCCGGGCGTCGGCCCGGTGTGCGTGGTGGAAGACCTCGTACCCTTCCTGCCCGGCCATGCTACCGGCGGCCTGGGTGAACGCCCCGTGGGCGCGGTGTCGGCTGCGCCCCTGGGCAACGCGGCGGTACTGCCGATTTCCTGGATGTATTGCCGCATGATGGGCGCCGAAGGCCTGCGCCAGGCCACCGAGGTGGCGATCCTCTCGGCCAACTACATCAGCCGCCGCCTGGCCGACCACTACCCGACGCTCTATGCCAGCGCCAACGGCCATGTGGCGCATGAATGCATTCTCGATCTGAGGCCGCTCAAGGACAGCAGCGGCGTGAGCGCCGAGGACGTGGCCAAGCGTCTGATGGACTACGGCTTCCACGCGCCCACGCTGAGCTTCCCCGTTGCTGGCACGCTGATGGTCGAGCCCACCGAAAGCGAAACGCTGGAGGAGATCGACCGTTTCATCGACGCGATGATTGCAATTCGCAAGGAAATCCGTCGCATCGAGCGCGGCGAGTGGCCCCAGGATGACAATCCGCTCAAGCATGCACCGCACACCGCCGCGGCGGTGGTCGCCAGTGACTGGGCCCATGCGTATTCACGCGAAGTCGGCGCCGCCGTCCTGGGCAGCCACCGCCACGCGAAGTACTGGCCGCCGGTCGGCCGGGTGGACAACGTGTACGGCGACCGCAACCTGTTTTGCAGCTGCGTGCCGGTGAGCGATCAGGTCGCGCCGACCGCCCCTGTCACCGGCAGCACGATGCCAGTGATGTAACTCGAGCAGGCCGGTGCCGCCAGGAACACGTAGGCCGGTGACAGCTCCTCGGGCTGCGCCGGCCGCCCCATGTCGGTGGACTG
>Ga0315900_10009849_pt1 | contig 12062 bp, 5 predicted proteins | sample LakEriMetagenome_FD_203521 | JGI IMG/M metagenome (GOLD analysis project Ga0315900, IMG submission 203521) | Freshwater fungal communities from buoy surface, Lake Erie, Ohio, United States - Buoy 12 MA114 | ecosystem: Environmental > Aquatic > Freshwater > Lake > Lake biofilm | place: USA: Lake...
TAGAATTTGGAGAAAAAACACAAATTGGTACAGAGTTAAATATTCCTTTTCCAAAAATAACTAACAATAGTGCTTTATTGTGGTATCATGCTCATCCTATGTTTATGACATCGGAATTTGCTTACAGAGGCGTTTATGGATTAGCAGAAATTGTTGATGAGAGAAGTGAATTTATGCAAAAGATGTTTCATTATGGCGACAATCATATTATGTTAGTTTATGAAGATGCTGAATTCAAACAAGATGGAACGTTAGATGGTGGCAATTTATATACCGACGCAGCAAGATTCAATTTTGGATTAATTAATGGAATTAGTTGTGTTAGTTGGTATGCTGACCAGGCTAAATATACAACTAGACTGTATCATAAGACAAAAAAGAATTTAGTTAAAATAGATATTCTGAATGGGACTGAATCTTTTAGAAATCTCTATCTTGGAGTTTGTGATGAAGACAATAAAATAAAACCATTTTATGTTATTCAAACTGATAATGGTTTGAGAAATCCCACTAAATTAACAATGTTGAGTATATCTTCTGGCAATAGATACTCTCTACTTATCGACTTGAATAAGTTCAAAAAAAATGTTGCATATTTATTTTTTTATAACTACGATTTAACAGAAGTATTCAATATGGAATTAAATCAAGAAGGTGAGTTAGTAGCTCTTGTTCCCGATCTTTCTTACCCCAATCCAACCCCCTATCCAACTCCTATTCCTGCAGGACCTAATCCTGAAGATATCGAATCTGGTGTTACCTATCCTGAATTGTCTCTTATACCCCAAGTTGAGAAAAAAATCCCATGTGGAAAACAAGAGCCTCCTAAATCAGGATATGGAATCAAAAAGTTCTTAGAAATCAAATTGACCGATATGTCTTTTGGCGACATTACAAAACCAATTACAAAAATTAGGAAAACCGTTTTTGGGAAAAAAAATTACAAATTGTTTAAAAAAATAATAAATAGCGATAGTTTTGAATATAATAACCAAGTAAATTATTTGTCTATTTTGAACGACAGATATTTTTATAATTTACCAAATATAAATGATTCTCCAATAAGAAATTTTTTACTGGTTCCAGATAGTTTGGAAAACTATGTTCAAACAAATCCTAATGGCACAACTGAAGTTGCTAATGAAGTCAATCGAGTGTTTCAAGATATGTGGAATTCAGAAGAGTTAGACCTTCCATACGCCATAAAAATGTATAATTTATCACCCAATAATTTTAAACCGGACATTTTGCCTACATGTTTATTTAAGATAACAAAAACCGATAATACTTACTCTAATACATCAATGTTTGGTAACGATACTCTGGTTGTTCAATTGTATGACACACCTATTCAATATAGTTCACAAGTATTACCTTTGACTGAAAAAACACTTGTTTTCCCTTCAACCAATAAACCAATTAACATTAATCAATTAATCAATCTCATTAATACCTTTTTTGCAAACAATACTATTTTAATCAATAATATAGATGTTAAAATCAGTAACTTATTATCAATTGATTGGACCTTTTTCCCCCTTTGTATGGATTACTTGAATCAAAAATCGGAGTACATAAAAATGGTGATGATGAAAGTTAACAATAAATCACAATACTATGTGAAATTGATTGGGAATTGGCAATTGTTACAATTTTTTGGTAAACCGTTATCTGCTGATATGGAAACGATGTGTGATTGTTGCGATGAATGTGGTTGTGGAGCTTGCTGTATGTGTTCTAATGAGAATCTATGTGATGATGATTGTCATTGTAATATGGAAAATAATATGGAAAATAATATGGAAAATAATATGGAAAATAATATGGAAAATAATATGGAAAATAATATGGTAAATAATATGGAAAATAATATGGGTAATATGAATAAGAATATGAATTTGCAAATGATTTTCCCTTTTTATGCATCTGAAGACCCAGATAGTCAGATAATGACAGATAATATTGGTAATGCTCAATTAATTATTCGACCCAATAGTATTTATTTGGGTTTTATTGATGGATTTCAATCAGATAATTTAATGAACTTTTCGGTTCGGGTCGATAGTAGTGAGAAATGGTATTATCACAATATGGACGCACAAGATAGTCATCCTTTTCATTTCCATTTAACATCTGGTTTTGCTGATCCATCCGATTCTAATTGTTTAATTAGTGCGGATAACGCATACAATCCTTATTTATATTCTAAAGATACATATGCTATTGGGTCTCAACAAACTTTAGCATTTTATCTCAAATTTGCCAACTATAATTCTGACGACGGAGGTTTAAATCCCCCGATAAACTATTTAGGATATATGGTTCACTGTCATTATATACCGCATCATGACATGAATATGATGAGTGAATATTTTGTTTATAAAAATAGGCAAGATTACTTCTAAAAAAATGAAAATTTAAATAAATTAGTTATTATACTTTTAATCTAAAGTGTAATGACTGCGTTATATGAAAGCAAATTGAATACACTTTTAAATAAAAAATCCCTTTTATATAATGAGTTAAAAAGTACCTTGGTAAATGTTCCCGAACTATGTAACACCATTGTTAAATTGGATAAATTAGGATACATGTTTAAAGATAGCGAATATGATAAAATTTTATCGTCCCTGTTATACTTCAAAGGGCATATATTGAAAAGAGAATATGTGGTGCGATCAAATTTAAGAAATACTATTGTAAAAATTGTATTCAAAAAATTCAATCCATCCGCACTACAAATCGATAAAATATTGAATGTATATGATGATCACAACAGACATTCTACTATGGCATGGGCATATATTTTGATCGATAATGGATATAAATTTAACGAAAACCATCGTTTAAAATTGTTAGAAATTGGCTTTGATATTTTTGAACTTTATAACGGGGTTGCTGTACAAGAATTCGAAATAAAAAAAATATTAGAGCATATGTCTAAAATGAGCCCATGTAGAGGGGTAGATTATACACATAAAATAAAAAATATTATTGATTGTAACAAAAGTTTGATAACAAGTGATAGTTTAAATCATGTGTTATCTTTATATAGAAAACCGTTACCGAATATATATATAAACTGTGTAAGACTGATAATAACGATGGTAAATCCCGATCACGAAACATCGAATATTATTATCGAAAAAAATATTTGCAATTATGAATTTATTTCGTTATTAATTGACAAAGGATTACATATTTCCGATGAGTTAATAAATCATTTTTCAAAACAACATGAAACAATTAAATTAATTATTAAATTGATTTCTAAAAAAGAAATGTTGTCAGTCGATATTTTAAATAATATGTTGAAGATAAATCAATATAGTGATAATTATATAGATTTTTTGACACTAGCTGAAAAATTGGGACAATATGAGAGTTTAATTGGTCATGTTTTCGATGTTGGATTATCGAGAGTTAATATTTTTGGTGTTTTTACTCATTATGGGGTTATCCCCAATAGGGAAACTTTGGAAATTGCTTGTCTCAATGGATATATTGATATTATAGATGAATGTACTATAAAGTATAAAATAGTACCTGATAAAAATATGTTGGATAATGTTTTATTGAAATTAAATGTTTATGATGAAGGGGGGATTAAAAGCTCAAAAAAAATTTTTTTGGATGAATATTCAGATGAAGAATATACAGACGATGAATATACCGATGAAGAATGTACAGATGATGAATATTCAGATAGTTATAATGATATAAATAATAATGGTTGTGAAACATCGACTGTAATTAGTAAAATATTATGTTATAAAATTATACCGGATAGTCATAGTTTAGATAATTTATTATTATCATCGTACTCTCCAAAAAATGCAATGATTGAATTACTTGTTAAATATGGTCTCTTTTTGAGTTTACCAGATATAATCAAAATAATTAAAAAAAAAATAGTGATTGACAATTTAGAAAGATTTGGTATTAAATACGATGGCGCTTTATTTTTTTGGTGTCATGTGTATAATCATTTTCCCAAAACATATATTGAGAAATTTAGGGAAAGTGGATTGATAGATAGTAAATATTTGGAACTCCGATTATTATGCAGAGATAAAAAAACGTTTACCTTGAATAAATTAACAGAATATTTAAATCGGAACAATGTCAAAATTGATGGATATAGTTTAGAAAATATAGCTTTTCATAGTAAAGACACAGCTTATTATATCATTAATGAGCAAAATTGTTATCCTACACAAAATATTTATTATTGGTTATTTAGCGGCACAAGAGATCATGGTATATTGGAAAAGGTTATAAATATTAATAATATTACCGATGAAGTATTATCACAAATTGTGCAAAAGTAGTTAATTTTTTTATAAAGTATAATATAAGATGTCAAACGATTCATTTACATTTGGTAAATTTATAAAAAAACATAAATATCATAAAAAACATAAAAAATGCAAGAAATATTGTATAGGTCCTACCGGACCTACTGGGCCCAGTGGATTAGATGGTTCCGTTGGATCGACTGGGCCAACAGGACCAAATGGATTTGATGGTTCTACAGGATCCACAGGACCAAATGGATTTAATGGTTCCATTGGACCTACGGGATCAAATGGATTAGATGGTTCCACTGGACCTACAGGATTAAATGGATTAGATGGGTTTACTGGACCTACAGGACTAAATGGATTAGATGGTACCACTGGACCCACCGGTCTGGATGGATTAGATGGTGTTACAGGCCACACTGGACCCACAGGATCAAATGGTTTAGATGGTTCTACTGGACCCACAGGACCCACAGGGTCGATTGGACCTAATGGATTTAGTGGTGTTACAGGTCCTACAGGCGAAATAGGTCCTATTGGACTTGCAGGATTGGATGGTTCCACTGGATCTACTGGAGAGACCGGACCTGCTGGACTAAATGGATTGGATGGTTCAACAGGGCCTACAGGAGAGGTTGGTTCAACAGGATCAAGAGGATTAGATGGTTCCACAGGATCCATTGGAGAGGTTGGTCCCTCAGGGGCAAATGGATTAGATGGTTCTACGGGACCTACTGGACCGAATGGATTAGATGGTTCCACAGGGCCTATGGGGGAAGCTGGATCGACGGGCCCTAAAGGATTAGATGGTTCAACAGGGCCCACAGGAGAGGCTGGTCCGACCGGATCTATCGGTATCACAGGTCCTACGGGCCCTTCTGGTTTTGTAGGATCAACAGGACCTATTGGATCAACAGGGTCAACAGGTCCTATTGGAGGAACAGGACCGACCGGATCTATTGGACCTTTCGGTTCAACAGGATTGCATGGATCAACCGGAACGACCGGATCCACAGGATTAACGGGATCTACGGGTCCTACCGGACTATTTGGATCTATTGGACCAACAGGAGCAACTGGACCAACTGGAGTGACAGGATCAAACGGATCTACTGGGGCGACTGGACCGATAGGTCCTACCGGGATAACGGGATCTACTGGGCCTATCGGGTTTATAGGACCAACCGGTACAACAGGACCTAGTGGATCCACTGGATTAACAGGGTCAACAGGTCTCACAGGATCGACAGGTTCAACAGGATCTACAGGTTTTATGGGACCCGTTGGAGTGACAGGACCCACAGGACCCATTGGATCAACAGGATCAACTGGTTCTATTGGAACAACAGGATCTACCGGATCTATAGGTGCTACAGGATCAATTGGAGTGACAGGACCGACAGGACCGATAGGACCATCAGGATCGACAGGTCCTATTGGAGTGACAGGACCGATAGGACCTATAGGTTTTACAGGATCAACAGGACCAACAGGATCAACAGGATCGACAGGTTCAACCGGAGTGACAGGATCAAACGGATTGTCAGGTTCAATAGGATCGATAGGAGCGACAGGATTAACTGGACCTACAGGATCAACTGGGTCTTCGGGTTTTATTGGGGAAACTGGTTCAACGGGACCTATTGGAGAGACAGGTCAAACTGGATCTACTGGGCTTGGTGGATCGATAGGCCCTACCGGATTGACTGGCACAACAGGACCAACAGGACTTGCTGGGTCGACGGGATTAACCGGTGCTGTTGGCTTTACAGGTTCCATTGGCGCGATTGGACCTACTGGTGTAACTGGTTCGACAGGTCAAACGGGAGCTGGTTTTAGTTCGACATTAATTACGGCTCTTGGACAAACGACATATAATATTCCAACAGGTACAAATGAATTTCTTGTGACATTATGGGGTGGAGGCGGTGGGGGAAGTTTCGAGGGTGGTGCTGGTGGTGGCGGTGGTGGTGCTGGAGCAGCCATAGTTGACTATCCCGTTTCTACAACTAACGTTTTAAATTTAACTGTTAATGTTGGTGTTGGAGGGATAGGTGGTACAAATCTTTCACAAAATGGGGGAATTGGTGGTAGTACAACGGTGAATGTCAATTTTATAAATCCGTCTGGAAGTTTTAGTACTTTGACAGCATTTGGTGGTGGCGGTGGTGGTGGTGGTGGTGGTGGTGGTGGTGGCGCTGCAACAGCCGGGTTTGTAGGGGATTTTTCTGGTACTTCAAGAAGAGGTGGATCCGCTTCGGGTCCTTCAGATCCAACTAACTTCTTAGTTGGAGGAACAGGAGGTGTTAATGGATCTTTAAGTGCTGGAGCGGGGGGAAATGGAAAGATAAATGGATATTGGCAATCAGGTGGCGGAGGAGGTGGAGATAATAACACATTTTCCGGAACCCCTGGGTTTGCAGGCAGTAACTGGCTGGGAAGATCTGTCGGTGGTACAGGGGGATTTTTTTCAACGGGGGTCGGTGGGGGAGGAGGTGCAGGTGGTTTTTTTGGTAATGGAGGAAATGGAGGACTTACCCCCACTTTTGTTGGTTCAAATGCTGCTCCTAATTCTGGTGGAGGAGGAGGTGCAGGAACTGATACCGGTATTGGACACAATGGAGGTAAAGGAGGAGACGGCGGAGTAATTATTATAACATTATAGTTATTCCAATAAATATAGTTTGATAAAAACGATGATATATAAATAACTATAATTTTATAGTTGAATTATATCTTTTTGTATGTTATTTAATACTATAATTATACACATTTCAAAATGAATATAATTATAAAAAAATAGTGGAATGGAACAGAAAAATTAAATTAGGTAAATTGTGTTACCATTATATTGTTTATCGGTTAATTGTTTTTTATCACAAAATATTTATTATTTGCTATTTAACGATATAAGAAAATATTATTAATTTTGCCAGAAATTGCACAAAAGTAATTAATTTTTTTATTAAGTATAATATAATATAATATGTGGGACGAGTCATTTTCATTTGGTCAATTTATAAAAAAACATAAAAAACATAAAAAACATAAAAAACATAAAAAATGCAAGAAACATTCTGTTGGCCCGACAGGCCCTACTGGACCGGCTGGATCTGCTGGATCGGATGGGTTGACCGGACCGACTGGATCTGCTGGATTGGATGGTTTGACGGGACCAACTGGACCAAATGGCTTAGATGGTTCAACTGGGCCAACTGGATTAAATGGATCCACCGGACCAACTGGACCATCAGGATTAGATGGTGTCACTGGATCAACAGGTCCAATCGGACCAATAGGGGAAACTGGACCAACAGGGCCGGGTGGATTAGATGGTTTACCTGGATCGACAGGGGAAACTGGGCCGACTGGGCCGATTGGTCTTACGGGTGGGACTGGTTCAACAGGACCAGATGGATTAGATGGTTTGACAGGGCCAACAGGAGAAACTGGACCAACAGGAGAAACTGGACTAACAGGTCCGAATGGATTAGATGGTTTGACAGGGCCTACAGGAGAGACTGGTCCAACCGGTTCAAACGGATTAGATGGTTCAACGGGTCCTATGGGATCAACTGGTCCGGTAGGGCCGAATGGATTAGACGGATCAACAGGACCCACAGGAGAGACTGGTCCGACGGGTCCAACAGGTTCTACTGGTGAAGTTGGACCTCCGGGATTGGACGGATTAGATGGTTCTACTGGACCCACAGGAGAAGCTGGACCGATTGGACAAACTGGTTCTACAGGTCCAACAGGTCCGGCCGGAGAAACAGGTCCGATTGGACCAAATGGATTAGATGGTTCCACGGGACCTACGGGAGAGACTGGACCTATAGGACCCGTTGGTGAGACCGGTCCCACTGGATCAAATGGTCTAGACGGTCCTACTGGACCTAGTGGAGCGACCGGACCTATTGGACCCACTGGAGAGTCTGGATCTACAGGATCGATAGGAGAGACTGGACCCACAGGACCAAAAGGATTAGATGGTTCTACAGGACTTGCTGGACCCACAGGAGAAACTGGATCCACAGGACCAAATGGATTAGACGGTACCACCGGACCTACTGGATCGACTGGTTTTATCGGTCCCTTAGGTCTAACTGGTGCGACGGGTCCCACTGGAACAGATGGTCAAATTGGTTCCACAGGTCCAACTGGTGAAACAGGACCGTCTGGTGCAACTGGACCTGATGGACCAACCGGCGCAATAGGGCAAACAGGCCAGACTGGTGCAACAGGTGCAATTGGTCCAACCGGTGTAACGGGTATAACTGGACCTACCGGTGTTACAGGTGCAACTGGTCCAACAGGCTCAATTGGTCCTACAGGCGCAACTGGTGACATTGGTGCAACAGGTCCAATAGGGGACACTGGTGAAATTGGTTCAACAGGTGTGACTGGGCCTACGGGTGCGATTGGCTCAACAGGTTCAACGGGTGCAACAGGTGTTATTGGATCAACAGGGGCAACTGGGGCGACAGGACCAACTGGTGCAACAGGTCCTATAGGTGCAATCGGAGCGACGGGACCAACAGGTGCAATTGGCTCAATGGGTCCAACAGGACCCACTGGTGAAATTGGTCCAATAGGCGCAACTGGACCTACCGGCGTAGATGGCCTCACAGGTGCGACTGGGTCTACTGGTGCTATTGGATCAACAGGTCCAACGGGACCTACTGGCGCAACTGGTCCGACGGGCCCAACAGGAGTAAATGGATCTACGGGTCCAACCGGGACATCTGGGCCGACAGGTCCAACAGGAGCTGGTCTTGGATCAACATTAATTACAGCTATTGGACAAACGACATATAATATTCCAGCAGGTACAAACAAGCTTCTTGTGACATTATGGGGTGGAGGTGGTGGAGGTGCTGGTGGTCCAACTGGTGGTGGTGGTGGTGGTGCAAGCTCTGCGATTATTGATTATCCTATTCATGTGATAAATGTTTCAAATTTAACAATCGATATAGGAGTTGGAGGAACAGGTGGTACAAATATTGCACCAATTGGAGGTACAGGTGGTAATACAACAGTAAAAGTCAATTTCACAAGTCCACCCGGAAGTTCCAGTACTTTAACGGCATTTGGAGGCGGTGGTGGTGGTGGGAATTCAGGGGGTGGTGGGGGTGGTGGTGGCGCAGCAACACCGGGTTTTGATGGTAGTTCTGTAGGAGCATTCCCTCGTAGAGGTGGATCCGCATCGGGAAATTCTGATCCAACCAGTTTTTTGGTTGGAGGAACCGGAGGAGTAAATAATAGCGGAGGTGTTGCTGGAGGAGTTGGAGGTAATGGTAAAATAAATAATTACTGGCAATCAGGTGGAGGTGGTGGTGGTGGTAGTAGTGCAGTTGGTGGTAGTACAGGAGGTACAGGTGCTGATTGGTTAGGAAGATCGATGGGTGGTGCTGGTGGTGTAGCTGCAGATGCAGGTGGTGGAGGAGCAGGTGGATTTAATGGTAATGGGGGGGCAGGTGGCGCGTCGCCTACTTTTGTCGGTTCAAATGCTGATCCAAATTCTGGGGGAGGTGGAGGTGCAGGCAGTAATACACAAAATGGGGGGAAAGGAGGAGATGGAGGAGTAATCATTAAAACATTATAATTATTCTAATATAAAAATTAATGGTGATGGTTTAGAGAAAAAGATTAGCCAACTATTTGTATTTATTGGTTACCCAAGTACAATCCAGGCCAGAGAATTTACAATACAACATCCTGATATTTGATTATGGTTATATTGCCGAAACGATTGACCTAACAATCTGGCTGAAGATTTACCAATATAATCATCATCAAATGGTATTTAACTATACCATTTGATGATATCGTATTGTAAAATAACAGCATTCTGTTAATAAAATTGATACAACCTTTAGGTCGTGATGTACAACATTAGGCTTTTCGCAAGTTACATTTATTATAAAAAAAATTGATTTCGTAACATATTATAAATCTATTCTTATCGTTAAAATAAAAATGCGTTCTGGGACATTTTGCTCTATTTTGACTACTATTTTATGCATCTGTTGTGTTTCGACTACTATTTTTACCTTGCTGGGAATAGTATTAACACAACAAACCGCGAAAACGATACATGATTATAAAGACTATACTGAAAGTACATGCAAAGTGGTATCGTCAGAAATTATCGATGATACTTGCCACTACTATATCTATAGTATGGATTCCGGTATTGTGAAATGGTATTACAATTGTTATTACGGGAAAATAGGGATTGTGAATCAAAATACTCATCATCATACATATATTAACACTACCAGTGTCAATATGCGTTCTGTCATATCTAACGAATTGAAAGATTATTCCCATAATTCAATTCACAAATGTTGGTATTCTAAAAGTAATTTATCCAACATTAAAATAGAACCAGTGCCTAATCCACATAATATCGCATTGATTATGCTTTCCGTTTGGATTGCAGATGAATTAATCATTTTTATGTCTATTGTGGCAATTGTCTGTCTAATTTACTATTATTTTAACTATTATAAAAACAAGGAAGATAACAAGACCCAAGATTACATGGAAATGAAAGTGGTTTAATTTTTTTATACTCACCAATTATTTATCTTTACTATATTTTAACTATTTAATCCATAAGTGTCATTTATGAATAAGGAATAAAGATTATTGATTAACAAATTATAGTTGATCATATTTGTTTTATATCTTTTTTAAGCATAATTGTGATAGTTATGCAATATGGTCCCCCATGTCATAACATCAACAATACAATATCCTGATGATCATCAGGATGGCCATATTGTGGTATCAATGGCTGAAATTATCATATCACAACTCCGGCTACTATATTCACAATATGGTAATCTATCCAATGATATCTTGATCCTTATTTGATGGATTATTATATTGTGAATATAGTAGCCTTATATTTTTAGTATAAATAGCAAAAATATATGAGTATCAAAAATAGATAAATAAAAAAGAGATAACATGAATAATTGTATTTTAAATGATATTTTTTATAAAAGTAATTTACTGCCAATGACCATACTATAGGTCCACTCCTGCGTGGACCTATTATATAGCTATTGTTGCCATATTACTTTCATAAAAATAGTATTTTTAATACAATTATTCATGTTATCTTTTTTTTGTTTATTTATTTTGCTTACTCTTCACTTTTATATTAACATATAAAAAGTAATAGAAATAACTAATCGGAAAAAATATTTTATAATGTGTATAGGTGGATTATCATATTGTGGCTCAATAGCCTTATATTTTTAATTTGACTATTTATGAGATTATTCATTAATTAAATATCAATGAATAAATGTCACTTATGAAACTTATGAAACTTATGAAACTTATGAAACTTATGAAACTTATGAAACTTATGAAACTTATGAAACTTATGAAACTTATGAATAAGGAAAAGTATATTAGATAAACAAATTATTTATATTTATTATCTCAATATCTTTTATTAATTCATTAAATGATATATTAGCAATATCAGCCTGGATATCATATTATGTCATTTAATAAAGCAATGGAATCTGCAAATTAGATATTCCATGCTATAATAATCACAATATGTATATCCTGATGAACATCAGATAATCTATATTGTGATTGTTATGGCATGGATATTCATTTTAATAATTATCCTGGCTGATGGAATGCACTAAATGGCATAATAGATGCCATTTAGTGGCAATAGTCAGTCTGGATATCATATTATGTCATTTAATAAAGCAATGGAATCTG
>Ga0315900_10009851_pt1 | contig 12062 bp, 14 predicted proteins | sample LakEriMetagenome_FD_203521 | JGI IMG/M metagenome (GOLD analysis project Ga0315900, IMG submission 203521) | Freshwater fungal communities from buoy surface, Lake Erie, Ohio, United States - Buoy 12 MA114 | ecosystem: Environmental > Aquatic > Freshwater > Lake > Lake biofilm | place: USA: Lake...
GAGCTGATTCACGGAATGCCCTACTGCATGAGTCCGGCACCGGCTTTCCGGCATCAGTTGCTTGCCAGCAATCTTTTGATTGAACTGGGAAGCCAGTTAAAAAAATGTCCGAAGTGCCGGGTAATCATTCCCGTCGACTGGCAGATTGATGAGGAAACGGTGGTGCAGCCGGACATTCTGATTCTCTGCAAGCCACACCAGGGTGATCGCCTTCGGCAGGCACCAATTTGTGTGTTTGAAATTCTGTCGCCTTCTACCCGCAACAAAGACCGTGGCATCAAGTTCGACCTGTATGAGCAGCAGGGGGTTCAGTATTACATCATGGCCGATCCGGAAAGTAAAACCATCGAAGCATTTCAACTGGATCATCAGGGCAAGTATCAGTCCTTTCCTTCCTTTCCCAAATTGAATCTCGATCTGGATGGCTGCCCGGTGGAACTGGATGTTCCGGGCATCTGGGATGGTCTTGACGGGATGATGGAAGCCTGATCTTTTGAGGAAAAGAAAAAGACGATGGGCTTGACATTTGTAATGTCGAACCTAAAGCCGGGCTTCGTCAGCAGTTCAGCAGTTTTCTTTTTATGGTTGCTCTGTACTGGTTTTTGCCACCACGAACTTCAGAGGAGGATGATTGCTTTTTTGTGTCAGGTTTTAATCATCACGCAACCTGATGTTTCAGGAATGGGCAATCAGTTCTGAATTATCAAGTTCTATGAGTTCAGCATCGGCAAACAAATCCTTTATTGCTCGCCAGTTTTGCTTCATGATATCCAACAAAATCTGGTTGGAAATATTTCCGGTAGAAATCAGCAATAGTTTTGCCGGAATACCACGAATTAAATACGAATCAAGGAAATCCCGGTCCTTTGTAATCAGGGTGTAACCTTCCTGATTACAGATTCTTCCGATTTCACTATCCGATGTTCTGTCTTTTAATGGCAAATCGCAGACATGAAGACATTCTGACTCATTCCATCGAATAAAGTGGGCAAGTGCCAAAGGCAATTGTGCATCAATCAAGAACTTCATGCGGACAGCCGCAAAATCGATTTTACCTTCATCAGCCTTGAGGCATAAAGCAAGCATGCCTGAACATCTTCTGCTTCCAGCGATGGATAGTCTGCAAGAATTTCTTCCGTTGACATTCCTGAAGAAAGGAGGTCGAGCAGCATTTCTACCGGATATCGCATTCCACGGATGCAGGGTTTACCATGGCAAACATCCGGATCAAGCGTTATTCTATCAATCAGGTTTTCCATGCCCTAAAGATAAGAAATGATTTCTTTCATCCTGCTGGCCGGAAAGTGAAAATGACTTTCCAAATAATTATGACCTTAGTTTTTACATCCCCTCAATCCTCCCCGAACTGAAAAACTGAACCGATTGCGCCGGCTTCCCTTTCAGGAAGATGTTCCGGTGGCTTTTATGGATGCCCCGGAGCGAATCCCGCACCTGAATGAGGGCATCGTTTTCGCCTTTCATATCGATTTCGAGTTTTTTTACCTCCAGCGCGGAAGCATCCAGCTTTCCGGTGTTCTGAATGGCAAAAACGCCGGCATCGGCATAACCGGAAATCACTGCATTTTCCTGTGCGGCAAAGTCGCAGTAAAACAATCCTCCGGCTACCTTGACAAAGGCCTTGCCGGCGCCATAGCACTGCAGGGTCATCAGGCCGGAATTCAGACTGTCGGCGCAGCGGAATTCCCCGAAGCCGCCAAGCCGGATCAGCCAGGGAGCCGGACTCCAGATGTCAATTTCCATGGGCAAATCGTAGCGACGCACCCAGTTGCAGCGGTTCTGATTTTCGAGGATCAGTTCATCCCCGGTTTGCCTGCTTACAATGCCGGGCATGAGATTTTTGCCGCAGCGCAGCTTCAGGAAAGTGGCCGAAGAATCATGCCAGGTTACATTCAGGTTGTCTTCAATCCGCAGGCTTTTGAAAGGACTCAGCTGCCGGATTTCTTCCTCAACCGCACCGCTGGATTCGAAGCAGCCGGCAGCCTCGTCTTTCCGGCAGGAAAAAAGGCTTAAGACCAGGAGGCATAAGAGCATTTCCCTCATTTGTTCCACCAGTAAGACAGGTTAAATTCGAGACACTCGGCCCTGGCAGCATGCGTTTTCAGCAGCAGTCCGGCCGCAAGCCCGTTTTTGAAATGATGCCGGAACCCATAACGCTGATACAGGGCCGGGTAAAGACGGTTTTTCCGTAAAAGGTAAATACCGGCTTCGGTGAGTATGCTCCAGGAAGGAAGCACCCGCCAGCTGTGTCCGAGGGGAATGCCGGTCATCAACGCCGAAGAACCTTCTTCCGGAAATTCCCGAATGCGGGAGGCGAGCGCGCTGTTGTACATGACATCCAGCCCGGCCGTGAAGGTGGATTTTTTCTGGTTCCGGAAGCCAGCCCTCAGCTGCATCTGCCAGACCGGATATTTTTTGCCGGTAAGCGGATAGCGTTCTGTGAGGGATGCTGAAGTTGAAATACCAAAAATCCGGCCTTGCTGCTGCGAAAAACTCTCTGTTCCCGAAGAACCTGCAGACGGCCTCAGCCAGCCGATGCTGCTGTACAAATAGAAATGGTTGATGCCCATGTTGGGCAGGGAGAAGGCCCCGTTGCTGAAGTGGGTGAGGCCGATGCCCAGTTTGAGTCGCAGGGATTTCAGATCCCGGTTCAGCATGATGCGGCCCTGCATGGCACCGGAAAAGGCCGAGCCCAGCATGTTGTTTGCCGGATTGTCCGGCACCTGAAAAGGACGGCTGTTCCAGGCGATGCCGCTGCCGACCCGGAAAGAAAGATGACGCGAAATGGCAGGCTCGGTAAATACCAGCGCAGCCAGACTTTTACCCAGCCGCTCCGACCGGTAGTCGAGGTAATGAAGCGCGATGCCGTGGCGGTTCGGAAATTTATGGTTTTCAAACTGCCTGCTTTGCAGGAATTCCAGGTTCAGCTGGAAAGGATGACTCTGTGCCAGATGCCTGACCAGTCCGTTATGCGCCAGAATTCCGCCGAAACCGAAACCGGCAGCCCACTCATTCCGATTTTTCAGTTCCTGAGAAAAGGATTCCAAAACGGAAAAACAGAACAGAATGCAAAACAGAAAAAACCGCATCACACGATGTTCACTTCCGGCTGCAGGCGGATGCCGGTTTTGGTTTCAATGTCGTCCATGATTTTTTCCGCCAGGCGGAGAATATCGCGGCCTTCGGCTCCGCCGTAATTCACCAGGACCAGAGCCTGCTTTTCGTGCACACCGCAGGGTCCTTCGCGGAAACCCTTCCAGCCGGCTTTTTCAATCAGCCAGCCGGCCGGCACTTTGACCAGACCATCAGCTGCCGGGTAGGAGGGAATTTCGGGCCATTGTGCCTTTAGCTTCTCATAATGCGAGGCAGGTATAACCGGATTCTTGAAAAAACTGCCGGCATTTCCCAAAACCGCCGGGTCTGGCAGCTTGGACTGCCGTATTTCGATGACGGCCGCGCTCACATCCGACGGAGACGGACTGGCAATGCCCTTTCTTTCCAGTACAGCCCGGATGTCGCCGTAACCGACGGATACTTCAGGCAGCAGCGAAAGTTCGAAATCCACCTTCCAGATGATGGCCTTTCCCCGGAGTTCGTGCTTGAAAATACTTTCGCGGTAGCCAAAGCGGCAGTCATTCCCCGAAATGGTTTCAAATGCCTGCTTTTCCGAGTGGAAATAACGGATGGCCCTGATCCGATTGCCGGACTCAACGCCATAGGCACCAATGTTCTGCATGGGAGCAGCGCCCACCGAGCCCGGTATCAGGGAGAGGTTTTCAAGTCCGAACCACTGATGCTTCAGGCAATGGCACACGAAATCATGCCAGTTTTCGCCGGCCGCAACACGGAGCAGCACGGCATCCGGCTTTTCTTCCAGTTTGGCAATACCGCGATTGTCTATTTTCAGCACCAGGCCGTCAAAGTCGGCCGTGAGCAGCAGGTTGGAGCCTCCTCCCAGAATCAGGGTTTTCCATCCGGATTCCGCTGCAAAACGCAGGGCAGCAAGAAGCTCCTCTTCCTTCTGAACACTGCCGAAAAAGCGGCAGCTCTGCTCTATCTGAAAAGTGTTGAAATTTTTCAGACTTACATTTCCTGAAATAAAGGAGGGTATTTCGCTCATCAGCTCTTAGCCTTAATTCCTGCTACGGGATGGTTTTTTCAGAAGGATTTCTTTCACTGTCTTTTCAGCAGAAGCCGGGTCAAGGGTTTCCATCACCGCATAGGTGATTTCCTTTTCATGGCATTCGCTGAGAATTTCCACGATGGCGGCGGGTTCATAAAAACGAAAATAATCCCAGGAAGCATAAAGATGGAGTTGCATAGAGAGCATCAGCACCGAGCCATCGGTGGCAGGAAGGATTACGATGTCTTTTTCCTGAACGGAATCAAAAAACAGTTTCAGCCTTTCGGGAGGCAGGGCAGCGCAGATGGTATCCGCAAATACCACCGTCTGATATTCTTTTTCAAAACAGAGCTCGAATAGGTTGGCCACCTGCTCCGGCAAACTGCTTCCTACCCGTATAAACCTTCGCCAAATTGCCGGATACCCGTCCTGACCACCTGCCATGAGGGAATCCAGAAAAACGGCCTTCTCTGTTCCGGAATAAGGCTCCAGCAAATCAGACCATAATGCTCCGGGCTGCAGACTGATCCCCTGCGATTCCGCCTTTTCATGCTGATGTCCGGGAAAAAGGGCGAAAAGGATGCTCATAGCTTCTGGATTTTTGCCTCAAAGTAAAGGTGTTTTTACAAGCCGGAAAACGCATCCTGAAATCTGTTGCTCTCCGGATGCCATGCCTGCCTGCATCATTTCCCCTGACTGTCGGTCTGAACTGGCGTATTCAGAAAGGAGTAGAAGATTGAATTTCAGTATTTTAATTCCAGCACCAACTTTTTGTTTAATCTATTAAAAAAAAACCTCAACAAAATTTTGCTGTTTTGTTTAACCCAAACTACTTTTGCATTAAACAAAACCTCTGAAACTATGACGGCACTCGAATTCAGTTATGCACTTACCCAGTCGACCAAAGCCCTGAAGCCATTCGCTCTCCGTCTCACCAAAGACAGCGATGATGCTGCAGATCTTCTTCAGGATACGGTGATGAAAGCTTTCACCCACCGGGAAAAATTTTCCGACGGTACCAACCTGAAAGCATGGATGTACACCATCATGAAGAATACCTTCATAACCAATTACCAGAAAATGGTAAAACGGAGGACTTTCATCGATACTACTGAAAATCTTCACTACATCAATTCTTCTTCCGTACTCGTAAAAAATGGCGGAGAAGCCACTTTTGTGATGGAAGACATCCAGAAAGCGCTGAGTTCTTTAGATAATGTTTTCCGTGAACCTTTTATGATGTACTTTCACGGATTCAAGTATCATGAAATCGCTGACAAACTGTCCATCCCCATCGGCACCGTAAAAAACCGGATTCACCTGGCCAGAAAGGAGCTTAAGGACGCTTTGAAAATGCATCAAAACTGACTTTTCCGCAGCTATCAACCTGCATATGAAAAGAGTTGTCGTCATCGGCAGCGGCTTTGCCGCTTTATCCGCCTCATGCTTTCTGGCCGCAAAAGGCTATGAAGTTAAAGTGCTGGAAAAAAATTCCGGTCCGGGTGGAAGAGCGCGTATCATGCACCACGAGGGATTCACATTCGACATGGGTCCCTCCTGGTACTGGATGCCGGATGTATTCGATCGTTTTTTTACCTGCTTCGGAAAATCCGTTTCTGATTACTACATTCTCAAAAGATTGAATCCTTCTTACCGGGTATTTTTCGGCGAAGGCGATTATTACGATGTTCCGGCCGATTGGAAACAACTCGCGTCCGATTTCGATAAATGGGAGGCCGGGTCAGGAAAAAAGCTGGAGCAATTTCTGGCCGATGCCGAAATCAAATACCGCGAAGGCATCGGTAACCTGGTTTTCAAACCGGGAAAATCAATCCTGGAATTTGCCAATTACCGCACCATCAAAGGCCTGTTTGAGCTTAACCTGCTCTCCGACTTCAAGCGACACGCGGCCTCTTATTTCTCTCATCCGAAGATTCTGAAAATTCTCGAGTTCCCGGTGCTTTTTCTTGGTGCCACGCCTGAAAAAACTCCGGCGCTCTACAGCCTGATGAATTATGCCGACATCCGCCTTGGAACCTGGTTTCCCATGGGCGGCATGCACAAAATTGTGGAAGGTATGGTAAAGCTGGCCAGCTCGCTCGGCGTGGAGTTTTTTTACGATCAGGAGGTGAGAAAAATCAACATTGAACCCGGAGGAAAGGCAACTTCTGTGGAGACGGCATCCGCTACTTTCAGCGCCGATGTTGTACTCTCCGGCGCGGATTATGCCCACACCGAACAGGTCCTGCTTGAACCACAGTGGAGAAACTATTCCAAAGCATACTGGGATTCGCGGGTAATGGCGCCTTCTTCCATTCTGTATTACTGCGGTTATCAGGGCCGGGTGGAAAACCTGAAGCACCACAACCTGTTTTTTGATGAAGATTTTACGATACACGCCCGTGAAATCTATGAGCAGCCGGCATGGCCTTCCCGACCGCTTTTTTACCTTTCTGCACCGTCGCTTACGGATGCTTCTCTTGCTCCGGAAGGAAAGGAAAATCTCTTCCTTCTCATTCCTACCGCACCCGGAATGCTGGAAGATGCATCCATTACCGACCGCTATTTTTCCTTCGTAGCCGATAAAGTGAAACGCCTCAGCGGCAACGACCTGGAGCAGAATTCCCTGTTTAAAATTCCCTACGGAGCCCGCAATTTCATCGCCGATTACCATGCACTGCGCGGAAATGCCTACGGCCTGGCCAATACGCTGATGCAAACGGCCATCCTCAAACCATCCATGCGGAGCAAAAAAGTAAAGAACCTGCTGTTCACCGGCCAGCTTACCGTTCCCGGACCCGGCGTGCCTCCGGCCCTGATTTCGGGCGAAGTGGCAGCCATGGAAATCATTAAAGACTTTCCCTTATGAAAGACCTGTACACCCAAGCCTGCATCGACTGCAGTACCCTGATAACAAAGCGGTACTCTACTTCCTTCTCGCTGGGCATTTTCATGCTTGACAAGGACATACGCAGCGACATCTACGCCATTTACGGATTCGTCAGGCTTGCCGATGAAATTGTGGATACCTATCAGGATAAGGATCCGGCTGCCCAGCTGAAACTGCTCCGGGAGGAAACCGGTCGCGCCATCCGCAACGGCATTTCTTTCAACCCAATACTGCATGCTTTTCAGGATACTGTAAACCGCTATAAAATCAATCCGGAATATATTCTGGCTTTTCTGCATTCCATGGAAATGGATCTTCAGGACCAGAAATACGACCGAAGCCTCTACGAACAATACATTTACGGTTCGGCCGAAGTTGTCGGCCTAATGTGCCTCAAGGTTTTCTGTAAGGGAGACGAAGCACTTTTTGAATCGCTCATAAAACCGGCAAGAAAACTGGGTTCTGCCTTTCAGAAGGTTAACTTCCTCCGCGACATCCGTTCCGACCTGGTCGACCGCAAGCGTGTTTACTTCCCCGGACTGGATATTTCCCGTTTTTCAGAAAGCGATAAGCGCCAGATTGAAAAGGAAATCGAAGAAGAATTTGCCGAAGCCCAGCAGGGAATAAACCGTCTTCCCAAAAACTGCCGCCGGGGCGTTCAGCTGGCACTCAATTATTACCGGGTGTTGCTGCTCAAAATCGCCCGGAAAGGTCCGGATGAGTTGCTTGCCCACAGAATCCGCATTTCCAATTTTCAGAAAGCCCTGCTTTTCTTAAGAAATATTTTGTTCGGATTCCTTAACCCTGTCCAGCATGCCTGAATTAATGAACACTCTTTCCTCCCTGCACAAGCCCTGGATTTCATCGGTCCGCCGTAAGAAAATGCAGTTGCAGGTCAGCATCGACAGCCAGTCAGGCTTTTGTTTTGGGGTAGTGTACGCCATTGAAATGGCCGAAGAAATTCTCGAATCGGAAGGTGTCCTCTATTGTCTCGGCGACATTGTGCACAACGACGAAGAAGTGCTTCGGCTGCAAAAGAAGGGGCTTCAGATCATTGACCATACCAGGCTGGCTGAGCTCCGTGATGTCAAGGTGCTCATCCGGGCGCATGGCGAACCTCCTTCCACCTACAAACTGGCACTCGACAACAACCTCGAGCTCATCGATGCTTCCTGTCCGGTGGTGCTGAAGCTGCAGAACCGCATCCGCAATACCTTCGAAAAGGAGGAAAATGTTTACATCTACGGAAAGCATGGTCATGCCGAGGTACTGGGCCTTCTCGGCCAGACCAACCAGAAAGCCACTGTTTTTCAGTCATTCGAAGAACTGGATCTGAGTAAAATGCCACGGAAAATTTCCCTCTACAGCCAGACCACCAAAAGCACCGAGAGTTTCTATGCCATCCACCGCAAGCTCACCGAGGCTGGCATTGAAGTGGATGTGAACGATACCATCTGCCGCCAGGTATCCAACCGGGATGCCGAGCTGCGGAATTTTGCCCGTAAATTTGATGTTGTCGTATTCGTAAGCGGACTCAAAAGCAGCAACGGAAAAGTGCTCTTTCAGGCCTGCCTCGAATCAAACCCAAGAACACATTTTGTGAGCAGCCTGGCCGATTTGCAAACCGATTGGTTCCGCGCCGGCGAACGGGTCGGAATCTGTGGAGCCACTTCTACGCCCATGTGGCTGATGGAGCAGGTGCGCGATGAACTTGGGAAGTGGTAGCAGGTTTAGTGATAAGTAGTTAGTTTTAAGTGTTTAGTGATAGATGATTGGTGTGTTACAAATTCTTTTTTGGGCGCCATTTCCGGCTGTCGCTACTCGTCCCCCCGCCGCGGCGGGGGACTCAGACAGGCCGCTCCATCCGGGGCGCATTTTTAGTTAAAAGTGATTAGTATTTAGTGATTAGTGATAATGAACTTGTGATAATGGCCATCGAGCTGCTCCCCTTTGAGGGGAGCTGTCCCGAACTGCCTTCGAAACCAGTTCCTGCGCCGGAAGGACTGAGGGGTAATCTGTGCGGTCAGGTGTTTTCCCCCGGCTTCTCGTTCCCTGCGGTCAGGTGTTTCCTTCTGACCGAAAAAGCAGCATACTTTGTCCGGTGCGTGAGGTGGAAACACCTGAGGCCACACAAAAAACACTATGCACTAAATACTGAATACTAATTACTATTCCTCCATGCTTTACTTTTTCTGCGCCCTCATCACCATCGCCACCTTCCTTTTCTGGGAGTTTGTGGCCTACTGGACCCACAAATATGTCATGCACGGTTTTCTCTGGACCTGGCACAAATCCCATCACACCAGGCATAACCATGCCCTGGAAAAAAACGACCTCTTCGGCGTGGTATTCAGCCTGCCCTCCATTGCCCTCTTCATGTACGGCATTCACTTCGGCAATCCATGGATTTTCAGCATCGCCCTGGGAATTCTCCTCTATGGAATTTTCTACCTGCTTTTTCACGATTTTATTGTGCATCAGCGCATCCGCTGGCGCCCTTCCAAACGCTCGGCCTACCTCAACCGCATGATCAATGCCCATTATGTACACCACAGCAAACACAGCAAAGACGGCTGCGAGGCTTTTGGTTTTCTGATAGTGCCGGAGCGATACTCGCGGCAGAGCCTGCAGATGCGCAAAAAGCGGGAAGAAACCCAGTAGCTGTTTTCAGCAGATTCTGTTTTTTTATTTCAGAAGCGGCATAAAAGCCGCAATTTTGCGTTGAGGAAAATCCACCCCGAAATCCGTGTTTCAGTTTACGCCCATCGTAAAAAACCTGCTCATCATCAACATCCTGATGTTTGCAGGTCCGGCTTTGCTGTTTCCAAACCATGATTTATTTGTGGAATGGTTCGGGCTTCGATACCTCTTTTCGGAGCGCTTTATGCCAACGCAGCTGCTAAGCTATTCACTGGTGCATGCAAGCTGGTCGCATCTGTTTTCCAACATGCTGGGCCTGCTGGTTTTCGGACCCATCCTCGAAATGCGTCTTGGCGCAAAACGCTTTTTGCTTTTTTACTTTGCCACAGCATTGGGCGCAGGCCTCATTTACAGCGTAATACACCTGATGGAAGTGTATCCCTTTGTGGCGGCAGCACGGGAGTTTCTGGCTTCACCCGACCCAGACCTATTTGCCCGGGTGCTTGCTGAAAGTCCGGGTTTGCTTTCTGATAAAAACCTTGGTTTTGTGGAAGAATACGGCCGTCATCCCGATGCCGCCATTTACCGCGAAGAAGCCATGAATGCCGTTACCGAACTGATTGCCCTCCGGGAAAATTCACCCATGGTCGGCGCCTCTGGTGCCGTTTACGGCGTAATGCTCGGCTTCGGCTACCTCTTCCCCAACCTTCAGATGATGCTGCTCTTTCCGCCTATCCCGGTAAGGGCCAAATACCTCATCGGGTTTTATGCCATTGCGGCCTTGTATTATGCAGTGGAAAAAGTACCCGGTGACAATGTGGCACATTATGCCCACCTCGGCGGCATGCTGGTAGGCTGGCTCATTCTTCGCTTCTGGAAAATTTCACCTCAACGCTTTTAAGGAATGCTGGGAGAGATTAGCAACGACATAAAGGAGGCCTTCCGCGGAAGGCAGAACGGTGTGGTGCAGCTTATGGTGATAAACGCTGCGGTGTTTCTGTTCATCAAACTTTTTGACCTCGGCTCCTGGGCCTCCGGTGCGGGCAGTGTAAGTCACTTTTTCCTGCATTACCTAGGCCTGTCGCCCATCCCTCAGGAGTTTTTCCTGAAATTCTGGGCCCTGCTCACCTACTCTGTGCTCCACACCGACCTCTGGCACCTGGTCTTCAACATGATCAGCCTGTACATCTTCGGACAGATTCTGCAGGATTTTCTAGGGCCCAAATCCATCCTGCGCTTTTACCTGGCCGGTGCATTCAGCGGGGCAGTGCTCTTTCTCATCATGGCCATGCTTCTCAAAAGCACCGGCGCCTGGATTGCCGATGGCGGTCACCTGCATGGCGCATCCGGGGCGGTGTACGGCATCATCTGTGCAGCCGCTTTTCTGGTGCCCAATTACAGCATCAACCTGCTTTTCTTCGGACCAGTCAGGCTAAAATACGTGGCCCTGATTTTTGTACTGATTTCCCTCATCCAGATTCCGGCGGGCAATCCCGGCGGCAACATTGCCCACCTCGGCGGTGCCATCGGCGGCGTGCTGTATCTGCGCTACCTGCAGGGTGCCTTCCGCTTCCGTAGACCTTCGCTTTTCCGCAGCAAAAAAGAAGGGAAGGTAGTGCCGCTCAGTTCTGGCCGGAAATTCCTTTCCGAAGAAGCAGAACTCGATTTTCTCCTGGATAAAATTTCAGAGAAAGGCATTCACAGCCTCAGCCGGGATGAAAAGAACCGCCTCGAAGAACTCAGCAAACCAAGGAAATAAAGCTTATGAACAGCATTCAGCTACAGCATTTTGAGCACCATTCGCAGCTCACCATAAACCGGCCCCAGGCACTCAATGCACTCAATGCCGAAGTCTTTTCAGAAATCGACGAGGTGGTCTCCGGCAAACTGCCCGAAACTTCGAGGCTGCTGCTGGTGACAGGCTCCGGAGAAAAAGCCTTCGCAGCCGGTGCCGACATCACCGAATTTACCTCGCTCAGCGGCGACGAGGCACGGGTGCTGAGTCAGCGCGGACAGAAAATTTTCGACAAACTGGAAAACTACTACTTGCCTACGGTGGCCCTCATACACGGCTATGCCCTGGGCGGCGGACTTGAACTTGCCCTGGCCTGCCAGTTGCGCGTGCTCACGCGAAAAGCCGTGATGGGTTTGCCCGAGCTGAACCTTGGACTCATTCCCGGATACGGCGGCACCCAGCGCCTGCCCCGGCTCATCGGAAAAGGGAAGGCGCTCTATTACACACTAGCCTCCGAAAACATGGATGCTGAAACTGCTCTGCGCCATGGCCTCGGTGATTTTCTGGTCGAAGACCAGACCGAAGGAATGGCCTTCATCGAAAAATTCGCGCTGAAGCTTTCTGGTAAATCACGGGTTGCCGCGGCACTCGCGCAG
>Ga0315900_10009853_pt1 | contig 12059 bp, 6 predicted proteins | sample LakEriMetagenome_FD_203521 | JGI IMG/M metagenome (GOLD analysis project Ga0315900, IMG submission 203521) | Freshwater fungal communities from buoy surface, Lake Erie, Ohio, United States - Buoy 12 MA114 | ecosystem: Environmental > Aquatic > Freshwater > Lake > Lake biofilm | place: USA: Lake...
CTCGGCGCCGGCGACCTCGAACTGCAGCCCGAACTGGACGGATGGATCGAAGAAGCCCTTGATCGCCTCGAAGGGAACGAACAGCCGCTCGGGAATGCCGCCGAAGGACAGGCCGACCTCGAAGGCATGGTCGGAAACGACAAGGTCCCAGTACTGATGCTGGAGGACGACCGTCATTTCCAGCGGGTACTTTTCCCGCATCCGGCTGGACAGCCTGACACCGGGCGCCCGCGTGTCGAAGGTGATGTAGAAATGATGCTCGCCGGGCAGCCCGTCACGGGCGGCATCGACGAGGACGCGGCGGACGACGCCGCGCAGGGCTTCCTGGGCCAGGAGATCGTAGCGGATATGGTCTGTCGGCATGTGCTGGACGATCGCGCAATGCGACCGGACACCCTCTGTCGCGCGGCCCGGGACAAGACCTCCCTCCCGTCGCGCGATGAACAGGGGAAGTGGAGGCTTCTGTTGCCAGGTGCCTCCGAACCCCGCCTTACAGTGCTACCCGCAAGGACTTGATTTCGGTACTATTACCGCATTACGCGGCAACGGCCACCGGAGCATAGTTGTCGTTGGCAACTATTGAGACGGCCCGATAACGGCGGAACCATGCCGAGCAAAAGCCCACCCTTTACACCCTCGTCGATCCTATTTCGCCCCCATCAGAAACGCCCCGCGAGGGCCCTTCTGGTGGAGGCGCCGGGTACTGCCCCCGGGTCCGAAAGGTTTATTGCGATGGCCGTTTATCGCCATATCCGGGTTGCCCCGGCCCATCGAATATAGGGGAGCCTTCGCGCCGGCGAAAGGCCCTCAGCGACGCATGCCGGGAGCTGGCCCAACTTCCACCGGCGGCGGCAGCGGCGGCAGGATGGACAGGGGGGCTCCGGCGGAGGGCGGGGAGGGCCGGGTGCCGTCGAGAGCGCGGCGCACGACGGCGGGTAGATCGGCCGCAGGCGGCGTCGCCGGTCGGGCCGCGGGCCGTGGAGCAGGCACGGGCGTGGCGTCGCGCGGCGCCTCCGGAACCGGCACCACGGGCGGCAGGAACAGGTCCGTCGACATCAGCCCCGGCATCGGCGGCAGCGGAATCTCGACCTGGGGCGGCGGCGTCATGGTGTAGCGCGAGAAGGCCCGCTGCCGCACCCGCTCCAGCCGGTCGCTCTCGGTCATGCGGATCCGCAGCGTCGCGCGGTCGACGAGCCGCAGGCCGAGCCACCCGGAGACATCGTCCGTGTCGATGGTCCGCTTGGTGGCTCCGATCGGACCGTCGAAGCGCATCGCGATGACCGGCATGGTCTCGGCGTCGGGAACCGGATCCGGCGCGATGCGGATCGCGCTGCCGATCGTGCCTTCAGCCAGATCGGCGGTCCCGGACCATGTCAGGCGACCGCCAGGCACGGCGAATGTCGCCGTCGCCGATCGCAGGGTGAGACCGGACCAGGTGAGCGAGGCTTCCGCCGGCGAACGCGGCACGTCCCGGTCCAGGGCCTGGGCCAGGGCAGCACCGAAGGCCATGTCGGTCATCGGCCGGCCGATATCCTGGGCCAGTTCGGCCTGCCGCGTGACTCGCGCCAGAGCAGCGGGATCGGCGCCCGTTACCGTTCCGGCCGACCAGGTGAGCTGGCCGGTGCCGTTGAGGCTCGCCACCAGCGCAGCCGGGGACGCCCCCTCGGCCGCGAGATCGGCCGCAAGCGCCATGGATCCCGTCGCCCCGGGCCACGCCAGCGCCGCCGGCACTGTGTCCAGCCGCAGCGAGGCCGACAGGAGCGTTCGCAACGGCGACCGGTCGAGCCGCGCTTCGGCGCCGAGGGCCGCCTCGCCCATCCGTGCCCTGACACTCGTCAGGGCCACCCCCTGTCCCTGCCGGACGAGCCGCCCCGACAGGTCCTCCAGCGCCGGATAGGCGCCGAGCCCAAGCCGCGCGACCGCGAAACCGATGTCCATGTCGATGTGATCGAAGACCGTTCCACCAAGGGCGGCAGCGGCGAACTCCCCTGCCCCGGTCTCGACCAGCCACGCCGGTCCCGACAGGAATGCCATGGCCGCCTCGCCCGACAGCATGCCGAGCCTCAACTCGCCGCGCGCCGCGGTTCCACGGCCAGAGAGATCGGCGGAAACGGTGGTCGCGCCGAGACGCCCTTCGGCGTGCTCGGTCTTCCAGTCGGCGCCCCTGGCCGACGCCCTGAGGTCGAATGTCAAAGGCAGAGGTCCGGCGAGTTCCGCCGGCACGCCGAGCAGAGGCATGAGCGCCGCGATGTCGGTCGACCGCAGCGCGGCGGAGAGCTGCGTCAGGTCCTCCCGCCTCTGGCCCTCGAAGCTCAACGTGCTGACCGTCGATTGCGCGGAGCCGTTGAGCCGCCACGTTGCGAGATCGGGCCGCTCCAGCAACACCGTGAGGCGGGTCCGTGCCACCGGCGTCGGGGCTGGCGCATCGGTTCCGGCCACCAGAGCGAAGATCTGGTCGGCGCGGGCGGCGTCGACGGAGACGCTCGCGCGTCCGGTGAGGCCCCGGGGTTGCCATGGGTCGCCCGCGCCAGCCGCATCGATCTGCAGGTCGGCATCTCCGACGCGCCCCTCGATTCGCAGGCCGAGAGCCGAGCGGCCGCTGGCCGCGAAGGTGACGCCGAGATCAGCGCCGGCGAGCGCCGCAGAGCGGTCGCGCAGCCAGCCCGCCAGGGCGCGGGTGGTATCGCTCCGGTCGAGGAGAGCGACCAGCCCGTCGACATTCGCCGCCCGGAGACGTCCCGACAGCCGGCCGATCAGCGGACCCCCGAGACCGTCGAGACGGCCTGTCAGGTCCAGGCCGAAGCCGGCGAGGTCGCCGACGCGCAGCCGCTCGGCATCGAAGGTGCGCCCGTCCGTGGCGATGGCGAGGTCGACGTCCCGGGCGACAAGCCCGGCGAGGCTGGCCTGCCGGGCGCGCAGCAGGATGCGGGTGTCCGTCGCCGGATCGAGGCGCGCACCGGCGCCACGGGCGATCCGCATGAGGAGGTCGAGGTCCAGCGAATCGGCGTCGAGGCTGGCCTGCAGCGCATGGCGGCCAAGGGCCGGAACGTCGAGCGCGAGGCGCCCCGTTGCCTGCCCCGCCGCCGTCCGCGTCCGGATATCATCGAGCAGCAGGCGGCCGGCGTCGACCGTCATCCGTGTCGAAAACTCGATCGGGTCGTCCAGGGTCCCGGCCGGCGCCTGCAGGCCGTCGAGCCAGGCCATCAGCACGGCCGGTCGAGCCGCATTGACGGACAGCGATCCGGAAAAGGCCTGTTCGCCAACGAGCGCGAGATCGCCGGCCGCTTCCATCGCGGAATCGCCCGGCAGCCGCGCCGACAGGCGCTGCACCGCCCAGCGTCCCGCGCCGGACTGCACGTCGCCCCGCAGATCCGTGAGCTGCGCGCCACCCAGCACCATCCCGCCGATCTCGAAGCCGAGCGACATCGGAAAGCCGCCGGATGCGAGATGGGGAACGTCCGCGAGCAGCGTGTTCAACACCTCCCGTGGCAGGCGGGGCGGCCCCTCGACCAGCCGGTCGAGATCCACCTGGCGCGCAGTGAGGATGGCCTCCAGGCCGCCGCCCTGCCCGAACATGTAGCGGAACGATCCCGTGGCCCGCACCAGCCTGTCGCCGGCGCCGGCCTGTCCCTCGGCCCGCTGGACGACCAGCGCCTGCGCTGTGAGGGCAGCGGGCCCCGCGACGCGCCAGGGGAGGCGACCCGAACGCCCGGTCAGCACGATGTCGCCATCGAAGCGCGGTCGTCCCGATGCCCCGATGGTTCCCTCGGCCTCGATGCCGGGCCCGTCCGCGCGTTCGGCCACACGCAGCCGCAGCGCGAGTTCACCGCTCTCGGTGAGACTCATCAGGAGGTGCAGGGGAAGAGAGGATTCCCCGACCTTCGCCGAGCCTTCCAGCCGCACCGGCCCCTTGTCGCCGCGCGACTCGCCGCTGAGCATCATCCGCTCGGCCACCAGCGTCGCCGGTCCGGTGGCATCCACCACCGACAGGCGGGCGTTTTCCACGGTGATATCGTCCACCAGCACGATCCGTCCGGGCAGGGACGACAACGACAGGGAGACGTCGGCGTCGCGCACATGCAGCGTGTTCAGCGAGGCTTCGCCGCGGAGCAGCGGCGCGACCCTGAGTTCGCCACGGATGCGGCCGATGCGCGCGCCGCCGCGATCGGTGCCGACCGTCACGTCACGGGCATCGACACGGATCGTCGGCAAGAGACGGATGCTCAGCTCGCCACCGATCCGCACCGGCGTGCCGAACAGGCGGGTCGCCTCGGCCTCGATGCGGGGCTTGTGGGCGTTCCAGTCGATCAGCCACGGTCCGACCAGCGCCGCGACGATCGCGGCGATGAGGGCAAGGGCAATGGCGAGCAGCGTATTCTGCAAGGGGGCGCGCTCTCCGCGGCGACGGCCGCGCCCCGAATGTAGGGGATGGGACGACCCGCCGGAAGCCTGCCGCGGCGGCGACGGCTCAGCGGATCGTCGTTCCCTGCCGGCCGAAGCCCCAGCCGAACCCGCCCGACGGCGCCGCCGGCTGCAGCATCTGCACTGTCTCCGGCCGCGGGCGGCAGACGCGCCGTGTCCAGCGCGGATCGTGGCGGGCGAGATCGAGGTGGAAATGGTCGTAGTGGAACGGATCGGCGCCCGGGCCGAGCACCGTGGTGAAGTGATCGCAGGCGCGCACGAAGACCTCGCGCAGGAACCCGGATTCAGCCGTCTCGCCGCGCCAGTGCTGGCGGACAAGCACGGTATGGCCGTTCGACAGCACGAAGGCGAAGACGTCGAGGGCGTTGCCATAGGAATGCTCGGACATGCGGCCCGAACGGCCGCCTCGAACGCCGCGGCAGGAATAGGAGCCGGCGCGCACCTCGACGACGGTCGCGCCGAACCAGCGCTGCGCCGCCTGCTGCACGACGTTGTCGATCCAGCGGTCGACGGTCGGCACCATCTGGCAGGCGAGCGTCTGTGGCCGGCTGTAGGCGACCTGCCCGCGCGCCTGCGCGGCCACGCGCAACGGGTAGTCCATGCCGCAGGTGCCCGGACCGTTGATCGTGCTGGCCCGTTGCACATAGCGTGACATCTGCACGGCGCCGGAGGACATGCAGCGGCTCTCAAGGTCGATGCGCCATTGCTCACGCCGCTCGTAGGCGTAGCGTCCGCAGGCGGCGAGCGTCAGCCCGGCCAGGACGAAGGCAAACCATCTGAAGGCCCGGTGGCCCGGGCGCTGTGTGCCGAACGCAACACTCATCGGCAATTTCCGAAAATTCGGGGAATGTCCCTAACGCGGCATTCATCATCGCCGAGCCGGGTGAACAGCCTGCGAAGAAAGGCAGTGAAGAAAGGGTTGACGGCCTGTGCCGATACGGACGCTTCCCCATCGTCGGAAGATCGCCTAGTCAGGCGGCATGACAGTCAGCCTCGACGATCCCCACCTGCTCGACGCTCTCGGCACGCTCGCCAGCGAGGCCGGTGCGCGCATCATGGCGCATTATGGCGGCACCTCGACCCTGAAGGGTGACGGTTCTCCGGTGACCGCCGCCGACCATGCGGCCGAAGAGGTCATCCTGGCGGGCCTTTCTCGGCTGCTGCCCGGCGTCCCGGTTCTCGCGGAAGAGGCGGCCGCGGCGGGCCGGTGGCCTGCTTCCACCGAACTGCTGATCGCTGTCGACCCCCTGGACGGCACCCGCGAATTCGTCAGCCAGAACGGCGAGTTCACGGTCAATATCGGCCTGATCGCCCATGGCCGGCCGGTCGCGGGCGTCGTCGGCGCCCCGGCCCTGTCGCGGCTGTGGATCGGCGCCGGAGACCGCGCCGAGGCGATGACCCTGGCTCCCGGGGCACCCATCTCGCAGGCCACGCAGCGACGCAGGATCTCCACCCGTCCCCTGCCAGCCACGGGACCGGTCGCCCTTGTCAGCCGCTCCCATCCGGATCCTGCGAGCGAGGCCTACTATGTCGAGCGCGGCATCGCCGAACGGCGCCCGGTGGGGTCATCGCTCAAATACACGCTTATTGCGGAAGGCGAGGCCGATGTCAGCGTGCGCTTCGCCTCGATCACCGAGTGGGACATCGCGGCCGCCCACGCGGTGCTTGCCGCAGCCGGCGGGGCCATGACCCGGCCGGACGGCGCCCCCCTCGTCTATGGACGCGCAGACCGGAAGTTCCGCACCGACCACTTCATTGCCTGCAGCGGCGCCTTCGCCGCCAGCGGGCAGCGCTGACGGCGACAGGACGGCTGCCGCGCTCGCAGATTTTTGATCTTCATCGGGCCGCGCGATGCTGCGGACGGCATGCTCCATTGTGTGCCCGGATTTTGTAAGCTGATCGTCCGAGCCAACAAATCCCTCTATCTAGATCGATTCCAATCAACTCATTGGATTGATTCCAATCTTTTCCTGCCACCTTGATGCATAAATTGCCCTGACTATGATGTGGTCCGACAGGTTTCGCGCGATCAGCGCGTCGCATAGAGAGATGTCCCGTCGGCCGGGACAATTGTTGGAGACCCCATGATTGCCTCGCCCAGCCGCCGCGCCCTTCTTGGTGGCGCCGCCCTTCTCGTCGCGTCCCCGGCCCTCCTGAAAGCCCAGACGCGGACGCTGAACCTCTATTCCTCGCGCCATTACGACACCGACGAGGCGCTCTATTCGGACTTCACCAAGCAGACCGGCATCGCCATCAACCGTGTCGAGGCCGGCGAGGACCCGCTGCTGGCGCGCATGCAGAGCGAGGGCGCCAATTCGCCCGCCGACGTGCTGGTCACGGTTGATGCCGGCCGTATCGAGAAGGCGCAGGGCCTCGGCCTGCTGCAGCCCTTCGCCTCGGAGGCCCTGGCCAGCCGCATCCCGGCGAACCTGCGCGATCCCGACGGCAACTGGTTCGGATTCTCGACGCGGGCCCGCGTCCTGCTGGTTGCAAAGGACAGGGTTGCCGAGGGCGCCATCGGCACCTACGAGGACCTCGCCGACCCGAAATGGAAGGGCAAGGTGCTGATCCGCTCCTCCACCAATGTCTATAACCAGTCCATGACCGGCGCGATGCTGGCGGCCCTCGGCCCGGAGAAGACGGAAGCCTGGGCCCGCGGGGTCGTCGCCAACATGGCCCGCCCTCCGCGTGGCGGCGACACCGACCAGATCAGGGCGGCGGCGGCCGGCGAAGGCGATATCGCGGTCGCCAATACCTACTATTTCGGCCGCCTGTCGAAGTCGACGAAGCCGGAAGACAAGGCCGTGGTGGAGAAGCTGCGCGTCGTCTTCCCGAACCAGGGCGACCGTGGCACGCACGTCAATATCTCGGCCGCCGGCATCGCCCGCCACGCCAAGAACGTCGATGGAGCCAAGGCGTTCCTCGAGTACCTGTCGACGCCCTCGGCCCAGCGCTACTTTGCCTTCGGCAACTCGGAGTACCCGGTGGTCGCCGGCGTCGAACCGCCGCCGCATGTCGCCGCATGGGGACCGTTCAAGGTGGACTCCCTCAGCGCCCGCGTGTTCGCCCGCAACAATGCCGAGGCGCTGAAGATCATGGACCGGGCCGGCTGGAAGTGAACCCTTGACCGACGCCGCCTATGCGCAACCACGAGAGGTTCGCCAACGCCCGGTCGCACTGACCGGGCGCAGCGCGTTCGTGGCGGCGGCGCTGGGCCTCGCCGTCGTCGTCGCCCTTCCCATTCTCGCGGTCGCGCTCTCGGTGCTTCAACCGGCCGGCGGGGCAATCGCGCACCTCGCCGAGACCGTTCTGGTCGAGATCGTCCTCAATACCCTCGGCATGATGGTGATGGTGGGCGCGGGAACCGTGATCATCGGCGTCGGCACGGCCTGGCTGGTGACGATGTGCCGCTTCCCGGGATCGCGGGTGCTGGAGTGGGCCCTGCTGCTGCCGCTCGCCGTCCCCGCCTACATCATCGGCTATGCCTACACCGACGCAATGGCCTTCGCCGGCCCGATCCAGAGTGGGCTGCGCGCCCTCTTCGGCTGGTCCCGTGGCGACTACTGGTTTCCCGAGATTCACAACCTGCCCGGCGTGAGCCTCATGCTCACCCTGGTGCTCTACCCCTATGTGTACCTTCTGGCCCGCGCGGCGTTTCTCGACCAGTCGACCTGCGTGCTGGAGGCGGCGCGCACCCTTGGGGCAAGCCCCTGGTCGGCCTGCTTCCGGGTCGGCCTGCCAATGGCCCGCCCAGCCATCGCCGCAGGCGTCGCGCTGGCGCTGATGGAAGCGCTCGCCGACTTCGGCACGGTGCAGTATTTCGGCGTGACCACCTTCACCACGACCATCTACCGCACATGGTTCGGCCTCGGAGACAGGGTTGCAGCCGGACAGCTTGCGACCGGTCTCCTCGGTTTTGTCCTGCTGCTGGTGGCGGTGGAATTCATCGCGCGCAGCGGCCGCCGCTTTGGCGTCGGCGGGCGCCGCCATCGCAGCATCGCGCCGCTTCGCCTCGGAAGGCGCGCCGCCTTCGGCGCGATGCTTTCCTGCGGACTGCCGGTGCTGCTGGGCTTCATCCTGCCGGTCGCGGCCCTCGTCCGCCTGCACGGCATCGACGGCGATCCGCTGCTCAGCGCGCGCTTCCTCGGTTTCGCGCGGAACTCCTTCGTCCTGGCCGGTGCCGCGGCACTCATCGTCGTCACGGCGGCGACCCTCGTGGCCTATGCAGGGCGCCTCGCCCCGGGCCCGGTGACCTCGACCGCGATCCGCGTTGCCAGCATCGGCTACGCCGTGCCGGGAACAGTCATCGCCGTCGGCATCCTGACCGCGCTCGGTGCCCTCGACAATGCGCTCGACGGCTGGATCAGGGCGCGCTTCGGCTGGGGACCGGGACTGCTCCTGTCGGGAACCGCGGTCGCCCTCCTCTATGCCTATCTGGTGCGCTTTCTGGCGGTCGCGGCCGGACCGGTGGAATCGGGACTGCACAATATCCCACCCTCGCTCGACGCCGCGGCGCGGACGCTCGGCGCCAGCGTCGGCAAGGTCGCGCGGACCATTCACGCCCCGATGCTGCGGCGGTCGCTGCTGACCGCCGCTCTGCTGGTCTTCGTCGACGTGCTGAAGGAACTGCCGGCGACCATCATCGTCCGCCCGTTCAACTTCGATACACTGGCGATCCGCGTCTACAATCTCGCCTCGGACGAACGTCTGGCGCAGGCCTCGACCGGGGCCCTGGTCATCGTCGCCATTGGCATCGTCCCGGTCATCATCCTGACGCGGATGATTGCGCGCGACATGCGGCACGGCTCGCGTCCGGACGCCTGAGACTCAGCGGCGGTCGCGAAAGAAGGTGCGCAGAAGGTCGGACGCGGCCGTCTCGCTGAGGCCGCCATAGACTTCCGGCCGGTGATGGCAGGTGGGATCGGCATAGAGCCTGACGCCGTTCTCGACCGCCCCGCCCTTGATGTCGGCGGCGCCGAAATAGAGCCGGCGGATGCGGGCGAAGGAGATGGCGGCCGCACACATCGGGCAGGGCTCGAGCGTCACATAGAGGTCGCAGCCGGGCAGCCGCTCCGAGCCCAGCGCCGCACAGGCCGCGCGGATGGCGAGAATTTCGGCGTGGGCGGTGGGGTCGCTATCGGCGAGCGTCCTGTTGCCGGCGCGGGAGAGGATGACACCGTCGCGGACGACCGCCGCGCCCACCGGAACCTCGCCCCGGCCGGCGGCAGCGCGCGCTTCCGCGAGGGCGATCTGCATCGGCCCGTAAGCGGTGGCCGGCGCCTGCGAATCGGCCTCTCTCGCCATTTCGTCCCGTTCGTGCTAAACGCCCGCATTCCTGCCGGGGCACCCGGCCGCGCACGCCGGACGGCGCCGCGACAACCCGATCTCACGAGAACCCCATGCCCCGCAAGCGCGACGATGAACGTCCGGCCCCCAGCCGGACGCGGAAAACCGATTCAAAAGCTTCGCCGAAGACCGCCGAGACCCAGCCGGCCGCCGCGAAGAAGACCGCCAAGGCCGCCGCGAGCGCGCCGGAGCCTGTGCCGGCCGTGACGGCAGCAGCTGCCAGGCCGAAGACTGCGAAGGCCTCGACCGCGAAGGTCGCCACGGCCAAAGTCGCAAAGTCCGAGACCGCAACCGCTGGCGCGAAAGCCGCCGCAAAGCCGAAGGCGACGAAAGCCGCCGAGGCCGTTGCAGTCGCCGCCGCCAAGCCGGCGAAGGCTGAGAAGACCTCCAAGACCAAGGCGGCTGCCCCTGCTACGCCGGCCGAGGCTTCCGCGAAAGCACCGAAGGCCAAGACGGCCACCACCGAGGCGGTGACGACCAAGGCAACGGCGACCAAGACGTCGAAGACCAAGGCGCCCAAGGCCGATGCGGTCCCGACCGAGACGGCCGAACCCGCAGCCGCGCCGGCTCCCGTCGTCGCCGAGGCCGCCGTGGAAAAGCCCGCCAAGGCCGCAAAGGCTGCCCGCAAGGCGCGCCCCGCCGACGAGAGCTATGACCCGATCGACGTCCCCGGCGACGTTCCCGCCTTCCTCGAGGATATCGACGAGGATCCGGTGGTGAAGGCGCTCGCCCGTGAGGCCGGGATCGACAGGAAGAAGTCGCATGCCGGCCGTTCGCGCGACGATGAGCGGCCGCGCCGCACCGAACGCGACGAGCGACCGAGGCGCACCTTCGCCGAGGATCGCGGCCAGCGTGACCGCAACACCGTCCCGCGCGAGCGCGACCGGTCGTTCGAGCCCGTCAACCGCGGCGAGGAGCGCATTGCCCGCGTTCTCGCACGCGCCGGCCTGTGCTCGCGCCGCGAGGCCGAGGAGTGGATCGAAGCGGGACGCGTCAGCGTCAACGGCACCGTTCTGACCTCGCCGGCCATGAACGTCACCGAGCGTGACGTGGTGCTGGTCGACGGCGAGCGGCTGCCGGAGCGCGAGCGCACCCGGCTGTGGCTCTACCACAAGCCGGCTGGCCTCGTGACAACCAACAGCGATCCGGAAGGCCGTCCGACGATCTTCGACCGCCTGCCGGAGGACCTGCCGCGGGTCGTCACCGTCGGCCGCCTCGACATCAACACCGAGGGCCTGCTTCTGCTGACCAATGACGGGGGCCTTGCCCGTGTTCTCGCCCTGCCGGCCACCGGCTGGCTGCGCCGTTACCGCGTCCGCGCCCATGGCAGCGTGGATCAGGCGACGCTCGATCGCCTGCGCCAGGGCATCGAGGTGGACGGCATCGAATACGGACCGATCGAGGCCGAACTCGACCGCGTCCAGGGCGCCAACAGCTGGCTGACCCTGTCGCTGCGCGAGGGCAAGAACCGCGAGGTGAAGAACGTCCTCGGCGCCATTGGTCTCGACGTGAACCGCCTCATCCGCGTTTCCTTCGGCCCGTTCCAGCTCGGCGAGTTGCCGGAGGGCGAGGTCGACGAGATCAGGACGCGCGTGCTGCGCGACCAGCTCGGCGAGGAACTGTCAGAACTCGCCGGCGTCGAGTTCGACCGCCCGGTCTTCGAGAAGATCGGCGAGCGCGAGGACCGCGCCGGACGCAAGGGCCGGCCCGAGGCACGCCCGGAACGAGCCGCCCGGCCGGCCCGTTTCGAGGACCGTGGCGAGCGTCCCGCCCGGTTCGGTGCACGTGACGAGCGCCCGGGCCGTTTCCCGCGCGATGACGATCGCGGCGGCCGGTTCGGCCGCGACCGCGACGAGGGTGACAGGGGCGCGGGCAAGACCCCGGAGCACCGCTTCGGTAACCGGCCCCGCGTCTGGCGCGATGGCGAGGCGACCGATTTCGGCCCCCGCAACAAGGCGCGCCCTGCCTACAAGGGCACGCGCGAAGCGGAAAGCGGCGAACGCGACTTCAAGCGCGGCGCGCCGGTCACCGATTCCCGGGGGCGCCGCGTACGGGTCGAGAAGATGGGAGGCGATGCGCCGGCTGCCGAGCGGCAGGAGCGTTTCGAGAACCGGCAGGCCCGTCAGGCCGAGGATCGCGGCGACCGCCCGTTCCGCGGCCGTGACGGCGATGCGCCCCGTGGCGACTTCAAGCCGCGCGGCGACCGTCCCTTCCGCAGCCGCGATGGCGATGCGCCCCGCGGCGACTTCAAGCCGAGGGGCGACCGTCCGTTCCGTGACCGTGACGGCGAT
>Ga0315900_10009855_pt1 | contig 12058 bp, 16 predicted proteins | sample LakEriMetagenome_FD_203521 | JGI IMG/M metagenome (GOLD analysis project Ga0315900, IMG submission 203521) | Freshwater fungal communities from buoy surface, Lake Erie, Ohio, United States - Buoy 12 MA114 | ecosystem: Environmental > Aquatic > Freshwater > Lake > Lake biofilm | place: USA: Lake...
TGGCCCGCAGTTCCTCGAGCGTGTCGCCTTCAGTGAAGATCGACTCGCCAACCGCGCGGGCGGTGAAGCCGCCTTCAGGAGCCTCGTCAACCACAAAGACGATTTCGACCATGGCTCCGACGGCCTGGAGCGAATCGGTGCGGCGGCACCTCGTCGGAATACCTCGCAGACCGCACCAAAAAGTCGGGGCGACAGGACTTGAACCTGCGACCTCTTGACCCCCAGGGCTGGGGTCATCCACATATTGATGTCTAAGAAAAGCCACTAAGTCCTAGGAATTTACGCTCCTCCGGCAATCTCGTCAACGATTTCGGTTTCCACCGATTTCTCCAAGTCTTGCACTCATTGCAGCTTTTTTCGGTGTAAGAAATGACGGGGCATCCGCCCGGGTCCGCCCGTCTGGACACAGCCCACCAGATTCGGCCGGCCGTGGCCGAGCACTTCGAGGGCAAGCGGGCTGGCCGTGGATCGAGACAAGGCCAACCGCTGGCGGCCGACGCTGCCGACGACCGCGTGCGGGAATACGCCAACGGGGGCGACGAAGTCGTTTCGAATAGCCGCCGGGCGGGGCACGCGGGGCCGAGCGGAAGTGGTAGCCGCCGGCGCGTTAGAATGCTGTTCCGATGAACACACCGCAGCCGCAGACCGAGGTGGTGTTTCTGGCCGAGGAATCGCCGCAAGGTGGGTTCACGGCCCGTGCCGTTGGTGCATCCATCTTCACCGCTGCAGACACCGTACAGGGGCTGCGGGACAATGTCCGCGAGGCCGTCGAGTGCCACTACGACACGCAGCATCGGCCGCAGTCGATCCGGTTGCGCTTCGTCCGCGAAGAGGTGTTGTGGCTGGACGGCTGAGCATCGCTAGCTGCGGTAAAAGGCATCGCTTCGCAGAACACCACGCCCGCTGCCTGCTCTAGATCCACGCGCAGTCTCTTGAGACTTGCCCCCCCGGCATACTGCTATTTGGCAATAACCTCGTCATCCGTCGCCACGCCATGAACGATACTTTTCCGGACCAGAACTCCGCCGAGGACACTGGCGTACTCGCAGAGATTTCAAGCTGGTGGACGAACTTCTCCGCCGCATGGCGTCCAGACGACGCAACGGAGGCTCAACCTAACGACGAGACTGCCACAGCGAACGACGACGACCCTGCGCTGCTCGACACACTGCGTGAACAGGTCGCAAGTCTGACTGTGTCAGCAATCCGAGCGGTTTCACTGGAGCGTGACCGCGCCGATATTGTGAAGTGGTTCGCAGACGCTGAAGCGATCTTGGGCGATGACGAGAAAGGTCTGGCAACGAAGGCGGCTGAACTTTACGCGGCTGTGAATACCCGGCATCTTGCAAGCATTCTGGCGAATACGGCCCGCACTGCACTGACAAACTACACCGGCTCAGATCTACCCCTAGGCCTAAAGGTGGCAATGCCTGTCGCGGCTGGCGGCCTCGCCATCCTTGGGGCTCAAGGCGCGGGCATCGCTGCCTTCGGCAGTGCAATTGGCCTTCCTGTGGCATTGCTGCTCTTTCTGGGGACCGCGGGTGCGATGACCGTTGTGGAGGCCTTTGTCCGAGATCCTGCCATCCGCGATCCGCTAACGCGGCTGCTGATGGCTATGGTCGCCGCGGAGGCGTCGCGGCGGATAGACAAAGAACTCCTGAAGGCTATGCGAGCGGATGCTGCCTTGCCCCAGCGGGCTGAAGTCCCGAGCGAGCACTCCGCGATCCTTAATCACTTGGTTTCAATGGACCCCTTTGATTTCGAACGCCATGTGATGTCCTTCTTTGAAGACATGGGGCATCCTGCTGGGGTCACGCCCAAGACGAACGACGGTGGATTTGACGGCTACGTTGTGCATCCCGATGGCCTCGTTTTGGTCCAGTGCAAGAGATATGCACCTGGAAACCATGTTGGCGGCCCCGAGGTACAGCAAGTGATGGGCGTGGTCCAGCAGAATAAGGCCCACAGAGCTTACGTCGTCACCACCAGCGGATTTACCCGTGGGGCAATCTCGGCAGCGGCGGCGTCGGACCAGGTGATCTTGATTGACGGGCCGGAGTTGGTTCAGTGGCATGTCGAAAACCAACGAACGCGTTGACTTCCTTCAAAAGCATGGCAAAGCAACTGTCGCAAGTTGCCTTCTCAAGTCTGCTGGCAGACGCTTTCTCTGGCAGTTGATCGCGACCCGGATTTTTGGTCCTCACCGAGCACGGACCGCACGTTCTTTCCTGCGCCCCCATGCGACGCCATCCGGCATTTCTTCACGGTGCCCCAGCAGCCCGCCCCCATGACCTCCGGCGCGCCCACCGCCGCAGCCCTTTGCCACGACGCCTAACCCCGCCCCCCCCAGCCAGCGCTCCGGCACCTCAGGGTTCACCAAAATCCGGCGGGCTCGCTTCGGATCCCCGCGGACAAGGCCACTGCCAGAGAGAGACCTGCAGTGACGTCGAGCAGCACGCCTGCCTCGGCGACCAACCCTCGGCCTCGCAACCGTTGAGAGGGCGAAACTACCGGCAGGCGGGCTCTGGGATGGAGTCCGCTTCTTAACCAGGAACGACCTTCTACGACCTGAATCATAGTCGTTAGTCAATCCAAGCGCCCTCCGGCTTTTTCAGGATCATGCCGGTGTTTTTGAACTCCGGCTTGCGCTCCCACACTGTGCCGTCTGCCAACTTTGCGCGTTCAATGAAAATCTTCGTCACAACAGCAGTCTCCGCGACCGGAAACCGACTCAAGGAACTAGTTGTCTGCCCAGGCTTAATCCGAGTTCCTTGCAGACGATGCTCATCAATCACTTTGTCGAAACCATCCAAGAACTGCACCAGCAGTTCGTGCGCCTCCACTGCGGAATTCGTAGGATTTGTAACGTCGCACCTTACTAGAGTGCGACGGCCCGCGACCTCTCCAACGCCGCGCACGTGGGCGAAATTACCGCCCTTGATTACCAGCGGACACCCACCACTAACCCTGAGCCGCTCTTGCTCTTCAAGCCGGCTAGCCGCTACTGCTTCGGCCGCACGTTCAGCGTCAGCCCGAGCCAGCTCAGCCGCTTCTCTCTCATTGGCGAACTGCACTGCCAAGGCCTCCACAGACGAATCGGTCGCGGACTGCAACTGCTCCCGAGCCTTCTTGAGTTCAAGGTTCAATCGCTTGAGTTCCTGGTAGCGTTGTTTCTTCGCCGCCTCGGCTCGTTTGACCTCTAGATCATCTATTGCCGCCTTGGCCGCTGCGACTTGCTGCGACTTGCTCTCCTCGGCGGCTTTAACGTCTGCCGGAGTTACTTCGGCGGCTGCGAGCATGCGCGCAACAAAAAAGCACAGAATGAAATGAGCTGTAACTGAAGTCGCGACTTGTCGTGTTACGCGGTCCCCTTCATGTGCTTTCCAAGTGCGCAGAGACTCGCCGATCTTACCGCTCCCAGGCCTCTTCATTCTCATAGCTCCCAAATGACCGGGCACACCATCCATCGCTCATCATCAATTAAGGGCGAATTTCCACGTCAGGCCGCTTAAGTGCATTGACTTGCTCTCGCAACTTCTTGATTTCTGAAAACTTCTTATCGGCTTCCTGGACGTATGGATAAGGGCTGTGCCGTGCGAATGGGATACCAGTGCGGGCCGCCAACACATCACTCTGGGCGCTCTCACTCGCCGCCTGCCTTGCTTTGCGTTGCAACGCGGCGCGTTCGTGCATAAGCACTTGGACCCGACGTTCAAGTTCTCGGATCTGTGCTTTACGGTCTGCGTTGTCTTGCTTCTCAGCGGCGCGGCGATCAAGTTCTCCGCCGTCTATCGCAACAGGGCGAGGCCCCTCTGCGACCCCTTGTGGCACGTGGTCACCGGGCCGGCCTTGCAACGGATTGTTGTGCGGTAGAGGGGCTAAGCCTTCTATCTCCTCGCCCCTTGCTTGCACTGCGATTGGGCGTTTGGCGTCGCCTGGCGCATCCGGGATCGCCGCCACCACGTCGGGTTGCAGATGACCTTGCCGATCGTCGAGCTTCGCCGGCAATCGGCCAGCCATTTCGTTGAGGCCGGCTGCTGGATCTTCATGCGGTTTATTTACGTCGATTACCGGATTTATTTCCTTGGCCTCTGGTCGCCCAGCGGCATCTCCAAGAGGAAACTCCGGTCCCTTCGTGGCCCGCGACGCCCAGCCGATCACGCCAATGCCGGTGAGGATGGTAAGGGGAACCAAAACGAACCATCCCAAACGCAAAAGCCGGAGGGTACCGCGCGAGCCATCTGCTATCTCCCGAAGCCAACCATCGAAAGCCGTTGGCGGTGCGATCAAGACTCTATGCGTTACTTTCCATATGATCGCACAGACGAAACTTGCAGACGCCCCCAGACGCTTCCAAAACTCGGCCCGGCGTTGCATGGCCTCCTGGTGGCGCCGATACTCTTCCACGCTTCTTGCTACAAACTCCCGCTGCCGCTCGTCTCGCCATCTGGCCACCGCAGCTTCGGTGCCCACATCGTCATCGAACCAGTCCAGTGTCGCGCGACAAGTTGGGCATATCAGCACTCCGTTATCGATCTTGTTCTTGCACTGCGGGCAGTCGGAACGTCCATCAAGCGCGAACGCAGCAATCGCCCCCAGGGGACCAAAAAACATCCCCATCGCAAATCCTGCGCCAGCGCTGTTGCGTCGCGCGCCAACTACGCCGCCGACAATGCCGGACGCTATCCAGCACACGACGGCTAATGGCAGCAATTCGGGCATCATGGTTGTACGCAACCCAAGAACACTGCGACACGTAGAATAGTCGCACGAGGTATGCTATCGCCCGTACGAGGTACCGACAATCACGAGACTGCAAAGACGGCCAGCGGGCACAGCTTTCTGTGCAACACGCGGTGGATAATGCGGGACCGATGCCCCGCACTACACCAGGCAGGATGCCGCGAGGCCGCAGCCAGTCGCTAACGACACAACGCTTCCGGCCCCGCATCGCTCATCGCTTTGCGTTACCGTAGGGCTTTTGAGACGGCGTGGACGACGAGCCGCGCCAGCCGAACCGCAGCTCCGTGAGGAGGGCAGGTCGAGCAGCCCCTTGCCTTGAGGGTCGCACCAGGCTGGGGGGCCGTCAACACGCTCCAGGGGGACGCCCGACTCCGCGATGCCGACACCGATGATGCGGCCGCAGTCTATACTTCCGCGACTGCTCAGGCCTTATTTTCCCCCAGTGCCATGACGACGTCCGCTCGCTTGCCGCTCGTGCTGGTCTTCCTTTTGGCCCTGCTGTGCGTTTCCGGGCCCGCAGCTGAACCGACTCCGCCACGATCGACCGTCAGCCAGCCTCGAAGTGGACAGACCCAGAAGTTCGGCTCTGGCACGCTTACGCACAGGTCTGACGGCACAAGCAGTGAGACGAGGCCCTTTGGCTCTGGCTCGATCACGACGGAGCGAACGCGGGACGGCAAGACTGTCACGGGCCACACTCAGAAGTTTGGCTCCGGGGCCATTACCAGATGGTCCGACGGCTCCACGACTGAAACCCGGCTCTTCGGCTCTGGCTCTGTCACGACGGAGCGAGGCCGGGATGGGAAGACCGTGACCGGCCAGACGCAGAAGTTTGGCTCGGGGACTATTACGCGTAGGTCTGACGGCTCCAACACCCGCACGGAAAAGTTCGGCTCCGGCACTATTCAACGCGACCAGCCGGGCAGAAAGAGCCGCTGAAGTATCCGCATGCCCGCTCCGATTTCCCTGCTGATCGCCGACTCCAAAGAAATCATCCGGGCGGGCCTACGGGCGATGCTGGCTGGCACCGCGGTAAACGTCGTCGGGGAGGCCAGCAACGTTCCTAGCACGCTCACGCTCGTTAAACAGCACAAGCCCGCTGTGATTCTTCTGGACCCCGGTCTTTCTCGCGGCAATGCGTTTGAACTGGCCGTGGAACTCCAGAAGACAACCCCGGCCCCCAAATTCATCTTTCTTTCGGCCATCAATAACCCGACTCACATGGCCCGGGCAAAAGCAGCCGGGGCCTCGAACTTTTTGCTGATGCACTTCATTCAGCGGGAACTCGTCACGGCCATCGAGAACGCCGTCGCAGGAAAGCCAGTTTCGGGGACAGAGCCGTTCGCGAGGATCTTAGTGGCAATGGAACCGAGGGACCTGCCGGTTGCTCGCGAGGCTGGATTGACCCCTCGCGAAACTCAGGTTCTTTCCCACGTCGCTCTCTGCCTGTCAAACAACGAGATTGCCCGGTCGCTCGGTATAAGTTACGGCACCGTGAACGTGCATGTCCGAAGCCTGCTCAGGAAGCTTCGCGTACATGACAGGACCGAGTTAGTCGTGTGGGCATTGCGTTGGGGAATTGTGTAGGCATGGTCCGCCTACTCGTCATAGCACGTCTCTGACTCGCCCGCGGGCAATTCTTCGTAGTCGTCCGAGACGTTGGCGAACCACGGGGCAAGGTCGGGCAGGCTCATCTGAGTTACGTCCGCTGCAAGGGCTCCACGCATTTGGCCGAGTCTTGTTTCACGTTATTGACGAGCGTGCTGACTGGATAGGCCGTCATCTCATCTGGGTGAAACGGCCGCAGGAGCCGGGATAGTTTCGCGACGTCATGCTCCGCGGGATTCAGCCAGGTATCAAAACTCTCGGGCGGGATCACCACGGGCATTCTCTCATGAATAGCCATCATGGGTTCGTTGGCGTCGGTGGTCAGGATCGTGCAGGACTCTATGGGTTCGCCCGCTTGTTTATCCCAGCGGTCCCATAAGCCAGCGATCCCAAACGGCTGCCCGGATTTGAGCCTGATGTAGTAGGGCTGTTTTTTGCCATCCCGGGCCTGCCACTCATAAAACCCGTCCGCCACGATCAAACATCTACGGGCGCGAAAACTCGACCTGAATGCTGGCTTGGTGGCGGCGGTCTCACTCCGGGCATTCGTCATCCGGTGGCCGATCTCGGGATCATCCGCCCAGAACGGCACCAGCCCCCATTTCAGGGCCACGAGTTCCCGCTCATGGCTCCCCGGCTTTTCTCGAACAGCCAGCACGAGTTGGGACGGGGCAATGTTGAATCTCTCGGGGAGCGTGGGCGGAACTTCAACGCCGAACGTCTCCGCGATGATCTCAGCCCCGGACTTGAGGGTGTATCGGCCGCACATGGGGGAAGTTCGCCGGGGCCGCTCGTCAGTTCGAGGCCAGACCGAGAGAATCATAAGCGGCCGACGAATAGCCCGTGTTGCCCTCAGAGGAGCCAGCCATGACCGCGACCAGATTCCCCCTGCTGCTGGCTGTGTTTCTCATGCAGGCGGTCGCGGAAAAAGCCCTCATGCCAATTTTGGACTTCGCTGGCCCCGAGGCGGCTGGGCAGTGGCAGGCCGTAAACGATGGCGTGATGGGCGGCGTTTCAGACGGCCGGTTCAAAATCACCGAAGAGAAAACCCTAGAGTTCTTCGGCACGCTCTCGCTGGAAAACAACGGCGGCTTCGCGTCTGTCCGTACCAAGCCCACTGAACTTGGCATCAAGGCCGGGGACACGCTCGTCATCCGGGTGAAAGGCGACGGCAGAGAGTACGTCATGAACATCTACACAAAGAGCCGCCGGATGGCTTTCTCGTACAGGGCGCCGCTGCCGACCACCAAAGACGCGTGGACGGAAGTCGAGATCCCGCTGGCAGATTTCATCCCCACGGCCTTCGGCAGGCGGGTGCAGGGCATGGGGCCAGTCGAGCCGGACCAGATCAACCGGCTGGGCTTCATGCTCAGCGACAAGAAGCCCGGTAAGTTCCAGATGCAGGTCGAGTGGGTGAAGGTACGGCCATGAGCAACGACTCCTGTATTTTCTAAGAGCCGCAAACACCTAACTTCCTCCACGGGAGCAACGCATTCATGGGCATCGATGTCTATCTCAGTTGGGCCGGCCAGACACCCGAGGAGCAAGCCGCCCAAGACGAGGCGCACTTAGCCCTCGATGAAGGCTCCGTCGGCTATCTGCGGGAGTCGTATTCCGGCGGCCCCTACGTGACCAAGATTCTGCCCGGGATGCTTTTGAGTCGCCCACGCGTGAGGCCGAGATTCCAGCGTGCGTACTCAGAGAGCGGCTCACCAGCGTCACGGAGCCTGCCTACGGATTTGACGCCGGCGATGCTGCTGTTCGGGAGATCACGCGGGACCTTGAGAACTCAGGGGCCGGCGTTTCGCACCCGAGGCCGCCCTACACGTCGCCAATGACCGTCGAAGAAGCAGTTGCAGCCAGATACGCCGACAATCCCGAACTCGCCCGGACTGTTCTCAGGTCAGTCCGGGCGTTCGTGGCACTGGCCGAGGAAAAAGAACTCGCCACGGCACGCCCATGTACCGTCCGGGTTGAGTTCTAAGACTGCATTGAGAAGCAGTCCCCCGGTTTTTTTAGATATCAGGCCACAGGGACCGCCGGCAGAATCACGAGCCCGCCCTGCTTAGCGGCCGGTGATCTGCCTGAAGGCATTGATCGCCGCAATAGCCCGGTCTGCTCCGCCGAACTTGGTCACGACTTTCCTGGCGGCAATCAGGTCCTCGACAGAGACGCCCCCGACCCGACCGACCGGCTTCTGGGCGGCCTCCTGAGCTGGCGAACGACGTTTCCGGGGCCTGAAGCCCATCTTCTTGAGGACCATGCTGACCTGCGGCGACGAGACCACGATTCCACGCTTCTTCAGGTCGGCAATGATCAGGACCGGCCGCGGCTTTTTCCCTTCTGCCTTCATGGCCGTGGCGATCTTGCGGATCTCCTCGGACTTATTGATGTCTTGACCGGCAGCAGGCTTCGTGACGGCCTTGGTGACTGGCTTGGCAGCGGGTTTGGCGGCGGGCTTATTCATTGGGATTTCTCTGCCGGGCTTGCGGGCGGAATTTACGACTGCGGGGCGTTGATTAACCCCGAGGCCCAGCATAGTTGCCGGGAAAGCACGGGCAACACATGCGATGGGCACGGATCCAAGCCGGATTCCTGCAGCCTTTGCAGCAGCCAATTCCGCCTGCAGTCATTTGGGCGACCAAGGGCCGCCGATTCTAATGGGCAAATGTCCCGTAACCGCTTGCGTCCGACCAACCAAGGCAACTCGACTTGGGCACGGAAGCAGACGGCTAAGCTGCTCCCTTACGCAGACGCTCGTAGTAAAGAGTCTTAGCCATTGGCCATTTGGACATGCAGTTTTTGCAAGGGATACCACCAAGACGTATGCCCTGTCGGAGGCTCCACAGCGGCTTGTGGCCATAGCCGGATGGCCCGGTATGGCAGTCCACATGATGAATTTTCTTCGTATAGAAATTCATCTCAAAATGCGGCTTGGCTTTAAATGGTCGGCAATAAAGGCAAGGAGTCAGTTTCTTGGCGTCAGCCTCCGCTTTGGACCACACGGGCTCGCTTCCGGTCTCAGGACGCACGCAATAGCGCGCAAATCCATGGACCTCGCCGTGGTGTGCAAAAAAGGGACTTTGAACCGCGTCGATCGCGAGCGGCCACGCCTCGTCACGCCATCCATTAACGGTCTTCGAAACATCTGATAGAGCCTGCTGCCGCCGCTGCTGTGGGCAATCAGGCCCCCCCGGCCAGTCTTTGACAAACCCGGTGTAGCCGAACGCAAACCCGCTCACCTGAGCCAGCGGAAATCGCGTTCGCAATCTGGAAACACAAGCCTGCATTGTGGTGCCCGACGTGCAGATGTCATCGATAACCACGATCCGCTTGGGCTCCCGAGGCAGAGCACCAGTGACGCATTCGATCGTCTCGTGTTGTTTGTTGAACTGCCGCATTGAACCGTCCTGATGGGCTTTCGGCACATCCTGCTTCCGCCTAAGCCACGAGGAACCGTCAATCACTCCGAAGTTCATCTCTGTGGCTTTTCTTGCCATAAGTGCCATAGCATCACTTCGTGTGGCGGGTGATTTCGTTGAGGGAGGCACACACGTGATTGCATCTGGGCCGTCGATAACGTCGTCGTAGACTAAGCACAGCAGGCTCGCAAAAAGCTCAATCGCAAACGGGTCTTGTGACTTGAGGGCGAACAGGAGCCGGCGATAGCGGATGCGTGCATCGTCTGCATACCCAAGGCGTTCTTGGTTCGGATACGTGCGGTATCCGACCACATTGAACCGGTATCGCTCGGGAGTTCTAAAGGCCAGGTAGTTCTCCGCTTTGAACAGCGACATGGCTTGCCTCGACAATAGCTCCTATATCGGGTAGACGTGAACTTGTTTGTGCAGCTTCAAGGCCAGTTGCAGCGTGGCCCAAGTGCCGCCTTTCTCGCCATTCCAGAAGGCGATGACTGTGTTCGATCGTTGGACCATGAACGCATTTCGATCCAAGTAGGCTTTTTTGGTCTTCTTGTATTGCAATTCGACCCGTTGTTGAACGCGGGTGAGCGTGTCCTGCACTGCCTTAGGCTGATCTGGTACCGTGAATGGCACTACCGCGGTGACCTGCTCTCCTCTGTCGATTAACCATTCGGTCGCGAGCTGATCAACCCCGATCGCTCCGCCGAGCAACCACATCCGATTTTCGCCAAGAAAACGCTCCAAGGCGTCAGCGAACAGTTGCTTTGCCTCGAACTCAAGGAATTCTCGCGAACCAGTGATGGTGATGGCATCTGTGACAGCAAACTCGTATTCAACAGGAAACAGCGTGGGCGTTTGGTCAGAGGGACGAGCAGCCATGATTAAAAATTCGGCAGGTCTTTGAACGACCTGCAGCCCGGGGGGGATAGGTCCATCTGTAGGGGATTCGGGCCGCTTGCCCTTTCCCTGGGCAATCTAGCTACAGGCGGCCCCCGCAACAGAACTCCGAGCGGCGAGGCGGAAACTCGGGGATGCCGTAGTGTTGTATCGCACGCCTCCGTTTTTCGCTGCTGAGGACTAGGCGGTAAGCCCTGAGCACTTTTACGGCGTGCCTTCCTCAAGAAATCCAGTCGGCATCGCAGCGAACTTCTTCCGGTGCACAATGGTGCCGCGCCGAAACCGGATCTTGGGGATCTTTCTACCCTCGCCGGTCCAGTACAGAGCCGCCGGACACGCAGCCCTCACGTGCGGCATGACCGCGATGGATTTCCCGACGTTCCAGCCGTAGTTGCCTCTCCGGCGGGCTTTCTCCACAAGGACAGGATCCGGGTTCCGCTCGTACTTGTCCTCGTCATCGCGCAGGACTACCGGCTCGACCACATGGGGATCGTCGGCAATGAGACACAGCGTGCAGACGATCCGAGCCACGGCATGCAGGGTCCACGTGGGATAGATGAGCCCGATGTCGGTGCTCATGTGGGGCGGAATGTTCTCGAACGACCACTCGATGGAATGCCCCTCATGGCAGACCAAGTGCTTGTACATGAGCCGCCGTATCGCGTTCGGGTTGTCCCCTGAAGCCTGCCGGCCGTCCAAGTCCTCGCCGGCATCGACCCAGAAGGTCAGGCCTCGTACGGTGTCTGGTGGTGACTTGCCATGAACACGTTCGCGAGGGTCGACGACGACTGATTCCTACTTTTTGTCGGAGTTGGCTTCAAGCTGATTCAGAATCAGGTTGAGCATGCCGTGAATTGCCACCAGGATGTGAATGAGTGTGAGAAGAATTAAGAGCGAAAAAAATCGCTAACGCTCGCAGCAAGCAGGAGGCCAGCTTCCTGGCCGGGCACAAACAGCGAGGCGAGTACACCGAGAGCAGATAGAAATATACCCACTCCAACGATTACAGACGCACAACCACTTTCGAAATCGATCTTTCTGGTCTGCGATATCTTCTTTTGTTTAGCCGCGATCTCTTCCTGCTCCCTTCTGTGTGTATTTACCAACTGCCGCTCAAACTCGGCATCAGCGGCTGCAGCGGCTTTTCTTTGCTTGGCAAGCTCACGGAGCCTTTCTTTTTCAGCCTGCTCGGCCTCCTTGCGATCCTTCTTCGCTTGCTTCTGCGCCTCGATCGCAGAAAACTGACTTCGTATCGCGTCATCAAAGACAAAGAACGTGCTGCACTGCGGACATACTTCCCCCGTCTCTACCGCCTTGTTCCAAGATGTTAGTGAGTCTTTGCATTTCGGGCAGCGATACGAGACTGCAAACCCAACAACTGATTTACC
>Ga0315900_10009858_pt1 | contig 12054 bp, 12 predicted proteins | sample LakEriMetagenome_FD_203521 | JGI IMG/M metagenome (GOLD analysis project Ga0315900, IMG submission 203521) | Freshwater fungal communities from buoy surface, Lake Erie, Ohio, United States - Buoy 12 MA114 | ecosystem: Environmental > Aquatic > Freshwater > Lake > Lake biofilm | place: USA: Lake...
CACCGACTACATGCGCAATTACGCCGACCAGATCCGGCCCTACGTGCGTGGACGCTACACCGTGCTGGGCACCGACGGTTTCGGCCGATCGGACACCCGGCGCGCGCTGCGCAGCTTCTTCGAGGTCGACCGGCACCACGTGGCCGTCGCTGCGCTGAAGGCACTGGCCGATGAGGGTACCCTCACGGTGGAGAAGGTCGCCGAGGCCATCGAGCGCTACGGCATCGACCCCAGCAAACCCAATCCGGTCGGCGTCTGACCGCCCCGGCAGATCCCGCGGCGAATCGCTCGTCACAGGCAGGCTCACGAACATGGCGAATACGATAGAGGTCAGGGTCCCCGACATCGGTGACTTCAAGGACATCCCGGTGATCGAGATCATGGTCGCGCCCGGTGCGCGCGTCGCCGCGGAAGATCCGCTGGTGTCGCTCGAGTCGGACAAGGCCACCATGGAGGTGCCCTCGCCCGCCGCGGGCACCGTGCGTTCGATCGAGGTCAAGCTGGGCGACCGGGTCTCGGAAGGCTCGCTGGTGCTGATGCTCGAGGTCGAGGCAGACCGCGCGGCCGCCGAGCCCGCTGCCGCAGTGCCCCCCTCACCCGCTCCGGCGGCTGCCCCGACACCCGCTCCTGCACCCGCTCCGGCAGCCGTCACGGCCCCCCCGGCGCCGGCGCCTGCCGCGACTCCGGCCGCCGCGCCGGTACCGCCCTCCGGCCCGACCCCGGCGCCTTCGGGGGGAGCGGACTCGGCCGCTTCGAGCACGGTGCACGCAAGCCCCTCGGTGCGAGCCTTCGCGCGCGAACTCGGGGTCGATCTGGCGCGGGTCACGCCCTCGGGGCCGAAGTCCCGCGTGCTGCGCGAGGACGTCCAGGCCTGGGTGAAACGCGCGCTGTCGGCGCCGCCCGCGGCCGCGCCCACCGCCGGCGGCGCCTTGCCCTTCAACCTGCCCGCGCTGCCGGAGATCGACTTCTCGAAGTTCGGCCCGATCGACACCCAGCCGCTGTCACGGATCAAGAAGCTGTCCGGCCCCAACCTGCACCGCAACTGGGTCAGCATCCCCCACGTCACGCAGTTCGACGAGGCGGACATCACCGAACTCGAGTCCTTCCGCAAGGCGCAGGCCGAACCGATGCGCAAGCAGGGCGTGCGGCTCACCGTGCTCGCTTTCCTCGTGAAGGCGGTGGCCGCGTCGCTGCGTGAATTCCCCACGTTCAACGCCTCGCTGACGCCCGCGGGCGACGCGCTCGTGCTGAAGCAGTACTTCCACATCGGCGTGGCGGTCGACACGCCGGACGGCCTGGTGGTGCCCGTGATCCGCGACTGCGACCGCAAGGGCGTGGCGGACATCGCGCGCGAACTGGCCACGCTGTCGGAGGCAGCGCGCGAGCGCAAGCTGAAGGCCACCGACATGCAGGGAGGCTGCTTCTCGATCTCCAGCCTCGGGGGCATCGGCGGCACGGCGTTCACGCCGATCATCAACGCCCCCGAAGTCGCGATCCTCGGCGTGTCGCGCAGCGCGATCCGTCCGGTGCACGTGGACGGGGCGTTCGTGCCGCGCCTGATGCTGCCGCTCTCGCTCTCCTACGACCACCGGGTGATCGACGGCGCGCTGGGCGCACGCTTCATCACGCACCTGTCGGGCCTGCTCGCCGACGTGCGTCGACTGCTGCTCTGACGCCGGCGATCGCCTTGAAGCCGGTCGGCATCCTCGGCGGGACCTTCAACCCCGTCCACTACGGTCATCTGCGCATCGCGGAAGAACTGGCCGACGCGCTCGCGCTCGACGAGGTCAGGTTGATGCCGGCCAACCTGCCGCCGCTGCGCGATGCGCCGGACGTACCCGGTGCGGTTCGCCTGCACATGGTGCGACTGGCCATTGCCGGCAACGCCCGGCTGCAGGCCGACGACCGCGAAGTGAGCAAGACCTCGCTCTGCTACACGGTCGACACCCTCGCCACGCTGCGCGATGAACTCGGCGCCGACTGCCCGCTGGTGCTGCTGATCGGTGCCGATGCCTTCGCACGGCTGCACCGCTGGCACCGCTGGAGCGAACTGTTCGCGCTCACGCACTTCGCCGTGGCCGAGCGCGGCGGGCATCCGTCGATCGTCGATGCCCCCCTCGACCCCCTGCTGGCCCGCGAACTGGCCGCGCGCCGGGTGGACGATCCCGCCCAGTTGCGGGCCTCGCCGGCCGGGGCGATCTACCTGGCTCCCACCAGCGTGCTGCAGATCTCCGCCACCCGCATCCGCGCACTGGTCTCGCGCGGGGCGAGCGCCCGTTACTTGCTGCCCCAGCCGGTGCTCGACTACATTCACGAGCAGGGCCTGTACGGCCCGCCTGAACAACGTCTCCGGGAGACCTCGCCAGCATGACGCAGTCCGCATGAGGATCGACGCGATGAAGCGCGCGGTGATCGCCGCGCTCGAGGACGTGAAGGCCCGCGACATCGTGGCCTTCCACGTGAACAAGATGACGACCCTCTGCGACTGGGTGGTGATCGCCTCCGGTGACTCCACTCGCCAGACACGTGCGCTGGCCGCCAGCGTCTGCGACAAGCTCAAGGCCGCCGGGGCCACGGTGATCGGCGTCGAGGGCGAGCAGAACGGCGAGTGGATCCTCGTCGACCTGGGCAAGGTCGTGGTGCACGTGATGCAGCCCGCGGTGCGTGCCCACTACAACCTCGAGGAACTGTGGGGCCCGCAGCGGGCGGCGCCACGGCGCACACGCGCGCCGGCCGCCGGCGGCAGCGTGCCCGCCTGAGCACCGTCCGGCCCGAGGGGCACGCGCCATGCGGTTTCGCGTGATCGCGGTCGGCGACCGCATGCCGGCGTGGATCGACGCAGGCGTCGAGGACTACCGATCCCGCCTGCCCCGCGCCTTCGCCCTGGAGGTCGTGCCCGTGCGCGCGGCGCCGCGAGGCGAAGGGCGACCGGTGGCCGCGATGCTCGCCGCCGAGGCACAGCGGCTGCGCGCCGCGACGCCCGAGGGCCATCTTGCCGTCGCCATGGACGAGCGCGGCAAGGCGCTGGGCACGCGCGCGCTCGCCGGACAGATCGAGCGCTGGCGCGAACGGGCATCCGGAGTCGCCTTCTGGATCGGCGGTCCGGACGGCCTCGATCCAGCCCTGCGCGAGGGAGCGGACTTCCAGCTGTCGCTCTCCGCCCTGACGCTGCCCCACGCGCTCGCGCGGCTGGTGCTGGTCGAGCAGATCTACCGCTGCGTGTCGCTGATCGGCCATCACCCCTATCATCGGGACTGAGCGCGCGCTTCGCCGACCGATCGCCCGGGTCCGCGGCTCGCCTCGCCTGTGCCCATGACCGTGCCAGCCTCGTCGACGCCCTACTCCTTCATCCACCTCGCCTCGCACAGCCCGCGACGGCGGGAACTCCTGCGCCAGATCGAAGTACGCTTCGAGACACTGCTGCTGCGCTCGGGCCCGGGGCGCGAGCCCGACGTGGTCGAACGGCCCGGGCCCGACGAGGCGGCCGCCGACTACGTGCTTCGCATCGCGCGCGAGAAGGCGCTGGCCGGGCGCCTGCGCGCCGGCCAGCGCCGACTGCCCCCGGCCCCGGTGCTGGGGGCCGATACCGAGGTGGTGCTCGACGGGGAGATCTTCGGCAAGCCGGTCGATGCCACCGACGCGGTACGCATGCTGGGGCGACTGTCCGCACGCAGCCACCAGGTCATCAGCGCGGTCGCGCTCGCCACCCCCGACGGGGGACTCGTCACGCGCCTGAGCGCGAGCGATGTCGAGTTCCGTCCGCTCGCCCCGGGGGAGGCCGATCGCTATGCACGATCGGGAGAGCCGATGGGCAAGGCGGGTGGCTACGCCATCCAGGGCCGGGGCGCGGTCTTCGTGCGCCGCATCAACGGCAGCTACTCGGGCGTGATGGGGTTGCCGCTGTTCGAGACCGCCGAACTGCTCGCCTGCGCCGGCGTGGCCGTCGGCTGATCGGAAGACTCGCATGAGCGAAGACATCCTCGTCAACGTCACGCCGCAGGAGACGCGGGTGGCCACCATCGAGCAGGGCAGCGTCCAGGAACTGCACATCGAACGCTCCCGCCACCGGGGTATCGTCGGCAACCTGTACATGGGCCGAGTGGCCCGGGTGTTGCCGGGCATGCAGTCGGCCTTCATCGACATCGGGCTGGAACGGGCCGCCTTCCTGCACGTGGCCGACATCTTCGGCCACCGCCCGGGCCAGGGCTCGGCCGAACCCGCGCGGCCCATCGAGCGCATCCTCCAGGAAGGCCAGAGGCTGCTGGTACAGGTCATCAAGGACCCGATCGGCACCAAGGGCGCGCGCCTGTCGACCCAGGTGTCGCTGGCCGGCCGGCTGCTCGTCTACCTGCCCCAGGATCCGCACATCGGCATCTCGCAGCGCATCGAGGACGCCGAGGAGCGCAACCACCTGCGCGAGAGGGTCGAGCGGGTTCGCCCCGCCGACGAGCGCGGTGGCTTCATCATCCGCACCGTCGCCGAAGCGGCGACCGAGCGCGAACTGGCCACCGACGTCGCCTACCTTCGCGCGCTATGGACATCCATCCAGGAGGCCGCACAGTCCGCGCAGCCACCGGCGCTGCTGCACGAGGAACTGACCCTCGCGCTGCGCGTGCTGCGCGACATGCTGCGCGAGGACACCCCGAGGGTCGTGATCGACTCGCGCGAGACCTGGCAGAAGGCGATGGCCTTCGCCGCGCGCTTCATGCCCGCGGCCGCGGGGCGCATCGAGCACTACGCGGGCGAGCGCCCCCTGTTCGAGGTCCACGGCGTGGACGCGGAAATCGAGCGTGCGCTGTCGCGGCGGGTCGACCTCAAGTCGGGCGGCTACCTGATCATCGACCAGACCGAGGCGATGACCACGGTCGACGTGAACACCGGCGGGTTCGTCGGCTCGCGCAGCTTCGACGACACCGTGTTCAAGACCAACCTCGAGGCGGCGCTCGCCATCGCGCGGCAGATGCGATTGCGCAACCTCGGCGGCATCATCATCGTCGACTTCATCGACATGGACAGCGCCGAGCACCGCGAGGCGGTGCTCGCCGAGCTGCGCAAGGCGATGGCTCGCGATCGCACCCGCATCACCGTCAACGGCTTCACGAGCCTGGGGCTGGTGGAGGTCACCCGCAAGCGCACCCGCGAGAGCCTCGCGCGCGTGCTCTGCGAGCCCTGTCCGGCCTGCGGCGGACGCGGGGAGGTCCGCACCGCGCAGACCGTCTGCTACACCATCCTGCGCGAACTGCTGCGCGAAGCAAGGCAGTTCGGCTCCCGCGAACTGCGGGTAGTGGCCTCGCAGCCGGTGGTCGACCTGTTCCTCGACGAGGAGTCGCACAGCCTCGCGATGCTGGGCGACTTCATCGGTCGCCCGATCTCGCTGCAGGTGGAGACCGCCTACGCGCAGGAGCAGTTCGACATCGTGCTGCGCTGACGCGTCAGGCCGCGCGGGCCCCGATCCGGGCGGCCTGCATCGGCTGGGCGAGCGCCGTTCGTATCTCCTCGAGTTCGGCCACGCGCCGCGAGAGCTGCGCCTGCCGCCCATCGAGTTCCTCGATGCGCCCCTCGAGCGAGCGCATGTTCTCGTAGACCTCGCGCAGGTTGTTGACCCGGCGGTCGAGGTTCTCCTCGTGCTCGCGCATCTGGATCATCAGCGGCGAGAGCGCGCGCCTCAACCACGCCTCGACCTCGGACGACACCTGCGAGAACAGGTTGCGGGCCTCGGCAACCATCTGGTCGTAGAACTTGCGGATCACCATGCCCTGGGGCTGCATGACCGTCATGGGGCTCGAGCAGAACGCGCTGGTGCGGTACTTCAGGCGCAGCATCGTGTCGTTGTAGGCGTCCAGTTCGAGCGCAGGCGGCGAGAGGCGCGCGAACCCGTACTTCTCGTGGAAGCTCCGGTAGAGGGTGTCCACCACGCTCTTGATCTGCGTGGCGTAGCTGAGGATCTTGGTCGTCTCGCGGCCGAAGTGGTCGAACAGTTCCTGCATCACCCGCATCAGCCGGATGGTGAACAGCTGGTCGTGCAGGCGCCTGCGATACCCCTGGCAGATCGAGTCGATCAGCGCGGGATCGAGGTTCGCCTGCAGCGTCACGCCCTGCTTCATCACCACCGCATGCGTATTGCGGAAGTTCTGGGCGACCGTCTGGTAGGCGGTACGGTCGCGCTCGAGCTTGTCGAGCATCACCTTGACCATCTCGCGGTTCTTGCCCTGGAAGCCGCGCATCTCGGCCAGTTCGCTGCGGGTCGCGCGAAGCTGCGCGAGCATCGACTCGTAGGTGGACTCCACGACCGGGCTGAACTCGCGCGCCACCCGGTCGGCGATGATGCGCCGGCGCTCGGGGATCATGGCCGCGATCATGGCCTCGAGCGCCTCGATGCCGCTGCGATCGACCAGCGCGGTGTCGCCGCGGATGCGTCCGATGAGCGCCTTCTGGGCGGACACCGGCACCACCTGCGCCCGCGGGAGGTCGAGCATGCGCGCGGTCGTGTCCACCTGGCCGGCGAGCGAGGCGGCGATCTCGCGATCGCTCTTGAGCTCGTCCCACATCAGGTCGACCTTGTTCAGCACCGCGACCGCCTGGCTCACCGAGGGCTGCACGATGCGCTGCCAGAGGTCGAGGTCGGTGCGCGTGACCCCGGTGTCGGTGGCGAGCAGGAACATCACCGCGTGCGCCGACGGGATGGTCGACAGGGTGAGTTCGGGTTCGGTGCCCATCGCGTTCAGCCCGGGCGTATCCAGGATGGCCAGGCCGGCCGTGAGCATCGGGTGGGGGAAGTTGACCAGCGCATGCCGCCACGCCGGGATCTGCACCTTGCCGTCGACGACCAGGGCCGCGGGATCCGCCTCGTCGTAGAGCCCGAGTTCTCGCGCGCGCTCGACCGGCACGGGCTTGCTCTCGACGACCTTCGCCAGGGCCTGCGCGAGCCGGTCGGAGTCGGCCATGTCGAGGTTGACCTGGATCCACTCGATCGGGCGGCGCTTCAGCGCCGACACGGTGTCGTCGGTCTCGCGCGTCTCGATCGGGAGCAGTCGCAGGTAGGGCCGCTCCGCCGGATCGTGGAAGATCTCGGTCGGACACATCGTGGTGCGGCCGATCCCGGAGGGCAGCAGGCGGCGCTTGTAGGACGAGAAGAACAGCGCGTTGATCAGCTCGGTCTTGCCCCGCGAGAACTCGGCCAGGAAGGCGATCAGCATGCGATCCGAGCGCAGGCTCTCCAGCATGTCGTACATCCACAGCGCCTGCTGGACGTCGACCTCGCCTCCGGGTTCGATCTGCGCACGGAACGTCTCGAGCGCCTGGAGGAGGCGGTCGCGCCAGCGCTGGTACTGGAGCAGGTCCTGTTCGAGCGTGCTGGTCATCGGGATGGAACCGGCGGTCGGGTCATGGGAGCGACGGGGTCTCGCGTACCGGATCGGCAAACCAGCCCGCGGGTGGGTCTTCGGACGTATTGTCGGCTGCGGAGGGACTTTCTTGAAGCCCTACCCATGTCACCAGAAGGACAGGGCCAGCCGCTGGAGCCCCCCCACGCCGAGGATCAGCACGAGCTGGCTGATGATCAGCAGCACGAGCGGGGCGAGGTCGAGCGCGCCGATCGGTCGCACCCTCGCCCGGATCGGCGCCAGCAACGGGCGGGTCAGCACCGCCAGCGCGGGCCCCCAGGACGAAGCGGGCTGGATCCACGACAGCAGCGCCTCGGCGATCAGCACGAGCACCAGCAGGACCACGAACAACCGCAGCAACTGGGCGAGCGCCAGCAGCGCGCAGGCGGCGGGCCCGGGCGACGCCCCCGGCATCACGCCAGGCCCCTGCAGGATCTGGGCCGGGTGGAGCCAGCCCAGTGCCAGGGTCATCACCCAGGCCAGCAACCACGCCAGCACCAGCGTCGACAGGTCGAGGCCTCGCCAGCCGGGTATCAGGCGGCGCATCGGCCGCACGCCCCAGTGGGTCAACCCCTGCACCAGCGGCGCGAGCGGGTGTCCCCAGGAGGCGCGGGCCGCCTGCAGCCAGAATCGCAGCAGCAGCGCGACGAGCAGCAGGGTGCCGATCGCGTCGATCAGGAAGGCGGCCGCCTGGGCGAGCAGGTCCATCCGGGTCAGGCCGCGCGGCCGGATTCGTCGCCGAGTTCGACGGCTCGGCGAAGCGCGGCCGCGACCGCCTCGCGCATGGCCACGCGCAGCCCGCCGGCCTCGAGCGCCGCGACCCCACGCTCGGTGGTCCCGCCGCGGGAGGTCACCCTCGCGCGCAGCACGGCGGGCGGTTCGGACTCGGCGGCCGCCAGCGCCCCTGCACCGGCGAAGGTGCTCACCGCCAGTGCGCGCGCCTGGCCGGCCGGGAAGCCCGAGGCGATCGCCGCCTCCTCGAGGGCTTCGATGCAGAGGAACACGTAGGCAGGCCCGCTGCCCGAGACGGCGGTCACCGCGTCGATCATCGACTCGTGCTCGACCCACAGCACCTCGCCGACCGCGCCGAGGATCCGGGTGGCGAGTTCGCGATCCTCGCCGCCGACCTCGGACGCCGCGTACAGGCCCGAGATGCCCTGGCGGATCAGGGCCGGCGTGTTGGGCATGGCGCGCACGATCCGCCGGTGGCCGCCCAGCCAGCGGGACAGGTCGCCGATGCGAACGCCGGCGGCGATGGTCACCACCAGCCGCCCACCGATCCAGGGCGCGAGCGAGGCGGCCACCGCCGGCAACTGTTGCGGCTTGACCGCCAGCACCACGCAGTCGGCTCCCGCCAGCGCCGCCTCGGGGCTCTCGTGGGTGGCGACCCCATGGCGTGCGGCCAGCCGTTCGCGCTGGCCTGCGTCGATGTCGACCGCGCAAAGGTCGGCGGGCCGGGCGCCTCCCGCCACCAGCCCCCCGATGAGGGCGGACGCCATGTTGCCCGCACCGATGAAACAGGCCTTCATACCGGAATCTCCCTGGCGAATCCTGGAACCGCCGGCGCATGGGCCCGACGACCGAACACCGCACTGCCCGCGCGCACGCAGGTCGCCCCCTCGGCGACCGCCGCCTCGAGGTCGTCGGACATGCCCATCGACAGCGTGTCGAGGTCCAGGCCGCCGGCTCGCAGGGCCTCGAGCAGGCCGCGCAACCTCGCGAACGGCTCGCGCTGTCGCGCCGGATCGGCGCAGGGAGCCGGGATGCACATGAGGCCACGCAAGGCGAGGCGGGGCAGGGTCGCGACCTCGCGGGCAAGGTCGGCGAGCTCGTCCTCGGCCACGCCGGACTTCGACGCCTCGCCGCTCACGTTGACCTGCAGGCAGACGGCCAGCGGTGCCCGCCCCTCCGGTCGCTGTTCCGAGAGCCGGCGGGCGACCCGCAGGCTGCCCACCGAGTGCATCCAGTCGAAACGCTCGGCGACCGGGCGGGTCTTGTTGCTCTGCAGCGGCCCGATGAAGTGCCACTGCACGGCCCGCTCGGGCCAGGCCGCGGCGAACGCGTCCATCTTGCCCAGGGCTTCCTGCACGTAGTTCTCGCCGAACGCCCGCTGCCCGGCCTGCCACGCCTCGTCGATCGCCGCGAGCGGGAAGGTCTTGGACACGGCGAGCAGGCTCACGGCCTCAGGCGTGCGCCCCGCCGATCGCGCCGCTTGCACGATACGGTCCCTGACCGCTTGCAGGTTGGCTGCGATGGAACCCATAATGGCCTTGGAATCAACGCGTTGTCGGCAACCCCCTGCGGGGGTTCGATGCCGCGGGGTGTCTTCCCGCTGACGCCGGAACACGGCGCGTCCGCGTCGCGCTACCATTCGCGCTGCTGGCCCGCGTGATCGATCACGTACCCGACGGGAAATTATAGTGGACATCTCCGAACTGCTCGCCTTCGTGGTGAAGAACAAGGCCTCCGACCTTCACCTGTCGGCGGGCCTGCCGCCCATGATCCGCGTGCACGGCGACGTCCGCAGGATCAACCTGCCGCCCCTGCAGCACAAGGACGTGCACGGGATGATCTACGACATCATGAACGATCATCAGAGGAAGACCTACGAGGAAAACCTCGAGATCGACTTCTCGTTCGCGATCCCCAACCTTGCCCGGTTCCGCGTCAATGCGTTCATGCAGCAGCGCGGTGCCGCGGCGGTGCTGCGGACCATCCCGTCGAAGGTGCTGTCGCTCGAGGAGCTGAAGGCGCCGCCGATCTTCGCGGAGATCATCAGCCAGCCCCGGGGCATCGTGCTGGTGACCGGGCCGACCGGCTCGGGCAAGTCCACCACGCTCGCGGCGATGATCAACCACATCAACGAGAACGACTACGGGCACGTGCTCACGATCGAGGATCCGATCGAGTTCGTCCACGAGAGCAAGAAGTGCCTGATCAACCAGCGCGAGGTCGGGCCGCACACGCTGTCCTTCTCCAACGCGCTGCGCTCGGCGCTGCGCGAGGACCCCGACATCATCCTGGTGGGCGAGCTGCGCGACCTCGAGACCATACGGCTCGCCCTGACCGGCGCCGAGACCGGGCACCTCGTGTTCGGCACGCTCCACACCAGTTCGGCGGCCAAGACCATCGATCGCATCATCGACGTGTTCCCCGCGGCCGAGAAGGAAATGGTGCGGGCGATGCTCTCCGAATCGCTGCGCGCGGTGGTCTCCCAGACGCTGCTCAAGACCCGCGATGGCAGCGGCCGGGTGGCGGCCCACGAGATCATGGTCGGCATCCCGTCGATCCGGAACCTCATCCGCGAGAACAAGGTCGCGCAGATGTACTCCGCGATCCAGACCGGACAGAAGTTCGGCATGCAGACCCTGGACCAGAACCTCCAGGAACTGCTGCGCAAGAACATCATCTCGCCCGCCGAGGCGAGGTCGAAGGCCTTCAACAAGGACGCGTTCCCCGGCTGAGCCGGCGTTCGCCTCGGGACCCCCCATGGAAAGAGACCAGGCCGTCAAGTTCGTCCACGAGCTGCTGCGCGTGATGGTGAGCAAGAAGGCGTCCGACCTGTTCATCACCGCCGGCTTCCCCCCGGCCTTCAAGATCGACGGCAAGATCGTCCCGATCTCCAACCAGACGCTCACGCCCTCGCACACCGCCGACCTCGCGCGCTCGATCATGAACGATCGCCAGACCGCCGAGTTCGAAGCCACGCACGAGTGCAACTTCGCGATCAGCCCCGCGGGCATCGGCCGTTTCCGGGCCAACGCCTTCATCCAGCAGGGGCGCACCGGCATCGTGCTGCGCACGATCAACTCGGTGATTCCGAAGGTCGAGGAACTGGGCCTGCCCCCGATCCTCAAGGACATCGTGATGACCAAGCGCGGGCTGGTCATCTACGTGGGCGCGACCGGCTCGGGCAAGTCCACCTCGCTGGCCTCCATGATCGGCTACCGCAACGAGAACAGCTACGGCCACATCGTGACCATCGAGGATCCGGTGGAGTTCGTGCACGAGCATCGCAACTGCATCGTGACCCACCGCGAAGTCGGCGTGGACACCGAGTCCTGGCACATCGCCCTCAAGAACTGCCTGCGACAGGCGCCGGACGTGATCATGATCGGCGAGATCCGCGATCGCGAGACCATGGACTACGCGATCGCCTTCGCCGAGACCGGCCACCTCGCGGTCGCCACGCTGCACGCGAACAACACCAACCAGGCCCTCGACCGGATCGTCAACTTCTTCCCCGAGGAGCGACGCACGCAACTGCTGATGGACCTGTCGCTCAACATGCGCGCGATCATCTCGCAGCGGCTGATCCCCCGCCGCGAGGGCCGCGGCCGCATCCCGGCGGTCGAGGTACTGCTCAATTCACCGCTCGTCTCCGACCTGGTGTTCAAGGGAGAGGTCGCGGAGATCCGGGAAGTGATGAAGAAGTCGCGCGAGACCGGGATGCAGACCTTCGACCAGGCGCTGTTCGACCTCTACGAGGCAGGGCTGATCACCTACGAGGACGCGCTGCGCAACGCCGACTCGCTCAACGACCTGCGGCTGGCGATCAAGCTCGAGGGTTCCGAATCCCGGGAGCGCGACGTCATGGGCGGCATCGACCACCTCAACATCGTCTGAACACCGCCGGCGGCGGCGGGTTCCGGCGCTGCGGGCGATACCGGGC
>Ga0315900_10009859_pt1 | contig 12053 bp, 9 predicted proteins | sample LakEriMetagenome_FD_203521 | JGI IMG/M metagenome (GOLD analysis project Ga0315900, IMG submission 203521) | Freshwater fungal communities from buoy surface, Lake Erie, Ohio, United States - Buoy 12 MA114 | ecosystem: Environmental > Aquatic > Freshwater > Lake > Lake biofilm | place: USA: Lake...
CGGCACCAGCTTCAGCATCCAGATGACCAGCAACTTCCAGAACGGCAAATACAACCCCGGCCGCTTCCGCCTCTGGGTCACCACCAGCCCCACCATCCGCTTCGGCGTCCCCAAAACCGTCGCCGATGCCCTCAAGGCCCCCAAACGCACCCCCGAGCAAAACGCCGAGCTCGCCGCCCACTTCCTCAACCAGTTCCGCGACTACCAGATGCAGAAAAAGGCATTGGCTGCCGCGAGAACTCCCTTGCCGGCTGATCCGCAGTTGCTCGCGTTGGAAGCGAAGCATTTGGAAATGCAAAAGCCCATCACCCTCGACCCAAAACTCATCCAACTCCGCCGCGACTCCGATCTGAGTGCGAAGCAGCTCACGAACAAGCGCCTCACCGCCGCGCAGGACCTCGCGTGGGCGCTGATCAACTCACCGGCGTTCTTGTTTAATCACTGATTGGTTTGCGATGGCATGCTGCTTGAGTTGTATCAACCCGCATGCCTGCCAGTTCGCTCCAATTTTCCGACACCGTCGTCCTCATCCACGGACTTGGGCGCACGCTACGCAGTATGTGGGTCGTGGGCGCTTGGCTGAAATTCTGGGGGTATCGTGTGCGGTTTATCGGTTATCCGTCGCGCAGCGTTTCAATTTCGGAAGCGGTGGAGCGGCACATCGAGCCGGGGTTGGCAGAACTGGAGTTGGAAGCGGGTGCGCGGGTGCATTTCGTGACGCATTCACTCGGTGGCATCGTGTTTCGCGCGTGGGCGGCGCGGCGTGATCCGGCGTTTCCGCTGGGACGCAGCGTTTTGCTGGTGCCGCCGAACCAGGGCAGCGAGATCATCGACCTGGTGAGGCCGCTGGGCTGGCCGCGCTGGATGCTGGGGCCGGTGGTGGATGAACTCGGCACGGAGCCGCATCACACGCCGAAGGCGCTCGGCCCGCTGCCGCCTGAAACGGGGGTGCTGATGGGAAACAAGGCCACGTTGCGCCTGTTCGGCCATGTGCTGGGCGAGGAGCACGATGGCATCGTCTCCACGCAGGGCGGCCAGGTGGAAGGGCAGGCGGATTTCATCGTGCTGCCGGTGAATCATCTCACGGTGCTCTTCAGGCCGGTCGTGATGCGCGCGGTGCGGCGCTTTCTGCAGACAGGCAGCTTCAAGGAAGCATGACACGCCTCAAGGTGCTGCCAGCTTCGTGACGACGTGGCTCATGTAGGGGAAGAGTTGTTTCTTCCGACTCACGACGCCGGGCATGTCATAGACGTTCTCCTTCGCCAGCGGGTAGTCGATGGCATTGATCACGCGTTTGTCGCCGGCGACGAGCAGAACGCTGTGATGGCGTGTGATGTCGGTGACCATGAGGCAGGCAAAGTGGAGGCTGTGTTTCGCGAGAAGGGCCTGCAGCGCGGCCTGGAGGTCGTTTTCGCGTTTCCAGAACTCCTCGAGGCCAAGTTCCTCGATCTGACTGATGCTGATGTGCCACCCGTTTTCCTCGAAGACTTTGCGGTCGCTTTCCAAGGCGCGGTCAGGGGTGTTTTCACGCAGCATGGAGCCGGCGGCGAAGAAGTCCTTCACGAACTGGGCGCTGTCGATGCCGCCGATGCCGGCGAGCCACGCGAGGATGTCCTTGTCCGTTTCGGTGGTGGTCGGGCTGGTGAGATGCAGCGTGTCGGAAATGATGCCCGCGCAGAGGCAGATGGCGGTTCCCTTGTCCGGCTCGGCCTTCTGCATGCGGTACATGATGCCGACGATGGTCGAGGTGCTGCCGACGGGCTCGTTGAGGAAGCGGATGGGCTCCTTGGTGCGCAGGTTGCCGCTGAGGCGGTGGTGGTCGATGACCTCGAGGATTTCCGCCTCGTCCGCGCCGGTGACGGCCTGGGCGAACTCGTTGTGATCGACGAGCACGAGCTTCATGCGCGGCAGGTCGATGAGGTCGGACTTTGAGAAAACTCCGAGCAGCTTGTGCGTCTCGTCATCGACGACAGGAAAAAGCGCCTGATGGGCGTGCTGGACTGCGGGGACGATCTCAAGCAGCGGCGTGCGTGAGGTGAACGAGAGAAACTCGTGCGTCAGGGCCTCGCCGATCGGCCGCGAGAAGCGCAGGAGCTGCGAGGTGCTGGCGGTGTCGTAGGGCGAATAGATGATGGCGACGCCTTTCTCAGCGGCGCGTGAGAGGATGCTGGTGGAGGCCTTGAACTTGCCGGTGATGATCAAACAACGAGCGCCGATCTCAACGGCGAGCTCATGAATCTCCGGGCGGTCGCCGGTAATGACGACGAGATGATCGGCGGCGAACTGCTGCGCGCGCTTCCTGGTCGTTTCGAGGCTCGACGCGGCGACGACGAGCACAAGGTCCTGCATCGCTTCCAGATCAGGCGCGGTGCCACCGACGATGCCGTCGAGCGCGTTGACGATGTTCAGCAGGCTCGTGCGCACCTCGCGGTTGGCGGCGACGGTCTTCTCATTCGTCTGAGCAGGAAGAAACAACTGCGCCAGCTCCTGGATCGACGGCATGCCGAGCAGACGGCCCGTCTCGTCCACGACCGGGATGGCGCGGAAGTTGTGGTCCATCATCATGCGATAGACCGAGAGGAAGGTCTGGTGCTGAGAGGCGGTGAAAACATCGCGCCGGCAGATCGTGGCCGCGGTGGGACGCACATCGAGCAGGAGCTTCGGCGCTGCCACTCCGGCGGTTTGCAGCACCCAGTTCGTGCGCACGCTGAGCTCGCCGCAGCACGCGGCCTCGGCCTTCATCTTGCGAACGTCGCGCAGGAAGGCGGCGTAGCCGATGGCCGAGCAGATCGCGTCCGTGTCGGGATTGCGGTGGCCGATGACATGGATCGTGTCCGGCGAGGCGAGCTGCCGCGCTGAGGACGAAATGCGAATGGTGTTCTCGGTGGAGCGCATTCGTCGATTGTCGGTGATTTCGGCCGCGATGCGGTTGAATCAGGCGAAGCCAAGCGCGGTGATGCGCGCATGCACGGCGTCCTTGTTTTCGAGAAGCTCGGCGATGGGGTCCCACTTGCCCGTGGTGAGCGCCTCGTGGGCGGTCGAGGGCAGTGTGATCGCGAACTCCTGATCCTCAAAGAACACTTTGCCCGCGGCGACGTCGATCGTGACCTCAAGCTGCGGGTTGCGCTCGATCTCGGCGGCAAGCACACGGATGTCAGAGCCAGCCGCCACGACGCAGGGGATGCCGAGCGTGGTGCAGTTGCCAAAGAAGATCTCCGCGAAGCTTTCGGCGATCACGGCACGGATGCCGAAGCGGTAGAGCGCCTGCGGGGCATGCTCACGGGAGCTGCCGCAGCCGAAATTGGAGCCGGAAAGCAGGATGTTCGCGCCTTTGAAACGCGGATCGTCGAGCGGGTGGCCGGTGGGCTTGCCGTCCTTGTCAAAACGCACGTCGTAGAAGGCGAATTCGCCGAGTCCGTCAAAGGTCACACACTTCATGAAGCGTGCGGGGATGATGCGGTCGGTGTCGATGTCCGATCCGGGCACATAAACGCCGCGGCCGGCCACTTGGGTGATTTTTGCGAGAGCCATGAGGGCGGCGATACTAGCGGAATTCGGCGGAAGGGCAAATGCGCATCTCAGCGGCTTTGCGCCTCGTTTTTGGCCTTCCGTTCACGCTCCGCGAGGAAGTGCGTGTCGCTCAGGAGCTGGCGGTAGCTTTCGAGCCAGTTGAGGGTGCCTTCGCGGTTCAGCGCCTTCGCCTGGCCGGCCCAGAGGTAGGCGAACTCGGCCTCCTCAAACTTCCGCAGCCTGTGGAAATGCATGCCCAGGGCCAGTCGCGGCTCCTCATAGAGCGGCGCGAGCGCCAGCGCGCGCTGGATGGCCTGCAATGCCGCGTCGTTCTTGCCGGCGGCATCAAGCGCGTCCGCCAGCGCCACCTGATAAAGATGATTGTGCGGGTTCAGCGTCGTGGCGCGTGTCATCTCGGCCACCGAAGCGTCGATGATGCGGCGGCGTTCCTCCTCGGATTTGTCCGGTTTGTAGGAGTCCATCAGCGCCAGACCATGTTGGTGGGCGAGAGCCGCGTTGCGCGGGTCTTTTTCGGTCGCATGGGCGAGGTTTTTCAGCGCCAGCGAGGTTTCGCCCCGCTTGTTTTGCACCTGGGCGATGGCCGCGTGCGCGTCAGCCACGCCAAAGACCACAGTGCCGTAAATCATGGCCGCGCAGGCCGCCAGCATGACGATTTTCATCACAAAACGCAGGCCCCAGATGCGGCGTGATTTGAAAACTTCGCTCTCGATGCCCGGATTCGCGAGCATGCCCAGCACAACGGCGCCCAAAACGGCGACGACCCCGACATGCGCGTGAAACTCAAACACCGCATGCACCAGCGTGGCCACCAGCGCCGCGATGCCGCCGAGCGTGAGCGCCAGCGTGTTGCTGCCGAGCATGCCGGTGGCGGGAAACTTTTCCGCCGCGAACCAGCGCAGGAAGCGAATGCCATTGGCAAGATGCGAAAGGATCACGAGCACCATCAGCGCCAGTCCTGCCCAGCCGTAGTCGGCGAGTGTTTGCAGGTATTCATTGTGCGCGAAGAGCGCGTCTCCTGTCTGCGGCGGCGTTTCCGGATCACGCAGCCGGATGCCACCCTCATAGAACATGCGCGCGCCCGAGCCGATCCACGGTGATTCCGCGTGCTGTGCCAGCGCGGCGCGCCAGATGTGCGTGCGCATATCTTCGCCCATCGGCGTGGCGAGCTGCCGTGTGAGCAGCGAGTCCTCGTTCACCTTGTAAAGCGCGCCTCCCACGGCCCCGCTGATCAAAAGCAGCGCCACGACCAGCCACTTGAACAACGAACGGTGCGTGCGCCACACGACCCAAAGCGTCAGCAGCACAAACACCAAGCCGCCCACCGCCATGCCCAGCATCGCGCCACGGCTGATCGTCAGCGCCGTGCCTGCCAGCATCGCCAGGATGCCAAAACCCAGCAACAACCGCGATGCGATGTGGATCCGCGCGAAAAGCATCACGCCCGTCGAAAGAAAAGCCGCGAACGAAAGAAAAGCCGCGAGGTGGTTCGGATTGTTGAAGAAGCCGCCGATGCGGCCCGGCGGGAACGAACGCGAGAAGCCCGGCACGAGGTGAAAATCCCAGCGTCCTTTGAAATTCAGCCAGCCGGCCGTCAGATTGCCCGCCACGAGCACGAGCAGCACGCACACGATGCCCAGCCGCCACTTCGGATGGCTCACCGCCGTCACCGTCATCAGGTAGGCGACGAAACAGGCCAGCAAAATCGCGCCATCCTCGCGCGCATACACTTCCACCGGCGAAACCCATGCCCGCCAGCCGATATAACCCGCCAGAGCCAGCATGGTCAGCAAACACCAGTCGCTCGGCTGAAAACTCACGCGCAGCTTCCAGCGCAGCACCGCGATGAGTCCCGACAGCCCGATCAGCGCGCATCCCGGCCAGAAAAACAGCAGCCGCGTCTCCGTGCCGAGCAATCCGGTCACGAACAGGCCGAGGAGGAAAAGGATGAGCGCCAGTTTCTGCATCAGCAGGAAAGCTCACCGCGTCCGCAGAAAAGCGCAAGCACGGACAAAGTTGGCCTGTTCCTGTTTCGCAGGATCAAGGTAACTTTCAAAGCGGCAGTGGCTGGTCCTCCCCGATGACCTTGACTTCCATCTCCAGCGTCACGCCGCGCTCTTCGAGGGCTTTTTCTTTGATTTGAGCCACGAGATCGAGCACTTCGCGCGCGGTCGCACCGCCTTGGTTGACGATGAAATTGGCGTGGATGTCAGAAACGACGATTTTGCCGACGCTGCGGCCTTTGAGCTGCAAATCGTCGATCAATTTGCCTGCGCCGCAGAGTTCCGGATTCTTGAAGGTGCAGCCTGCACTCGCACCGACAGGCTGGCTGGTGCGACGTTTGTGATGTGACGCGGCCATTTTGACATCAATCTCGGCCTGCGGGGCAGGGGAGCCTTTCAGCACGGCGGAGACGACGTAGCGCTCCTCAAACTCCGGCACGCTGCGGTAGTGATGCGTGATTTCCGCGAGTGATTTTTCTTTGAGGCTGCCATCCGTGTCGATCAAGCGCACGCGGACGATTTGATCGAAGGTTTCGGTGCCCATCGCGCCCGCGTTCATGCGGATCGCGCCGCCGAGATTGCCGGGAATGCCTTCCATCCATTCGAAACCGCCGAGTCCGGCATTGCGGGCCGCGCTGGCGATCTTTTTGAGCCGCGCACCGGCTCCGGCGATGATTTCATGGCCATTCACGACCACATCTTCAAATTCACCCTTCATGTGGATCACCGCGCCGCGGATGCCGCCGTCTTTGACGAGCAAGTTCGAGCCGCGACCGATCACGCGGATCGGAATCGATGCGGAGCGCAGGTAGCGCACGATATCAGCCAGCGCGGCCTCGTTGCGCGGCTCGATCCAATACTGCGCCGGGCCGCCGATGAGCCAGGTCGTGTGGCGGTTCATCGGCTCGTAAAGTTTGGCGACTCCGCCACCATGCGATTCGAGGATGGCGCAGAGTTTTTCGAGCACGGGCAGGTCGCGCGCGATGCAGCGGCCGACTTCGTGCACGTTGCCCGCGCCGAGCGTGATGAGCAGATCGCCGGGGCGCAGCGCATTGCCGACTTTGTCACGCGCGATCATCATCGTGGGCGTGCTGCCGGTCTTCGTATGGGTATTTTGCAGCTTCACCTCTTCGAGGATCGTTTCGCCGCTGACACCGGGCAGCGGTTTCTCGCTCGCCGGATACACGTCGGTGACGAAAAGCTCGTCCACATCGCCGAAACTGGCTCCGAACTCCTTTTTGAGCAGTTGCGTGCGACTGAAGCGATGCGGCTGGAAGAGGCAGACGATGCGTTTCGCGTTCAAACCTTTCGCGGTGGCCAAAGTGGCCGCGATTTCGCTCGGATGATGCCCGTAGTCATCGACGACGGTGAATCGCTCGCCGCTGTGACGAATCTCGAAACGGCGTTTCGCACCGCGGAAGGTCTTCAAGGCATGCTGGATGGCCTCGAAAGCCACGCCGCACTTCGTGGCGAGCGCGATGGCGGCGAGCGCGTTGCTGACATTGTGCTTGCCGGGAATGCCAAGTGTCGAGGTGCCGAGAAGTTGCTCGTTTTGATACACCTCGAACTCGGAGTGGTCCGGGCGCATCGACAAAATATTCGCGGAGAAGTCGTGTTCGCGGCTCCAGCCGTAGCTGACGCCTTGTGGGCCTGCGCAGACTTCCGTGGCGACGGGATCTTCGGCGCAATAGACCCAATGACCGGGCGTTTGGCTGAGGATTTGGCGGAAGACGGCTTTGATGGCCTCGATGCCGTCGTAGAAGTCGAGATGCTCGGGCTCGATGTTGAGCACGATGGCGTGCTGAGGATGGAAATTGACCAGCGTGCCATCGCTCTCATCGCCCTCGGCGACGAAAAGCTCGCCTTCGGCATCCCAGTGCGCGTTGGAGCCAAGAATCGGAATTTCCGCGCCGACGTAGTGACTCGGTTTGAGGCCGCCTTGGCGCAGCACATGCGCCGTGAGTGCGGAAGTGGTCGTTTTGCCATGCGTGCCGCAGACGACGACGCCCTTTTTGTTCGCCATCACCGCGGCGAGTGCCTCGGCACGACGCACGAGCGGGATGCCCTGCTTGTAGGCGGCCTCGTAGGCGATGTTGCCGGGCTTGATGGCGCTGGAGTAGATCACCATGTCGCACTCCTCGACTTCCTTCTCGGTGTGACCGTGGAAGAATTGCAGGCCGAGCTTTTGCAGGCGCTCGGTTTCGAGCGTGGTGGCCTTGTCCGAGCCACTGACCTTGTGCCCGAGCCCCAGCAGCAGCAGCGCCAGCCCGCTCATGCCGGAACCGGCGACCCCGATGAGGTCGATGCGCATGGGGTGACGGCTTTCTTTGAGGAGGCTGAGGACGGCGTGGGTCATGGAGCGCGAAAGCTAAGCGCGGCTTTCATGGTGGGCAAATACACACGGCATCAGATCGCATTTCAGTCCGCACGTTCCGCGTCTTCCCGGAGGCGGGCTGGGATGTCCATTTTCTCATGCAGCACGCTGATGACCCCGAGCCGCTTCTTGGAAAGCTCGCGGAAGAAAACGTAGTGATGACGGTGGCGGAAAAAGTAAACTCCCTTCAACGCCGCGTCCAACACGGGGCGCCAACGGTGCCGCTGAGTGGACACCGCTTCAATTTCAGCGGCAAGGTCACGTAGATAAGCGTCCGCCTGCTTCTCGCTCCATTTCTTCTCGGTATAGGCCCAGATCTCCAGGAGGCGCTCCTGAGCGGCCGGATAGATTTTAGCGGGCATGGGCCTTCTTGCGCTTCTTGGCCTGAGTGATCAGAGCCTCCGCATCGAGGGTGACAAATTCCGACTCATCAGCCGCCGCGCCCGCACTGAGTTCCTGCCTGAGCCAGGCCCACTTACGCTGCTCCTCGTTTTCGTAATCGCGCCGAACGAGATCACGAATGTACTCGCTGGTGGAGCTGTAGAGTCCTGATTTCAGGACACGTTGCTGAATGAAGCCTTGAAGCTCCCCTGCAAAACGAACATTGACACCGGCTGCCATGATGGTCGGACACTGGCGTGCGTCCCACAATCTGTCAAACTTGTGGGACGCTTACTTGGTGCTCTTTTTGGCCGCCTCGACGTAGTAGGCCATCGCGTTCAGGTTCTTGGTGAACTCACCACTGTCGATCTCATCGTCTTTGAGCCAGCGGCCTTCGCTGTCGAGGGAATCGACGGCTCTGCGGGCCTTGGCGGCGGCACCTTTGGCGCGGCTCATCCACTCCTTCGGCGTCTGCGGGCCAGTAAGCTTGCGCAGCAGTTCCTCGCGGCTTTGAGATAGCTTCGTTTTGAACTGCTCGATGTCATCCTGGCGATTGTCCTTGAAGGAGTAGTGCGTGGGCAGGTTGCTGTCGTCGTAGGTCAGCTCGTAGGTGTCTTTGACGAAGAAGAGCGGCTTGTTGGTCTTCAGCTCGTAAAAGCGGGCGTGGGTGCCGTCGGGCAGCTTCGAGCGGTCGAACCATGCGAGCGCCGGCTGAATGGGGGCGAGGTATTTGTCATCGCCGGTCAAAACCCAGAGCTGGTGCAGCGTCTCCATGGCCTTCAGGCTTTCGTAAGCTGTCACGGAGGGCGGCTCGAATTTGCGCGCCCATGCCGGGTGCATCGCGTCATCGTATTGCATGGCCCACGTCGGCTGCGGCTCCGGCATCTGGGCGAGGATGAGGAAGTCGCCGAGCTTTTTCAGCGACGCGAGGCAACGCTCATCCTTTTCCAGCTCGTAAGCGCGGAAGAGCACCTTTGCGATCTGGCTCAGATTGCCGTCATTCAAGGTCTGATAGCCAACGTAATTCAGCTTCGGGAAGGTCCGGCTCCAGGTCTCCGGATAACTGGCCTTCAACACCGGCGCGGAAGGATCAGCCGGTCCGCTGAACTGTTGCGGCCAGCCGCCGGCGGAATGCTGCGCGGCCAGCAACGCATCAAAGGCCGCCTTCTTTGCGTTCTGCAATGCGCTGTCGTCCTTCAGCGACGGCACGTGGGAGATTTCGAGCAGAAAGAGCAGCGCTGACTGGGTCTTGTTGTCATCCAGCGTCGAGTGATTGCGACGTTTGCCGCTTTCCTTATCCCCGGCGTCAAACTGGCTGCGCAGGTGGTATTTCGTCATCTTCTCGGGATCGAAATCGAAGTCGCTGTCCCATCCACCCGAGGCGAGCTGGCTCTTGATCAACGCGCCAGCTGCATCACGAGCGGCTTTGAGGAAAAGCTCGTCGCCGGTGGCCTGATACGCACGCAGCATCGCCAGTCCCATCGTCGTGGTGCCCGGCGGCTGGATGGAGATGATGGTGGACGACTTGCCGTGTTCGACCTCGCCGATCTTGCCCTCCTTGTCATACGAGGACGCGTAGCCGCCTTCACGGGCGAGGTGCGTGTGCGCGTAGGCGACCGCCTTTTTCATCGCGGCGCTGACTGCGGCCGGATCAGGTAGGTCGGCGGCTTGGGCGAACAACGATGACAGCAGAAGAGCGAAGACGGGGCGCATGGCGGCTGAACGTGCAATTTAACTCCACTCCTTCAACCGTTCCGGGAACGGGCAGTCCTCACAGGCGGAGTCGTCCTCAAGGCAGAAGTCCTCATAAATTTGCAGCAGGCCCTGCTGGTGGTGCAGCTTCTTGGTGAAGTCTTTGCCGCGTGCATCGTCGCCAAAAAGGCGCAGCACGGCACGGCGGACCTTTTGATTGTCGAGCAGGGCGGGAAGTTCGAGGTATTCGGCCCACAGGCGCGTGCGCTCAGGCACGAGGAGCGGGTAGGCGACGTTGGCGAGCATCTCCTGCACGCGGGTTTCGCCAATGAGCGCGATTGGCTTGGAAGCGGGATCGGCGAGCAGGGTGTAATGCGTGCTCCAGAAGTCGTGCGTGAGCGCCAGCAGCGTCTCACGCCATGCGGTCTGGCTCCAGCGTGTGGCATCGGCCAGCGGGGCGACGATCTGCGTCCATGCGTTCAGCATCGCGCCGAGGGCACCGAGCCGGCGCTGCGGGTGATTGCCGGGACGGATGGTTTTGAGTTTCCAACGCGGAAGCTGGCGGTCCTCCAGCCAGCGCAGGCAGTCGTTGCGGGCTTTCCACCACTCGCTCCACAGCTTGCGCAGGTAGGTGCGGGTTTCAGGCTTCGTGTCCGACTCTTGCATGACTTCGAGGAAGCCGGAGACACCAAAGAGAAGCGATTCACGCTTCGCAGCGTCGAGTTTGAGCAGACGCTTCAGCGGCAGGCGCTGGCTGAGCAAAACGAAGGGCTGCTGGTTGCCGCTGTAGCCGAGCGCACGGGCCAGCGCCTGATAAACAGCCTCTTCACGTCCCTGCGCCGCCACGCAGCGGTGCAGGCGTTTCGATTTGAGCTCAAGCCGGTATTGCGCGGCGGATTCGATGATGGACTGCACGCGCGCGGCCTCCATCTCATGCAGGGGCTTGGCGCAGCGGCCCAGCCGTGCGGCGGCGAGGCTGCGATTCGGCTTCGCATCGCTGGGGAGCATCGCGGAACTCAACACGACCTGCGTGATTTCGCGATGCTGGCTCGTGCGCGTGTAGAAGCGCTCCTGCGGCGCATCAAAGAACAGATGCAGCACGACACGGTCATAGTCGGCGTTCGCGCCATGCTGATGGCGCTCCCAGTCGCGTGCATCGGGGTCTAGTTCGATGTCGCCGTGATGAGTTTGATCGTCGACGCTGATCGCGCAGCCGGTGAAATCCGGGCCGGGGCCTGAGTTCCAGGTGCCGAAGTCGGTGATGCGCACCGCTTTACCATCCACGCTGGTGAATTCGCTGCCGAAGGCTCCCGCGAACCACAGGCTTTGCAGATCCAGCTCGGTGAGCGGCACCTCAAAGCCCGGCAACCGGGTCTCCTCGATGCCGCTGAACACCGCATCGCGAAAGCGTGCGTAGCGGTCGGCAAGCGGGAGCGGCGTCATGGGATCAATCGGGCTTTACAGGAGTGAGTAGATAAGACTGCCCATCCTCCGTGAGCTGGTACCCGCCTAATTCGGCCGCGTAAGCCAGTGCATAAGGCAGCGGTATGCTTCGCAGGTTGAGTGTGATCTTGTTATCAGCACCGCCTGGCTTCACGATAATGTTTACGCCCTTCTTTTCGGGATCGAGATCACGCGATTTGACCTGGAAGTATTCCGTCGCGGCCAAGATGCTGGCATCGGTGAACTGAATGACAGGAAAGACCATTTGGTCTGCGGTTCCAAGGACCGGAGGCGGCGTGGCCGCCGGAGGCGCGGGCTTTTCCTCAAACTTGGCGGCGAGCACCACCGCATGCTTCTCCACGCGGTATTGCAATCCCACACGTTCGGCGCAGTAACGCACGACTTCGATCAGCGGAGCATCTCTGAGGTCCAGGCTGATCGTATCCGTCAATCCACCGCTGCGAAGAACGATGGAGACACCCTTCGTCACCGGCGGCTGGCTGATCGTGTCCAGGTCACGGCTTTTCACCCGAACATATTCGAGCGCCTGCTCCAGCGTAGCGTCTTTGAATTGGACGACGGGAAAAATGATCTTTTGGACCTTGTCCTCCAGCGTCACATCTTCTGAATGG
>Ga0315900_10009861_pt1 | contig 12051 bp, 9 predicted proteins | sample LakEriMetagenome_FD_203521 | JGI IMG/M metagenome (GOLD analysis project Ga0315900, IMG submission 203521) | Freshwater fungal communities from buoy surface, Lake Erie, Ohio, United States - Buoy 12 MA114 | ecosystem: Environmental > Aquatic > Freshwater > Lake > Lake biofilm | place: USA: Lake...
GGTCGATGGCTCGATGGATGGAGAAATCCGTTGGGAAAAAGAGCGAGTTCTTGAACTCATCAAATCAAGCACGAGCGATGAAATCATGATTATCAACGAAAAGAAGAAGTTAAGGGCGATTCCTTTTCAAAGAAATTAAGATTGAAAGACCATCGCAAAAAGATCAGTCCCCAAATACATGGCGATGATAAGTGTTGCGACAATTATTCCTCCGAAGCGATAGACGAAAGACTTCAATGCTGAAGATTTCCAATCCCATCTAGGTGACTCTGCAAAAAGTGAGAATAGAGAAATCAACAGACCGGGAATAGCCAGGATTACAAAACTCCACGAGATGTATTGAAGAGGCGAGGTGAATTGACTTTCAGCCCATTGTGCGAAAAGTCCGCCGACAAAAATCATAATAACTATTTTTGGCGCTCCTCGAGGAACTAGATACCAGAGTAGCTTCAATTTTTTAATCTCGTGGCTAGAAATTATGTTAGACAGGAGCTGTGGCGCGACAAATATTGTCGTTCCAATCAATAATTGAGCGCCAAAACCCAGAAATTGATAGGCGACCAAATAAAAAATAATGGTCTTAAAAATGAGTGAAGTCCAGGGCTGAAGGGGTGAAACATCATTCGGTACAACTTCTTGTTTAGCTAACCTTTCAGGGAATAGATAAGTTGCTAAATCCTCCATCAGTAATCGAATAATGATGGCTACCGCAACAACTTGACCTAATTGTCGAGCATTCTCCGTAATCGGAAGCTGTAAACCAGCAAGACCATTGAGAGCGCTGACAATCTTCTCAACGGACCAACTCCCGATAAGTGTTGCGAGAACATAATCTGTGAGTCTTTCCCATACACCATGTCGATTTCCAACTAAACGCCGAAATGGTCGGACTGCGTTGGCAATGAGTGCGGGTGTAAGAAATAGTGCCGAAAGGCCAAAAGTGGTCATCCATTCGTCAAGATTATTTATATTGCCACTCAAGGCGGTACCGAGAAAAATCGTAGACGCAATAACCAATCCCGCAAGCGCATCCATAGTTGCTAAACAGAGCGCAATTGCAACAAGAGTAAAAGAAGCTGGAATGGGGTTTTGCTGAGTATCTTGTAACATCATTACTCCGATGTATGCTCCAATAATGGCTGGGAGAAAAGCGATACTTGAAAACATCGCTCTCATGTATGAACCATCCATGATGACTCTCGACAGCACTGGAGAGAATTGATGAGATTTTTCAATTGCTCTTAGTAGTCGTTCTTCAGTCCTTGGTAAGTGTGCTAAACGCCAAAGTTTAGATGTATCACCGATGCCAACATTTCTCTTGTAAAAAGGAAGCTTGTTTGCGGAGGCTGAGGCAACGTCACCAGACTCGCGTTCAGGGCTCTCTCCTTCGTCATTTCTATTTTCGTCATCAGAACTCTCGTTTTCATCGCTATTGTCTTCCTTGGAGTCTTCTTCGCGTCTACCACTGTGTTCTGAGCGCGGTGAGTTGTCTCTGGAGGCTGCAACGGCCGTTCCGCTGGCAAGTATCGCTAGCAACGCAAAGGCGGCCACTTGCAAATCAACGACATTGTTTGCATCCTCTATGGGATCGTAAAGAGCATAACTTTGATTACCTTGATTTAGCTCCTCTGATAATTCAGCATTAATTGGTGGGGCAAAGGTAAATGTGAACTCTGAACTTGTGGCTGCGTCAAAATTATCGTCAGCTGCTATTGAGGCTGAGAGAAGGCATGTGCCGGCAGAAGTGGAAGATAAGTTAATTACGCTATCGAGCTCATTTACTTTGCAGCCGATTGCGGTGCCATCCCTAACCTGAATAGTGATTTTTCCCGAACCTAAGTAATTTTCAAATTGTGGTGTTAGTTGTTGAGTCAGTTCTGTCGATTGATTATTGGTGGTCAAGCTTTGTATACCTATTGTTTGTGGACTTCTAACAAATGTGAATTCAGATGTTATTGATGTTGGTCCGTAGAAAGCATCACCTGATTTTGTGACAACCACAGAGCATGTTCCAGAACTTTGTGCAGAAATCTGACCTTGACTAAAATTGCATCCAGATGCGCTTTTATCCAATACACGAGAAATTCCAATCTTTCCAGCCCCAGAGCCCCCTTGATAATCAGTCACAGCAAGTTCTATAGAATAAGGAAAGACTTTTTCAGTGGAACTCAATGAAACGTTTCGTATTGGTTGTTGACGAGCATCTTGGATTTTGGCGCACCGGATTCCGAATGAATCAACAATTTCACCATATTTGACTAAGAGTCCAACACCAAAAGCATTGGCTGGGCATTGCAGATTGTCCTGTGAGCCTGATTCCTGGCCCAGAACCTTAGTGAGTACCATCTCAGATCCCAGAGGCAACTTACCGCAACGAAGCTTGATGCCTGTAACATAATTTTGTTTTGTAGTGTTAAAGACCGTAGCACCCACGACGGCAAAAGATTTCGGACATGAGAGAGTGGCAGGAATACCCAGTTCTGACAGTCCACTTATTTCTGTATACGAGAAATTTTCGTTGGTCCTAAGTCCACTTTCATCAACTTCAATACAGTTGCCGCGTAACTGAGAAGTGACTTTCGCGCCTCGCCAAGTGAGTACGTTTCCATCAACACCCGAGAGTAAAAATCCTGGCAAGCAATCGTGTTTAAATTCAACACCGCCGGCGCCAGAGCTTGATACTTCATTAACAATCGGTCTTGTCTCTACCGCAGAGAGCTGAAAAACAGGGAGTGTTAGGAGAGAAAACGTAGATAAAGCAAGTAGCAGCGAAATTCGAAATTTATGGACCTTTGGCGATCTCATCAGAAAATCCTAATTCAGAAAATTTCTGTAGTCGAGAATTGGTCAAGGAAAATGTTGCATAATTTCGTATCATTTGCTCAAAAGCCTTTTGATAAATGACGCAAATCAGATAACTTCTGTAGATCTGGATCTGCTTCACCGACTTAGTTGAAGGCACATCGATCGTTCAGGAGATGACTAGGGCTCTGCTCCCTTGATACTCGGGTGGGTGCTAGGGCTAGGCGCTAGCGATCAAAAGTTGTACAGATTCCCAGCTCATCTTGTATTTCATGCGCCCCTCAGCCCCCTTAATGATTGGCAATCACCAGGGAATTTCCCTGTTTAACTGGGTTCGCTCCCTAAACACACGTGTAACGTGGGTTGTGTAGGGATCGAACCTACGACCCGGTGATTAAGAGAAATCACTGGGTCTTGGGTTGGGTTTCCACAGGTTTACATCGTGAGCACGGCCCACGCTCAAGCTTTGCCTCTAAGTAGGACCGGTTGTCAGACATTTCTTTTCATTAAACGGACTGGGAACGGACAGGCCCACCCCAGGTTATTGACTTTTAGCACTCTCAATCCACGTACCACCTCTAGAAATTTCTCCTAAATTGAATTAAGGGGTATTTCTCAATGACTGTAGAGGCTAAGATTTAATTATGAGACGGCCGATTATTCTAATCTTTGCGATTCTATTTTCAGCGACGCACTCTGGTATTGCAGAGGCGGGATACTCCTTGAAAGTGACTGTTATAGACATCAATCAGATTTGGATGCAGGATCAAAAAAGTACATTCCTTAAAGGAGATCCAGAGATTCTTGAGTTTAAGAGAAAATTGACATCGTTTTCAAGCACTGGCCAGGCGAAGAGTCAAGCTATATCAATGTGCAAGCAAGAAGGTGTCTATTTCAACACGAGGATAAAGGTTCTTGATGCGCGACGCGCGACCTCGGGATTGGGCAATCTGAAGTCCGTAGCTGTATCAAATATGAGAATTGTTAGCCAAACTCGTGACTTACCTGAATATACTGAGGAAGAAGAGGAATATTTAGAGAGCGAATATAGTTTGTACTCGGAATATCCAGATTACATCGAAGATGGCTACGTGGATAATTTCCTCGAGTTCAAGTGCACTTTCACTGGAGTGGTCTCCATTACCGCAAGCAATGCTTATCAAATTTATGTAGATGGCGACCTACTTGGTGAATTCTCAAAGGCAGAACTTGCAAAAAAGAAATGGTCCGTGTCAGCGAGAGAAGATCAAATTTAGCCGATTTATACCTCGAGTATATTTACGAAAAAGAAAAACCACTTAAGTCCAGAATGTCGCGAAGCCTGAAGTAATAATGGAGAATCAAAACTAATAATTATGATAAGTACTATTCTCTCGACAAACTTCAGTTGGCTAAATGTTCACAGCTTCCGACCCCCTTTTGCGATGTGTGTTGCTATAGAGTTAGGCATATGAAAAAAGGTCCGTTTCTACGCAAGGTCATTTTCTTCTCTTGTTTCTTCGTTGTAATGAATTCCCTCATAATCCTGCCGTCAGATGCGGCTGGCTCGTGTCAATTCGGGTACAGAGCTACTGACTTCGACGATGAAGCAGATCCAATATGCGAGGAAATTTATTGGAGTTTCAAGAAAACTGATGATGGTTTCGACAAAATAACGATCGCCTCAATCGATGTTGACAATTCCATCATTGGAGGCTCTGATTATGGTTTCTCTTTGGTTGTTAGATGTACTTCAAAAAAGCTGGAGGTTTTTGCAGCAAGTGATGACTATGAGATGTTCTATAAGTCTGCATACACTTCAGGTGGAACTGTAAAAGTAAAATTTGACTCCGGATCGATAAAGAATTACCGATTTGCAAAGTCGACCGATAATCAAGCTATTTTTATTTCAGTAGCAAAGACTTTTGCAACAGCTTTGGCAAAGGCAAAAAAGAGCGTCTCACTGAAGTTTTCCTCTTCCAGGGGCAATGTAACTCTCCAGTTCCCTGTCTCAGACTTTGCGCAACACAAGAAGGCGTTTACTACAGGTGGATGTAAGTTCTAGCACTAGCGTATTTGCCTCTTTTGAGATTTTCACAAGTGAGAGAGAGTCTTGCCGGCCGAACCTTGGTGGGTGTACATATCTTGTTCTTGATTACTTGTGGACTCAATTGCGGTATCTGATTTAGACTTATAACGTGCCGTCAAACAAATATACCCAGCTTCTAAGGGTGATGACCTTTTTCACGCTAATTAGTCTGTCAATAATCGTTTCCCCAAAGGCATTTGCTGACTACGAAAAAATCACTGGCATTTCTCACGAATTTTTCGATGTCGAAACGGCGTTGCGTCAAAAAAATACTTCTTCAAGATCAGTCGTGGAAGGTTATTTGGAATTTTCTCTAAAGTTTTCAAATATGCGTCCACGTTTCAATCCGAACATCGTCAGTGAAGAATTCAGTTGTATCGGCCAACCTCGCGCTCAGTGGGACACCTACTATACCCTTCACCACAATATAGATTTGACTTCATCAGATTATGTTGGTAACAGTTCAGGTCCAAGCAGATCTGGTCGCTGGATTCGAATATTGATCACTGTAAAATTATCTCAAAACGGTACTCCTTTGTTTAATTCTAGCAATCCAAACTTTGAAATAGCTTTTGATGAGAAGAATACGAGAGCTGAGATATCACAAGAGATGAGACTGCGCGAGAAGTTTACGTTGGATGGTCAACAATTAATTGGTAAGTCTTTCGAGTTCCCGGTTTATGGTGGTGAAGAGTTTGTTGTTGAGCAAGATACATATGCAACTCAGTATTTCACTTGCGGTACTGGTATCTCTGGAGGACATAAGTTGGGAAAAAGAATTGAACAATCAACAAGTCTCATAGTAGAAAAGAAATCTCAAGAAATAACTGCTCAAGTTCCTACCCAAACCGATTTTGCTAACAAAGCTGAAAGAATTTCGTTCTCGTCCTCATCAAAACTTCCCGTGATGGCAATTGAGAAAACCCCTAATACTTGTATAGTTGACAGAGATATGGTCTATCTTCGATCTATAGGAGTTTGTATCATTGAGTTTTCTCAAGCTGGTAATGCTTCTTTTCTACCAGCTCAGACAGTTTTAAGAGAAATGAGAGTGGTTGCTACCTCTACTCCATCTCCATCACCCAAAGTTTCATCAAAGCTTCCTTCAATAAAGTGCGTGAAAGGCAAGTCAACTTTGATGGTTATTGGGAAGAATCCTAAATGTCCAACAGGTTACAAGAAGAAATAGACCCCATATAATTAAATTAAATGGTAGGGAGTGTCGAACGGAGTACCTCCTCAGATACTTCTCCTAAAGCAAGTTAACAAGAACAAACAATTTCTAGTAAAGCTACCCGCGGAGTGCTGCGAAAGTCTCCTCGAACTCATTTTTAACTCTGAGCTAATCACTTGAAAATGTTCTTCTAGCTCCGTCATTTGGTTTGAGTAGGTCCTGACAGAAGAGTCCGTGGAGCACCTTGTCTCGAATTAGGATTTCTCTTAAGATCCGTCACATTCAGTGAGAAATAAGGAGCGCCCACTTGTCCAGAAGATTTTTTCGAGCTCTTGCAGTGCAGACGATCGCAGCACTCACAGTGAATCTCTTGACACCTACTCCATCTAAAGCAATCTACAATGGCACCTCGGCACTTAACTCTCCCTACATAGTGCAAGTGTCTCTCAAAAGCGCCCTCTGTTCAGGAATTTTGGTTCAGCCTCAAATTTTGGCTACCGCTGCCCATTGCTTGATCAAGAGAGGTGTAGTGGATCCACCTGACTCAATCTCGATTTATGAACCAGGCGTTGATACTTCAGTAAGTAAAACAGTTGCACGAGGCTTAGCAGCATTTACGCCTTCAGGTTACTACAACGATACAGACAAAGTAGAGCCCAATGACATTGCATTTATTGTTCTAGATAAAAGAGTTGGGTCAACGCCAGAGTTAAAGTTAGCTAATTTCGATTTGTTTCGAACTTTTGTATCAGGCGGTGTTCCCTTAACCGCCTTCGGTTATGGGCGAACTAGCCAAAATCAAAGAACCAGCATTCCACTTAAGATGGTTGCTAGACCAACTCAGCAAAGGAAATTTCTTGGCTTTGCTGGTTATGAAAGAACGTACGTCAATTATGTTGCAGATGAAAATGGTTCAACTTGCGCTGGTGACTCAGGCGGGCCAACGATCGCTGATTACAATGGAAGCGTCTATTTGGTCTCGATTCACGCTGGTAGCAGAGGGCCGTGCTCCAGCGATCCCGACGGCGGTGAGTGGGGATCGACTGGAATGATTGCTGGTGAGTACCAAAATTTATATTCCCAGGCAGTTTCATACTTGCAAAGCAAGAAGCCAGGTCAAGTACTGAATCCACAAATAACTCTACAGGGAAGCCAAGCATTGCTATCTTGGATGCCACCATCGCAGAATGCGGCATCTGTTGCGAAGTATGTAGTTTTGGATAGTTCTCAAACAGAGGTATGCAGTACGCAAAGTAATAGCTGTAACGTCAACGTTTCTTCAGGAGTAAACAACTTCACCATTTATGCATCTTCAGTAGTGTTACGTTCTGATCCGACAACATTCACATATGAGTTGAAAATACCTAAGGTGGAGTCCGTAAATGTTTCGAATGATTCTCTTCAAGGCTTAATTTCGTGGGCTATGCCGAATGATCCTGGAAAAGTAATCACTGAATTTCTTGTTTTAAATGGTCAGGGGATGGAGGTATGTCGAGTTGTTAATATTCAGTCGTGCAAGACCAATCTCTCTATTGGTGAAAATACCTTCCGAATAGTGGCTATTTCAGGAAAGAATCAAAGCGAACCGACACAGTTTAATTACAACTTGAAGAATGCTGCTTTGCCAAGTATTGATGAGGTCAGGGTGAAAGAAAGCAAAGTAGAGCTAGTTTTTGCACCCCTTAGTGATTTGGGAAATACTCGGGCTAGCTCAATTCAAATTCGTGTAACTATGGACTCTGTTTTGAACTCGATTTGTACTATTGGAAGCACTGGCGGCACCTGCTCTCTCCCATACAAGCAAGCCATCCATTCGATTTATTTATCGCTTTCGTCAGACCTTGGAACTTTACCTGCAACTCAGATATTGAACTGGTCAGGCATAGATGCCACCAGAACTGTCAAAGCATCTAAACTTCGCTTGAATACTCTCCTGAAGAATACGAAGAATTTAGCGATTTTTAATCCTGGTTACGCCTCAGAAATATCAGAACTGAGTGACGCCATCCCCAAGATTAATGATGACCTAGTTTACGATTCTGAATTAGAGGAAACCATTAATCTTCTTGCGAATGTATTTGAGGACTTGAAGATACAAACAATTAATTTTCCTCGAAAAATTACGATTATTTGCGCAAAAGGAAAGTTGACTAAAAAAGCAACAGGAGTAAATCCAAGATGTCCATCAGGCTACAAAAGGAAATAAACTTTTGTAAGGCTTGCCTATCCCTGAGCACACGTAGTGCCCCCTGAACAGCGCGTTGATCAAAAGAATTTCGGCTATGTATAATGGGCAAGTGCGTAACCACCTCTATGAAATAGGGCCTATTCCAAAGTTCACAAAAGCACTTACACTTAGAACTCTATTTTGTGCTCTTATTATTACTTTGCTCAGTCCAATACCTTCGAATGCAAATATCACTAAAGATGGTGTGGTTGCAGGAATCGAACAAGCAAACAAACTCATCGATTCTTTTATGAGTAATGCAGAGGCTGGAGATAAGCTCATTGTTAAAGCAGAAAATTTAATCGACAAATTCATCGAAGGCGACTTTGACACTCTAGCCAAATCTCTTGCAGACTTTGAAGCTCTTAATTCTTCCAATTCGAATAAGTTAGATGTGTTGAATGGAAGTATTGGGTCGCAATGTAAAGACTTTATCGTCAGTGTTGGAAATTCCAATGCAGGAGCTGACATAGTCGACGCTTGTTATGAACTGTTGGATTCGATTGCAGCAGCGATCGATGCGCGGATGATCTCTCGTGAAGTTTTAAATGAGGTTAAATCTCTTAAATTGGAGCTAAACCAGCTAAAGGCCAAGGCAGAAGCAGAAGCAGAAGCAGAAGCCAAAGCCAAGGCAGAAGCAGAAGCCAAAGCCAAGGCAGAAGCAGAAGCAGAAGCCAAAGCCAAGGCAGAAGCAGAAGCCAAAGCCAAGGCAGAAGCAGAAGCCAAAGCCAAGGCAGAAGCAGAAGCCAAAGCCAAAGCCAAGGCAGATGTAGCCAAGAAGAAAACCACCATCAATTGCGTCAAAGGCAAGGTAAGTAAGAAAGTTACTGCAGTCAATCCAAAATGCCCTTCGGGCTATAAGAAGAGGTAGTCCTTGTCGGGCAGGAAATTGATCTTGGAGTTTCAGTTTGTGTATCGTAGATTAGTCTTTCTTCCTTTCATTATGATTTCTATGCTGCTTTTCATTTCATCTTGTGGTTTCACCAATCAGGTTGATAGAGCATCTAAACAAGTGAAAGTTGAACAGTTGATTAAGTTTGGCAAAGACGAACCCACGCTATTCAATTTTTATGTAGATTCTGATCCTGTATTTGTGGTGGAAAATATCGCTGAACAACAAGGTACTACTTGGTTCGGTTCTTGTTGGGAAGCCGATGCAAACCCAGAGATTAGATTCCAAATAAGAGTCAATAGCTCATTTCCTCTTGTTGCAAGAACGACTTGGTCAATTGTCACGTCGCAAGGTGAATTGTATAGCGGATATGAAATACTCGATTCTGCGCAACCAAATTCTTTGAACCAGGTCAAGATCAGGAGTATACCGAAAATCGCCTGTAATGAATTTATCCCAGTCGCGATTGTAGTCACAATGGAAGATGAAAAGTATTATTATCAAAACTTTTACAAGATAAGGAGCCAACGAGTTCTTTGGTCAGATCTTTTTGAAGTACCCGATGGAAGTGACCCAAACCTCTATAATTTTGTTCTATGGCAGTATCAAGTTGATGAAGATAATGTTTATCGATTAGACGGGAACAGATATTTTGATTCTTGAGAATCAAAATGGAATTTCAAGATTTGTGATTGCTAAGAAAAATTGAAAAAGATTTTTTTGGTTATGGCCCAAGTTTCAGAGAGATGCCAGTATCAGTTTCCGATACACTGCAGATAGTGTTGAACGTTTACGAAAACCTTTATGAAGACGATAAAGTCACATATGTAACTCAAAAGATAAGCGGATAGCAATAAAGAAATGCCTGACCTGCGCTTTCTACGTGGGTTGTGTAGGGATCGAACCTACGACCAGTGATTAATCATCGTTCAGTATTGAGTTCTCTCTAGACTTTGGCATACTCGGGTCGTGAGACGAACCAATTTTCTTCTACTTGCTCTAACTTTTATTGTTCTTTCTGCAAATAGCGCTTATGCGTCAAAAGTAGTACCTGGCTCTAGTTGTAAAGAACTAAACATTCAGAAAGTTTACAAGGGAAAAGCGTATAACTGTATCAAGGTGGGTAAGAAGTTTGTTTGGGATAAAGGTGTTGCATACTTTCCAAAACCGTTGATTAGTGTCGTCTCAAGCAAAGACTATCTGACGTGGAATATTGATGTGTTGAATTACTCAAACATCAAATTGGATTCACCTCTTTACTTCTCATACGTTTTTTCTATCGATGAAGGACCCTGGATTGAGGGGGACAAAGAATCTTCAACGAATGGCTCTTTCGTAATTGATCAAGAATTTTCTAAGGTTGAGATTATCGTGCGCTTGAAAAAAGAAATACACATTTTGCAGGAGTCAGACCCTGTGGTCCAAAAGTTTTTCAATCGAGTTGTTCCAAGAAAAGTGTTGACACCACCCATACCAACCCTAACGCCTAGACCTACACCTACACCTACTACTCAACCCGTAGCTATCAAGGCGCCCAAATTTACTTACTATGATCTTGATGCAATCAATTCAATCATTTATGTGTTTTGGAACGGAAGAGACTTAAGTGGTGCGGTATACCCAAGCTCATTGTTTAAGCAGATAAATATTTGGATAAAAGGGGGAGACTTTGGAGATGAGTTCACTAAGTATTATCGACCCTTTTTTGTATCAGATAAAATTGAAATCAATGTAAAGCAAAGAGTAATTTACTGCGTGAAGCTGCAGGCTGAATTCATTGACGGTAGGTTGTCAGATTTTTCTGAACCAGATTGTCTAACTGTCTTGGAGCAACCTAGCCCGATTGGTGGCTAATCCTGGCCCAACTCCTGCCAAAACCACCCTGCAAAGGATTGACCCTCGACTTTCAAGTATTTCGTTCGAAGATTGGTCCCGTGATTGGCTTAGTGGAAAGACCAATATTGCACCAAGAACTAGAAGAGGCTATATCGCTAGGCTGAACAGTCATCTGCTTCCAGTATTTGGGCAGAGAAAGTTAACTTCTATTACTAATAATGAGATTAGTCAGTGGCTTGCTCGATCAATAGAACAAGGTGTGGGAATAGTTGTCCTTCGCCAGTCGCACGGAGTGCTACGTCAAATCTTTAATGCCGCGGTACTCGATGGGAGATTGAACCGAAATCCTGCGATTGGTGTTCCTCTGCCTAGAGTTATACGTAGGGAGAAAAGAGCCCTTAGTCCATTTGAACTTTTCGAGTTAGCAGACTGCTGTGAAGGCTATGAGGTTCTCGTCAAATTCGCTGGCACAACAGGTTTGCGTTGGGGTGAGATTGCCGCACTCCAATGCAAAGATGTTTCACTTTTGAATCGGACAGTCTTTGTTGGTAAGTCGTATTCTGATGGCTTAAGGGGAGAGAAGATTCTTGGATCCACCAAGACTCACCAATCTAGGACAGTGCCGTTTCCAAGGGAACTGGGTACAGAACTCAAGATGTTAATCGAAAACCGAAGACCTGAAGCCCATCTCTTCACTATGCCAGGGGAAGGATCACTCGACTACAACAACTTTATGAGTCGAATCTTTCGCCCTGCGGTAAAGGATCTGAGAATGGAAGGTGTCACTTTCCACACGCTTCGTCACACAGCAGCAAGCCTTCTCATTTCCCAGGGAACGCCCATAACAACGGTGTCAGGGATCTTGGGTCACGCTTCGACTCAGATGACCTTAGATGTCTACGGACACCTCTATGAAGACGATGCAATGACATATATGGACCGTTTAGGCGAGAAACTATTTGCTGGAACGGACAAGGAACGGACAAACGTCTTATCTGTAACTCAAAAGATAAGCGGATAGAGAAAAAGAAAAGCCTGACCTGCACTTTCTA
>Ga0315900_10009863_pt1 | contig 12050 bp, 8 predicted proteins | sample LakEriMetagenome_FD_203521 | JGI IMG/M metagenome (GOLD analysis project Ga0315900, IMG submission 203521) | Freshwater fungal communities from buoy surface, Lake Erie, Ohio, United States - Buoy 12 MA114 | ecosystem: Environmental > Aquatic > Freshwater > Lake > Lake biofilm | place: USA: Lake...
TGACACCTGAGCCGACTTGACACCTGAGCCGACTTGACACCTGAGCCGACTTGACTGGATGGCAGCGGCGAACGCAGTAGTTGCAGAACTTGCGACCTTGGCTGACGCCACTTTCGGCAAGCCGGTTTAGGCCGTGGCTCGTTCGCTGTGGGGACGCCGTGCGCTGTGGAACTACCGCGAGCTTGAGCCCGTTCCGGACTGGAATCGGTGGCTCACTTGAAATCTGCCAGATAGCGAAGCATTCGGGCTTCCAAATCGACGAGGTCGCTTCCGAATACTCGCACAAAGTCCTCTGTGCGCTGCTGTGATCCGTATTCCCGGAATTCGCCCCGACCGCCAACCCGTTTGACGTACTGCGCGTATTTTTCCGGATGCAGTTCGGCGAGAAAAAAGGTCAGCCCCCAGGCATAGCCATAGGCCTTTTGGGGAGAGCTTCGGAACAACTCATCAGAGCTAATCAGTTCCGGCAGCACACCCGAAGTCTGGCCTTTCTTGGCCTGCTTTTTCAGGTAAGCCAGCCAATCCCGGTTCACTCTTTGTTTGAGCCCGGGGTACGCTGCCCCGTTGTGGATTCCGGGAGCTTCAAACATGGTCGCCAAGCCCTCGGTAAACCAGCGTGGCATCGGAGCGAAGCGGCTGTGGATCCCGGTGTTGAAAGCGATTTGGTGAGTCGCTTCGTGGACCAGTGTCGAAAAGGTCTCCTCGCCCCGGCCGGCGTCGCTCTGGTCGTAAGTAATGGTCCGATTGCTGCGGGGGGAGTAGTAGCCGACGACATGCGGACTGTGGTTTTCCGGTTGGTACTTCTGCAGAAAACGGTCGAACTCCGTCCGCGTATTGAGCACGACAGCAACCAGCGGGAAATCGGGACTGCTCGTCGCGACCCCCCGCAGATGGAAGTATTGCTGTGACCGGATAAACTGCTCCTCAAATGGCAAAGCGCACTCCCGCGACTTGCCCGGTGGGTGGACGACCAGATAGTTTCCGACATGCGAGACTTCATAGGCTCGGCCAAATTCTTCCCGTAAGCCATCGGCAATGGTTTGCGCGGTGAACGGCGTGAATCTGGCTGCGACCAGATTGGGTGCGGAACTTCCCTCCCGCGCCACCACCTTCATCCGCCCATCGCGTTGCAGCAACACATAGTTATCAGCGTCCTCTGCCAGCAGGGCTCCCGTATACTGCTTCGTTCCCCGCGAAAACTGCACGGTCTGCAGTTTCTCGACGCCACTTTGGCCTGAGGCAGCTTGGATAGTCAGGCCCAGTAATGTCAGTCCGACGAAAAGCAATCTTGGCAGCATGGAGGTAGCTCGGAAAGGCCCAAAAAGTCTCGGCAAGAGGGGAAAGTGTCCCTGAAAAACTCTAGGTCGCATGGCCGGCAATCCACCGACCGGTGTGGATTCTCGGGCCTTTCGCCCTGATAATCTCGGAACGCAGATCTGTCGCAACCTGCACGACCGGTATCGCTGGTCGCTGGAAACAGTCTTGGCCTTTTCCAAAGAGCTTTCTCCGATGCGCGCCATCACCCTGTTTTTCTGCCTCTGGTTCCCCTGCTGCCTTGCGGCGCAGGAGGTGGCGCCCACTGACCCGCTGGAACTGAGTGAGGCAGTGCTCAAGTTGGAGGAGAAACTCGGCTCGCAGAGCATCCCCGAGCGCGATGCGGCGGAGCAAAAGTTAACTGAGTGGGGCCTGCCAGTCCTCGACCACCTCTCACCAGTCTCGGATAGTCAGTCCAGCGACCTTCAGCAGCGACTGCAACGGATCCGGGTTGAGTTAGAGCGCCTGGCGGTGATTGCGGTGAGCAACCCGTCGAAGGTGCAGCTTGGCGGAAAGCTGACGCTTGCTCAGGCTTTGTCCGCCATTCAAAAACAGACCGGGAATGTAATCGAAGCAAACGTCCCGGCGGAATTGCTCCAACGGGAGCACGTCTGGCAAGACCAGCCCGTCGAGTTCTGGAATGCACTGAGCCAAATCCTCTCGGCCTACCCGCTGAGAGTCGACCCTTATGGAGGTCAGCCGCAAAGCTTGTCGCTCGTCGAGCAGGGGCCAATTGCTCCAGGTGCTGGTAACGTGCCTCCGAGCGCGGTTGCCAATGTGCTGTGGTGCGAACTGACACGGATTGATGCCACGCGGAATTTTCTTAATCCCGAATTGAGCCGGATGACATTCGGCTTGGTAATTCGCTGGGAGCCCCGCCTGAGGCCAATCTCCATCGACATCCCTCAAGCCTCGCTGAAGATCGTCGACGAATACGACAAGACTTGGGAATTGGCGAACAGCGAAACGGTCTTCTACGGGATGGTCCAGCCGGAGATTCCCGAGTTGGAGTTCAATTTGGAGCAACCGCTGCTCGACCGGCAGATCGAGGAAATCAAGTCGCTTTCCGGCGTCTGTTCAGCCGTGCTTCCGGGCAGGATTGAGAATTTTGAGTTTCGGGGGATTGGGACTGTCCCTCCCGACACACGTCAAACCAAGGGGGGAGCGACGGTAACTTACGACGGCTTGCTGAAAATGGACGATCTTTACGGGGCGCGACTCGCACTCAGTTTTTCGGAAGAAAACAATGCACTCGAATCCCATCAAAGCTGGGCCTACCAGAACGAGTGCTTTCTGCAAACCGCTGACGGTCGACGCATTGATTCCATCGGCACGGAAACCTATCAGCAGGAGAACGCCCGGCTGGGGGTCATGTACTTTTTTCCAGAGTACCCAGCGGATGCCAAATTGGTTTACCGCACGCCAGCCGCGATCGTCAAAGTCCAAATCCCGTTTCAGCTCAAGGGGATCAAGCTGCCGTGAAGCTTTCGATCGACTCGGGGAATTCGCTGGCTTTTTTCCTGGTGCCCGTCCTGCTGGCGCTGATTTCAGCGAGAGGGGCTTTCAGCCAGACCGCGGACAACTCCCTCATCGCTGCCCGTGTGGACGGATTCGAAATTCGTGAAGTTCGGGTCGAAGCGTATCTCCAGCGAACGGTTCCGGGCTGGCCGCTGGCGAAAGAGCAGCAGCCGCCAGCGCGCGCGGCGGCTGCTGAGCATCTGATCAAACGGCAGCTGGTGTTGGCATCGCTGCGCCTTGCGGGACTCGGCTCGACGCCGACCGAACTGGAATGGAAACGGGACGAACTGCGCGCCCAACTCCAACGAGTTGGAAAGACGCTGAATGATCACCTCGATGCCAGCAACCTTTCCGAGGAGGAGTTGCGGAATGACATGGATTGGGAACTTGCGTGGAAGAAATACCTCGCCCGGACGTTGACCGCAGAACGGCTCGAGCAGGAGTATCGGGCTCATTCGCGAGATTTTGACGGAACGGAACTTCATGTCGCTCAGATCCTGCTTCCCGCCGAACCTGCCGAAGCGCAGACCGATGGGCTGGCCAGGGCCGAGCAACTCGCCCAGCGGCTGAGGCGCGGAGAACTCGACTGGAACTCTGCTGTGCGCGGTCATTCCATCTCGCCCAGTCGCGAGCGGGATGGCGACCTCGGTTGGATTCGCCGCCAGGAGCCGATGCCTGAGGAGTTTTCTCGGACTGCTTTCGCTTTGATTGAGGGTGAAATTTCGGCTCCGCTGGCTTCGAAATTCGGGGTGCACCTGATCAAGTGTCTGGAAGTTCGACCGGGCAAGCTTCAGTTTGGCGACGTGCGAGATGAGGTTTATCGGGTCGTCATGGAAGCTGAGTTTCGGCGGCTTGCCGCGGAAATGCGTCCAAAAGTTGACGTTTGGGTTCGCCCCCGGAATTAGCATCGGGATTGGTTGCCGGCAACGATTTCTTTCGGAGTGGTATGAATGGCTCGGATTATCGTCTACTTGTTGCTGGCCTTTGGTTGGACCTTCGGGCTGTCCGGTCAGGACCGGATCACGGGGCTGGGATTTGCAACCCGCTCCGAGGTGATCGCCAAGCATTGCATGGCTGCGACCAGCCAGCCGCTGGCGACTCAAGTCGCGCTCGATGTGATGCGGCGTGGAGGTAACGCCGTTGACGCTGCGATTGCTGCCAATGCCGCCCTGGGATTGATGGAGCCAACGGGCAATGGCATCGGTGGCGACTTGTTTGCGATCGTCTGGATTCAAAAAGAGCAACGCCTCTATGGGCTGAATGCCAGTGGCCGCTCGCCCAAGTCGCTCAGTTATGAACAGCTCAAAGCCGAACTGGCCAAACAAAATCGGGAGCTGATCCCATCGTTGGGGCCCTTGCCCGTTTCGGTACCTGGTTGTGTGGACGGCTGGTTTGAACTGCATGGCCGCTTTGGCAGAGTTTCGATGGAGCAGGTGTTGCAGCCCGCAATCGACTACGCGCGGGAGGGCTTTCCCGTTTCCGAACTGATCGCCCATTACTGGGAGCGGAGCGGTGGGCTGGCGCGGTATCCAGGATTTGCCGACACGTTTCTGCCGGGAGGCAAGGCGCCGCGAAAAGGCGAGTTGTTCCGAAATCCCGCCCTCGCGGAGACGCTGGAGAAAATCGCTCGGAATGGGCGGGACGAGTTTTATCGGGGCGAAACGGCGAAGCAGATCGACGCCTTCATGAAACGCGTCGGTGGTTACCTCAGCTATGAGGACTTGGCGAGCCACCGCTCGGAATGGGTCGATCCCGTCTCGGTCGATTATCGCGGCTACAAAGTCTGGGAGTTACCGCCCAACGGACAGGGAATCGCCGCACTGCAAATGCTCGGGATGCTCAAGGCGTTCGACCTCAAAGCAGCGGGCTTCGGCAGCCCCAGTCATTTGCACTGGTTTGTCGAGGCGAAAAAGTTGGCCTTTGAGGATCGGGCCAAATTCTACGCTGACCCGGAGTTTCATCGCTTGCCGGTTGCCGAGTTGATCTCCGACACTTACCTCCGTCAACGCAGTCAATTGATCGGGGGGCGAGCCGCACAGCGCGTGGCTGCGGGGAACCCGGCTTTGGAAGACGGCGACACGATCTACCTGACTGTGGCTGACCAGGACCGCAACATGGTCTCGCTGATTCAGAGCAACTATCGCGGGTTCGGGTCCGGTCTCTGCCCGGATGGACTTGGTTTTTGTCTCCAGGACCGTGGTGAGATGTTTGACATGACGCCGGGGCGTTTCAATACCTACGCGCCTGGCAAGCGTCCCTTCCATACAATCATCCCCGCGTTTGTCACGAAAGACGACCAGCCATTCCTGAGCTTTGGCGTGATGGGAGGCGCCACGCAACCCCAAGGGCATGTTCAAATCATCCTCAACATTGTCGATTTCGGGATGAATATTCAGGAGGCGGGGGATGCACCGCGAATTCTCCACAACGGCAGTTCCGAGCCGACCGGCGAACGGATGACGGACGGCGGCAATGTCGTCCTCGAGTCTGGTTTTGAGTACGCCACGATTCGGGAATTGCTGGGCCGCGGTCACAAGGTGGGCTTCGAGGTCGGGAACTACGGCGGCTATCAGGCCATTCGCTACGATCCGAAAAATGATGTCTATTATGGCGCCTCGGAGTCGCGCAAAGACGGTCAGGCGGCCGGATTTTGAACTCGGCCGAATCAATCTTGGCAAGACTTCGTTTCGGATCCAGAATTCGGGCTGTTTGAAATCAGGGCGGTCGCTGCAGGAGTTGCAACAGGATGGTCTTCAACATGAGCAAGTCGGAACAAAACGAGGCCCAGCTGTTGCAGCGATTGAGCCGCTCCGTTGAGCAAATCGAAGCCCGCATGAGACCAGAGCCTTGGGAAGACGACCTCTCGCGCAACACGCTCGACACAGCTCCGTTTTTTAACCTCCCGCCGGTCAGCCAGCGGAGCGACGAAGAATTTGTGCAACAGTCTCGAGCGGTTACACCGGCACTCCTCGCCGGAGCCGACCTGCGTCAACTGGCTGCCCGCGACTCGTGGCCGATCCCCTCGCCGGAGGACCGAGAGGGCTACTCACCCGGCCTCGACGTCCAGTATTGGTCCTCGGGTTTGGCGGATTTCCTGAAAGTCAGTCAGGCTGCCCGGCAACTGGGAGTGGAAATCCAGCGCTATTTTGACTTTGGTTGTGCTTCGGGGCGGGTACTCCGTCACTTTGCCGCTCAAACCGACATCGCCGAGGTCTGGGGAAGCGATATCAATCAGCGACACGTCCGCTGGCTCTACGAGCATCTTCCGCAGCAGGTAAAACCGATTTTCAACCATACCCTTCCGACCCTGCCGATCCCAGACAATTACTTTGATGTCGTCACTGCGTTTTCAGTGTTTACCCATATCGATACCTTCGAGACCGCGTGGCTGGCCGAGTTGCGTCGCGTTCTGCGTCCCGGTGGAATGGCCTATCTGACGGTTCACAACGAAGCGACTTGGGAAGTCCTCCGCGGAGAACTCGAGAACCCCAACAATCGGCTGGTTCAGGCAATCCTCAAAGTGGATCCGAATTTCGCCCAGGCTGTCCACGGACCCCTGCCCGATTGTCGAACGGTCTATCGGCACCAGAAGCAGGGGCCCTATCGGGCGCAAGTGTTTCATTCCAATAACTACCTGCGCAATGTCTGGGGGCGATTTTTTGAGGTCGTGGAAATACTTCCGCGTCATCACGTTCGCCAGACCGTCATGCTGCTCCGCAAATCCTGAACGTCAATTCCTCCGCCCCCGATTCGAATTTGAAAGCAACGGGAATGTCCGGCACGAAATCGCTCCAGGAAACCTACTCGCCGGAGGGAATCTGTTTTGGCTGCGGACCAGCCAACAAAGAGGGGCTGCGCATCCGAAGTTTCGTCGAGGGGGAAGAGCTCGTCGCCACATTCCAGGCGGAGCGGCGACATCAGGCCTTTGAAGGAATGCTCAACGGCGGCATCATCGGTTCCCTGCTCGACTGTCACTGCAATTGGATGGCTGCCTGGCATCTGATGCAGCGCCAAGGGCTCGAAGCCCCTCCCTGCACCGTCACCGCCGAATACACGATCAAGATGCTTAAGCCGACCCCGATTGCCGCGCCCCTGCAACTGCGGGCTTGGGTAATCGAATCCAGCGATCGCCGCGCGAAAGTGGGTGGCACGCTTTCGGCAGCTGGCGAAGTCACCGCGACTTGCGAGGGTGTTTTTGTCGCAGTCCGGCCGGGCCATCCGGCGTTTCATCGCTGGTAAGTCGAGCCCCTTGGCGAGCGAACCTCGGTCCGTTTGCCTTCCACAGCGAGCGGCAAGGGAGGATTCCCTGCCTCCAGCCCGTTGACCAAGTGGCTTAATCGGCCAAAATAGGGGCTATGAGGCTGGCCGTCTCGCTCTCTCACGGAGTCGGGCGAGCGTTCCGCCCACCCGCAGTCATTCTCAAACACTCAGACCGCATTTTCCCGGGCAGACAGCCGCTCGCCTCAACCCGGGAGTTTCTACTCGCAGGAGTACCGAATGAGCACCACCAGCCTTCCCCACCCGGCCACTCAAGCTCAAAAGTCGAACGACCCGTTGCGGCTGATCGACGTCGACTTCGTGCGATTTTATGTCGGCAATGCCAAGCAGGCAGCTTATTTCTATGCCCAGAGCTTCGGTTTTGAAATCGAGCAGATTTCCGACCTCACGACCGGCTCCCGGGACCAGGCGACTTATCTCCTCACTCAGGGGAACATTCGCTTCCTGTTGACGACCGGATTGCACAAGGACCATCCTGCCCAGCAGGAAGTCGGACTCTATGGCGACGGCATCAAGGATATCGCCTTTACTGTTGAGGACTCAACTGCTGCCTACGAGCAAGCTCTGAAGAATGGTGCCCAATCGGCTTACGAGCCGGTGACGCTTTCCGACAGCCGGGGCACTGTGGTGATGTCCGGGATCAAAACCTTTGGGCGAACGATTCACAGTTTCGTTTCGCGGAGCGGCGACTATGTGCTGGAGCGGGTCAAACGCGGCGACCAGTTCATGCCAAAGTACGCCTCGACCGGCGATTTGGCGATCAATGCCTACAACCGCAGCAATCCAGTCGGCCTGTTCTACGTCGACCATTGCGTCGGTAACGTCGAACTCGGCAAGATGAACTACTGGGTGCAGTGGTATGAAGACGTGCTCGGATTCAAGTTGTTCAAGCACTTCGATGACAAAGACATCTCCACCGAATATTCAGCTTTGATGTCGAAGGTCATGGACTCTGGTCGCGAACTGATCAAGATTCCAATCAATGAACCGGCTCACGGCAAAAAGAAAAGTCAGATTCAGGAGTACCTGGAGTGGCACAATAACACTCCAGGAATTCAGCACCTGGCCTTGTTGACCAAAGATGAATTGCACACGGTCGCCCGCCTGCGACAGCGCGGCGTCGATTTCCTGCGGATCCCCGATACTTACTACGAGACGGTTTGGGATCGGGTCGGTGAAATCAAGGAAGATGTCGACGTGGTCAAGGACCTGCGACTGCTCGTCGACCGCGATGACAAGGGCTATCTGCTGCAGATTTTTACCAAACCGCTTCAAGACCGGCCGACCTTGTTTTTTGAGATTATCTGTCGCCGCGGCAGCGAATCGTTTGGCAAAGGGAATTTCAAAGCTCTCTTTGAGTCGCTTGAACTCGAGCAGGAACGTCGGGGCAATCTGTAGTGGTTTGGCAAAGCCCAAAAAACAGGGTTGAGTCAAATCGTACCGCGGACATCCCCTTCCGTTGATGCAACATTGGACTGGTGACCGTTCCTTAACACCTGTGGCGGAGCGACGCCGGGCTTGGGAGTCGACGAACTGGAATTCTGTCGGAACCTGAAAGTCAGGTCAGCCAAAGCACGGGGCTGAAGAGGTTGAGGCGGGCGCGGCTCGGGTCACGCTCGCTATAGGTCGCGCGGCTTAAGCTGGTGCCGCAGGTTCCCGCACCGCGCGGTTATCTCAAGCGTTATTTCAAGCGCCGTCTCAAGCGCCGTCTTAAGCGCCGTCTTAAGCGCGGTCCGCTGCTCCTGCCGGGAATCGACCGCCCATTTGTGGTGGTGATTGCATGGAAAATCAAGTTCCCCAATTTTTGGCTGGCTTTACGCTCCGTCGGCCTTGGGGCGGGGGACTCTCCCTCGCTTTCCCTTTCTCCCTCGACCCTTGAACGAACCACCCTGCTCGCGGACCGCGGAGAGCGGCTCGCCGATGGCATCCCGCATCTGCGTGATTCGGTCGCGCAATGTCGCCGCCCGCTCGAACTCCAGCGACTCGGCGGCCTGCAGCATCTCCTGCTCCAATTCGTTGATGTACTCTTCCGTGATGTACACGGTCTCATCAGTCCGGCCGACCATCTCATTGGCTTGGCGATGCGCGGATAGTTCGGACTCGATTCCCTGAGAGATGTTCTTCTTGACCGTTTGCGGCGTGATGCCGTGCAGCTGGTTGAATTCCTGCTGCAATTTACGGCGACGAGCGGTCTCGGCAATTGCATTCCGCATGGCCTCGGTAATCTTGTCCGCATACAGAATGACCTTCGCGTTCACATTACGCGCCGAGCGGCCAATCGTTTGAATCAGCGATGTTTCGCTGCGGAGAAAGCCCTCCTTGTCTGCGTCCAGAATGGCCACCAGAGAAACTTCGGGCAGGTCGAGTCCTTCGCGGAGCAGGTTTACGCCGACCAAGGACTCAAACTTCCCCTCCCGGAGGTCCTTCAGCAACTCCACCCGCTCGAACGCATCCAGTTCGCTGTGCAGCCACTTGCATGCGACCCCATTTTCGCACAGGTAGGCAGAGAGATCTTCGGCCAGCCTTTTGGTCAGAGCCGTCACGAGCACTCGCTCGCCAACGGATCGCCGCTGCTTGATTTGTTCCAGAAGGTGAGCGACTTGGCCGCTGGCGGTGACGACTTCAATTTCCGGGTCGAGCAGCCCGGTGGGGCGAATCACCTGCTCGACGACTTCGCCGCCGGTTTTCTCCAACTCGTAATCATTGGGGGTAGCCGAGACATGGACCACCTGGCAGATTTTTGCCTCCCATTCCTCGAACTTGAGCGGTCGATTGTCCAAGGCGCAAGGAAGCCGAAAACCGTGTTCGACCAGCGTCATCTTGCGACTCCGGTCGCCACTGTACATGGCCCGCACCTGCGGAATGGTCACATGCGACTCATCGATAAACAGCAGATAGTCCTTGGGGAAGAAGTTGTAAAGCGTATCCGGTGTTTCTCCCGGTGCCTTGCCGGCCAGGGGGCGACTGTAATTTTCGATTCCGGGACAATGTCCCACCTGTTCCATCATCTCAATATCAAACCGGGTCCGAGCGCTCAGTCGCTGGGCCTCCAGCAATTTCCCCTCCTTGCGGAAATGCTCCAGTCGTTCAGCAAGCTCCTGCTTGATAATCTCGATTGCCGACTTGATTCGCGACTCGGGGGTCACAAAGTGTTTGGCTGGGTAGACAAACAATTGGTCGTGCGTGCTGAGGACCTCGCCGCTCACCGGATGGATGATCGAGAGTTGTTCAATTTCGTCTCCCCAGAACTCCACCCGAAACGCATACTCCTCATAACTCGGCCAGATTTCCACCGAGTCGCCCCTGACCCGAAATTTCGAACGCTCGAAAGCGATGTCATTTCGCTGGTAGAGGACATCGACAAGTTGCGAGAGCATCTGATCGCGGTCGCGCTGCTCGCCCCGCTTGAGCGAGACCACCATCCGCCGATAGTCATCTGGCGAACCCAAACCGTAGATGCTGCTCACGCTGGCGACAATGATCACATCCGAGCGGCTGACCAGGGAACTGGTCGTCGCCAATCGCAGACGGTCAATTTCTTCATTGATGGAGGCATCTTTTTCAATGTAGATATCCCGCTGGGGGATATAGGCCTCGGGTTGGTAGTAGTCGTAATAACTGACGAAATAGTGAACTGCGTTATACGGGAAAAAATCCTTGAACTCGCTGTACAACTGGGCGGCGAGTGTCTTGTTGTGAGAGATCACCAGGGCTGGTCTCTGCATCTCCTGAATCACGTTGGCCATCGTGAAGGTTTTGCCAGAGCCCGTCACCCCCATCAAAACCTGATGCTTTTTCCCCTCGCGCAGCCCTCGCACCAACGACGAAATGGCTGCCGGTTGATCGCCCGCCGGTGGAAAGGGTGCCCGCAATTGAAACATCACAAAAATCCTGAAACAGAATGGGCCAGGTGAAACCGACCACGCAATCGTCGTCAGCCGACCTGAACAGGGTGCCACTTATTCTGGATAAGCAAACTTCCCCAATCCCATTTGTATCGGCCAACAGGGGCTCAAGTCCAGCCACAAGGAGGATTTCGACGCCAAGCCAATCGGTCCGGTGGCCGTTTGCTTGCGAAAGCCCGGGACTTGACGAACCCTAGTCGACCTCGCCCGACTCCTCCGGGGGCGATTCGCCGGCAGTGGCCGGGGCCAGCCGTCTCAGGTAAGGCAGCATCGCCTGGAACTTGGCGGTTCCAATCCCGCTGACGTTGAGTAATTGGTCGGTCGAGTGAAATCCCCCCGACTGCTCCCGATAATTGACAATGGCCGCCGCCAGCTTCGGTCCGACTCCTGGCAAATTGGCCAACTCAGCTGCCGAGGCTGTGTTCAAATCGACTGCAAACCGCAAGTCCGTGCGGCGAGCGCGGTCGATATCAATCAGACGCGTGCGAAGCGTCGCTACTTGCCAACTGCTCCAGCCAATCATCGCCAGAGCGGCGACCAGCAAAAATCCCGCCAACGTCCCTTGGTCGTAACGGCTGAAATACCAAGCGTCGGGCCCCGCGGGGGAACTCCCAAACGGGCGCACCGCGTGCAGCGGCGCTTGCTCCTCGCGTTTCCCCTCGGCCGTTCCTGCGCTGAGTTCCAATTCAGTGACTTGCAAATTCGTTCCGGCTGCCGCTTCCAATTCCGCCGGTGAAACGTCAACAACGCTGTCAGGTAGGCCTGGCAACGGTTGGCGGGAGGCAGCCGAAGAAGAGTCCTCTGGATTGGCGAGCACGGGTCTGACCGCTGAGACAAGTGAATCGCTGGGAGACAGACCCCAATTGTAACCGCTCGCAGAGGTGTTGGGGGCGGTCTGCTGGCAAGGCCCTTCGGCGATCCCGGCTCGAATCGTCCCATCCTCCAAGCCCTGAATGGCTCCTCTCAAAACCGGTCTGGTCAGACAAGTCTGGCTGGACAAGTCAGCCGGCTCGCGGAGCGAACATCTGGCGCAGC
>Ga0315900_10009864_pt1 | contig 12049 bp, 2 predicted proteins | sample LakEriMetagenome_FD_203521 | JGI IMG/M metagenome (GOLD analysis project Ga0315900, IMG submission 203521) | Freshwater fungal communities from buoy surface, Lake Erie, Ohio, United States - Buoy 12 MA114 | ecosystem: Environmental > Aquatic > Freshwater > Lake > Lake biofilm | place: USA: Lake...
GCAGCAACAACCAAAACGAAATTGGATTTTTAAACGACATCCGACGCATGAATGTGGCCATTACACGCGCCAAAAAAAAGTTGGTCATTGTAGGCGACAGCGCCACTATATGTGTACATAAATACTACAGCAACCTTCTCGACCATTGCCAGGCAAAAGGCTATTACAGTTCGGCTTATGAATACATGTACAACCAGACTTCATAAAAATGCGGATGTATTATTTTGGGCGTTCCCCTGCAGGCATTACCTGCAGGGTCGTGCTTTTCGCTCAAACTTTTTTGCAAGCAAAAAAGTAAACGCTGCAATCACTAACGCAGTGTTTGGAGTTAGAATAAAACAGATTGCTTAGAATTTTTAGAGTGGGCAACAGGTAAAATCTTCTCATTTATAATACCCAAGCATCCACCAAGCTAAAACATCAGCCAATTACGATTGCGCTTAGCGCATACTGGGGATCTCTATTTCACTAAGCCCTATCACACATTCCTTCGCTTGAGCTTGAGGATTGATGGGGAGTAGATAACTAATCAATGAAATAAAATTTACAAATGATGCCTTTAATAAAATCTAATTCCTCATTTATCTCAGTAGAGTCAGATAAAACACCTTATCAAAAGGAGACTTGGATCGAAATGTTGCTTTTGCTTTCACCAGATAAGCACCCTGAGGCAAATCCTCCCCACGAGATTTCCCATCCCAATATTCTGTAGGTCTTCCGGTATCATCAAGCTTATCGGTATACCACACACGCTCACCCCATGGAGAAAATATCTCAATTTTAAGAGTCAGTATATTTTTCCCTTTGGGTATAAACCATGCCAACTCAGAATCGGTCGAAGTAGGGGAAAGTGCATTAGGCAATACCAGAAGTCCATCACAAAAAACATCAATCAGTGTATCAGACATATTGCTGCATCCAAAAATATTTTCCACCGACAAGCTAATTTTATAATTCCCATTGTCATTATAAAAAGCCCTTACCTTCTCCTGAAGTAACTCATTGCCATTACCCAAATCCCAAACAAATTTAAAATCATATGCGTCTCTTCTCGGTGTGAACTGATAAAACCCTGCACAAGGACTCAACTCCTCTCCTTGTACAAGTGTATCGAGCACAAGTACATCAAATAATGCATCCGGCTTTTTATTCACCTTTACTTGCTTATAGATAGAAGTATAACAAGTTGAGTCAAAAAGTGCATATGCCCTTAATCCAATGGTAAAGTCATTTACGCCCATAGGCTTATAAATAGTCGATTCATTATTTCCCACCCACATTCCATTTATGCTCCATGAGCCTTCATTACTATGAGTTAGCAACCTTGAAATTTCAATTTCATCACCCACACATATAGAGTCCGAAGCAATAATTTCGGCATCAGGCTTAATCACAATTTGGATTTGCTTACTTACAGTATCTGGACAATTGAAACTATTATTGGCAATTAGTTGGGTTGTAAAAGACTGGGGATTTGTAAAATTGATCGAAGGAGGATCTTCCTCAAAGGAAGAATCCCAACTACCAAATAGCCAGTAGTAATTATTACTAATAGCCGATAAGTTTTCGAAGGAAATACTAACAATTGTATCACATGAAGGCATCTGCGTATAGTTAAATTCAGCATGGGCATTCGGTCGAACAAACAAAAGGGAATAGCTTGTATCATCCCAACATTGATTACTGTCATTTACCTTTAATGTAAATGAATATTGACCAGTATCCTGAAAAACATAATTGCATTGATCACCCAACAAATAGGTTCCATTGCTAAATGTCCACTGATAGTTTAACCCTGTTGCCGGAATAGCGGATATGATGAATGGATTTCCAAAGCAAACTTCATTGTCCTGCAAAACAAAATCTGCTACCGGGTTGTGAAGCACAGTCAAAGGAATAGTGAGGGTGTTTTTACAAAGTGTACTAGCCGCGGTAACCGTTAATTGTGTCTGATAGGTGGTGGTGAGATTTCCTGGTAAATCATAATGATGTGTAGGATTGAATAAAGAAGAAGTTTGCCCATCTCCAAAATCCCAGAGATAAAAATTATTTGTGCCCGTAGTGAGATTCTGAAATTCAGCGGTGTCTTTTCCGCATATTGGGCTTGATACCGAAAATTGAGCATCAGGAAGACCATTGATGGTAATAGTTTGAGCTATTGAATCTCTTCCACAAAAACCATATACAACTTGCCAGACGGTATAAACACCAGGTGTCTGATATACATGGTAAGGAAGCGTATCCACAGAGTTTAAGCCATCCCCATAACGCCAAATAATATAATTATAACTCGGAACAGCACTAATGAAAAAAACCGTATCACCCAGACAGGAGACCGCTGAATCTACTGTAAAAAAAGGGTATACATCCGGAGGATGAACCAAAATAGGAACATCTAATGTAACTGTATCGCAGATATTCTCTGCTTTTAGGCTAATCGTATAGAGGGAATCATTTGTTATAGCGGTAAAAGCATAGGGTGGCAAATGTGTTCCGGAATAAACTTGTATTCCGTTGATAAACCACTCATAATTCATTTCAAAACCAAATGAAATATTACTGAATCCAATGGGCGTGCCGGAACAAACATTTCCAGGATAATACACAAAATTGGGAAATGGTGATGAAACAAGTGTAACCGTATCTGTATAGTTGTCTGTGCCGCAGAGATTGGAGGCAGTTAATACTATATAATAATTGGTGTCGATTGTGTTTACCAACTCAAATTCAATGGGAGGAGGAGTATTTTGACTACTGTTAATACCATTGTCAAAATCCCATAAATATGTGGTGAATTGAGATACTGAAGTGTTGGTGAACTGAATGGTTTGATTTCCACACACCGAACTTTGATCACTGGTAAAACTTGCCTGTGGGGGACTTGTAATAATTACTTGTCTGAAAATTGAATCAACACAACCAAAGTTACTTGTAGCAATGAGTCTGATTGTAAGGGTATCTTCTGTAAGATAGGTATGTATAGGCTGATCTGATGTTGAAGTAAAACCATCCCCAAAGTCCCATGCATAAGTATTTACGCCCGGGCTTATATTATTCATTTGCAAGGGAACATTGATGCAGGCAATCGTATCAGCTGTAAATATGGGTGTAGGAAGGGGATGTACGAATGCTGTTAGTGAGTCCCTATTGATGCATCCATTAACTGGCGACTGATAAGTGTAGAAAACTTTGGTGCTGTCGCCGGGAATAATCTGCAAAGGATTAAATAAACCACTGAGTGTGTCTGCGATTCCAATGCCACTCCAGCCACCTCCTGGCACATTTGCATTTAAATTAAGTGGGGCATCGGAAATACAAAAATCAAGATTTGGTCCGATGTCTACTAATGGCAGGGGATTTACGATGATTCTGGCGGAATCGCGGGTTTCGCATGATCCTGAACCGATTACAAAAATCACATCAAACATACCTGGGTTCGATGCACTAAACAATCCCCCTGTATTAACTTGAGAACCAAACCATGTGCCTGCAGCAGGCTGACCATTTAGTTGCAAGGGGGCTGATGTCTGACACAAAGTGTCATCTGCCCCAGCATCTGCCTGTATGGGATTCTGTATGGTAGCAACAAGGGTGTCCCGATTGACACAGGAATTACCATCTGTGTATGTATAAATTAGATTCCAACTTCCTATACCGGGTATAGATGGATTGAAATTTCCTGATGCATCAATTCCGATACCCGTCCAGAAACCTCCAGAAGGAAAAATAGCTGTAATAAGCTGAGGAATGTTTTGATTACAGAAAGTTAAATTGGGTCCAGCATCAATTAATGGCAGTGCATTCACATGAATCCACACCGAATCTTTTTGCTCACAGGAATTTGTATCGATTCCCAATACAATATAATAGGCACCAGAATCGGCTGATGTAGTTAAATTGATTCCCTGATAAAGGCTATCGCCACTTTGAGAATACCATGTATATGTTTCTGCGCCTGATGCTGCTAAAAAAATATCTTGTTGAAAACAGACTGAATCCTGTATAGAAGTTATTTCAAGCAATGGAAGAGGAAAAACCCTGATCTGAACAGTATCAAAAACCTCACAACTTCCGACGCCAATAGAATAAATCACATCAAACAAGCCAGTTCCCGAATTTAATGAATTGAATGTTTGTCCGCTCATACCCAAACCATTCCAGTTTCCACCTGCAGGCAATCCTCCCAAAGAAATTGGGGGGCTCCCAAAACAGAGAGTAGTGTCTGAACCGGCATTAACAGATACAGGGAAAATCACCGTTACATTGATAAGAGAGGTATCCGTGCATCCGTTGTTATCTGTAAAACTATAAGTGAGCAACCAGGTACCATTCCCGGCAATTGATGGATTGAACCCTCCGGAGGTATTGACACCCGCACCCGACCAGATTCCCCCTGGAGGTGAAAATCCAGTTAAGGTTTGTAACTGATTGGTATTACAAAATTGCTGACTTATACCTGCACTTACTAAAGGCAATGGATTTACATTTACACTCACATTTTGGATGCTGCTGCATCCGTTTGCTGCAGTTCCTGTAACGGTATAAGTGGTGTTGATATTTGGAGTTGCAATGACACTTGCTCCGGAACTTGTATTCAGGCTCGCAGTCGGTGTCCAGGAATAGATGCTTGCTCCTGATGCAGTAAGGGTAGTTGTCTGACCAAAACAAACAACCGCCGGCGAGGGGGAAACAGAAATCGACGGATTAGGCAAAACTTGAACCAGTATGGTATCGCTCACTGCACAACTTCCTGTGCCTTCTGTATAAGTTACCACTGTTTGGCCTACTCCCGCTGTTCCCGGATTAAAACTATTTCCTGTTACTCCGTTTCCTGACCATGTTCCATTGATAGGACTTGCACCGGAAAGAGTTGTAGGTGTTGATAATTCACATATCGAAAAACCTGTGCCTGCGTTTACTAAACCTGGAGAACTTACGATTACATTTATTCTGGATGTATCTACACAGCCGTTTCCATCGGTGTAGGTATATACAAGCATCCATGTGCCATTTCCTGCTGCAGATGGAGTAAATCCTCCGGAGGTATTGACGCCTGCACCGGACCAGATTCCCCCTGGAGGTGAAAACCCAGTTAAGGTTTGTAACTGATTGGTATTACAAAATTGCTGACTTGTACCTGCACTTACTACAGGTAATGGATTTACATTTACACTTACATTTTGGGTGCTGCTGCATCCGTTTGCGGCAGTTCCTGTAACGGTATAAGTGGTGTTGATATTTGGAGTTGCAATGACACTTGCTCCGGAACTTGTATTCAGGCTCGCATTTGGTGTCCAGGCATAGGTACTTGCTCCCGATGCGGTGAGGGTTGTTGTCTGACCAAAACAAATATTCGAAGGGGAGGAAGAAATAACCACGAGTGGATTAGGTAATACTTGCACCCTTATCGTATCAGAAATGGCACAACTTCCTGTACCTTCTGTGTAGGTTAATATTACTTGGCCTACTCCCGCTGTTCCCGGGTTAAAACTATTTCCTGTTACTCCGTTTCCTGACCATGTTCCATTGATAGGACTTGCCCCGGAAAGAATTGTAGGTGTTGATAATTCACATATCGAAAAACCTGTGCCTGCGTTTACTAAACTTGGAGAACTTACGATTACATTTATTCTGGATGTATCTACACAGCCGTTTCCATCGGTGTAGGTATATACAAGCATCCATGTGCCATTTCCTGCTGCAGATGGAGTGAACCCTCCGGAGGTATTGACGCCTGCACCGGACCAGATTCCCCCTGGAGGTGAAAACCCAGTTAAGGTTTGTAACTGATTGGTATTACAAAATTGCTGACTTGTACCTGCACTTACTACAGGTAATGGATTTACATTTACACTTACATTTTGGGTGCTGCTGCATCCGTTTGCGGCAGTTCCTGTAACGGTATAAGTGGTGTTGATATCTGGAGATGCAATTACACTTGCGCCGGAACTTGTATTCAGGCTCGCAGTCGGTGTCCAGGCATAGGTACTTGCTCCTGATGCGGTAAGGTTTGTTGTTTCGCCTTCACAAAGTGTAGGATTAGCAACAAACACTGAAACAACCGGATTCGGCAATACCTGCACATTCAACTGTGCAGTATCAGAACATAATCCTGTAACACCTATCACATTATAAACTGTACTTGAAAAAGGAGTCGCAGTAACATTCGAACTGTTTGATGAACTTAAAGTGCTTGCAGGAGACCATGTGTAAGAATTTGCACCACCGGCGGTTAAGTTAATTGTTTGGCCCTGACAGACGCTTGCTGTTGAAGGACTTATTGAAACACTGGGCTTTGGAAGAACTGTGAAACCTTCGTTTGCAGAGGAAGATCCACAGGCGTTGCTAACAGTGACTGAAACAGAAAAATTTCCGGCACTGTTATATTGAACAGGTGTTGGATTTATGAGTGCTGAGTTTGCTGGTGTACCTCCGGTAAAAGTCCAAGTGTAAGTGTTGATAGTACTTCCGCAACCATCAAAAATAGCAGATGGTATAATAGCATTTTCAGCACAAAAATCAGAAATGGCATTTATTGACACTGAAGGTGGGCGATTAACCTGTACAGTTTGAGATGATGAAACTGTACCGCATGCATTTGTCACATTCAGAACAATAGTATATACACCGGAATTGGTAAAAGAAAATGAGGGATTGAAGGAAGATGCATTTGTTCCGTTGGTAAAGGTAAATGCTGGCGTGTTGTCACATGAATTATTGCTTGTATAAGTAACTGTCCAGTTATAGGAATTGGTACCGCATATTGGAGAGGGCGTATTGTTTAGGACATTGCTGAGCAGAGGCGCACAACCCGAATTATTACTAAGGGTAAATGATGGTACCACCTGATTAATAACACAGATGCTTTGTACGGCGCTATCAACTCCGCAACTTCGACCGGTAGCATACATTTTAATCTGATAATTTCCGGCTTGGGTAAAAGTGATTGAGGGGTTATTACTCCCCCATGTTGTAGAATTATTGTAGTTTAAATTAACCTGTCCCAAAGTACCTGAAGTTAAAGTCCATCCTGTAGAGGGTGAAATTGACCAACTTACACGGACAATAGAATCACAACCCGTGGGATTTACTGAAGATGCAGGAGGTGTTGTATTCACCAAATTAACAACCTGATTAACACAAGCAATCTGATTTGGATTAATTGAGAAACTTGCATCAGCCTTCTCTGAGATACGAATAGGTGTAATAAATGCCGCAGACACATCACATGGATTTATCGCTTTTAGTTGGGCCTGAAAAGCGTTGCTATTACCCAGAGAAGTAATCCCGCAACTTGAATTATTAAAAGCATGAGTGATAATAGACGGTAGTGTTGTTTGTGTAAAAATTTGGACAGGACTGCCATCATTAACTGTAAATTCATAAGTAGTACCCGGAGTATTACCATTTGCAATAACAAGATCTACCGGAAAACTAAAGCTTGAGGGAGCACAGCCAGTAGTCGCTTGAGGAATACTCAAACCTACTGATGGATTACTTCCATAATAATATGGATATACTGTTGTATCACTGCAACCATTCGTGTTAGCAAGTGTCAAAATAATTTGATAGGCGCCGGGAGAGTTATAATTATGAGAAATATTTGAAAACGAACCTGAGGAAAAATTGGGTGTAGCATCACCCCAATTAATTAAATAATTTGTTACGCCTGAAGTATTGGTTGAGATATTTGATACGCTCACTGAACTGGGACTTGGATTGTTTGATAAATAACTACAATCCGGTGTGCTTAATCCTGTGAAGGCACCATTAGGCCTGCTTTGTACCGTAAGAATATTGACAACTGAGGCAGAGCAACCATTGGCATTCACTGCAGTTAAACTCACAGGATAAGTTTGATTGGATGGTGGCCCGTAAGCATTGAAAAGGTGAATTGGTGAAGTAAGCGAAGAGGTAGATCCATTGCCAAAATTCCAGGAATAAGTATTTCCAGTGCCCGGCGTTGTGTTTGTAAATTGAACCGGAAAATTTGAACAGGTATTATTGGCAAAGGTGAAAGAAGGTGAGGGAGATGCAAGCACTGTGATGGACTGAGAGATGGAATCCCTACAAAGTGAATTAAAAACACGAACTAGCCATACCGTGTAACTTCCACTAGCAATATATATATGAGTCTGTGAATTGGTATTTGTTACCTGAGTATTGGGCGTAGCATCACCCCATTTCCAGATGAATATATTAACACCCGCTGCAGAAGAAGTATTATTAAACTGAATTGAACTATTGCTGCAGAGTGAAGTACTAGTAACATTGAAAGAAACCGTTCCTGGGCAGCTCGCCATGATATTCGCAGAATAGAACATGATAAAAATCAGAAACCGGAAGATTTTAATTGACATCACAAATTCTATAAAAAATCAGGACACTCGTTAGTAGTAAATTTACATCGGGTATTACGAGAATATTTCATGCCAATTTGAAACAAACCATATCTATTGATTACCGGAGAAATACCCAATCCATTGACAACAGTAGCATATGTGACAAAGAATTTGAAGAAATCCTGATGTCTCACTGAATTTTGATTATATGTGAAATAATTTGCGGTAAATATTAAGGTGTTGATATTTTTTGACCATTTCAGCATCGTATGACTCGATGCAGCAACAGTCATGGAGAAACGAGAAATAATAAAAAAATTAATGCCGGCCATTATTCTTCGCACCGGACGCTGATACTCCCATTGCATAAATATTTCTTTGCTTAGTCTGGAACGATGCAGCAAAGAAAGAGTATACACATGATAGCGAGGCAATAGCACATTTTGATTGCCTGCCAAAAAACTGGCTTCAGTTGCCTTTGAACTTTTTGGAGCCGATTGCAAATGGTGTACCGAGTAGCTAATGCTTCCTGTCCATTGATCTCTATTGAGCATAAACAACTGGCTGATGGGAAACCTGAGTTCAATATTTCCTCCAAAATCTGTCTTGGTCGAGCTAGGAATTAAATTAGGAATAGAATTATTGATTGGTTTATTACTCCAGTCAACCAATTGTTTTGAGAAGATTAAATCTCCACTACCAATTGACTTGTTGAAAACACCAATGTAAAAACCCATAGACAAATAAGGCTTCCTGTAATAGTTATCACAATCAATTTTTTCATTTTTCCCATAGAACCATTTCATGTTAATCGCATTTATCTTGATCCCAGTGGTATTTATTCGGGGTACAGCTCCTTCTGCATCACGATTAAAGGATACGCCATGTCCGCAATAGAATGCTGTTTTACCAATTTTATAGGAACCATTCAGATATGCAAAAGAAGTTACTGGACTTGGTTGTACACCAATGTAGGCACTCTGCATACTTATGCCGGCGACGAATCCTTTAAGGATCCCGGTATGAGTAGGATGAAAATAAGCCTTATTGTTTAGTGGGTCGCTAAAAGTTCCATCCTGTGCAATAACCACTGAACAGCTTAAAAAGAGGCAACTCGTAAATAAAATTAATAGCCATATTTTTTTGGGAATGATTTCAGTATTGAATATGAAAAGATGCATGAATGCTTGAGGAATAAAATGTATAAATAGCCTGTTTCATAAAATCAATGCAAATGTAAAAAATTACTTTCAACCTTGAATGGATGTTTAACTTAATTAGGTTCAGGAAAATATGTAACATGAATAAATTCGATTAATACATGGAATACATTATTTTTTAATAATCAATTTCAAAAATTGACCTGATTTGTCAAACCGTTTTCTATGAAAAATCAATGCCTTTAAAAAGGAAGGTTGCGTCATGCGTTTTTGTGTGCATTCCTGTCCTTTAATAATTGCTTTCTAAAGGGCTTAAAAAAATATGGATTACCCATGTATCAATCATTTCATTAAATTAAAAAAATGATAAACTTTTCCGGTCAAGTACATTCTCAAAAACCTTGTCCCATAATTTTTTTAAATTTCTTATATTCTAATAAGCATAAAATTAACTATGCATCCACCAAGCTAAAACATCAGCCAATTACGATTGCGCTTAGCGCATACTGGGGATCTCTATTTCACTAAGCCCTATCACACATTCCTTCGCTTGAGCTTGAGGATTGATGTATTTCCAAATTTCTGTGCAACATTGTCCTCTCTTTGCTAACTACAAATAAAAGCAAACCCTTTGATGAACAGTTTCATCATCCTTTCTCCATTCTTATCTCCTCTCCCCTTTCGTTTAAAAGGCTATTAACAAGACACCCCAAATTCAACATTAAAACTTTCATGCTACATCACCATTCATAAGCTTTATCCCCTCTCGCTTCATTATTTTCATAAACAGAATTTTTCAAATCAAAAGCCAAGTAGCTCCTAACCTTGCCTATCTCCCACATAGTTTTTACTTTAACACCCAAATCCTTTACCCATGCCCAAATTCAAACTTCTGCTCCTCCTTGTGCCTGCGATGTTTTCTCTAAAAGGCCTCTTTGCACAGGACAAATACCTCAGCAATGATGAGGCTATTACAGGTGCACGCACCTTCCTGGCGCCACGCAATTATCTGCAATATGGTTTCCTTAATACCAAAGGAAAATTTTTTGCCATCGATACCATAAAGGGCGCTCAACAAATGCTCATCGGTGAAACCGATAAAAAATCTCTTTCTCCCTATGTTTCACTCAAGGAACTGAACAAGTTTTTAAGAAGCAACAAAACAGATACTCTTGCCCAGTTCCCTCAATGGAAACTCACAGGTAAAGAAATACTTTCCTGCCTGCTCCCTCCCTGCAAATTGCTGCAATGCAAAATGGACGAAAAAAAACCAGCCTTCTCCCTTCGCATCTGTAAAACCCCCGAAGCAGCAAGCAATCCTGAATTTTCTCCCGATGGCAACAAGGTGGCTTTCACCCTTCGCAACAACCTTTACCTGATGCAGGATACACTGGCCATCCCGGTAAGCACGGAAAACGATCCGGACATCATTTACGGACAAGCCGTACACCGCAATGAATTTGGCATCAACAAAGGAATTTTTTGGTCGCCCGCAGGTACCTATTTCGCTTTTTATAAAATGGACCAGCGCATGGTAAAGAATTATCCCATCACCAATTGGTCAGAGATTCCTGCCAGTGCAGAGAACACCAAATACCCGATGGCAGGCGATGCCTCACACCAGGTGAGCATTGGAATTTATGCACCTCTCACGCGTACTGTCATCTATCTTCAAACACCCGGCGAACCCGATCAATACCTGACCAATATCTCCTGGTCGCCCGACGAAAAATTTGTGTTCGTTGCCCTGCTCAACAGAAAACAAAATCACATGCAACTGATATCATTTCATGTGCAGACCGGAAAGCCTTTGCTCACGCTCATTGAAGAACGAAACGAAAAATATGTGGAACCTCAGCATCCCGCTCTTTTTTTGAATCGCAACAAAGATCTGTTTATCTGGCAATCCTCAGCCGATGGTTTCAACCATATGTATTTATATGATCAGAGGGGCGCTCTTGTTAGAAGACTCAGCACAGGAAACTGGGAAGTTACCAAGGTGCTGGGAGTGGATGCAGACGACAGGTATGTGTATTTCATCGCCAACGCAAGTTCAGCCCTTAACCGCGATTTTTGTCGTAGTCCCATCAATGGAGGTCCCGCCGAGTTTATCAGTACCGCCGAAGGAACACACAACATCAAAGCCGATGCTGATTGTAAGAATTTCTTTGATTGGTACCAAAGTAGCACCATACCCGGAATACTCTCGGTGTATAATGCTTCTCTTAAACCCCAAGTACTGATTCAGTCAGATAACATGCTCAAGTCCTATGTGCCTGTAGGCATGAAACTGGGATCTTTTACCCATGCCGGCAATACACTCTATTATCGTTTGTTTACGCCCGCCTCTTTCGACTCCACCAAAAAATATCCTGCAATTGTTTACCTGTACAATGGTCCGCATGTGCAATCAGTAACCAACACCTGGCTGGGTGGTGCAGCCAATCTTTGGTTTCACCGCATGGCACAACAAGGATATGTAGTGTTTACAGTGGATGGGCGTGGAAGCGATAACCGAGGACGAGATTTTGAACAGGCAACCTTTCG
>Ga0315900_10009870_pt1 | contig 12044 bp, 15 predicted proteins | sample LakEriMetagenome_FD_203521 | JGI IMG/M metagenome (GOLD analysis project Ga0315900, IMG submission 203521) | Freshwater fungal communities from buoy surface, Lake Erie, Ohio, United States - Buoy 12 MA114 | ecosystem: Environmental > Aquatic > Freshwater > Lake > Lake biofilm | place: USA: Lake...
ACAATCTGAACATCGGCCTTGCAAAGAGCCTTCAATTTTACGAAAATTTATATTTGGTAGGGTGATATAACGTTAGCTTTGGAAGTTAATGGCGCGCCGGAATAGGGAGGGTTGCAGCTAACGTTTTCGGGCTTGGCGAAGGTGGCGATTTTACCAAAAATGCTGATGCGGAGAACCAATGTTGATTAACCACAAATGTGTCTGCGGAGCACTGAACCGCCACTTTTGCCAAACCCGTGTTATAGCCAGTGGTTCAGGGCAACCGCATCAGAAAGTTAATAAATCGGCCAAGTAATTCGTTGACCTTGCCGCTTCTTTTCTTCGTCTTCTTAAGCTTTTTTTGTCATTTTTTTGTCGAATAATATTAAGTGCCATTTTACGAATGAAGTTAAAATTCTCTGCGGCATTATGCTTTCTTTTTCTACAAAGGTCTAATGTAAATGCAGCTACATTTACAGAAATAATTTCTTTATAAGCATATCTAACACCTAACTCGCCTTGATAACCTGTTTCAGGGTCAAACATAGCTCCATCAGGGGCAACGGTTCTGGTTGGTTTAAAGTAAGTGTTATAAGATGAATATATTGATAAATTTTTAATAGGCTCATAAACCAAACCTGCTCTATAAGTAGGATTCACAATATTTAATTTGCTTACAGTGCCTTTCGTTGTTACTTGTCTATCTTTATCTACTTGGTCGGTATAATAGTCTCCGTTAAATAAATCTAATCTTACAGCAACTAATGCTTTTAATTTTTCTGAAATATTAAACCAATTCTGAGCAAATATTCCATGTGATGTCTCCATTCTTGCTTGATAACGCGTGTCAACAATTGTCATAGACCCTTGATTTAAAACTGGATCAACAACTGAAATCATAGCATTTTTACCTGGTCCTGAAATCGTTCCTCTATATGTTTTTCTATCTAACATATTAAACGAGTATCCAAGCACAAATTTGTTTTCCATTTTACCAATTTTGTATGAACCATTAATGTCTAGCTGATTTTGAAATGGTTTAGTTTGATGATTAAAATAGAATGGGAATGACCGTGTTAAAGAATCTTTAGTGGCATTAAAGGTTAGCTCTTCAGTAGAAAAATAATTGATATCATCTACAAAATAAGAGGCGGTATTATTGATACTCCAATTATTTGAAATTTTATACTCGTAACGTAACTGAACATCTACTCTTTTGTTCTTTAAGTAATCTTGCGGGTCGTTATAACGAGTTAATGGATTCATTCCTTTTACTAAAGTACCATCCGCTTGAACGGGTATTCCAGTATCTGTAGAATACTCATCATCATTGGCTTGCACGGATAACTGAATCGAATGCTTTTTATGTGGTTGATATTTTAAGGCAAAATAACCATTTGTGTAAGTGTTTCCTAGACCTCTAAAACCAGCAGATTGACCCACACCAAAATCGGTTCTAAAAGATAATTTGCTATTAATAGCACCGCCAGCCCCTGCAAAAATATTTCGCGTATTATAAGAACCATAGCTCGTTAAAAAGTCGGCTTTAAAAATACTGGTTGGTTGTTTACGTCTTACATTTATTATGCCACCAAGTGCTGAGTGACCAAATAAAACGGAAGACGGGCCTTTTAAAACATCAATTCCTTCAACTGCCGCTAAATTTGTTGAGGGAGCACTTTGCGAAATGTTGTGGCGTTCGTCTCTCACTCCATCTACCAACAGAACAAATTGCTCCATGCCTCTTAAATGGAAATGTTGAAATCCGCCATAGGTATTTCTAGCTCTAACACCCGTTACATTTTTCATAGCATCTTCCAAGGCAATAGCGCCTCTTTGTTCAATCATTTTTTTATCGATGCTGTGAATGGTTACTGGTAAATCTTTTAAATCAACATCTATTTTATTCATTGATTTTAATTCTTCTATTTTTTTGTTAGAGGTGATTATTACCTCCTTTAAAGTATCTTCTTTTTGGCAGAAACTATCCGTTGAATAGGCAATAGATAGTGTAAATAATAATGCTCTTATATATAGTTTATTTAGTTTCATTTTAATAATAGTTTTATAGCTGAGGCATGAGGAGCCACAGCAATTAAGTTAAATTGATAGAAAGTGATAAGCGTGATAAGTAAACCTGAAAAGGGTTTTATAAAAATAATAAAGGCGGCCCTCTTAATTTATAATGGTAATGGGCTGATTGTGTTTTGAGATTATCAAGCCATAAAATAAAGTAATTAGTGTAATGAAATAAGTTACAATTTAAAGCAAAAATCTCTTCAACTAAAGATGGCAAGTAGTGGTCGTGATCACATATAAAGCAGTGTGAATGCTCATTCGATTTTTCTACTATTAAACCAACATTAGTATTATTTTCAACATTATCATTTCTATGTTGAAATACCTTGTGTATTGGAATTGCAGCCAATTGAAATAGTATGGTTACTATTAAAACTATAGAAAAATATGTTGCACTTTTTTTCAATGTAATCTACTATTAATTTGCTTACTCTCCGTTTAAAGCCTTTAAAAGTATAGTTGCAGCAATGCCAAAGCCCGCACCCGAAACAAACAAATTCCATTTAAAATGTTCGGCTTTAATAACTTTTGTGTATAACCATAAAGCAATAGTAAAAATAAGTACAATAAATAATTGCCCAACCTCAATGCCAATATTAAATGCAAATAATGGCATAATAATACTTCCCCCAAACATCATAAATTTAAAATTGCTGGCAAAGGCCAAACCGTGTATTAATCCAAAAACCAAAGCAATGCCATATTTTATTTTGGCATCCGAATACTTACCTTGCTTATCATAATTCACAATATTTGCAATTGCCGTTATCATAATTGTTAATGGAATAAGCATATCAATAATTTTAGAATTAGCCGGTATTATATCAAGAGCACTTAATATCAATGTTCCGCTATGTCCAATAGTAAAAGCTGTGATAATTACTAATATTTGCTTCCATTGATTTAGCTTAAAAGCAGCACACAAAGTCATAACAAATAATAAATGATCGTAAGCATTTATATCAACTATATGATTCCAACCATTAACAAAAAAGGAACTTAAATTATTCATAGTATCATGTATTAAAAATTATATGGGATAGCATAATTATTCACAACGGCTTCATGATTATCTTCAGTTACAAAAGGTGGTATGCGTACTGTAATTCTGTTTGACTGCATGTATCCAAACTCTTCAAAAAAAAGAGTGTTTTCAATAAGTAATTTGTCTCCTTTTTTAATTTTCAATTTATTTTCTATAAACTTTATTGTAATAACATTGTACTCTTTTAAAACCTCAGATGTTTTAAATTTTAAGGGTAAAATTTTACCGTTAATAGTAATATTAAAATATTTTTCAAAATAATCTTCAATACCTGTTTTATCTTCTTTTGTTAAATCAGATAGGTTGATGTTTTTAGTCAAGGTTTTATTAATACTTTTTTCAAAATCATCAATAAATATTTTGCACTCTGTTTTTAAACTTGTAGAATTAAGATCGTACTCTATTAACGAGGCAGTAAGTTTAATTGGGTGCTTAAAAGATGTAGTAAAAAGTATTACACTTAAAAGAAAAACTGTTTTATAAAATTTATTTTTCATTTTTATTGGTTTAATTATTTGCAAGGCATTTGGGTTACTAACTTATTTACTGTAGCTTTAATTATAAAGGGATTAGTAATACTTGGAGCATAAACAATAGATACTTGTTTTGTATTTAAATTAAGTATGCTTTGCTTTACACCTTTCTCATTAAGCAAACCATCTTCTACTACATTTTGGCAGTTCTCGCAGCTAGCCTTAGGAACATTTATAACAAGTAAAGAATCTGATAAATTCTTCACTAAAACCCGTTCTTCTTTTGCTATTTGAGTGCATGAACTAAATGCTAATGCTGTAGCTATTGTTATTACTATTTTTTTCATTGTATTTATTATTAAGCTGGAGATTCCATAATTACAAATTCACCATGCGATGTGCCTATTGCTAGTTGCTTGTCATCGTTTGACCAACATAGTTTAGTTATTTTATTTTTTAGTTTAACACCTGTTATTAAATTTTCGCCAATAGCAGTATCATAAAAATGAACAAAGCCCAAATCATCACCAGATGCTAAAAAACTACTTTTATTTTGAAATTTGGCTTGCATTATTTTACCTAAATGCCCTCCTAGTGTTAAGGGTTCTTGTCCACGAGGTGCCACTCCGGCAAATTTCCACACTATCAATTCATCCCAACAGTTTGTAAGAAAGTATATTGAATCGTTTGTCCAATCTAATATTTTTACCTTCCCTTTATAACCGTTCATCTCAAAATCAGAACCAACTTGATATGGCAATGGGAAGAAATGTACTCTCGAATCTTGCGTGCCACAACCAATGAATTTGCCATCAGGACTCCAGGATAGAGAATGCATGGAGTTTTTCCATTCCAAAAAATTTATTGGCTCATCGTTTTCTATTTCAAATAAGCGAACTCCTCCGTAACATGATGTAGCAAAAGATTTACTATTACTATTCCAAGCAATTCCAGACACTGTACTCTCATGCCCATCAAAATCTTGAACAGTATTTCCATTTTGATTGAAAATGGTTACGGTATTTCCAGAGCTGACTGCAAAATACTTACCATCAGGCGACCAAACAGCTTGTTCTACCCAGAGGTTGTCTGATTTGATTTCTTTAATTAGTGATGTGTTTTTGATATCCCATAACTTTATAAAACCATCTTGCCCTGTTGTTACCGCTTTATTTTCGGTGGGGGAAAGTGCTAAACACATTAACCCATTTTGATGTGCGTTTACTTCAAATATTTTTAAATGGTAAGAAGTATTATAGCAGGTTAAAATACCGCATGAAGATGCCACAAGAACAAATTCGTTCGTATAACTCCAACCTATGCCTATTACATAATCATTAAGTTGCGTGCGCCACAATTCATATTCATTTTTAGATTCGGCTATTTTGTTTATTTCTAAATGATTTACCATTTATGCCGGGTTTAATGATTTTTTGGAAACACAACTTTTAAATCCACTTATTAACTCCTCGCGATTTAGATTTTTGCCTATAAAAATGATTTGATTTCTTCTTTTTTCACCTACCCTCCAAGTTCTATCAGCTTTAGCGTCAAACAACATGTGTACTCCTTGGAAAACGAATCTTTCGTCATTCCCAGCAATATTTAAAATCCCTTTCATTCTGTAAATATCAGTTCCTTTGAATTGTAGTAAATAAGAAATCCAATCGTTTACCTTTTGAATACTTAATTCGCTCTCGTCTTCAATACCAACAGATGTTACCAAATCATCATGCTCATGACTGTGCTCAAACTCTTCAAATAATATAGGAGAAATTAGAGATAGTCTTTCGTATTTCAAGTTTTGTAAATCATCTTTCGTAATAACTTTATGGGTATTTACATTTGATAATTCTTTATTATTTCCGTCATGCTCCGATTTAATTTTAAGATTAAACTCATCAGGCCCATGCTGTGTAAAGAGTGCATAAACTCCCTCTTTACTTGGTCTAAAATAAAAACATTGTAAATCATTATCAATTAGCAATCTGTTTAGTGAGTGATTAGCATTTAAAAACTTCCCTTCTTTTACCTCTTTTGCTTGATCTGAAAACAATTTTATGGCTTGTTTTTTAGCTTTTGTAATTTCAGTTACATTTACTTCATCTAACTTTACAAAAGCAAGATCAAATGTAGGGTCAGGGCCATTAGTCATTTCAATTTGATACTCTCTATTTTCTAATTTGTAAATCCCCATCCATTCGTAAGGAAACTCTTCGGCAGAAAACTCGGGGTTCATTTCAATTTTAGCATCTAAATCAAAAGCTTTTATATCTAGTATATTCTCTAAATTTATTTCAGCATCTTTAGTTTTATGAATTTTTGCATTCGCATTCATGGAACGAATACGTTTTTCAAGTTTCACTAATTCATCAGCAGATACCAAATCTGTTTTATTGAGCAGTATAACATCAGCAAAAGCAATTTGTTCTTTGCATTCTTCACTATCATCAATATGCAACCAAACGTGTTTTGCATCTACAATAGTTACAATGGCATCAAGACTATATGTATCATTTATATCATCATCTACCCAAAATGTTTGAGCCACAGGCGCAGGATTTGCCATGCCCGTAGTTTCGACTATTATATAATCTAGTCTATCTTTACGCTTCATTAATTGATCAAGAATTCGAATCAAGTCTCCGCGCACCGTGCAACAAATGCAACCATTGTTCATTTCAAAAATCTCTTCATCTGCACCAATTACCAATTCGTTATCTACCCCAACTTCGCCAAATTCATTTTCGATTACGGCTATTTTTTTACCGTGATTTTCACTTAAAATTCTGTTTAACAAGGTTGTTTTACCTGAACCAAGAAATCCGGTTAGGACAGTAACAGGTATTGCATTTTTATTTTCCATAGTTTTTTAATTAAAGTTTATTTCGCATTAGGTATGGCATTACTATTAATTACTGTATCGCCATGTTTGTATAAAAAGTTTTCCTCTACTATTTTATTATTTATGATATAATCGTTTACTAGTGTTTTGGCATCTTCTTTAGATACACACTTGTACCACAAACACTCTGGTTGAATAAAAACCACAGCAGCATCATCGCATCTGCCTATGCATTTTGTTCTCACAGTGTGAACTTGTTCAAACAAACCTTTATCTCTTATTTCTTTTCTGAGTGTTAATATCATTTCTTCAGCACCCGCTTTGTTACAACATCCACCATTACACATAAAAATGGTGTGCTTAACTTTTGTTATATCTTTAACTGACATTTAATTTGCTTTTGGAATTTTTATAAAGCACTAGGATATAAGCGCTCAACACAATTAGAATAAAAGAAAATCCAATTAACGTAATTGTTCTATCACTAAGGCTCAAGGCAGGTACTAAAATGGAAGTAATTTTATATCCCGCCATTAAAAATGCCATAATAACAATTGCCCATCCAAGGTATAATCGGTATTGGTTTTTGAAAAATGGATTTTTCGATTTATTTAGAAGGCTATATAAAATCCTGTTATCTATTGTATCGGTAATAATCATTCCAATAGTAAAAATGATGCCCATACTTGCTGCTAAATAAATTCCTCCTTGTTGAGAAGATACATAGCCCCAGGCAGCAGCTTGTGAAGTTGTATCAAATACGGTGGCAAATAAAATACCAACTAAAATAATTGCGAAGGGGCTAGAGCTAGTAATCAGTTTTTTTGGAAGCAATTTAGTCCGCCAACCTATTATTTCATGAGGTTGTTTGCTTAACAAGCTTCTTAAATTTAATAAGCCTACCATTATAAGAAGTAATATTGGAATCCATTCTGCAATTGCCGTTAACCAATAGGGTAAATTTAAAACGCTACTCATTTGACTAATGAACATTGCAACAACTGTAAATACCAAGCCATGCCCAATAGCAAACAAGGTGCCTACCCAAATGGCCCATTTTGAGTTTTGTAAATTGTGCTTCATTGTCATTCCATCAATAATAGCTATATGGTCAGGATCAATACCATGCTTTAATCCTAAGGATAGCATTAAAACCATCCCCGATAAATTGTTTGAAAATGAAATCAAATTTTCCATTATAATATTTACAAATATAAGTAATATTTTAATAATGCAACATAGTTGCATTATTAAAATATTTGAAGAGATTCGGTTCTAATTTTGAGGGATATCCTAAATGTCAAAAATTCAACTCAATTCAGTATTGAAATGGTGTTAGGGGTATTTATATTATACCATATTAAGTAAAGGTATAAATTTATAGCAAAGCATTTTGGGAAAGAAGTTTGTTCTGAGGATTGAAATGAATTCGGCGATTCTTATTTTTTACAATTATCACAAGTCCCTTCTATATTTAAATTTAAACGAGTGAGTAAAAAATCTTTAGGGAGTTTAATAATTGGCACTTTTACTGTATCTAAACAAACAACATCACCACATTCAGTACAATTAAAATGCACGTGCTCATCATGATGTTCGTGCTCGGTACAATGTTTTTCGTTGCACATCGCATATCTTGACACGCCCTGAACATCCATTATTTTGTGAATAATACCCTTTTCTTCAAAGGCAGATAGGATGCGGTAAAGCGTAACTCTATCAGCCAAGCTATTAAATTTCTTTTCAAGTTCGGGTTGAGAAATTGCTTTTTCCGACTTCTGTAAATAATCTAATACTTTTAACCGAATTTGAGTTTTCCGAAACCCTAAATCTTCAAGTAATTGAGAAGCTTTTTTCATTAAGTTCAAAGATAAGAAAAATTAATAGCAACAATGTTGCTATTAAAATAAATATTATATATTTGTTATATGGTAAGTGTTATAAATACGGGTGCAGCTTTTGTTTTAGGAGCTATGCACGCGTTGGAGCCTGGTCATGGAAAAACCGCAATGGCTTCTTATACGTTGGGGAATAAAAACGCTAAAAATCATTTGTTTACCCTTGTGTTTAGTATGGCCTTCTCACACACATTTATGTTATTAGGTATTGGATTTGTCGTTTCTTACTTATTTCCATTTTTTGATTCTGAAAAAGCTGAACATATATTAGGCATTGTTTCCCCTTTAATTTTAATGTCAATCGGCGGGTTTATGTTATACAGAATTAAAAACAACAAACACGTATGCTCTTCAAGTTGCACCCATCACCATAAACATGAGCCGGCAAAAAAGCCAATTAATTTAAATGGTCTGAAACTAACTACAGCATCAGTTAATAAGCCAACGCACACACACAAAACAACGGCATTAATTGGAATATTAAGTGGCTTAATACCTTGCCCTTCTGCCATAGCAGCCTTTTTTATGGCTGGGCAAGCAGGAAGTTTTACCAATTCTTTTGGCTATGTGCTTATTTATGTTTTTGGTTTTGTAATTGTGATGTTTTTATTAGCAATCATTTTTTCTTTTATTGGAAACAAGTTAACACAAAAGCAGGGAAATTTTCCAATTTTCAATAAAATGGATTTAATCAGCGCTTATTTGATTATTGCTGTGGGGATTGGATACTTTGTATACAATTTATTTTTTCATCACCATTAAAATACCATACGCCTGTGGCACTGCGCCTTTGCCCGAGCGGATGCGAGATGCGCAAAAAAGTGCTAAAAGCACACCTATTTGTTGTGGGAAGGAATTTAGCTTATTTGTTTTTTGCCTACCTTTTTGCAAAAAACAAATGTGCTAAATTAGGGATAGCCAAAACGGGTTTTCAAAACCCGAAAAAGAGGTGAGGAAAGTAAAAACTAAAAACCGATTCAAGTTCCCTAAACTGTTTCTATATAACCCTGTTCTTGTCGGCACGTACCTTTTTAAAAACCGAAAAGCTCATTGTCTACCGTAAAATTGTCTTTGGAATTGTCACTGGGCGCATTGAACATAACGTTTTGCAGCTACCCGAAGGGCGGGACTTTTACCACAAAACTTGATTTGAAAAACTAATGTTTGATTAACTACAAAACTGTCTTTGGAACACGAAACCCCGCCTTTTGGGTAGGTGCTGTTAGGTGCTGGCGTTCTGTCTGTCGTTGCTCTGTTGTCCATTGTTTACTGCTGTCTTGGTGCGTTGGCTTGGTGGCTCTTTTGGATTTTTTAGCGTTGGTCTTTGCGTTGAAAAAAATACAAATGTGCCACCAAATGCGCTGGCAATTTAAGCATTTTCAAATTCTCTGCAGTCAATTCTTATGTCTTGTGTTTCTAATTTTTGATTGAGTAAACTACAAAAGTGTGTTTTGTTTTTGGTCGCATAATGTTTGCAATTAAAGCAAGTTCGTTGCACACTAATTACTTCAAGTTTGTTGAGTTGAATAATTAAGTTTGATAAATTTTGCCACAATATCATTTTGTCCGTTTCATTTGACTTGGCAATAATTGTTGTCAAAGGATTAGCAAAGTTTTCTGTCTCTGTTACTATTTTCTTTCCTGCTGTCGTCAATTGTATGGTGTAGCTTCTTGTGTCTGTGCTGTCAGTAAATTTTTTGATTAATTTTTTTTGCTCCAAAACTTTTATAGCATCACTAATTGTCGGTTTAGTAAAATTAAATTCTTGTGCTAAATAGCTAATTGTTGTTTTGTCTGCCGAGTGATGCTGAATAAAAATAAGCAACTGAATTTGTATTGGACTTAAACTTTGCTCTTTTGCTTTATTCCACAGTAAAATGCGGAACACTTGCGAAAGCCGTTCCAGTCCAGCAACTATTTTGTTGTCAAGGTTTGCGTTTTGATTTTCTAAATTAAATAACGACACGTTTAGTTACAGTTTTGCATTTCAATAATATAATATCCTTTTTGTTGAATACTTAAAACCATTTCAGCTGTTGCATTTTCAATGTGGCAAAAGCTACATTCTTTTGCAGTTAAAGGCTGATTTTCTTGTTTTTTTGATTGTAAGTAATCCTTACCAAAGGTATAAATTATTTCTTCTTCTTTTATATGGTCGGGTGCAATAATGTCAAAATGCATAACGCTACCGTCTTTTTTTGTTACGTATGTGTCCCAAACTGCTACTTGCATAATTTTAAATTTTTGATTTGATGAAAAAAAAGAATAGCCAGATTAGTACTTTGATTAGAAAGAACAAAAATCCAGCTATTCCAATTTTTTTGAAATATGGTCTCTGATTTTTACTTACTTAACCGAGTATGGCAATGAAAGATTTCCGCTTGCTACCGAATACACTTTGTAAACGCCAAGCATTGGTTTTGCTCCACTTTCGGTATGTGTGCCACCATCGCCTGTATTCACTTCCATAAAACAAGTAACCGCATCAAATTTGAAGTCTGTTTTGTTGTTAATGCGATAGTCAGGAACGACCACTTTAATTGAGTTTCCTTTTGTCGTTATGTTAAAACCAGGGCTGTCCATATACATTGGCATATTGGGTGCAGTTTTGGGAAGCACAACAGTCTTATCGTCCTTTTTAAATTCCTTTACTGCAAGTCCACCAGCCACTCTTTTGTCTTCGGTAAGAATTACCCAATGTGGATGCCAAACCATACCGTCATTGTCAAATTTGCCGTCTGTGTTTTCGTCCCAAAGAGGGCTGTCGTCAAAATCGGGATGAGATGTTAAAGCCAAAGCCACTATTCCATCTGTTTGGTTAAAGCCAACGTCAGTAGGTTTCAACGTTGTAGGAAAAACGTAGCCTAATACAGGTGCACCGTTCAATTGTCCAACAGGTTTTGGTGTAGTGTTACCAGCAAGGCTATCTACTTTTATTTCCCAAATAGTAACGCCCAAATCTTTATTGTGGGTTACTGATGTGGATTTGATTTTGAAATTACCGTTGTTGTAATTTCCACATTTGTCGCAAGCATTGGCATTTGTAAAACCTAATGTTGCTATTGCAATTATTGCTACTAGACTTTTCATTTTTTCTATTTTTTTAAAATTTGTTTTGTGATTAAATAAGCCCTACTAACATTTTTTTTTAGTAGGGCAATTAATTTAGCCTTTTACATCTGCCATAGATGCACCAAAATTGATGTGAAGCACATTGCCGTTTGGGGTAAGTAAAGCAGGTACAGATTTTACGCCTGCTTTTTCTGCCTCAGCAATACGAGTTCTGTCTTCCCCAATGTGAACGATGTCCACATTTGAAGCTCCAATAAGGGTGACGATGTCTTGTTCTGCACTTACACAAACTGGACAACCAGCGTGATAGAAAATTGATTTGCTCATTTTTTTTTATTGTTTTAATGATTATGACATTATTGTCGGTGCAAATATAGTAAGGAATCCTAACTAAACAAATAAAATTGAAAATATTTTTCAGTTCAGTATCTAAAACTGCTGTCTAATGTTAAGATTTGTCCACGAAGCCTTGGTGCGGTTGGGCAAAATTAATTGTGGTGTTTTTGGGTCGGCTTGTGTGTTGGCAAAACTATGCTGGTACCAAATATTAGAACAATAGTTTGACCTTTCAAAGGTACTTTTTTTTCATTTAAAATACACACAGTCATAAAACGGGAGGTAACTTTTTTTCTGCCCAAAAAAGGCAGAGAAAA
>Ga0315900_10009871_pt1 | contig 12043 bp, 13 predicted proteins | sample LakEriMetagenome_FD_203521 | JGI IMG/M metagenome (GOLD analysis project Ga0315900, IMG submission 203521) | Freshwater fungal communities from buoy surface, Lake Erie, Ohio, United States - Buoy 12 MA114 | ecosystem: Environmental > Aquatic > Freshwater > Lake > Lake biofilm | place: USA: Lake...
CGATGGCCTCGGCGACGCGGCGGGTGGTGGTCTCGGGCGGCTCGTCGGTGCAGTCCACGATGACATCGGCCTCGGCAAAGGTGGGGTGGCGCGCCGCCAACAGGCGCTCGAGCACCTCGCGCGGGTCACGGTTGAGAAACATCGGCCGGTGTTCGCGCCCCGCCACGCGGCGCAGCAGGGTGGGCAGGGCGCAACGCAGCCAGACGGAGGTTGCGGCTGCCTCGCGCACCGCGGCTCGCGTGCGCGAATCGGTGAAGGCGCCGCCGCCGGTCGCCAACACCAAGGGCGGGCCGGCCAGCAGCCGGGCGATGACGCGGCGCTCGCCATCACGGAAATGCGGTTCGCCATAGCGGGCGAAGATCTCGGTGATGGGCAGGCCGGCCGCGGTCTCGATCTCGGTATCGGCATCGACGAAGGGCAGGCCGAGTCGCTGCGCGAGGCGCCGGCCGATGGAGGATTTGCCCGCCCCCGGCATGCCCACCAGCACGACGCTCCGCCCCCCCGCCACAGCAGGTGCCGCGGCGGTTTCGGGGTGCAGCGCGGCGGTCTCGGACCAGTCCGGCAGGGTGAGGTTGCGTGACACGACGGCGAAGGTTAGCACAGGCCACGCCGCGCGAGGATCCGCCCCCCCGATGTTCCGCAACCCCATCCTGCTGCTGGTCGTGATCCTGATCGGCCTGGTGCTGGTGGTGCTGCTCGGCATCGGCGCCTTCCCGCCCTCCGTCACGCCCCAGCCCGTGGAGCGTGCCATCCCGGCCGAGCGCTTCGGCCCGCGCAGCTAGGCGCCGGTGTCGCACAGGGTCGAGGCTTTCCTTGAGATGCTCGCCGCCGAGCGCGGCGCAGCGCGCAACACGCTGGCCGCCTATGCCGCCGACCTCGCGGATTTCGCCACCCATGTGCGGGCGCGGGGGATGGGGCTGGAGCAGGCCGGCACGGCGGAGGTGCAGAGCTACCTGGCGGGACTCGATGCCGTGGGGCTCTCGGCCCGCACCGCCGCGCGCCGGCTCTCCGCGCTGCGCCAGTTCTTCCTCTTCGAGGTGCGCGAGGGCAACCGCACGGAAGACCCCACCGCGCTGCTGATGAGCCCCCGCCTGCCCGCCAGCCTGCCCAAGGCGCTGAGCGAGGATGAAATCACGGCCCTGCTCGAGGGCGCGCAGACCCTGCCCCGCCGTGCCGCGATGGCGGTGGCGCTGATCGAGCTGCTCTACGCCTCGGGCCTGCGGGTCAGCGAGCTGGCCACGCTCCCCGCCGGCGCGCTGCGCGCCGATGCGCCGCTGATCGCGGTGCGCGGCAAGGGGGGCAAGGAGCGGCTGGTGCCCATCTCGCGCCGGGCGCGCGATGCGGTGCGCGCCGCGACGCCCGACAAGCCGCGCGGGCGCTTCCTGTTTCCCTCGCGCGGCGCGCAGGGGCATCTGACGCGCCAGGCGATCGGGCTGATCCTGAAGGACGCCGCGCTCTCCGGCGGGATAGACCCCGAGCGCGTCAGCCCGCACGCGCTGCGGCACAGCTTCGCCACGCATCTGCTCGGCCATGGCGCGGATCTGCGCAGCCTGCAGATGCTGCTCGGCCATGCCGACATCGCCACCACCCAGATCTACACCAAGGTGCTGCAGGAGCGGCTGGCGAAGCTGCTCGAGGAGCATCACCCGCTCTCGGAGAGTTTCGCATGACCATCGCCCGCCTGCATCGCAGCGAACTCGCCGTGCCCGGCATCCGGCCCGAGCTGTTCCCCAAGGCCGCCGCTGGGCCGGCCGATGCGGTGTTCCTCGACCTCGAGGATTCGGTGCCGGAGGCGCAGAAGGAAGCGGCGCGCGCCAATGTCGTGGCCGCACTCCGCGACATCGATTGGGGCCGCAAGATCCTCGCCGTGCGGATCAACGGCCTGGATACGCCGCACGCCTATCGCGACATCATCGCGCTGCTGGAGCAGGGCGGCGACCGGCTGGACATCATCATGGTGCCCAAGATCGGCGATGCGAAGGAGGTCTTCGCGGTGGACCTGCTCTGCACCCAGATCGAGATGGCGGTCCCCCGCGCGCGGCCCGTCGGGCTGGGCCTGGTGATCGAAACCGCGCGCGGGCTGGCAAATGTGGAGAGCATCGCCACAGCCTCCCCGCGCAATGAGAGCCTGCATCTGGGCGTAGCGGACCTCGCGGCCTCGCTCGGCATGCGCACCACCGCGATCGGCGGGCTGAACCCGGATTATGCCAGCCCAGCGGGGCTGCTCGACCCCTGGCATTTCGCGGTCGCGCGCGTGATCACCGCCGCGCGCGCCGCCGGGCTACGCCCGATCGACGGCCCCTATGGCGATTTCCGCGACGGCCCCGGGCTGGAAGCCGCCGCGCGGCGCGGCCGGGCGATGGGGGCGGAGGGCAAGATGGCGATCCACCCCGGCCAGGTCGCCGCCATCAACGCGGCCTTCGCGCCGGGCGAGGCCGAAGTGGCACAGGCGCGCCGTGTGCTGGAAGCGATGGCCGAGGCGCAGGCGGCGGGCCGGGCGGCGGTGGCGCTGGATGGCAAGCTGCTCGACATCGCCTCGATCCGCCAGGCCGAGGGCATCGTGGCGAAGGCCGCAGCGGCCAGTTAGCCCGCCCGCAGCGTGACCGGCGCGGCGGCAAGGCGCCGGAACAGGCGCCGCGCCCGCGCATGGGGCAGCCAGTCATAAAGAAAGATCTCGGCGGGCCGCCAGATCGCGACCCAGCCCAGGATCACCAGGCTCTCCTGCACCACGCGCGAGAAGGTGCCCTCCCGCAGCCCGGTCTCCGCCCGCCAGGCGAGCAGCAGGCAGACGGCAAGGATCACGAGGCCGATCGCGAGCACGGTCCGGCCATCGCGGAAATTCGCCCGGATGGCCCGGCCCTCAGCCAGGGCACGCGCGGCGAAATAGCCAGAGATCGCTTCGGGGATGCGCTGGGCCTGCGGCGTGGCAAGCTCCGCCGCCGGCAAATGGACCACCAGGGCCAGCGGCTGCTTGGCGGGCAATTCGCTCGCCCATTCGACGATATAGGCCTCGGCCTCCGCTGCCAGGTCGCCCTCGCGGAAGGGCGAGGGGTCGAGCGTGTTGAACAACTGCGCGACCGTGCCGAGGCGGATCTCGATGGGGCCGGTGGCCTCCGGCATGGCGGCTATTCCTCGGCCTCCAGCCGGTCGATGTCGTCGTCCGAGAAGCCAAAATGATGCGCGATCTCATGGATCAACACATTGCGAACCAAGCGGAACAAATCCTCCCCGGTCTCCACCCATTCGAGCAGGATGGGCTCGCGGTAGAGGGTGATGCTGTCGGGTTGCGTGGGCACGTCCATGACGCTGCGCTCGGTCAGCGGCGTGCCGCGATAGAGCCCGGTGAGCGCCCAGGGGCTGTCGAAGCCCAGCTCCTCGGCGGTTTCCTCATCGGCCACATCCTCCACCACCACAGCCGCACCACGCACGAGGTCGCGCAGCTCCTTGGGGATGGCGGCGAAGGCCTGCTCGGCCATCTCCACGATGTCCTCGATGGTCGGCGGGTGGTGGAAGCGGGTCATGGGCGCATCCACATCGGGCAGGCCATCGCCGTCAAGCCGGAGAGACCATGAAGATCGCATCCCTGAGCGCCGAAGCGCGCGCCGCCCTGCCCGCGACCCTGCCCTGCTGGCGCCTGGTGCCGGGCCGCGACGCGCTGGCGCGGAGCTTCCGCTTCCGGGATTTCTCCGAGGCCTGGGGCTTCATGAGCCGCGTCGCCCTCCTGGCCGAGGCACAGGACCATCACCCGGAATGGTCGAATGTCTGGAACCGGGTGGAGATCGTGCTGACCACCCATGACGCCGGCGGGCTTTCGGAACGCGACCTCCGCCTCGCGCGCGCCATCGATGCGTTGGGGGCCGTCTGAAGGCTTTGCACGGCGTCGCTCCCTCGCCTACCGTTGCGCCATACGCCATGCCGGCGCAGCAAAAGGGAGTGACTCGCATGATGAAGCGCAGGACCATGATCGGCGGCGCACTCGCCGCGCCGCTGGTGCTGACCAGCGGCCGGGGCGCCTTCGCCCAGGCGGGTGGCCCCATCCGCGTCGCCACGGCCGGGCCGATGACCGGCCAATACGCGGCCTTCGGCGGGCAGATGCGCGCCGGCGCCGAGCAGGCGGTGGCCGACATCAACGCGGCGGGCGGCGTGCTCGGCCGGCAACTGGCGCTTGAGATCGGCGACGATGCCTGCGACCCCCGCCAGGCCGTCTCGGTCGCCAACCAACTCGCCGGGCGGCGCGTGGCGCTGGTGGCAGGGCATTTCTGCTCGGGTTCCTCGATCCCGGCGCGCGACGTCTATGCCGAGGAAGGCGTGCTGCAGATCAGCCCGGCCTCGACCAATCCGCGCTTCACCGACGAGGGCAAGTGGAACACCTTCCGCGTCTGCGGGCGGGACGACCAGCAGGGCCTCGTCGCCGGCCGGTATCTCGCGCAGAACATGCGCGACCGGCGCATCGCCATCCTGCACGACAACTCCGCCTATGGGCGCGGGCTGGCGGAGGAGACCAAGAAGTCGCTGAACGCGGCCGGGGTGCAGGAGGTTCTCTACAGCGCCTATACGCCGGGCGAGCGCGACTATTCGGCCATCGTCTCGCGCCTGCAGCAGGCGAATGTCGGCGTGGTCTATGTCGGCGGCTACCACACGGAATCGGGGCTGATCCTGCGCCAGGCGAAGGAGCGGGGGATGAACCTCACGCTCGTCGGCGGCGATGCGCTGGTGACCAACGAGTTCTGGCAGATCACGGGCGCGGCCGGTGAGGGCACGCTCATGACCTTCAGCTCCGACCCGCGCAAGCGCCCGACGGCGGCGCGCGTGGTGCAGGCCTTCCGGGGCCGCAACATCGATCCCGAGGGCTATGTGCTCTACACCTATGCCGCGATCCAGATCTGGGCAGCGGCGGCGGCGCGCACCAATGGCATCGATCCCCGCCGCATCGCCGCGGCGATGAAGGCGAACGGCCCCTGGGCCACGGTGCTGGGCGACATCTCCTTCACCGAGAAGGGCGACGTCACCGTGCCGGACTACGTCTTCTATGTCTGGCGCAACGGCAGCTACGCGGAAATGTAAGTCCCGCTGAACAGGCGGGACCAAGCGGGCCGGGGCAGCGATGCCCCGGCCTTTTTTGTTGCAGTGCTAAGCCCGCAGCGCCGCCCGCACGCGCTCCGGCGTGAAGGGGATTTCCGGCACATGCCGGCCCGTCGCCGCGAGGATGGCGTTGGCGATGGCTGCCCCGGTCGGCGCCTGGCTGCCCTCACCCACCCCCAGCGCGGGCAAATCGGGCCGGTCGATCAGCACGGATTCGATCGGCGGCGTGTGGCTGAAATCGATGATCGGGTAGCTCTGGTAATCCTCGCTGAGCATGCGGCGCGAATCCCACCGTCCTTCCTCCATCAGCGTCCAGGAGGTGGCCTGCACCATGCCGCCCTCGATCTGGTTGGTGACGCCATCGGGGTTCACCAGCCGCCCCGCCTCCGTCGCCGCCCAGAGCTTCTCCACCTTCACCGCGCCGGAGCCGACATCCACCGCCACCTGCGCGACCACCGCCACATGGCTGTCGCTGTTCTTGTACTTCGAAAGCCCCACACCCGTGCCGCGCAGCACGCTGCCCGAGGGCACGGCGCGGCCCATCGTCACCGCGCGCGGCTGCCAGCCCGAGATCTCCACCGCGCGCCGCAGCACCGCCACCAGCCGCGGGTCGCGCAGGTGCCGCAGCCGGTAGGCGACCGGGTCCATGCCCGCCAGCGCGGCGCACTCATCCAGGAACATGTCGGCCGCCACGGCGTTGAAATACCCGCCCAGCGTGCGCAGCGCGGAGGTCCGCACCGGCATCGCGGTGTGGAAATGCGTGGTCACGCGCTGGCCCGGCACGGCGTAGATCGGCACCGCGTTGCGCCCCGCCGCTCCGTTCGGCAGCGGCCCGTCCACGATGGGCGAGATCGGCACAGGGTTCTCGAGATACCAGGCGCTTCGCAGGTTGCTGCCCTGCGTCCCGCCCGGCCGTGTGGAGTGCGGGAAGGACCAGACATCATGGCCCCAGGAGGTGATCGCGCCGTCGGTCGCCATCCCGGCCTCGAGCCGCACGACCATGGCCGAACCCCAGGGCTCCCACACCATTTCCTCCTCATGCGTCCAATGCACGCGGATGGTGCGGCCCGGCATGGCGCGGGCCAGCAGCGCGGCGTCCAGCGCCACGTCATCGGCGCCGTTATGGCCGTAGCAGCCCGAGCCCTGGGCATGGATCACGCGGATCGCCGCTTCGGGCATGCGCAGGCTGCGCGCCAGGTCGCCGCGCAGCGGGAAGGGCCCCTGCGCATGCGACCAGACGGTGAGCTTCCCGTCTTCGAACTTCGCGAGCGAACAGGACGCCCCGATCGAGGCATGCGCCTGGAAGCCGCGCCGATACTCGGCGCGATGCGTGCGCGCGCCGGGCGTGGCCCCTTCGGTCGTATGGATCGTGCGCGTCATCGCCGGCTCGGTGAGCAGGTGGTCGAACACGCTCTTGCCGCCGAACAGCGAAGCACCGTCGCGCCATTGCGCGGCCGCGACGATCTTGCGGGCGGCGTCGTTGGCCTGTTCCTCGCGCCGGGCGATGACGCCGACGAAGCTGCCATCTCGCACCACCTCCACCACGCCGGGCAGGGACTTCGCCCAGGCGAGGTCGAGGGAGACGAGCCGCGCCGCATAGCCGGGCGGGCGGGCGATGGCGCCGAACAACATGCCCTCGGGCCGGAGGTCATGGATGAAGACCTGCTGGCCGAAGACCTTGGCCGGCAGATCGGTGCGCGGCAGGGAGGTGCCGATCACCGTGCCTGCGCTGGCCGGCTTGCGCCGCGCCGTCAGGTCCACGGGCCGGGCGAGCGAAACACGCCCGGCGGCCTCGCCATAGGTCATGCGCCGGCCATCGGCGGCCTCGATCACGCCGTCTTTCACGCTCAGGCCCGCACGCGGCGTGCCCCAGGCCTCGGCGGCCACGCCGATCAGCGTCGCGCGCGCATCGGCGCAGGCCACACCCAGCGCCTCGCCGCCAAAACGAATGGACTGGCTGCCGGCGGTGACACCCTCATTCGCTGTCTGGGCCGTATCGCCGGAAAGCAGGGTGAGCCGAGCAGGGGCGACATCCAGCTCATCCGCCGCGATCTGAAGCATCGCGGTCAGCACGCCCTGGCCGAGCTCGACCCGGCCGGTGAGCACGGTGATCGAGCCATCCGGGGCGATGCGCAGCCAGGATTCCATGCGCGGATTGGCGCGCAGCATTGCGGGACCCTGCGGGGCTTGTGCCTCGGCATCCCAGCGGAAGCCGATGGCGAGACCGGCGGCACCGAGCAGTGCGCCGAAGCCACGGCGGGAGATGGGGTTATGCGCGTTCATGGCTCAGGCCCCCTGCTGGCGGGAGGCGCGCATCACGGCGCGCACCACGCGCGGCTGCGCGCCGCAACGGCACAGATTGTGATCCAGCGCGGCGGCCACCTGCGCCTCCTCCAGCGGCCCGCGGCGTTCGGCGAGCAGGGCGGCGGCCTGCATGATCATGCCGTTGGTGCAATAGCCGCATTGCGCCGCCTGTTCGGCCAGGAAGGCCGCCTGGAGAGGGTGCGGCTGCTCGGGCGTGCCCAGGCCCTCGAGCGTGGTGATGCGATGCGGCGCGGCGACGGCGCCGGCGCGGGTGGCGCAGGAGCGCACGGCCTGACCATCGACCAGCACCGTGCAGGCGCCGCACTGGCCGCGCGCGCAGCCGAGCTTGGGCCCATTCAGCGCGAGGTCATTGCGCAGCGCATAGATCAGCGGCGTCTCGGGATCGATGTCGAGGGCCGTGGTGCGGCCATTCACGCTGAGGCTCAGCATGGCGTTTCCTCCGTGGTGCCCTTCTGCGCCGCCGACACGGGCCGGTTGCGGGGCGATATTCCAACGCTAGGACAGATTCTGTCGCGAGGGGAATGCCCCTTCGCGCCCTGGTTGCGCCGTGGCAGGTTCCACCCGTTGCGGAGGCTGGATCGATGATGCGCGCCGGGCTGTTCTTCCTGCTGCTGCTGGCCGCCGCGCCAGCCCTCGCCCAACCCTCCCTCGCCCAACCCTCGTTTGATTGCGCTCGCGCCCAGGCCTGGGATGAGCGCGCCATCTGCGCCGACCCGGCGCTGGCCGCGCTCGACCGGCGCGTCGCCGCCGCCTGGGGCGCGCGCAACGCCGCCCTGCCCGAGCCCCAGCGCCAGGCCATGCTGACCGACCAGCGCGCCTTCCTGCGCGACCGCCGCGCCTGCAACACCGGCACCGAGAAGGCCGAGGCCTGCCTCGCGCGCCGCATGACGGAGCGCGCCGCGGCGCTGGAGGCCGCGAATCGCGGCGGGCCCGCCCCCGCCCCCGCGCCACTCGCAGCGCCGACCACCCCCGCCGGCCCGACGCGCATCCGCGCCTGCGGCACGGCAGGGGCGGACCCGGTCGGCCAGGCACTCTGCGGCGATCGCGCGCTGCGCGCGCAGGAAACCGAGTTGATCGCTCGCACCAACCGCCTCGCCGCCCAGCCCGCGACGCGTGAGGCGCTTCTCGCCGCCCATGCCGCCTATGAGGCCGCGCGCGATGCCTGCGTCTTCGAAAGCGTCGCCCCCGAGATCGCGCGCTGTCTGGGCGAGGTGATCGCCGATCGGATCGCGGCCCTTGGCCGGTAGCGCCTATCGCCGCGCCAGCAGCGCGGTGCCGGCCAACCCGAGGAGCCCCGCCAGCAGCACCGGCAGGGCATGGCCGGCGAACAGGTCGATCCCCGCCGCCAGCGCCGGCGGCGCCAGCAGCAGCGCCACGCCGCGGCTGGTGTAGAGCAAGCCCAGCACCCGCCCCAGCGCCTTCGGGCCGAAGCGGTCGGCGATGAAGCTCGGCAACAGCGCCACCACCCCGCCCTGCAAGGCACCGAAGAGCAGCGCGAAGGCCTGCAGCCCCGGCGTGGCCTGGGCCAGGGCCCAGAGCAGCAGGCTGGCCGACATCGCCCCGCAACAGGCCAGGAAGGTGACCCGTCGCCCCGCCAGATCGGCCAGCGCCGCAAGCAGGAAGCGCCCCGCGATGGTCCCGAGCCCGATCAGCCCGAGCAGCGCCACCGCATCATGCCAGTCGAGCCCAAGCTCGCGCGCCGTCGCCACCAGCATCGCATGCGGCAGCGTCGCCGGCAGGGAAACCAGCAGGATGCCGCTCCAGGCGCGCAGGAAGCGCCCGCGCGGCAGCGGCGCGGTGATCGCCTCGGCGCGCGGCCCAGGCCGGCCGGCGCGCAGCAGCAGCGCCCCCGCCACGCCGATCGCCGCCGCCAGCGCCCCGAACAGCAGGAAGGCGAGCCGCCAATCGCCGCCGCGCAGCAGCGCCTCCGCCCCGGCCGGCACCAGCGCCGTGCCCACGCCGATGCCGCTCACCGCGATGCCCGAGGCCAGCCCCCGATAGGCGACGAACCAGCCCTGCACCGCCGCCATCGCCGGCACATAGGCGAAGCCGGTGCCGAGCCCGACCAGCAGCCCGTAGCCGGCATAGATCTCCACCAGGCTGCGCGCCGTGCCGGCCAGCATCAGCCCGCCGCCGACCAGCGCCATGCCGATCACCGCCGGCACGCGCGGGCCGACGCGGTCCGCCAGCGGCCCGGTGACGGCGCTGACGAAGAAGCAGGCCGCGCCGCTCAGCGCGAAGATCAGGCTCACCGAGGCCTGGCCAGCGCCGAACTCGCCCCGGATGGCCTCGGCGAAGGCGGCGTAGGAGTTGATGGCGCCGAAGCCCACCATCAGCACCAGGAAGGCGCCGATCACCACCAGCCAGCCGGGAAAGATGCTCGGCGCCGCGCTCATCGCCGCGACAAGCGCCGGGCAAGGGCCCGCAGCGTGTCGAAAAGGTGCCGCCAGGCGCGGGCGCGCGTCGCGCGCTCGCCATGCTGCCAGTCGCCGGTGGCGAGCGCGCGCGCCAGGGCGGCGCGATGTGCCTCGGGGCTCATGGCCGCACCGCCCGGCCCAGGCCGAATTGCTGGGTGAACCAGCCCGCCACCAGCACCGCCGCGCGGGCCGTGGCCTGGGCGTCGGGCTTGGCGAGTACCCGTCCCTCACCGTCCGGGGCGGGGATCCGGTCGCCCCGGCCTTCGGCGCCGGGGCGCGCATCCCAGGCATGGCCAGCGCCGCGCAGAGCCTGGATGCTGGCCGCCGGGGGTTCCTCCAGCGCGGCGCAGGCGGGCGCATCGGGCGCGTCATCGCCCTGCAGCACCAGCACGGGACGCCAGGTGGGCAATTCGAGCCCGGCGCAGCCCGGATAGAGTGCCACCGTCGGCCCCGCCGCGGGCGCGGCCAGCGCGCCGCGCGCCCCAGCGCCGAAGCCGAGCACGCCGATCCGCCCCTCGGCCCGCAGCCCCGCCTGGCCCAGCGCCCAGGCCTGCGCCACGGCGACCACCGCGGCTTCGCTGGCCCGGTCGCGCGGTGGCTGGGGCAGTTCCGGGTCGCCATCCAGCCCGACCACCAGCGTGGCGATGCCGCGCGCCGCCAGGGCCACGACATAGGCTTCCGCCCGCCCCTCCTCGCCTAGCGCATCGGGCATCACCAGCACCAGCGGTGCGGGCGCGTGGCCTTCCGCCGGCAGCACGAGCTGCGCCGTGCCAGCCGGGGCGGGCAATTGCACGAAGCTGATGGCCTCGGCCCGCGGCGCGGCGGGCTGCACCAGGGCCAGGCCGGCCAAGAGGGGCAGGGTGTTCAGGTGGCGGCTTCGCATCGTCCTCGCTCCGTCCATGCCAGGCCGATCCCTGGCGGCCGGAAGGGAGCAGCGACGGGCCGGAGGCGTCCCGAAAGCGGCCCGAAAGCGAGGCGAAAACGCGCCGAAACCGCGGGCGAGGCGCCAAAAAGCGGGCTGGGAAGGTGCGGCGCCACAGGCTAGCCTCGCCCTAACGCCATTGCGTTGAGGTGCGCGTTGAACCTGATGAAACCACCCTCGCGCCTGCACTTCGCCGGCATCACGCTGGATGCGGAGCGCGGCGTGCTGGTCGCGGCCGATGGGACGGAGAGCGCGCTCCGCCCCAAGACGCTCGACCTCGCTTTGCTGCTGCTGCGCAACCCGGGTCGCCTGATCACCCGGGCCGAGATCCTGGATGCGGTCTGGCCGGGCGTCTTCGTCACCGATGACAGCGTGACGCAATGCGTGGTGGAACTGCGCCGGGCGATGGGGGCGGATGCCGCCCTGCTGAAGACCGTGCCCAAGCGCGGCTACCTGCTGGAGGCGGAGGTCGCGCTCTCCCATGCCGGGCCGCCGCCGGCGATGGGCCTGCCCCAGCCGCCCGAGACGCCGCTGCCGGATCGGCCCGCGCCCGCCCCACCGCCCGCGCCGCCGCCGAAGGCGCTGCGGCGATGGGGGGCGGGCCTCGCCGCGCTGGCCGCTGCCGTCGGTGCGCTCGCCTGGCTGGCCTGGCCCGCAGCGCCGCCCCCCCCAAGCGCGCCCAGCCTGGCCGGACCCGCACCAGCGCCCAGCCCCACGCAGGCCCCGATCACCGCCGCCTCACCCGCCCCGGAATCCCCGCCTTCGGCCCGCGAGCAGGCGATCGAGCTGATCGAGGCCGCGCGCCGGCGCAACATTGCCCCGGGTGACCGGCGCGCCAATTGGGTGGCGGCGCGCGGCCTGCTGAACCAGGCCTTGGCGCTGGACCCCGAGAACCCCCGCGCCCATGCGGAAATCGTCTTCACCTACACCAACACGGTGCTCAACGGCTTCAGCCTGAACCCGGCGGCGGATCTGCGCATCGCCGAGGACCATGCCGAGCGCGCCATCGCGCTGGGCGCGAACCTGCCCGCCACCCATGCCGCCCATGCCGCGGTGATGCGTCAGCAGCGCCGCTGGGAGGCAGCGCTGGCCTCCTACCGCCGGGGCGTCGAGCTGGACCCGACGCAGCACGCCTCGCGCGCCAATGCCGGGCTGATGCTGCTGCTGCTCGGCCAGCCGGAGGAGGCCGAGGCGCCGATCCGCACCACCCTCGCCCTGGCGCCGCCCGGCCATGGCTTCCGGCTGACCTGGCTGACATACTTGGCGCTGACGCTGGCGCATCAGCAACGCTGGGCGG
>Ga0315900_10009873_pt1 | contig 12041 bp, 12 predicted proteins | sample LakEriMetagenome_FD_203521 | JGI IMG/M metagenome (GOLD analysis project Ga0315900, IMG submission 203521) | Freshwater fungal communities from buoy surface, Lake Erie, Ohio, United States - Buoy 12 MA114 | ecosystem: Environmental > Aquatic > Freshwater > Lake > Lake biofilm | place: USA: Lake...
ACGCGCCCTGGTGAGCGATGGCAACGTTGCCTTCTGGCTCTACGACGCTCCGCGCCCCACCCGCTCGTCGATTCCCGTGCGCTGATTCTTATTTCGGAAACTTTTTCCTCAACAAGGCGGACTGAAAAGTCCGCCTTGTTCGTTTTCACAGACGGCCTTGCGCGTGCACCTCCCGCCGCCATGATCCGCACTCCCGCCCGCCCATGCCTGAAAATCCCCCCACGCTCCTCTATTGCCGCTGCGCCTATGCGCAGGTCGTCCCCAATGGCGTGAAGAACGAGGTTCTCCAGGGCCTCTGCGATTCCGGAGCCAGCTTTGAAAGCGTGTCCGACCTGTGTGAGATGGCGGCGCACCGCGATCCACGACTCACCGCCCTCGCCGCCTGCGGCAGGCTCAGGATCGCCGCCTGCTACCCGCGGGCCGTCAAGGGCCTGTTCCAGCAGGCCGGCGCGCCGCTGCCGGAAAACGTCGAAATCCTCAACATGCGCACCCAGGCCGCCTTTGAGATTGTCAGCGCCATGGTCCAGTCCTGACCGAACCTCCCAGCCTCAACCATGATCACCCACACCCATCGTCCCCTGCGCGTTGTGCTCTATGAAGGCGGCGGCGCCATACCTTTGCCGGCCGAGGCCAGGATCAAGGTCATGACCGCCCTGCTCGACAAGGGCTATGCCGTCACCCGGACCGGCTCCGGCACAGCTCCGGCGATGATGCCTCATGATGACCGAAGCCTGCTCGTGCTTGGACTTTTCCCCGAGCAGAAAGCACCGCAGATCGAGGACGCCACCGGCCAGGTGCGGATCGAGACCCGGGACATCGCCGGGCTGGAGGTCGAGGAGGTTGTCGGTCTGGTGGAAAAAAGCCGCGGCGGCACCACCATGAATGAACCTGGTCGCTGGAAGCCCTGGTTCCCGGTCATCGACTACACGCGCTGCACCAACTGCATGCAGTGTCTCAGCTTCTGCCTGTTTGATGTCTATGGCGTCAGCTCCGACCACAAGATCCAGGTCCAGAACAACGACAACTGCAAGACCAACTGCCCGGCCTGCTCCCGTGTCTGCCCGGAGGTGGCCATCATGTTTCCCAAATATCAGGCCGGGCCGATCAACGGCGACGAGGTGAACCCGGCCGAGGCCGGACGCGAAAAGATCAAGGTGGACATCTCCTCCCTGCTCGGCGGCGACATTTATTCGGCGCTGAAGGACCGCAGCGCCGCCGCCAAATCGCGTTTCAGCAAAGAGCGCAGCCCCGACAAGGCCTTGGATGAACGCAAGAAGTGCCTGACCAAGCTGGTGGGCGACGGCTTCATCCCCGCCGACGTGCTCGCTTCGCTTCCCTCACCGGACGAAATCCTGCGCAAGGCCGAGCAGGCGAAGGCCAGGGCCGCCGCCGCCCTGGCCGCCCAGGGCTGAGTTCAAGGGCTTCCCCGCCTGTCGCCTGACAACATTGAGCCTTTACCAGGTTTGACGAGGCGCCGCCGTCGAATTTCACTCCACGGCGTGGCCTGACTGGAGGAAGGGCCTCATTTCACCAGCGGATGCGCCTGCTTCCAGACCGGCCAGCCGCCCTTGAGGATGAAACAGTCCTCCAGGGGCACCAGCGTGAGCAGTTTTTCCCGGACGTGGCGGCTCGCCTCGCACTTCTGGCCGCCGCAGTAGATCACCACGGGCCTGCCAGCCTTCTGAAGTTCATCGAGCAACTCAAGCAGGAGGGAATCGAACTCCTGTTCATTGAGAAGCCGGGCGCCGGGGATGTGCTCCTGCTGGAACTGGTCACGTGGGCGGGCGTCCAGCCAGATGACCTCATCCTTCCAGCGTTCGTGAATCTCCTTCAGGCCCACCTCGTCCGCCTTGAGCGGCTCCTGAACGGCATGCAGGGAGGGGGCGCGGGGATGAAGCTGGAAGGCCGCCACCGCCGCTGCGGCCGCCAATAACGTGATCACCAGCGCCTGGAGGAGGGCCTGCTTCATGGGTTCTCTGCACCGCTGGCCGGCTTCCGATAGACCGAGAAGAAGGCGAGCTGCCGCTGATATTTGGGGATCTTGCTGTCCGTCTCGATCTTCAGCGCGCCCAGCATGACCTCCGCCGTGTCCTTCGGCTTCACGGTCACTTCATACTCCCTGCCCGGGGTGATCTCCTTCCAGGAAAACTCCACTCGCTCGCGGGTGGAGGTGATGTGGGTGATCTTCATGGGTTCGGTGCCCGTCATCGTCACCCGGGTCACCTTGGCGTCCGCCGCATCCCCCAGCCACCATTGCAAGGTCTTGGGCTCGATCTTGATCACCTCCGGCACCTCGATGGCAAACTGGATCACCCATTCCGGCTGGTCGGGATCGTCCGTCTGCAAATGCACGCTCTTCTCATGCCGGCCGATGAAGCTGGAGATCTTGAACTCCGCCTTGCCGACACCCTTTTCCCCGGGCTGGTAAACCGCCTTGTCGAGCGAGGCGCTCAGGCAGCTGCAGGCGCTGTCGATCGCCAGCACCCGCACGGGCTTCGTGCCCTTGTTGTGAAACACAAAGTCGGTCGTGATGACCTCGTCCTCGGGCTTCGGCCTCAGCTCGATGACGGGCGACTCCGTGGCAAGCTCCGCATGGCAGACTGACAGGGCGCCCAGGGCAAGGCAGAAGCGGAGGAAGGCGGGCACAGTTTGCATGATCCAAGATGCAGGACACCACGGCAGCCTGTCAACGGCGGGCTGAAGGAAGGCGCAGCGGCTCAGCCGAGCCCGACCGCGTCGCGCACGCGGGCCAGGGTTTTGCGGGCGACCGAGCGCGCCTTTTCCGCGCCTTCCGCCAGGACCTGGTCGACATACTTCGGGTTGGCCGTGATCTCCGCACGTTTTTCGCGAAAGGGCGCAAAGTAGTCCGTGGTCGCCTGCAGGAGGCGCTTCTTGAACTCGCCATAGCCGATGCCGCCGCGCTGGAAGTCATCCACCATGGCCTGGTGGTCGGACGGGGAGGCGACCAGCTTGTAGAGCGCCAGGATGCTGCTGTCCTCGACCGGTTTCGGCTCCTCCACGGGGGTGGAGTCGGTCTTGATGCTCATGATCTTCTTCTTCAGCGCCGGCAGCTCCTCGAAGAGCTGGATGGTGTTGTCGTAGCTTTTGCTCATCTTCTGGCCGTCCAGGCCGGGCACCACGGCGGCTTCCTCACGGATGCGGGGCTGGGGCAGCTTGAGCAGGCCTTCACCAAAGGCCTCGTTCATCTTGATGGCGATGTCGCGGGTGACCTCGACGTGCTGCTTCTGGTCCCTGCCGACGGGCACGATGTCGCTGTCATAGATGAGGATGTCGGCCGCCATCAGGACGGGGTAGGCGAAGAGGCCGTGGGAGGCGTGGATGCCGCGGGCCACCTTGTCCTTGTAGCTGTGGCAGCGCTCCAGCAAGCCCATGGGCGTCACGGTGCTGAGGATCCAGGCCAGCTCCGTGTGCTCGGGGACGTCGCTTTGGCGGAAGAAGACGCATCGGGAGGGGTCGAGGCCGCAGGCGAGAAAGTCGATGGCGAGGTTGCGGACGTGGTCGCGCAGCAGCCTGCCGTCATGGACGCTGGTCAGCGAGTGGTAGTCGGCGATGAAGTAGTAGGCGTCACCTTCATGCTGCAGCTTCAGAGCCGACTCCATCATGCCGAAGTAGTTGCCGATGTGAAGACGTCCGCTGGGTTGAAGGCCGGAAAGGATGCGCATAGGGGCGCTAGTCATGGCGGGCTGGACGCCGGGATCAAGGGCGAGCGTCCAGGAACCTGGCTGAGGCCAGGGCTTGCGGCTGAGCGATGCTGAGAAGCCGAAGGCGGAAAAGGGGGCGGGGCGGCCCCCGAAACCCAAGGATGCCAGAGACCAATGGTCAGGGTGCCTGAATTAACCCGCAGACGGGATGGATTCGTGCAAGATTCGCATCTTGATTGCCTTCATTCGACGGCATCGCCACTCAATGCCGTTCCCGACGCCCTCATGAACCTCCGCCGCGACCTTCCCGCCTCCCTTGTTGTCTTTCTCGTCGCCGTGCCGCTGTCCCTGGGCATCGCGCTGGCCTCGGGAGCCCCCATCATGGCGGGGATCATTGGAGCGGTGGTCGGCGGCATCGTCACGGGGTTGCTGGCGGGCTCACCCCTGCAGGTCTCGGGGCCGGCCGCCGGACTGACGGTTGTCGTGGCCGGACTGGTGGGGAAATTCGGCTGGGAGACGATGTGCCTGATCACGGCCTGTGCCGGCGCCTTGCAGATCGTTCTCGGGTTTTTCAAGGTGGCGCGCGGGGCGCTGATCATCGCACCCTCGGTCGTGCATGGCATGCTGGCGGGCATCGGCATTTCCATCGCGCTCGCGCAGGTGCATGTCGTGCTTGGTGGCACGCCGCAGAGTTCGCCGCTGACGAACCTGCTGGGCCTGCCTGCGCAGCTTCGCGTGCTGAACCCGCAGGCGGCCGTTCTCGGCCTCCTGACCATCGCGATCCTCGTGCTGTGGAAAAAGCTCAAGTCACCCGCCCTGAAGGCTGTTCCCGGCCCGCTTGTGGCTGTCATCTTCGGCACGCTTGCGGCGCTGGCCGCGGGCATGGACGTCAAGCGCGTCGAATTGCCGGAGAGCTTTGCCCTGACGCAGCTGACACCGCCGGGAGACTGGGGGGGCTTTGCCGTCGCGGTCATCACGGTCGCCCTGATAGCCAGCATCGAATCCCTGCTCTGCGCGGTGGCGACGGACAAGCTGCACTCCGGGGTGCGCTCGAAGCTGGACAAGGAACTCTCGGCCCAAGGTGTCGGCAACCTCTTCTCCGGCCTTCTTGGAGGCCTGCCGATCACGGGGGTCATCGTGCGCTCCTCCGCAAACATCATGGCAGGTGGTGCAACCCGCTGGTCGGCCGTTTTTCATGGAGTGTGGATCCTGCTCTTTGCGTTGTTTCTCGGAGGGGTGCTGGAAACGATCCCGCTCGCCGTTCTCGCCGGGCTTCTGGTCCATGTCGGCATCAACCTGGTGAACGCTCACCACATCAGGGAGCTCACAAAGCACAACGAGGCGGCCACCTACTGGGCCACCGTGCTGGGCGTGACCTGCGTCAACCTTCTTGCCGGTGTCGGCATTGGCCTGGCCTTGAGCGTCTTTTTCCTGCTCCGACGGCTGTCGAGCACCGATGTCCTGGTCGAGCAGCGTGGCGGCAAATGGCATGTGAGGATCGGAGGTACGCTCACCTTCGCCTCAGTGCCCAGGCTCACTGCAACCCTGGCGACGATTCCCGCCGGTCACCCCGTTGACATCGACCTTGCCGTTGACTTCATCGATCATGCAGCCTTCGAGGCCCTGCATGGCTGGCGTGAAAACCATGAGCGTACAGGTGGGCTTGTTGACATCGATGAAACGCATGAGGCATGGTACAAGCCGGCCATGGAAGGCGCTCCCAGGAAAACCAGGTCAGCCCCTGGCGTCCGTGTCTGAAGCCCGGGGCGGCCTGCGGGCTGGCTTTTCGGAGGGGCCGCAACCCACCGGCTGACAGGAGCGGTCGGAATAACCGCCGGGCAGGATTGACCATGCGGCCGGCAGAGGCGATGGTTCCTGGTGAAAAGAGCACTATGTTGAACACGGCTTCCAACGTCGGTGCAGGAGCTGCGTGATTACAGCCTGAGGAAGTTAGCCGCGGATCTCGTCGCCGGACTCACCGTCGGCCTTGTCAGCCTTCCCCTGGCGATGGCCTTTGCCATTTCTTCAGGCATGCCTCCGCAGTCGGGGATTTACACGGCGGTCATCGCCGGATTCCTCATATCCGCGCTCGGGGGATCACGTGCGCAGATCGGCGGGCCGACAGGGGCGTTTGTCGTCGTGGTGGCGGGCATTGTCTCCCGGCATGGCATGGACGGCCTTTTCATGTGCATGCTAATGGCCGGCGTGCTGCTGATGGTGCTGGGCCTCACCGGCTTGGGCACGGCGGTGAAGTGCATCCCGCGCCCGGTGGTGATCGGCTTCACGAACGGCATCGCGTTGCTCATCGCCAGCACTCAGATCAAGGGCTTCCTCGGGCGCATGGAGGCCATTTTTGCTCACTGGGGCACGCTTTCAACCACTGCCACGGCGGTTTCGTGCCTGTCTCTCGGGGTGCTCATCGTGTTCATGAAGTGGATCAAGCACGTGCCCTGCTCCATCGTCGTGCTGCCGCTCGGCACGGCCATGGCATGGGGCTTTCATGTGCCGCTGGAGACCATCGAAACACGCTTTGGCGGCATCCCCGCCGGGCTGCCGCAGATCTCGGTGCCGGCATTTCGCTTCGACCTGATCCTGCCGCTGCTTTCGCCCGCGCTCACCGTGGCGATGCTTGGCGCCATTGAGCCGCTGCTTTCGCCCGTCGTCGCGGATCGGATGTCGGGGGACAGGCACCAGCCGAACTTCGAACTCTTCGCACAAGGCGTGGCGAACGTCATGTTCCCGTTTTTGGCGGCCTGCCGGCGACGGGGGCCATCGCCCGCACGGCCGCCAACATCCGCTCCGGGGCGTGCACGCCCGTGGCCGGCATGATCCACGCGCTGTCGCTGTTGTTTGTCCTGCTGGTGGCAGCGCCGCTGGCAAGACACATCCCGCTTGCCGTGCTGGTGACCATCCTGATGATGGTGGCCTGGAACATGGGCGTATGGGCGGAGATCCTCAGGCCTGGCAGGGCGGACATCGCCGTCTTGTTCATCAGTTTCTCCCTGGCCTTACGGTGGCTGTGGAGGCGGGCATGGTGATGGCGGCGCTGCTTTACATCGTGAAGGTCACCGGCTCCACCACGGTGGCCCGTGTCACGCCGGAGCATGTGGAGGCCGGCTTCGCCCACAGCCTGCAGACCAATCCGCTGCCCGATGGCCTGGCCGCCTACCTCATTCACGGCCCGTTTCTTTTTGGCGCCGCCGACAAGCTCGGCGTCTTTGAGCAGGATTTTGACTCGCTGCCCGCCGTGGTGATGCTGCGCCTGCGCAACATGGCCGCCATCGACGCCACCGGGCTGCACGCCCTGGAGAATCTGGCGGAGCGCCTCCTGGCCTCGGGCCGTCACCTCATCCTCTGCGGCATGAGGGCGCAGCCGGCGAAACTGATGACACAGGCGGATTTCCAGCATCGCATCGGCGGTGAAAACAGCTGTGTCAGCCTCAAGGACGCTGTCGAGCGGGCGAGGGAGCTTTTGAAACTCCCCCGATCCTGAAGCTTCCCTGCGTCAACGGCTTCGCCCCCCGCATGAAGGCCTGGGTTGCCTGGTCAAGCCGTCTGAAATCGAAGGCTGCCGGAGCCGCAGTCCCCTTGGCCGGGGTGAAAATATACCCTGCCGGGGGGATGGTGATCCGGGTTCCTGCTCGGGTTATTGCAAGGGTCGATGTCCCAATCCTCTGAGCCCGCCCTCGTCCACCCTCAAGCTTCAGCGCTGGCGGAAGATCTGCACCCGCATCCGCGCTCCCGCGTGCGCAGGAAGCCGCTTGCCAGTGACTTGCTCATCGCGGAGAAGGCGAAGACGCCCGCGATCTTCACGCTGGAAAACCTGAAGCGCGACGCCCTTGCCGGGTCCATCACCGGCCTTCTCGCCGTGCCGCTGACGGTCGGCATCTGCCTGATGTCGGAGTATCCCATCGAAACCGGGCTGATGACCGTCATCTTTGCCTGTCTCATCGGGTTCATCACATTTCTGTTCCGTCCTGGAAACTACGTGGGCACGCCTGGCGTGGCGGCGGGACTGGCACCCGTGCTGGCGATGAGCATCCACAAGTTTGGCCTGGAGAACATGCCCTTCCTCATCTTTCTCACCTCCCTCTCGCAGGCCATTGCGTGGAAGTTCAACCTCCAGCGCTTCATCCTCAAGGCCATTCCCGCCTACCTCATCGAGGGGCTGCTGGCGGGCATCGGCCTCAAAATTGCGCTCAAATTCCTGCCCTATACCTACGGCGTGCTGCACGAGACGCACGGGCATGAGTGGCTGAGCATGGAGCGTGTGGAGATCATCGCCCTCTCCTTCGGCGCGTTATTCCTCTTTCTGCACCTTTTTGCCAAATACAAGGCCAGATATCCCGCCGTGCCCTACGTGGCCGTGATCATCGTGGGCATTGTCGCCGGCGTCTACCTGAAGCTGCCCATGCTTCACATCGAGCACACACCCATCCGGCTGGCGCTGCCCCTTCCGGACTTTGACAAGGTCCAGCCCGCCATGCTGCTGGAAATCTTTGGCTACGCGATGATGCTCTCGCTCATCGACGTGATCGAGCAGGTCACCAGCAACGCCGCCATCGAAAAGCTTGACCCGCTGGGACGGCCCGCGAACACGAACAACAGCCTGCTGGCCATCTGGATCGCCAACATGGGCAGCAGCTTCTTCGGCGGCATGACAAACCTTGACGGCCTGGCCAAGAGCGCCACGAACGCCCTCGCCGGAGCCGTCACCAAGCTTTCAAACCTCTTCACCGCGCTCGTGCTGCTTGTCTTCCTCCTTGACCCGCACCTGCTGGAGCACCTGCCCTACTTCTCGCTCGCCGTGCTCATGATCTTCACAGGCTGGAAGATGATCGCCGGCCTCACGCATGTGGCCGCGCACGGCAGCTACGCGCTGCTGCTGGCTCTCTTCTGCGGCATCCTCACCTACACCGTCGGCATCTTCGAGGGGCTCATCGTCGTGCTCGGCATCCATCTCTTCATCCATTTCGTCATCTTCCGGCACGAGCACATGCCCTGGATCGAGATGCTGAAGAAGTTCGCCCACAAGTTTGGCGACGACATCGACCCCCGCAGCACGGAAACCCTCCGCGTCCACCGCGACCCTGAGGTGGGCGGCCTTCGCTACAGCACGATCAGCCACAACGCCGCGGACAAAAAGACCCTCGCCGAGTTCATCAATGACTGGGCCTTCGGCGTGAACACGCACAGCCTGCCCGCCGTCGTCGGCTGCTATGACATGAACGGCCTGCTGTGGGGCACCTTCGCCAAGGAGCTGCGCGAGGGGCATCACAAGATCAAGGGCTACTTCGAGCATCTCTTCGAGCTGGAGGGGGTCCGCGTTGAGTTCAAGCATGGCGAGGTGCGCCAGTACGGCGGCATCTACATCCAGTCCGGCAAGTACGTCTTCACATTCAAGCGCAGGAAGGAGCTCGTCACCGTGCCCGCACGCTACTCCTTCGTCTGCAAAAAGGAAAAGACCGGCTGGTTCATCCTCGAACACCACTCCTCCGAGTTTCCCGCCTGATTTCATCATCACCGCCGCATTTCACAAACAAGCCAAACCAAGTCCATGATACCCGCCGCCGTCATCCTCATCGTTCTCATCCTCCTCAGCGCCTCTGTCATCAAACAGGGGCATGTGGGCGTCGTCACCCGCTTTGGCAAATACAGCCGGCTGATGCTTCCGGGACTGAACTTCAGGCTTCCGCTCGTTGAAGGTGTCTTCAAGAGCGTCTCGGTGCAGAACCAGTCCATCGAGCTCGAGTTCGAGGCCATCTCGCTTGACCAGGCCTATGTGAACTTCAAGTCCCTAATCGTTTTCGCAGCCCAGGACGCCGGGGAGGAGACCATCAAGAAGATCGCCTTCCGCTTCATCGACGAGAAAAGCTTCATGCAGACGCTCGTCCGCAGCGTCGAGGGCAGCATCCGCTCCTATGTGGCGAACAAAAAGCAGGCCGAGATCCTGGTGCTGCGCTCCGAGATCATCGGCGCCGTGAAGGATCATCTCGAGGAATCCCTCAACAGCTGGGGCTACCACCTGCTCGACCTCCAGATCAACGACATCTCCTTCGATGAGGCCATCATGCGCTCCATGTCCCAGGTTGTGAGCAGCAACAACATGAAGATGGCGGCCGAGAATGAGGCCCAGGCCCAGTATCTCATCAAGACCCGCGCCGCCGAGGCCGAGGCCCGCGCCATCCAGGTGAAGGCCGAGGCCCAGCGCGACGCCTCCCGCCTGAAGGGCGAGGGGAACGCACGCTTCCGCGAGCAGGTGGCCGAGGGCCTCGCCAACGCCGGCAAAACCATGCAGAAGGGGGACGTCCCCCCCGGGTTCATGCTCTTCACCATGTGGCTCGACGGCATGAAGTACGTCGCCGAGCACGGCAAGGGCAACGTCCTGTTCTTTGATGGTTCAAATGAAGGGCTTGAGCGCACCATGAAGCAGATGCAGGCGCTGAAAACCCTCGACCAGCGCAGCCTCGCCGCCGCTGACGCAGCACATTGATTCCACGGCCGGATGTTGTATCAGGCCTGATTCATGAAACTCGTCCTGCCCGTCCTCATCCTGGCCGCCTGCCTTGCCACCGCAGGCCGGGCCGCCGACCAGCACGCGGACAATTACAACTTCTGGTGGAACTACGTGGGGGATCATCCCATTCCCAACAGTCCCTGGGGCGTGCACCTTGAGGTGCAGAACCGCCGCGAGGACTGGGGGGATGAATGGCAGCAGCTCCTCATCAGGCCTGGTGTCAACTACACCCTCAGCCCCAGCGTCACCGTGAGCGCCGGCTATGGGTATATCAAGACCTATCCCTATGGGGAGCTGCCTGTCGCCCATGAGTTCGACGAGCATCGCATCTGGGAGCAGATGAGCTGGAAGGTTGAATTTCTCGGCCTGGAGTGGCAGCACCGCTTCCGCCTGGAACAACGATGGATCGAGGAGCAGAACAAGGCCGGGCGCACCACCAACTGGCGTGGCGAAAACCGCTTCCGCTACATGCTGCGCACCTCGCTCCCCCTCAGCTCCGACAAGAAGACCTACCTGGCGGTCTGGGATGAGGTGTTCCTGAACTTCGGCGGCAACATCGACAAGAACCATTTCGACCAGAACCGCGCCTTCCTCGGCATCGGCCGCAAGCTCACTCCCACGTCACGTCTGGAGATCGGCTTCATGGAGCAGACGATCCAGCGCCGTGGCGGTGACAAATGGGAGGCCAACCACACGCCCAGCATCTGGCTGCTGTCGGCCTGGCCCTTTGGCGGTTGATCAGGCTTCCCTCAGCAGCCGCAGGGGCACCTCGATGAGGACACGCAGACCCCTGGGCTGAACCGGCTGAAGCAAAAGCCTTCCGCCGCATTCACGCGCTCGCGCCCTCATGCCGATGAGGCCCAGGCTTCCCGTGGCCTCCTGCATGCCCTCGGGCAGGCCGATGCCGTTGTCCGCGATCGCAAGCCGAACGATCGAAGCCTCGGCCTCCAGCGTCATGTTCACCCGGCCCGCCTTCGAGTGACGCGCGATGTTCGTCAGCGCCTCCTGCGCAATCCGGAACAGGTGCGTCTCCATGTCGCTCTGAAGACGTCCGGCAAGGCTTGATTCATATTCGACATGGATGCGGGTTCTCTGGGCGAATTTCTCCGTCAGCCAGCGCAGTCCGGCATCCAGTCCAAAGTCGTCGAGGATCACGGGGCGGAGCAGCTGGGAAAGCTCGCGGACATTCGCGATGGCCTCGTCCACGAGTTGCACGCCGTCCGCACGCCGCTCCTCAAGGTCTGCGGAGGTCATCGAAGTCAGGTGGGCGCGCAGGGCTGCCAGGGACTGCCCAAGCTCATCATGCAGCTCATGGGAAAAGCGCCGCGCCGTCTCCTCCTGAGTCTGCAGCATGTGCCAGGACACACGGTCCAGCTCGTCCGTCTGCCACTCGATGCGCCGGACGCTGTGACGGACATAGACGACCGTGCCTGCGGCACACAGCGCCGCGAGCAGGAAGCAGGAGCTGAGCAGCATGGCGGACTCGTCGGCAAGCTCCTTCAGCTGAAGGCTCATCCTTTCATCCACCTCGATCAGGTGACGGCTGCTCTGCAGGATGAGGTCATGGATCAGCTTCACGACCTTCTCATGGCTCGTGAACAGGTTTTCCATGATGTCCTGCGGGACGGCCCGGGTTTGTGCAAAAGCCTTTTCCGCCTCCCTAGAAAACTCCTGCGTGGCTTGGGCGAGCAGTCGCCATTCCGCCGCGTTCGGCGTCCTCTCCGCCTGCCTACTCAGTCGCGCCACCGTCTTATCCGCCTCCTTCAGTTCCTCGATCCGTTTCAGCCTTTCCTGGGCGCTTGCCTCTGTTGTCAGACGGTACAGGGCCAGCGCCAGCGCATCCTCCTCGGCCTGCGCTTCAT
>Ga0315900_10009876_pt1 | contig 12039 bp, 11 predicted proteins | sample LakEriMetagenome_FD_203521 | JGI IMG/M metagenome (GOLD analysis project Ga0315900, IMG submission 203521) | Freshwater fungal communities from buoy surface, Lake Erie, Ohio, United States - Buoy 12 MA114 | ecosystem: Environmental > Aquatic > Freshwater > Lake > Lake biofilm | place: USA: Lake...
CGCCTGCTTCCTGATCGACGCGCTCAAGGGCGCCATTCCCGTCGTCGTCGCAGGGTGGCTGCTTGGTGCGCTCGGCGCAACGAGCGGCGTGAGCAGCGCGACCATCTGGTGCTGGATCACGGTCGCCGCGGCGGCCATCGTCGGGCACACGCTCTCGCCCTGGATCGGATTCAAGGGCGGCAAGGGCGTCGCCACCGGATTCGGCGCGCTCGTTGCAATGGCGCCCGTCATGACCCTGCCGACCGCGCAGGCGTTGGCGATCTGGGTTGCGCTCGTCGTGGCCTTCCGCATGGTGAGCTTCGCGTCGATCGCAGCAGCGTGGTCGATTCCCGCCGCCATCACGGTGCGCGCGCTCTTCGACGGCGGGATCGACGGCGTTCGCTCGGTCGGTCCGTACGTGATCGCGAGCCTCGCGATCGCCGTCTTCATCACCATCAAGCACAGGGCGAATCTCGCCCGCATTCGGGCGGGCACCGAGAGCAAGGTCAAGCTCGGCAAGTCCGATGCACCCGCCACCGCCGGGGAGCCGAAGCCATGACAAACGACGCGCAGCACGATGGCTACCGCTCGCCGCTCGAGACGCGCAACGCCAGCAGGGAGATGCGCGCGATCTGGTCCGAGCGCCGCAAGTTCGGGCTTTGGCGCCGCATCTGGCTCGCGCTTGCCGAAAGCCAGCACGAACTCGGCATGCCGGTGACCCGCGCGCAGGTCGACGCGATCGGCGCGCATCTCGACGACATCGACTTCGCCGCGGCGGCCGAGCACGAGGCGCGCCTGCGACACGACGTCATGGCGCACGTCCACGCGCTCGGCGACGTCGCGCCCGAGGCGCGCGCGATCATCCACTTCGGCGCGACAAGCCAGGACGTCGTCTGCAACGCCGACACGCTCCTCCTGCGCGACGCACTCGACCTCACCGCAGGCAAGCTCGCGCGCGCGATCGACAGGCTCGGCGCATTCGCCGCGAAGTTCCGCGCGCTGCCGACGCTCGGATTCACGCACTTCCAGCCCGCGCAGCCGACCACCGTCGGAAAGCGCGCCACCCTCTGGGCGCAGGACTTCGCCATCGCGCTCGAGACGGTCGAGTTTGCGCGCGGCGCGCTCCGCCTTCGCGGCCTCCGCGGTGCAACGGGCACCCAGGCGTCGTACCTCGGGCTTCTCGACGGCGACGGAGGGCGCGTCGACGAACTCGAGGCGCGATTCGCGGCCAAGCTCGGCTGGCCGAAGGACCGCATGCTCGCCGTGTGCGGCCAGACCTACCCGCGCCTCGTCGACGCGCAGGTCGTGGCGGCGCTTGCGGTCGCAGCGAGCGCCGTCCACAAGTGCGCCACCGACATCCGGCTCCTCGCGAACCGCAAGGAAATCGAGGAACCCTTCGAGAAGGACCAGATCGGCTCCTCCGCGATGGCGTACAAGCGCAACCCCATGCGCTGTGAGCGCGCGTGCGGCCTCGCGCGCTTCGTCATGGGCCTCGTGAACGATCCGCTGCAGACCCACGCCACGCAGTGGCTCGAGCGCACGCTCGACGATTCGTCGAACCGGCGGCTGGTGCTTCCCGAGGCGTTCCTCGCGCTCGACGGCGCGCTCGACATCATCTCGAACGTCGCGGAGGGCCTCGTCGTCTGGGAGGCGACCGTCGCGGCGAACCTGGCGGCGGAGCTCCCGTTCATGGCCAGCGAGAACATCATGCTCGAGGCGACCCGCGCCGGCGCCGACCGGCAGGAGGCGCACGAGGCGATCCGCGTGCACTCCATGGCCGCCGCCGAAGGCGTGAAGAAGCACGGCCGAGCGAACGACCTCATCGAGCGGCTGCGCAAGGACGCCTTCTTCGCCAAGGTCGATCTCGATGGCGCGCTCGATCCGGCGCGCTACGTCGGGCGCGCTCCCGAGCAGACCGACCGATTCATCGCAGACGTCGTCGAGCCGATCCGCGTCCGCTACCGGAGCGCGCTCGGCACCCGGGCATCGCTGCGCGTGTAACCGAGCCACCCCATGCCGATCCCACGACCAACGCTCGACCGCACCGCACTCCTCGTCATCGACGTGCAGGAGAAGCTGCTGCCGACGATCTTCGACGCCGAGCGCGTGGTGACCAACTGCGCCGCCGCGCTTCGCCTCGCGGAGGCGCTTCGCATCCCTGCGGCAATCACCGAGCAGTACACGAAGGGCCTCGGCCACAGCCATCCCGCGATCCTCGAGGCCGGCGCAGGCCATGCGCAGGTCTTCGAGAAGACGCGGTTCAGCGCCCTGACGCCGGAGGTCGATGCCCTCCTCGCGTCGCGCCGGTGCGACGACGTCCTGATCGCAGGCGTCGAGGCGCACGTCTGCGTCGCGCAGACCGTCCTCGACCTCCTCGCCACCGGGCGGCAGCCGTATCTCCTGCTCGACGCGATCTCCGCAGGCCAGACCGACCAGATTCCGCCGGCCCTGCGGCGACTTGAGAAGGCGGGAGCGGTCCCAAGCGGCGTCTTGGCCGCAAGTTACGAACTTCTCGGCGATGCAGCCCATCCCGAATTCAAGTCGGTTCTGCGTCTTGTCAAGACACTTCGAGCCCCGATGCCGCTACCTTAGCCCGCACGCGAGGCACCCCGGGGAAACCGCCGGGGGCGTCTGCGAGAAACTGGAGACCCCGATGGAACTCTACGAAAAGCTCTGCGCACTCGTCCGTGAAGTCGAAGAGGACATGAAGAAGGCGAACGGCGGCAACAAGGCGGCCGGAACCCGTGTCCGCAAGGCCATGCAGGACATCAAGGAGACCGCCCAGGAGATCCGGGCGAAGGTCCTCGAGATGCGCGGCACGGAGGAAGGCGGGGCCTAAGCCTCGCCCGTGAACCGTGGCGAGCCAACCGCTCTTCGACATCTCTGCGATCGACCTCAGCCAGACCGTGTGCGACAGCGCCGGTCTCGATGAGTACCTCCCGCAGACCGGACCGATGCGGCAGGTGAATCGCATCGTCTGGGCCAACGAGAACTACAAGCGCTGCGTCGCCGTCAAGGATGTGCGCCCGGACGAGTTCTGGTGCGATCACCACATCAAGGGTCGTCCGCTGTACCCCGGCGTGCTGATGATCGAGTCGACGGCGCAGGCTGCAAGCTGGCTCTTCCGCAAGCAGTGGCCTGCGCTCGGGTTCCTCGGCTTCCTCCGCTGCGACGAGACGTGCTTCCGCGGCCAGGTGGTGCCGGGCGACACGTTCGTCATCCTCGTCCAGGAACTCGATGCAAGCCCGCGCCGCTTCATCTCGAAGTCGCAGGGATTCGTGCGAGGAAAGCTCGTGTTCGAGTCGAAGATCACCGGCATGGCGATCTGATGCGCGCGCCCGCGCCCTTCGAGCGCCGCAATGCTTCCACCACTTGCGTTTCATCCGATCCTGAAGGAACGCGCGTGGGGCTCTGCGCGGCTTCGCACGCTCGGGAAGGCACTGCCCCCCGGTGCGCGCATCGGCGAAAGCTGGGAGCTTGCAGACCTTCCCGACTCGATCGCCGACGGACGGTCGGTCGTCGCTGGCGGCCGCTTCGACGGCGTGACCTTGCATGAGTTGATCTCGGCGCAACGCGACGACGTGCTCGGCATCACGACGCCGGGGCCCGACGGCGCGTTCCCGCTGCTCGTCAAGTACCTCGATGCGGCGGAGAATCTGTCGGTGCAGGTTCATCCGAGCGCCGCGTACGCGCGCGCACGCCCCGACGCCCGCGTCAAGACGGAGGCGTGGGTGGTCGTTCACGCTGAGAAAGGCGCGAAGCTCTACCGCGGCTTCCGGCCATCCGTGACGCCGGCCGACTTCGAGCGCGCGCTCGCGGACGGCACCGTCGTCGAACTCCTCGAGGCGATCGACGTCGCGCGCGGCGACTGCATCCATCTTCCGAGCGGCATCTGCCACGCGCTCGGCGCAGGCCTCCTGGTCGCGGAGATCCAGACGCCGAGCGACACCACGTTCCGGGTCTGGGACTGGAACCGGAACGATCCGGCGCGCCGGCTGCATCTCGAGGAAGCCCGCGCGAGCCTGCAGTTCGGCGCCGCGCAGGAAGACGGCATCCGCGCGGTCACGCGCACGCGCGATGTCGCTCCCTCCGAGGCGAACGGACTCCGCTCGCGCCGCCTCCTTCGCACGCCGCGCTTCAGTTTCGAGTGGATCGAGGCGACGCGCGATGCGCGCATCCCGATCGAGCCGACCGGCGTCGCGGAGGTCTGGATGCACCTCGAGGGTCCGGCGGAGTGGCGCACCGCCTCCGGTGCGCTGCCGGCCAAGGGCGGTTCAACCGTGCTGCGGCCAGCCGCTGTCGAGCCAGGCGAAGTGCTGCTCCACAAAGGACATACGCTTCTTCGTGTCCTCTGCGCGAGTCCGCTCGACGGCGCGATCGCGTGAATCCAGCGTCTGATATCCCATCGGAGGCGATTCCACGAGGCCGATTCTCGCGACGGAATAGCGGAGATTCGCATAGCGTCCAAGGCGCGCCGCACATGCGGCAGAAGCGACGAACAACAGATGGGCCAGCCCTTCTCGGAGCGTGTCCTCAAGCACTGGATCGAGCGCCTCACTCCAGGCCTCGTGCAACTCTCCTACGGCATCTGCCATGACCGGCAACGCGCGGAGGATGTCGTCCAGGAAGCCTTCGTCAAGCTGTGGAAGTCGCCTCCGGACGCCGGCGAGCCGGCGATCGCAAGCTGGATGCGCGTCACGGTGACGAACCTCTCGATCAGCGTCCTGCGACGCAAGCGCCGCACCTGGGCGCTGATCGACGAGTCGGGCACCGCGCACGACGTCCGCGCGGAGCGGGGCGCAAGCGAGCTCGAGCGCCGCGAGGATCTCTCGCGCATCGCGCGCGCCCTCGAGCGGCTCGATCCGGACAAGCGCGCCATGATCATGCTGCGCGTGAACGAAGGCCTCTCCTACGAGGCGATCGCGGCGCATCTGGGAGTGCCGATCGGGACCGTGATGAGCCGGCTGAACCGCGCCCGGCTTGCGCTTCTCGATGAACTGGGAGAAGCAGGCTCGCAGGAGCGGCCCAGCGACTTCGACATCAATGCCTTCCGCGACGCCCCGCGCGCCGCGAAGGGCCGCTAGGAGCAAACGAGTGAACATGAATCCAACCAGCGCCCAGCCTCGCCCGGACTCGACCGATTGCAACGCCCTCAAGGCGTCGCTTTCCGCGTATCTCGACGACGAGCTGTCGCGCGACGAGCGCCTGCGCGCGGACGCGCACCTCGTCGCGTGCGGTGGTTGCCGCACGCTCGTCGAGCGCGCCGAATCGCTCGATGTCGAGCTCCGCGCGAAGCTCTCCGCCGACGTCGACGACGCCGCTGCTTCGCTTGCCTCGCAGCCGATCGACGTCGCGGCGCTGCAGGCGCGCATCTTCGACGCCATCGGACATGAGCACCGCCGCACGTGGATTCCCCGCGTCGCGGCTGCCGCCGCTGTCGCCGTCGCCGCCGCCGGCGGCTGGTGGCTCTGGAGTTCGCGGGAGACGCCGGAATCGCTCGCTCCCGCGGGTCCCGGCACGTTTGTCCGCGGAGACGACCGCGAGAGCACCCGCCCGGTGAACCCGGTCGATCGCCCCGATTCGCGTTCGGTTCGCCTCGCGTCGCTTACCGAGGAAGACCGCCAGGCGCTCTACGCGACGAGCCTGATCCTCGACAACGCGCGTCGCACGGCGTTCACCGATCAAGCGCGCCGCACCGAACTTCGCGAGACGGTGCGCTACGACGAGCTCGTCAACCGCCTTGAGGAAGTCGCCGTGAAGTTGCCGCCGGAGGAGCAGGAGACCGTTGCGCTCGCGCGCGACGTGGCGGCGCGCATCGCGCAGGCCGCCGACGATCCGCGCGCGTGGGTCGAGATCCAGCAGGACGTCGAGCGTCGCGGCCTCGCGCCTTCGATCGAGATGATGAGCGACGCGCGGTAGGCGAGTGTGAGCGGTCGCGGCTGCGGCCGCGTTTGAGCGGTCGCGGCTGCGGCCGCGTTTGAGCGGTCGCGGCTGCGGCCGCTCCCTCTGGTGCCGATGACGTTCGCGGCACACTCGCGCGGCTGCGGGCGAGTTTGAGCGGTCGCGGCTGCGGCCGCTCCCTCTGGTGCCGATGACGTTCGCGGCACACTCGCGCGGCTGCGGGCGCGTTTTTGAGCGGTCGCGGCTGCGGCCGCTCCCTCTGGTGCTCGAGAAGATTCTGGCACACTCGCGCGGCTGCGGCCGAGTTTGAGCGGTCGCGGCTGCGGCCGCTCCCTCTGGTGCTCGAGGAGACTCTTGCACACTCGCGATTTGCGGACGCATTTCACGCAAGAGTTGCGCCCGGAATCGCCGCGATGCGACTTCGTTGAGCCCAAGTTGAGCAAAGGACGCCTCGACAGCGGTATATTCCCCTTCGCGAATGGACTCGCCAGCCCCGATCAACTTCCAAGCGCACGCAGGACGCATCGCGCAGGCCTACGGCGCCAAGTCCCCCGCCCTGCGCGGAGCGGGACACGCCGGCGCCCCGAACCCCGCACAGCCCGGACAGGCGACGATTGGCCCGAATGGCGTGATCCAACCGCCCTTCCCTGTCACCCGCGATCCGAATGGCCGCGGCGCCGCGTCCGATGTCCGCCAAGACCGCGTGACCTTCACCGGAGGTTCGGCCGGGGCGGCGCCCGCGCCGCAACCGATCGAGCAACTGGTGGCCGGCCAGGTCGATTCGCCGGTCTCCCGTGGCCAGGGGTTCGACGAGCCCCCGGCCCGTGCCGCGAACGCACGATCCGCGTCCGTTGCCGGGGCCTACGCGATGTACACCCGGTCCGCCGATCGGGTCGAGGTCGCCACCTCGGTTGCGATCGGCCGCACCCTCGACGCCCGCGGCTGACCCGGCCCAAAATGCCCCGCTGTACCCTGCGGCGACCCCTTTGCAGATGGGGTGGCGTCCCTGTATCCTCTTCGTCCCTCTGTGAAAATCGTCACGAACTCCGAGCGGGGTTCGCGGCGTGTTCGACTAAATCTCCCGACTCGGTCGGGACGCGGCCCGAGAGGTCGCGAGCACGAAGCTTTCCGTCTTTGGAGCCCATATGGCCAGCACTGGCACCGTCATTCAGGTCATCGGATCGACGTTCGACGCGCAGTTCCCCGAGTCGGATCTGCCGGAGATCTACAACGCCGTCCACATCAACTTCGAGACGCGCGGTCAGAAGATGACGCTCGTCGGCGAGGTTGCCAAGCACCTCGGCGGCGGACAGGTCCGCTGCGTCGCGCTCGCCTCGACCGACGGCATCAAGCGCGGCGATCCGTGCGTCGACACCGGCGCGCCTGTGCGCGTTCCGGTCGGCGAGGGCGTCCTCGGCCGCGTGTTCAACCTCCTCGGCCAGCCGGTCGACGAACGCGGCCCCGTCGCCGCGCAGAAGACCGCGCCGATTCACCGCAAGCCGCCCGAGTTCATCGAGCTCAACCCGAAGACCGAGATCCTCGAGACCGGCATCAAGGTCATCGACCTCCTCTGCCCGTTCGTCCGCGGTGGAAAGATCGGTCTCTTCGGCGGTGCAGGCGTCGGCAAGACCGTCGTCATCCAGGAGATGATCGCGCGCGTCGCCCGTAACTTCGGTGGTTACTCGGTGTTCGCCGGCGTCGGCGAGCGCACCCGCGAGGGCAACGACCTCTGGCTCGAAATGCAGGAGGCCGAGTACACCGACGCGAGCGGCAAGAAGATGCACGTGCTCGACAAGGTGGCGATGGTCTTCGGCCAGATGAACGAGCCGCCGGGAGCGCGTCTGCGCGTCGCCCTCTCGGCGCTGACCATGGCGGAAGAGTTCCGCGATGCGTCGGGCAAGGAGACCCTGCTCTTCGTCGACAACGTGTTCCGCTTCACCCAGGCCGGTTCGGAAGTGTCGGCGCTCCTCGGCCGCATGCCGAGCGCCGTCGGCTACCAGCCGAACCTCGCGACCGAGATGGGTGCGCTCCAGGAGCGCATCACCTCGACCCGTCAGGGCGCCATCACCTCGGTGCAGGCGATCTACGTTCCCGCAGACGACCTCACCGACCCCGCGCCGGCGACGACCTTCAGCCACCTCGACGCGTTCATCGTGCTCGAGCGCAAGATCGCCGAGAAGGGCATCTACCCCGCCGTCGATCCGCTCTCGTCGACCTCGCGCATCCTCGACCCGCAGGTGCTCGGCGAGCGCCACTACAAGGCGGCCCGCCGCGTGCAGGGCATCCTGCAGCGCTACAAGGACCTGCAGGACATCATCGCCATCCTCGGCGTCGACGAACTGTCGGAAGAGGACAAGCTCACCGTCGCGCGCGCGCGCAAGATCGAGCGCTTCCTCTCGCAGCCGTTCTACGTCGGTGAAGTCTTCACCGGCATCCCCGGCGTCACCTGCCCGCTGTCGGACACGATCGACAGCTTCGAGCGCATCTGCGCCGGCGAAGGCGACGACCTGCCCGAGAGCGCCTTCATGTACGTCGGCACCCTCGCCGATGCCCGCAAGAAGGCCGAGAAGATGGCCGCTGGCGTCTGACCGGCGAGCCTGTCGGCGGCGCGGTGGACACCGCCCGCCGGCGTCCCCGGAACCGAATGCTTTCGGGACCCCCGCTCCGGCGGGGGTCCGTTTCTTTTTACCCAAAGGGCATTTCCCGATTGCGAACGGCCACAGTCCGGCTACGTTCAACTACCCCCCATTTGTCGTCGTCCATCTCGGGAACTGGTCGGAACCGTCCAGCCGGGTGGAGAGTATTTATCCGGTCGCCAGATGCACCCGTCCCGGGCTTCGACGACCAATCAGGAGACACAGAATGCGCCGAGTGCTGCTTGCGTCCGCCGTGCTTCTTTCCGCCACGACCTTCGCCCACGCGCAGAAGGGTGCAGAGAAAGGCCTCGCCCCGCAGGCGAAGGCAGCGCGCGCGGAAGCCGTCGCGAAGTCCGAGCCCCAGGCCCGGCCTGCGCCTGCAGAGCTTGGCGCGGACGGCCATCGCCTCCGGGGCCCGGCGTGGGCGGAGCCGCTGCCGTTGCCCTCGCTCAGCGAGATGCACGGCTTCGGCCCGATCCCCGCGCCGGTGTTCGCGATGCCACTTCAGGACAACGAGTTCTACATCGCCGAAGACGAGTTCCTCGGCAACGGCAATGGGCCGCACCCCTACCGCTTTGCGATTCCCGTGTCGGCCGCGCTCAGCATCGAGGACGGCGAGTGGATGAACGTCGAGGGCGGCCGAGTCTGGCGCGTCGTCCTTTCGTCGGCGAACGCCACCACCGCGCGCCTTCACCTGAAGGGCCTCGACGTGCCGGCGGGCCAAGAGCTCCGCATGTCGTCGCCGGGCTGGGCCGACTCCGTGATCGGTCCGATCGAGGGTGTCGGCGAGTTCGGCACAGGCGATGCGTGGAGCCTCTCGCTCCCGACGAACGAAGTGCTGCTCGAGTGGTTCGTGCCCGAAGGCGCGCGGGTCAAGGCCCTGCCCTTTGCGGCCGCCGACTACTACCACGGCTATCGCCAGATCTGGAAGATCGACGAGGGTGGCGGCGAGGGCGGCGTCGCGGAGGGCACGTGCCACCTCGACCCGATCTGCTTCCCCACCTGGACCGATGAGTCGAACGCGACCGTCCGCCTCATCTTCGCCGGCTCGCTGTGCTCGGGACAGTTGATCGCGACGACCGCGGCCGACGAGACGCCATACGTCGCGACGGCAAACCACTGCATCTCGACGGCGAGCGTCGCCAGCAGCACGCAGTTCAACTTCTTCTACCGCCGCAACACGTGCGCAGCGTCGGCAACGGCCGCCGCAGGCACGAACATCACCGGTGGCGAACTCATGGCGACGCAGCTGGCGAGCGATTGCACGCTGCTCATGATTCGTCCCACGCTCCCGACAGGAATCTTCTGGGCGGGCTGGACTGGATCGAGCGTGCCCACCGGGACGGCGTCGACCTGCCTCCACCACCCGGACGGCAGCTACCAGCGCATCTCCTTCGGATCGAAGAACGCGAACTCGTTCAACTGCGGTTCGCCCCAGGCGAACTGGTCGAGCCTCTCGTGGAACTCCGCCACCCAGTACGGCGTGACGCTGACCGGCGTCACGGAAGGCGGCTCCTCTGGCAGCGCGATCTACCGGAACAGCGACAAGCGCATGTACGGCGTGCTGACGTGCGGCGCGAGCGCATGCAGCAACACGGCTGCCGACGACGGCTACGGCCGATGGGACGTCGCCGTGACCACGGGCGGCTTCAACACGCTGCTCGCGGCCGGCTCGGACGATGCGCAGGAGCCAAACGATTCGTGCGCGGCCGCGAAGGCCGTGACGCCCGGCACCTCCTACACGGGCCTGATCGTGAAGCGGCTCGACGAGGACTGGTACGCGCTTCCCGTTCCACCGGCCTCGAGCGTCTCGATGAACATGTCCTTCCTGCACGGAAACGGCGACGTCGAAGTCCAGTTGTTCTCCGCGTGCGGCGGGTCCGCCGTCCTCTCGCGGACGGCCGACACGAGCAACGAGGTGTTCACGTGGTCGAACACGACCTCGTCGAGCACCATCTACATGCGCGTCTATCTCGGCGCCGACACCCGCAACGACTACTCGTTCAGCTTCAACGTGAACACGCCGCCACCGGTCAACGACGACTGCAGCTTCGCCTCGCAGGTCGGATCGGGCACGCACGCCTTCAACACCTTCGGCGCGGCCAACAGCACGCCCGCGGTCTCGGCCAGCTGCACCGACGGCGCCGGCAGCACCATCAACAAGGACGTGTGGTTCCTCTATCTCCCGGAGTGCACCGGCACCGCGACGATCTCGACGTGCAACGCCGCGAACTTCGACACGCGCCTCGTGGTGTATCGGTCGAACTCGTGCCCAGGCTCGGCGACGACGGTTCTTGCCTGCAACGACGACTCGGCCGGCTGTGGCACGACCAGTTCGCTCAGCGTGGCCGTCGAGGCCGACGTCGTCTACTACATCCGCATCGGCAGCAAGGCGAACGTCGGTGGAACCGGCACGCTCACGCTGACCTGCACTCCGGATGCGCCGTGCCCAGCCGACATCGACGGCAACGGCGCGGTCGACAGCGCCGACCTTGGCTCGCTCCTGTCGAGCTGGGGAACGTGCGGCGGCTGCGGCGCCGACCTCGATGGCAACGGGGTCGTCGACAGCGCCGACCTTGGCTCGCTGCTCTCGAGCTGGGGCGCCTGCCCGTAAGCGGACCCTGAACCCCTGATCGCACCATCGAATCGCCCGCACCACCGTGTGCGGGCGATTCGCTTGACGCGCAGGCCATCCGGCGCGAACGTGCGCAGATGCCGGAACATTGCTCGCCTCTCCTCGCGCTCGCCGCCATCCTCGCCATCGCGCTCGGCGCGGCGTCCTTCGCGACTCCGCCGGCGCAATCGGGCGGACGACCGCCGAGTGCGCTCGTTCCCGCGCCCCGCACGGACGAGTGGGCGATCGCGAGAGAGGCGGAGCTCATCCGCCGCGCGCGCGAGTCGGCGCCGGCGAAACTCGTCTTCGTCGGCGACTCGATCACGCAGGCATGGGAGGACCCGGGAAAGGCGGCGTGGGAGAAGTCGATCGCGCCGCTCGGGGCGCTGAACCTCGGCAACTCGGGCGACCGCACCGAGAACGTGCTCCACCGGCTGACACAGGCTCCGCTGACGCGGCTCGAGGCCGAGCACGTCTTCCTCCTGATCGGAACGAACAACCTCGGTCACGGAACGAGCAACGCGGCCGAGACGCTCGCGGGCGTGCAGGCGGTCGCCGAACTTCTCGGGGCGCAGTGCCCGAAGGCGACGATCCACGTCATCGAGATCTTCCCGCGCGGCGAGCAGTTCAACGCCATGCGCGGCGACATCCAGCAGATCAACCAGGCGCTGCGCGCGTGGGTCGTGCGCAAGGGCCCGCGCTTCGCGGCGCACGCGATCGGCGACGCCTTCGTCTCGCCGGACGGATCGATCTCGAGGGAACTGATGCCCGACTCGCTCCATCTCAGCGCGCGCGCCTACCAGACGTGGGCGGACGCGATCGTGGCGATCGTGCGGCGGTAGGCGCTCGCGCTGCCGGATTCGACGGCGGGCCGGCGGCCGTCACTCGCGCAGGCTGCGCTCGTCGCGT
>Ga0315900_10009878_pt1 | contig 12038 bp, 10 predicted proteins | sample LakEriMetagenome_FD_203521 | JGI IMG/M metagenome (GOLD analysis project Ga0315900, IMG submission 203521) | Freshwater fungal communities from buoy surface, Lake Erie, Ohio, United States - Buoy 12 MA114 | ecosystem: Environmental > Aquatic > Freshwater > Lake > Lake biofilm | place: USA: Lake...
AACGTGTTCGTAATTAAAGCCTAAATTAAAAATTTTGTGAGTATAACTTAATGAGCTTTTGTAGGCGCTGAAAAAACGCGTATTGCCAATTTGATTATAAATAAAAGGTAATTTATTTTTTGTATTAGTAAAGGTTTCATTAGAAGCTAATAAGTTTTTATTTAATCCTGATAAGGCATATTCAGCTTCAACAGCCCAACTTTTAGCTATCTTAACTTTTCCTTGAGCGCTAATAACTGTATTAGATTGAGGCGTAATTTGTGTAACGGACGGTATAAAAGGAATAGAGTTAACATCATCCTTTGCTGTAAAATAAATTAAATGAACACCAAATCTATCTCCGTCATAGCCAACTTTTGCTCCATACCCCATGCGCTTGTAGCTCATATCGTTATCGTTTGAATTGATTATATCATATGGAACAGCTTTTTTTAGCCGACCATACATAGCAGCTATTTTCCATTTTTTAGGTGTTAGTTCTACGCCACCGCCTAAAAATAGATGCCCTGCTAATGTATAATTAGTAAAAGTCATACTATTAAACCCTGCATAAGCTTTTACCCATTTATAAGTGGGGGTACAACTAGTCATATTAAAGGGTTGTGTGAACTTCCCTTGGTTGTTACTGTAGCTGTAATTAAATGGTATACTTACATCTAAAATATTAACGGTTAAATTTCCATTGGCAAACCATGTAAATGGATCACGACGAGCATTAATACCATTAGCGTTATAAAAAATAGAGTTTACATTTAAACCGCCATGTATTGATACCATATCCTTTTTGCCAATTTTATCTAAATTTTGGGCATGAGTTATCAATGCCGTAATGCAAATTAATATAACAAATAGACTCCTAAACATTAAAACGACTACGGGTGTTTTATCTTGACACTCCCTAACTTAATTTTGTGAGAAACACCGTTTATGGTATCTGTATTGAAACAGAAATTCATACTAAATGCATCTACATGATATTGATTTGTTATAGCAATAATAGGCCCTCGAATCAATCCTTTTTTTGAATGAAATATAATACTATTTATTTTATAAGATATGTTAGCACTAAAACTAGAATCTCCAATATTAGTATTGGGATAATGATTTAAAACATAATTTATTTTTAATTCTGGATTACCAATCGAAAAAATATTTTTACCCACAATTGTTATTGTTCGTGTTGGACCACTTCCAATAATTGTATCCCATAAACTACTTGCTGAGAAGTTGAATGTTGAGTCTACTGTTGCTTTAAAATGAATTAATGTATCAGCCAAAACAGAATCTTTTAAACAATACGGGCAAGTCGTACAAGTTTTAGGTGCAGATGGCGAAACAGGTGTTGGCTCTGTTTTTTTATCTTCTTTTTTACAAGCGTAAAACACACTTAAAAGTACTATTATAATGAGGGCTATTTTTTTCATAAGTATCGGTTTAGGTTAAATTTTATCGGGTTATTGAGAAATAATAAAAGCTTTTTGTTTGGCATCGTATTGAGCTACAACTTTTAATATATAAGGCCCTGTAGCGATTGGGGACATATTAATTAACTGGTTAAAATAGGAACTTTCGTTAATCGTTTGCCTATACTTTTCAATACCGCTAGCATCATAAATGAGTATAGCAAAAGTTTGTTTTTTGAATAGTTTAACTTCAACATTAAACTGTCCTGAATTTGGATTAGGATAAAGCGTAATACTTTCAATTCCTTTATTATTGAAACTGTTGGCAAGAGTGGGGTCTATTTTTCCAATATGAACCAATTTTGATTTATTCATTTCGCATGTGCCAAAAAATGCTTTTAAATTCATTACAAACATTCCAGTGTCGCTATTAATGATGATAGGAGAGAATGGATTTGTATAATTAATAATTGAACACGTTGGAGGAAATACCCACTGAACAGAATCGGGTCGAGGATTGCTTATATCAACTACCACAAAGGTGTCTGTTTTAGACATGTTAGTGGTAATTAAAAAGTTAGGTTCAGGTCGTAAGCTACTATTATCAATACTTACAGTTGATGATTTTGTGCAACCTAAATTATCTTTTATGTTAATTGTGTATGTGTCTAGTGGTAAATTTGCAAATACATTTGATGTTTGAAAAGTTCCTGAACCAACTGCAAATTGATAGGGAGGCATCCCGCCATAAGGATATGTTTGAATTTGTCCAAATGGAAAATTTGGGTCGCATGGCAAAAATGTTTTTGATGAATCTTGAATAAGAGCCGGAACAATAACAAGCACTGTATCTTTACCAATACACCCAGCGTTATCTGATACTGTAACTATATAAGAGGCAGTATTATTAGGCGTTACAATTGTTGAATTTGAAATGCCGCCATTACTCCATGTATAATTAAAACTAGGAGTGCCACCAATTGAACTTACTTTTAAGTTGGCTGAACTACCAAAACAGATTGTTGTATCATTACCTGCGTTTATAACCAAATTTGGTTGATAGTTTAGATTAACTACTTTAATAGATTGACAACCTGTAACAGTATCTAATGCTGTAAACGTATATGTACCAGCCGTTTTTACAATTGCAGGATTTGTTGAGTTAAAACCTGATGAACCCTGCCAAGATAACACAAATTTAGTTGATGGAATGGTTGCGCCAATTAATATAGCTGTAGTGTATGAACAATTAATTTGAAAATTATTTGAGAATGGAATAATGTAAGGCTTTGTAGAATCAATAGAGACCTTAATTAATTTGCTAGTGTTACAGCCATTAAAAGTGTTTTTAATCGTTGCAGTATAAAATCCTTGATTTGTAATCGTTGCAGGATTTAAAGAAGTGTAACCGCCTATACCTGACCAATTAATAGTTACGGGACTTGAAGTTGAATTGGCATTTAATGAATATGATAATACAGAACAAGAGAGCTTAACAGAATCGACGTTTGTTGTTAAATTAGGTTTTAAAGTATCAACTATCACTAATAAATTTCTAGTTCTTGAACAGCCATTTGTAACGTCAATGGCATTTAGGGTGTAATTACCCGAATTAGTAACGAAACTTGGATTTGGTAAAGTTGCACCAATAGGTGGCGTCCAAGTAAAAGTAGTGTTAACAGATGGTGATGTTGCATTTAATTTAACCTGATTGGTGTCGCAAGTACGATATTTGCTTGCAGGTAAAGGGTTTATATGGGGCTTAGCTGTATCTGCTAATACAGCATAATTAACGTATGATTTACAACCATTAACCGTATCATTAGCCATTAATGTATATGTTGTAGGGATAGTTACTGTTGCAGGATTAGGGCTATTACTTGGCAAACTTCCGCCATTCCAATACAGTTTAGCTTTTGATACACCACTTATACCATTGATAGATGCACTTGTTGCTATGCAACTTATTTTTGCTCCTACTGTACTAACACCTAATCCAAATGTTGGATGAACTGTATCTAATAAGAGTGTAATGCTTCCATTATTAACACAGCCATTATTGGGATTTTTAATGGTTAAACTATAGGTCATATTATTAACAGGAATAACAGGACTTGTAGTGTTAATAATAGCAGGATTATTTGACGTATAGCCGTTATTGTTTGACCAAGTATAAGTAACACCTGATGTTAAAGAACTAGCATATAAATTTACAGATGGATTGGTGCAACACAGCCTTGTATTTGCAATAACAGGCATGGTCAAATTAGGTTTTAAAGTATCAACTGCCACATAAGCCGTATCTCTCCAATTACAACCAGTAGCTGTAATGGTGCTAGATAATATATAATTACCTTGCGCTGGATTAATAACGGGAATAGATAAATTATTATTATAAAATGAAGAAGGCCCAGTCCATTCATTATTAATAACAGATGAGCTTCCATTTAAAATAACCACTTTATTGTTTGTACAATTTGAGGTAAGGTCAGGGCCAGCGTTAACTGAGGGTATTGGATTAACAGTAATAGGAGTTGTTACTTTTCTAACCGTTGAATTACAATTTGATACTAACTGAACAGACAAAGTACCTGATGTCGCTGAATTAGAAAAATTAATACTTACAGAATTATTATTTTGAGTAATAGTAGCACCTGTTCCCGAATATGTCCATAAATATGAATCGACATAATTTGTGGCAGGTATAGAGTAGTTTACATTTTTAGTGCCAGCGCATAAGGTAGAAGTGCTGGTGGTAAAATTTGAGAGTTTTGGTAATGGGCAATATGCCATTAGAACCCTGTTTCCTGGCGAATTATGATAAGTTCCATAGCACCTATATGATGAATATAGTCTTTTTCCATTTCCTTTTACAAACTCAAATTCACTTGTTCCACAGACTAAAGCAGATGAAGTACCCAAATTACCAATCTTAGCAACCCCTGCTAATAAAGATTGAGCGCCATACATCCAAAATCTATCATTTGTAAAATCATTTGCAACTGTAATTACTGTATCTGCAAATACAGCAAATTCTGCAGTACTTGTAAAATATTGCCAATTGTCATTATCAGGCAAAAAAACATTGGCATTATTTGTAATTAAATTACCATTTATAGTATCAACAACAGCCATGTATTTTTGATTTTGTCCGCCAACAGTACTAACCGCTCCCCCTAAAAAATAAACACGATTTTTATAAATTTCAATATCAGTTGGAGTTTGGTCAGGATTAGGATTCCAGGAATTTAATACACCAGAAACAGCATTTACTTTTGCAACTCCCATTCTATTTTGACCATTAACTTGTATAAAATATCCTGCCAAATAAATATTGTGATTTACAACTATAATATCCTCAACTGTTGAACCTAATACATTAATTGAGTATGAATTAACAACACCAGTTGTACTGATAGATGCAAATTTAGGGCGAGAAAGTCCATTAACGGTTACAAATCCCCCACCAATTAAAATATTATTATTATAAACTGCCCAACAATCAACACTACCTCCGATATTAGGATACCAACTGAGTAACGCTCCAGTATTTGCGTCAACAGCAGCGTAATTACTTCTTGTTTGTCCTCCAACCTGAGTAAATCTACCAGAAAAATAAACTACGCCATTATGTACTAGTATTTTGGAAACAGAATTTGCCCAGCCTGAAGTAATATTTGGTGCAAAAGTATTAATTATCGCCCCAGTGTTTCTGTCTACACATAATAAATAATTTTTTTCCCCTGTAATTACAAATTCACCACCAACATATAATTTGCCATTTAACGTGTCGTCATATACAATATTAATCTCACCATTTAATGCTGTTGAGAAAATTTGGGTAAACTGTTGTTGGGCATTACCCAAAGTTCCGACAAATAATAAAATAAAAAGTGAAATATTTTTAATCATAGTGAGTAAATGTAAGGATTTTATAGATAAAATAAGTTCTTTCATCGAAATTTAAAACTTCTCAATGAGTAAAAGGATTTTATTAATAGCTAGTGGTTTCTCAATTAATTTAATATTTTTCTCCTTTGCTCTTGCTTTATGCGAAGGGTCGATAGAAGCAGATAAAAGGCAAATTTTTTTAAATTTTTTTTTAGAGTCTATTGCTTGTAATTCTTTAATAAATTCAAACCCATCCATTACTGGGAAATATATATCCAATAAGATTAAATGGTACTGTTTATTTGTTGTTTTAAGGTGTAATAATGCACTATTTATATTATTGTATGTTGTTATTTCAGTTATTCCATTTTGCCTTAAAAGCGTCTGATTAATAAAATTATCGATTTCACAGCTATCAATAAGCATGATTGATGTGTCGTTTTGAAAGGATTTATCTTTTGTATTCAAAATAGAAAGAGAAATTTAATTATAACACTTCAAAGTTATTGTTTTCCTTTAATATGTGTAATAAAAACACCGTTTATGTAATATATTATAACCGTTATTGATAAATACCTATACAATCATAATAATGACCTTTGGGTATGATTGTTCATATAGGAAATAAAATAAAGTCTGTTGTTGTAAAACAAGGAATAACTGTGAGCGAATTTGGAAGACGCATAAACAAATCGAGAGAAAATATTTATAGTATCTTTAAACGCAAAACAATTGACACAGGCTTATTGATGACCATCTCGAAAGTTTTGGTGCATGATTTTTTTGAATACTATACTCCTGAACTACAAAAATTGAAAGCAGAAAATCAAACTCTTAAAGAAATTATACAGTTTCTTAAATCAAAAAAAAGATCAACCAAAAAGAAATAAAAGCATTATTTTTTTAATGTCAGGTTAAACGCTATACTTAATAAAAGAAGATGCACATTATCACTTAGATAATACTTTTTCACTTCAATCTATTTACTATTACTACAGCTTATACAATACATATAGCCCTATTCGCATTTTTTAACGAATATAGCTTGCCTGCATTTGTCATCATCTGGAAAAGATTTTATGAACACTAAAATGTTCCCCCACTTTAAAATATAATTGAAATTATTGATTTTACTGAAGTTTAGTTATTATTTAAATGAATAAGTCTAAAAGAAAATATAATAACCTTCAAATACCCTTAAAAATCATAATTAAGCTTGATTTTGTCGCATTTATTACCCTTTAGTTATTCTTTTCAAATACTCCATAAACATACCCCAATCTGAGTATTTTTTTTCGCTAATATTAATATAAATCCATCCTAATTTCTAATTGTTAGTTATTCTACCGTCAGAAATAAATTGACAGAAATACCAAATAACATAAGCTATATTAATGACTCCTTTGATTTTGCATGTAACAATTAGATTATTCAGGCAAAGAAAACACATAGCCATTTTGTCCTTTTTGTTTTGTACCGATGATGCGACCATATTTGAGAGCTTTGGTTAAATGAGTTGACATACCTTTTTGTTTGTTAGTAATTGTTCTAAAGCTGATGTCGTTTTTTAATAATACATCGATAATTTCAGCAGAACGCAGAGGGCGATTTGCTTCTTTTAAAACAAAGACTATTTTATCAATCCAACTCCCATTGATGTCAAAGGAATTACCGAGTTTTAAATTAGCAACACGTTTGTATTCTTCAGCCATACTTTGATTAATCGAATATGATTTAAATAATTCTTCGAAGCGAGCTTCGTGTAATTTCAAGGTTTCTTTAAAATGAACTTCACTTTCTTTTTTTGAATTATACAATTTAGAGTATTTATCAAACCATTCCTTGTCACGGTGTTGCAATTCTATGACTTTAGTAATTAAATCGCTTTTAGATAATTGTTCTAAAACCAATCTCTCTAAATATTTCATCGCAATTTCTTTCATTTCTCTGTTTTATGTTTCGTCTTAATTCGTATTCAATGTAAAATCAATTACTCCCTAAAGCAATCATATGGAGTTCTTAATCTCAGTTAACACTCTTCTTATATTAATCTTATATAGTTCTTATATTTATTTTATGCTGTTCTTGTATCAAAAGTAATCATGCCCAATTAATCCCACAATAAATTCAGATAAAACAGAATCATTTTTAATTAAAAAACACTTAATACATTGATTATCAATATAAATATTTAACCTCATGATATTCTGAATTTTAGCTATTTTTTGCGAAATATTCAAAATATGGCTAATTATTTGCTTGGAATTTAGCTTACTATTGTGTTACATTTGTGTATTAAATAGATAAAAATATGATGCCCTTAGAATTAGAACAATTTATAGATACCCGAAGCTTTGAAGCGATGGGTAGCTTAATGGAAACCATTAGTAAGGAACGCCTCTCAAGTAAAACCCTTGGGGTGAGTTATCGAACAATATGTCATTGGGATGAAAAAGGAATTATTCGCTTTAGTAGAGAAAATGCAGAAGGAAATCGTAAATATAGTTTTGTAGATTATGTTTGGATTAAAGTAGTAGAAGAGTTGCGATCCTTTGGAGTAGAACTACCCATCATTCAAAAGATAGCGAATGAGATTTATTCTCCTATACCAATCAAGGATATATTTAGTATGATTGCTAAGAGTCAATCAACGATTGATAGCTTAACAGCAAGCAAGGGGTCAGAAAAAGCAGAAATGCTTGAATTTCTTAAATCAGGAGAATTTAAAGATGCTGATTTTTCTGAACTAGAAAAGACTTTTAACTACCTACACTTATTAGTAGCAGAAATTATAACTACTAAAAAGCCGGTATCTATTATAGTTTTTAAGAATGGGGAATGGTTTCCGTATATAAAGGAAAACGAACATTTATATTCAGAGGACTTACTTTATAAGAAAGAATATGAATCTCAAGTATTAGTTAGCTTAACCAATTTGATTTTCAATTTTATGTTAGAAGAAAACATGGCTGAGTTTTCCAAAGAAGTAAATCTACTGACGCTACAAGAAATAAATGTTCTAAACACAGTATTTAAAGGGAACTACAAAAAAATAACGGTACTCTATAAATCAAAGAAGAATCCGCCAACTGAAATTCTCAACACAAAAAATGCACAACAAGAATTAACGAAGTTGTTTCGTAAAAAGAACTATAGAGAATTTATTGTCACCGACAAACAAGATAAGGAATATAGAATACGAGAAGAAAAACAACAGCTTGATTTAAGCGAAGGAGTAAAGGAAATTATAAAGGGAAATGTTGAATAGAATAAGGAGGAGAGAAGATGGAAGGGAATTCAACAAAGAAACAAAAACGTTTAACTGTTTCAGAACTAAGAAACTTTAAAGGCTTGACTAATTTATCAGATGAAGATGCAGAGAGTGCAATTTCAACCTTGGAGAAATTTTCATTGCTCATGTTTGAAATGTATAAAAAAGATAAAGCATTAAATGAGAAGCTTAAGAAAAAAGAAAATAAGCTTTAAGAATTAACGGAAGAAGAGAAGGAAGAGTAATAACAATAAAATAAGGAGAATGGCAGCAAACTCAAAAACAGAAACTAAGTTGAAACAATTTGCAAAAGGCAAATTACTAGCAACAGCAGAATTAGGTATACAAAACTGCGTGATATATACTCGCGTAAGTTCAAAGGAACAAGCCGATACCAATCAGAGTTTAGAATGGCAAAAGAAATACTGTGATGAATATGCCATTAAACATAAACTCAATGTGCAAGGTTATTTTGGCGGAACCTATGAAAGTGCTAAAAGTGATGAGCGAAAAGAATTTAACCGTATGCTTAAATACGTTAAGTCTTGCAAGCAAAAAGTCAGTTATATTTTAGTGTATAGCTTAGATAGATTTTCAAGAACTGGAGATTCGGCTATTTATATCTCAGGAGAACTTAAAAAAATTGGTATCAATATTATGGCGGTTACTCAGCCAATTGATACAAATTCACATGCAGGAGCATTACAACAAAATATTCAGTTTGTGTTTAGTAAATACGACAATGATTTACGGAGACAAAAAAGTATAGATGGTATGCGTGAAAAACTGTTGAGAGGAGAGTGGTTAGGTAATTGCCCCATTGGCTATGAATACGATAGAACAAAGGTAACTAAAGAACAAAAAATCATAATCAATGAAAAAGGAGCTTTTATTAAACAAGCTTTTGAGTGGAGGGCTTTAGGTCATACTTATGATACAATCATCGCCAAATTAAAACCTTTTGGAATTAACTTATACAAACAAGCGCTAAGTGATATTTTCAAAAACCCATTTTATTGTGGCTTGATTTCTCATAATTTTTTAGAAGGGGAATTGGTTCAGGGAAAACACGAAGCCTTAATTAACGAAGCGTTATTTTTAAAAGTTAATCAGGTTAAAAAACTGGATGGATTTAAAGTAAATAAGGCTAATGATAATTTACCTTTAAAGGTTTTTGTAACGAATGCTGATAGTGGCGTTCCTTATACTGGTTATATAGTAAAAAAGAAAGGACTCTATTATTATAAAGTCAACAAGATTGGGATTAAAATAAACCGAAGCGTTAATATTATGCACGATAAGTTCAAAGAACTTTTAAGTGTATATACCATAAGTAAGGACTTTGTGGAGCCTTTAATTGTTCAGTTGCGATATACGTGGGATAACCTAACAGAAAGCAACACGAGCGAGAAAAAAGCCCTTTCTGCTAAATTAAACGAAGTAGAAAAGAACCTTGAAACTTTAGAACGCAGACATGCTTACGGAGAAATTAAGATTGACATTTTCGAGAAATTTTCGACTGAATTGTACGAATCAAAAAGCCTTCTTTTAGAAAAGTTGGATGCACTCTCTCAAAAATTATCGAACCCTAATGAATTGATAAATTATACGGCTCATACTGCCACAAAACTGCCGACAGTTTGGGCTTCTGGCGATTACTACGAAAAGCAAAGTTTTCAAAATATTTTATTTCCACAGGGTTTAGCTTATGATTCAAAAGCAGAGCATTATCGAACCCCAAAAGTAAATTCGGTGTTTGGCTGTGTTGCTGATTTGTCAAAGCTTTTAGAAGAAAATAAAAAGGGCGACTCTCAATTTTTATTTGATAAGTCGCCCACCGTACCCAGAAGGAGACTCGAACTCCCATGTCTTTCGACATACGCACCTCAAGCGTACTTGTATACCATTCCAACACCTGGGCAAAAGCCAAATTTGTTTGTATACTTTTCGATTACAATCGAAACAAACACTCGAGCAAATTCTTACGATAAGAATTCAAGAGTACAAAAATGAAAATAATTTTTAAACTTTCAGCATAATATATACAATTACTTTAAATCTTAATGCAACCGCTTTCATACTTTACCATTTATCTTCTAATTCAAACAAATATTATAATTTAATAAAAGCATAAAGAAGCGTGACAAAAAATCATCTCATTCTTTTTAATTTATTTATCTTTACTGGATGCATAAATTTTTTTTACTTTCCTTTGATGGAGGCTTAAAAATAATTGCTCAAGATGCTTTGTATAAAAGACATTTACAAGATATAATTGTTGCTAACGTCTCCAAAACAAGTTATGATGGAATTAAAAAAATAAACTTTTTAAGATGCTTGATTTCCAAACATTTGTATAAACAAAAACCAGATTTCAAAAATAAAATATGAGAATGGAATTATTGAGTCTGTTGATTAGAGAACAACTCAAATACTAAGTTTAAAATATGAAATTTGGAAATAATCAAATTAACTCAAAAAGCTGTAAATGCTTGTAATAAAAATCTTCTAAGTCAATAATCTTGCTATCAATTACACTTATACAAAGTAATTTGTTTTGGGAAGATGTAGACCAAAACTTAAAACAATTTGAATCTAAAATAGATTTAATATCTCAACCAACGGATTTAATTGTTTTACCAGAAATGTTTACAACTGGATTTACAATGGATCCTAAGGCCTACGCTGAAAGTCATGAAGGAAAAGGTTTAAATTGGATGCAATTAATTGCAAAAGATAAAAATACTGCGTTGGTTGGAAGCATCTCAATAAAAGACAGGGATAAATTTTATAATAGATTGTATTGGGTTTTCCCTGACGGATCATATAAATACTATGATAAAAAGCATTTGTTTTCAATGGGTAATGAAAATAAAAAGTATCATGCTGGTAATAGCCGAATTATAATCGATTATAAAGGATGGAAAATTTGTCCATTGATTTGCTATGACTTACGGTTTCCCGTTTGGAGCAGAAATACCAAAAAAAACTCTTATGACATTTTAATTTATATTGCTAATTGGCCTGCTGTTCGAGCTCATCCATGGAAACAGCTTTTAATAGCACGCGCCATTGAGAACCAATGTTTTGTAATTGGATTAAATAGAGTTGGGAAAGATATTAATAAAATCGAGCACTCAGGAGACTCTATGGTAATAAATGCAAAAGGTGAAATTATCAATCAGATCAAAATAAATGAAGAAACGGAGCAAACAACAACTATTAATAAAGCAGAATTAATTGATTTTCGAAATACATTCTCTGTTTTAAATGATGCAGATGATTTTACAATTTAACAACTTTTTTATTTATTTAGAGCTTGCTCTTAAACTCAGCCGATTTAATTTTATATGGCTATCCGATTATCACACATTGATTTGATTAATAAAAACAGTATTATACAATTTCATTTTCTTTCGTAATTTAAGTGAAAATAAATACGCTATACATTGCTCATCTATTGAGAAAGAACG
>Ga0315900_10009880_pt1 | contig 12036 bp, 13 predicted proteins | sample LakEriMetagenome_FD_203521 | JGI IMG/M metagenome (GOLD analysis project Ga0315900, IMG submission 203521) | Freshwater fungal communities from buoy surface, Lake Erie, Ohio, United States - Buoy 12 MA114 | ecosystem: Environmental > Aquatic > Freshwater > Lake > Lake biofilm | place: USA: Lake...
AACCACCCCCCGTGCACTCACGGAGGGTGGTTTCTTGATCGCAAGTTGATGATGCTTAGCGGACTTGTGCCTTTCGCTTGCGTCGGGCCATGGCCGCCAGACCAAGCCCAAGGGCCACCATCGTGCCCGGCTCCGGCACCGCTTGCACCCCTTCCACAAAGAAGCGCATGCTGTCGCTCGAGGTGGTGCCCGCCGGGAAGTTGGCCGTGCCGCGCAGCACCCAGTCGGTCATCGTGCCGTTGAAGGCGTAGTACGTCTTGGTGAATCCGCCGCCAGTGAACAGCCCTTCTTCCGAGTTGATATCCACCCAGCCCGACCCCGCGTTGAACATGATGTTGTCGAGGTTCAACGACGTGTCGGTGGCAAGCGAGCGGCCGAAGGCCAAGCCCACCAGGTCGTGACCGGACTGGAACACGGGCGCCCCATTCATCAGGCCATTGGTGGCCTCCGGTCCCGTCCAATCGCTACTGGAGAACAGCTTCCAAGACACGGTCTTGTTGGTGTTGTTCCAGCTCATTTCCCACGATCGCGGATTGTTGCCGTAAAACCAACCGTTACCAGGGTTACCACCTTGAATGGTGGAGAGACCTGCCAACTCTAGTCGAGCTTTTTGGTTGCCCGTGTTGGCGGTGCCGGTGCCGCGGAACAGGGTCGAACTCCCGGTCGGGTTCGGGCCCACTTGGACTAGTGACAGTGCATGGGCTGAGCCGACCATTGCGCACAGCGCAAATGCGGTAACGAATTTATTCATGATCCCTCTCGCCTTGCTATCGAGTTTTTTGGAGCCACACATGTGGCTCGCGTCAACAAGGCTACGAGGGATCTTACCCACAAGCCACAGGGACGATTATGCGCTGACATGAATACCAGTATTTCTTACAGTATTTCGTTGAACTTACTGAGGCACAATGATCGATATCTGCCTGCATTTGTGATCATATATCCGCAAGTTTGCTTAGGACAATAGTCCTTGATACTTATCGTCGATCCTGCCTCTACAGCTCGGTACATCCTAGCGCTTCAAAACCACTGGAGCATCGGGCCTTGCTTTACCGAGACAGCGATCGCTATGGGTGGAAAGTATTTGGAATGAGGAAATGCAAATTCACACCCCATCATTAGGCACCATTTAAAGAGGGATGCTTCATGGGTTTCCCAAAACATCATCTGTGCATCGATCATTTCTGGCAGATGTGCCAGTTTTTCCCACGTATATATACTATGGTTGAACTATATTTCCGCACGCGGGGATACAAGCTCGATACAATCATCTACGATGGCTTTTCCTATTCCAGGACGCTACTCAGCTCTCCTTACCGCGCTCGCAGTCCCCTTGTCGGCACAAGCCGTAGATATCAACGGTGGTACGTCCTGGTCAGGCTGGGATTACGTCGGCGACTCCCAGATGTCGGGCACTTGGGTCAAAGGATCAACGAGTCGGACCTTTGATATCCACCGAACCATTTTCGTACTCGGTAGCGGTCAAACTGTTGGCGGCAATCGGCTCAGCAGCGGGGCCGCAGGGAACGGCATCGACTATACAGGAGATACGTCGTCAAGTCTATTCACCGGCTCCTGGCAGGCTGGAGACCGTATTCTTGGCATTGGACTGCGATACACGGGTACGACCCGTGCCACCACATTCTTCTTTCACCGCGATGCTGGCGGAAACAACATCTTTGCTGCATCGAGTTTCGGAGCCAATGACGGCTACTTTAGCCACGATATCGGGGACACCTCATCCTACATGAGTCCGGAAACGAATGCCAATCGTGGTCGAGTGCGTCAGTATTCGGTTTGGAATGGCTTTAGCCAAAATGGATCGCCCGAAGAAGGCAACTTCACCACACCCTATGGCAATGTGCCGAACCTTGCGATGCCGACCCGAAGCTTTTCCGTCCTGGAATCCGGTTCGCTAAATCGAGTGACCAGCGTCCAATACTTCCTCAACATTGATGCGGTCCAGCGCTCAAACGGGGGCCTTACCTTTGGAGATGGGCAGTTTGGACCTTCCACCAGGTTCGGTTTTTGGGAAGGCGATCAAAGCAGTGCGGCGGGTGGTTTCACTCAGCAGATCTTTGCCGTGCCCGAGCCGTTCAGCATGCTGGCCCTGGCGGGTGGCTTGGCCGCACTGGCGCGCCGCCGCCGCGCGCGCTAAGCTCGCACCGAAGCCTGAGAATTCCCCTCTTCCCCTTCTCGGGAGGAGGGGATTATCTTTATCCAACCCAAACCCCCGCAAGGAAACCTCGCGCCGCTCCTTCCGGTAACTTCCCTGCGGACCATGCTCACTTCCCTCGCTTTCCTCCTGGCAGCACAAACCACAACCCAAACCCCCGCCCCGAACCTGGCCCGCTACATCTACCCGCTGGCCCCCAGCCTCCCCTGCCCGCCGGTGGAGATCGACGTCACCGATTCCCCCGAGAGCAAGGTGTGGGCCGAGCAAGCCGCCGCCCTGGTCCGCGAGTGGTACGGCCCCCTCACCCAAATGATGGCCACCGATGGCCGCCACCCGGTCACCGGGCAGCCCACCGGCCGCAAGTTCCAGCCGCCCGCCCGCATCACCCTGGTGTTCAAAAAGACGCTGAACGTGCCCGCCTATTGCAGCGGCGGCACCATCACCATCAATGGCGAATGGATTGCCCAGCGCCCCGATGACCTGGGCATGGTCATCCACGAGCTCAGCCACGCCATCCAGCAGTATCCGCGCAACGAAATCGACGCCGGCTGGCTGACCGAAGGGATCTCGGATTACATCCGCTGGTGGCGCTACGAACCCCAACTGCACGCCACGCGCGGGCGCACGGTGCCGGATTTCAGCCGCGCCAAATACACCGATGCCTACCGCACCACCGCCGTGTGGCTGGCTTTCATCGAGCAGAAGTACGACCGGCGGCTGGTGCCCACGCTGGACCACCACATGCGCTTGGGCAAGGACCCCATGCCGGTGTTCAAGGAACTGACCGGCAAGACCGCCGACGAACTGTGGGACGAGTTTAAGACGGAGTTTAAGTGAGCGCGCTTATTGCACAATCAGGGCCGTGGCCCCGTCCGGGCTGGCCTGGCTGTTGTCGGCGGGGTTGCGCTTGCCCACGTAAACCGTGATCATCAGGGTCTTCTCGGCGGCGGAACGCCCCTTGCGGCTGGACTTGAACTCACCCGTCGCCAGTTTCTCAAACGGCTCGAACCCCAGGCTGGAAAAGAAGGCCGCGCCCGCCAGCTTGTCCTTCAGCGAATCCTGGGTTTCGTTGGCAAAGTAGAACATCGTCCAGGGCTCGCCCACCGGGCTCACCACGGTCTTTTCCGCGCCGACAAACACGGGGTCGTCTTCCAGCGGCGCTTGGCCGACGGTCTGGGATTGGCAGGCCACGGCCAGGCCGAGCGGGAGCGCCAGGGCGGCGAGGAGGTGAGCTTTTCGCATGGTGATGCGGCTAACTTACCCGCTGGATTCCGGATTTGGGCGGGGCGGAGCGAGCGTGGTGGCCGCGGGTGTCCATCGAGACCGTAACTTGACCCGCGAGGTCATAGACGGTGGTGGACCGGCGGCCAAGCGGCGAGGTAACGCCCACTTGCCGGTTCACTACATCGAAGGTGTAGCTGGATGGATGGCTCTCTACCTAACCACCACGTGGAAACAAGAGTACAGATGCTCCACTTGACGAATCTACGCCAGTAACACTTGCATTCAGTTTGCCTTCAAACAAGGTTATGCTACCCAGCTCCCCTTCCTTTGCAATCTTTCTGCCTGTATAAAAGCCATCAGGATTGCGTGGGCTAAATGACTTTCAACCTTCCTTCTTGAAGAAAGCAGACGATTCAATTTTTAACCGTAATGAGTTAGCCGTCTCGTTTGGAAAATAATAGACTACCCAGTCCTTACCTAGAGGAGCTATAACTTTACGCTGGCCACTCTTGAATACCTCATCAGACTCCTGGATGAACAGGCTATCACTTCTGCCTGTACACCCATATGTGAAGATGACACTAAGCGAAAAAAGGCTTAATAGTGGGATCGGCACAGGTCTTCGCATCTTTGCCTCACTGGGTTACTTCGACTACCAAACGACATGTCGCAACACGCAAGGCATGCATCCTCGTCGTTCTCCAGTCCACAATTCTGCCACGGATCAGGCTGGCCGAAGCGGTTCAAGCTGTCGTTGCATTCAATCCTGTGCTTCACGACTCACGCACCCCAAGGCGTACGGGATAGTTTAGCACAGCCTACGTGCGGGCTGCCTGCCCCGCGCTTCCGTGGCCGGAGCGGTGCGGTGGCGCCGGCGGTCCACCGAGGCCGTCACTTGACCCGCAAGGTCATAGACGGTGGTGGACCGGCGGCCAATCGGCGAGGTGACGGCCACCTGACTGTTCATTTCTTGGGCAGTATTACGACAGTTGCACCTGCCGGATCCAACACAGACTTTAAGTCTGCTGATTGTTCGCCAGGAAAGACAAAAATTGAGCTAACCTTCTCATAGTCACTTCCATCTGTTGAACTTGCTTTACGCATGGATGCTGAAAAAGTCCCATTTTCCAACCGTCTGATGCGCTGAAAAGCTAATGCTTTGAAAAATGTTGCATTTTCAAGACGAGAAATCACCCCATCCGGTGACTCACTAGAAAAATAGTGCATGATCCAAGGATCTCCAAAGGGCCTGACAACTTGGCGTTGACTACCCAAGAAAAAGGGATCGGATTCCAGTGGCAAGGCAAATGTCTCTTGCTTGCCGCAGCCAGTGGTGATGGCTACAGCGACAGGAAGCAAAACAAGTAGCGGTCGCATAGTCACTCGTTCATTCACCGTTGATTTCCTTTGCATTTAACCGCGGTTGACCGCAGCCCACCAGCAGCCAACCCAATACCGTGATTCCCAGCATCCAAGAAGCCCGCATGGTCTTTCCCTCAATTTACCCCCCAAGCCCAAGCTGTCCCCCAAGGGCGATGGCGGTACTCTGCGGGCGTGATTGGGTTGATCGCGTTGCTCGCCCCGCCGCAAGAGCCGGCCGCCTTCCGGGCGGTGTTCGAAGACCGTCCCCGCCAGCTCATCGTCCGCCTCCTCAATGAGCCCGGCGACGGGGGCATCTACGCCGTGTTCTCCCCGGATGTGTGCGCGGTGCGCCGGGTGTGGCACGGCCGCATCAACTACCGGGGCAAGGTCTACGATTTCAGCCAGGAGAACTCCTTCGGCGAGGGGCGCAGCCTCTACGAGGTCCCCAGCCAGGTGCTTGGCCCCACCGATTTCGGGCAGCCCTCTTCGGCGGCCGACCCCGTCTGGCGCTTCACCCAGGTGGGTCACGCCGTGGAATCCCGCCCCTTCAACCTCGAGAACTGGGGGCCGCTCTACTTTGCCTTTGAAGAGCGCGGCGACACCGACTCCGTGGCCATCGAGCTCTCCGATGCCCGCCGCCAGCCCGTTTACCAATACCTCTCGTCCAACACCATCAGCGGCCCGAACGTGTGGCAGTGGAACTACAAGCAGATGCCCGCCCTACCTGGCCGTTTCCAGGGCCAGATCCGCATCTCCGCCCCCACGCTGAAGGCCCCCAAGGATGTACGCCGCGCCCGCCTGTTTGGCGACCGGCTGGCGTGGTTCCGGGGAGAGACTCCGGTGCCCGTGCAGTTCCGGGGCTACCACCGCGAGGACGACAAAACCACCATTCGGTTCACCGCCGATGCCCGACCGATTGAACTCACCATGACCATGGAAGGCTCCCTCCTCATCATGCGCTACCGCGCCACCGCCGCCGGCCCCGCGCTGACCCTGCGCACCTATCAACCCAACGTGCCCGACCCCACCCTGGGCGAGGCCGCCGAGGCCACCGTGGAGGTGCGACGATGACCACCGCCCTGCTGGCCCTGCTGCTGGCCACCCCCCAAGCGAGTGCCCCCGGCATGACCGTGATGGCCTGGCAACTGGAGCAACCGTTTGGTGGAATCCCGCAGCTGGTGCAGGGGCAGGTACCCAACGCCTACTTCGTTACGCCTTCGTTCCCGCTCACCGGACCCTTCAAAACCGATGACACCCCCGTGGCCCAGAACTTCTACGCCGAGGTGACCACCCGCCTGCAGGTGGACCGCGCCGCCACCTACGATTTTGAGGTCCGCACCACCTCGCTGGTGCGCATGTCTCTCTCCGGGGAAACGATGCTGAACACCACCGACGGCACCTTCCGCCGCGAGACCGGGGTGTGGCGCGGGCAATATCGCCTCCCCGTGGGGCGCACCAACCTGAAGGCCTTCATCATGCACAACGAGGGCGATTTCAGCCTGGATATCCGCTGGAAGCGCACCGACGAAACCGAATATCGCGCCCTGGCCCCCGAGCTGCTGACCACCGACCCCGGCCAGACCTTTGTGGTGAACCCCGGCCCCAAGCGGGCCACCCTGGGCGCCCCCACCACGCGCCCCGGCGACCGCCGCCCGCTCACCGCCATCCACCCCAGCTTTGCGCGGGAAGACATTCGCGGCGAAGATTTCCGCCCGGCCGTGGGGGGCATGGTTTTCTTGCCCGATGGCCGCCTGGCCGTGTGCACCTGGGATGAGCGCGGCGCGGTGTATCTGCTGAGCGACCTGGACAAGCCGGGCCGGGCCAAAGCCCATCTCTTTGCCGAGGGGCTGGGCGAGCCGCTGGGCATCGCCTATTGGCGCGGCGACCTCTACGTGACGCAGAAGGGCGAGATCACGCGCCTGCGCGACACCAACGGCGACGACCGCGCGGATGAATACGACGTGGTGGCCTCCGGCTGGGGGGTCAGCCCCAATTACCACGAGTTCACGTTCAATCTGCTGCCGTTCCAGGGCTCGTTCTACATCAGCTCCAGCGTGCCCCTGCGCGGCGGCCACACCAACTACACCCCTTCGCAGAAGCCGGGCGAGCCCGCCTATTCCACCCCCGAAGGCCCGGGCAACCTCTATAAGATCGACCCCGCCACCGGCCAGTGGGAAGCGGTGGCGCGCGGCCTGCGCACCCCCAACGGCATGAACCTGGGCGTGGACGGCCAGATGTTTGTGGCCGACAACCAGGGATCGTGGCTGCCCGCCAGCCCGCTCTATCACATCCGCCCCGGCGCGCGGTATCTGCACCAAGAACAACCTTTTGGTGATGCCGATGAATCCTCGGTGGCGGTGTGGTTCCCGCACGGCGAGATTGGCAACAGCCCCGCGCAGATGATCCTCATCCCGGATGGCCCCTACCGAGGGCAGATGCTGATTGGCGACGTGACCCACGGCGGCCTGAAGCGCCTGCAACTGGAGAAAGTGAATGGGCAATACCAGGGCGCGGTGTATCGGCACAGCCAGGGGCTAGAAGCGGGAATCAACCGTTTGGTGTGGGGGCCGGATGGCGCGCTCTACGCCGGGGGGATTGGTAGCAACGGCAACTGGAACCACCTGGGCCACAAGTTCGGGCTAGAACGCCTGCGCCCCACCGGCAAGGTGCCGTTTGAGATGCTGGAAGTGGGTGTGCGCCAAGGCGGGTTCCAGGTGCAATTCACGCATCCGCTGGCGCCGGGGATGGAAGATCTACTCGGCAAAATCAAGGCCAAGAGCTGGCGCTACGAGGCCACCATTGCCTACGGCGGCCCCAAGGTGGATGAGAAGAATCTCCCCATCACCCAAACCCACCTGAGCCCGGACCGCCACACCCTTTGGTTAGATCTCGAGGGGCTGCAGGCCGGCACCGTGGTGTATCTGCACCTGGGCGACCTGAAAGGGCCGAACGACGAGTTCCTGTGGAGCCCCGAGGTGTGGTACACGCTGCAGCGCCTGCCCGGGGATATCAAAGAGACCCCGCGCCGCCGGGAGATGTTTGCGCAGCCCCCCGCCGGGGCACAGATCCTCATTGGCAAGGGCGGCCAGGGCGACTTAAAACCGCTGCGTCCGGGCGTGGCCAAGTGGCCGACCGTGGGCGAAGCCCTGGTGGTGCAACACGACCCGAGCGCGGACATCGGCGGATCGGACCACGTGAGCGGCCAGCCCCACGGCGATGCCTTGATCCACGTGGAGTGGCTGAGCCCCCCCGGCGGCCGGGTGGAAACCCAAACCAACGGCAATAGCGGCCTTAAGCTGATGAGCCGCTACGAGATTCAGATCATGAACGCCCCCGGCATTGTGGACCTGGCGCAGCCCGCCGCCAAGTTCAACGAGGCGGGCTCCATCTACCGGCAGACCGCGCCGGCGTTCAACCCCAGCTACGGGGCCGGGGTGTGGCAGAGCTACGATATCTGGTTCACCGCGCCGCGCTGGGAAGGCGGCCGCAAGGTGGCCAATGCCCGCGCCACGGTGTATTGGAACGGGGTGCTGGTGCACCGGGATGTGGAGATCACGGCCAAGACCGGCCTGAGCGAGGAGGAAGCCCCCGGCCTGGCGCCCCTGCTGCTGCAAGACCACCAGACCGAGGCGGAGGGCGGGGTGATGTTCCGCAATGTGTGGCTGCTGCCGACGCCGGTGACCCGGGGGTTTGGGCCGCCGCTGCCGTGAGGAGGATTAAGGCCACTCCGTTTCGACCGGCGTAGAATGGAGATGAGAGTAGGACGAGCGAAGGTGACACAGTTCGTGCAAGCATTGGGAATGGGATTGGTGATCCTCTCCATCGCTGCCTGCGCCAACCACTCTCCCTTGCCCAAGGTCATCAAGCTCCCGAAGATGACCAACTCCCTCGGACAGACAATCATTCAGCCGCGAAAGGGCGATATTGAAGCCTGGAATTCCTCATGCGCCTGCAGTTAGACTACGACCTATCTTCCTTACCCAAGTGGGATAGATTACGCCTGGGCGCAAATATAGTCTTTGCTGGCTTCATAATTCCGGTTGTGGTTAGTGACATCGGTCGGCTCCGAGGCGGACTCAGTTCTCTAGAGGTTATTTCACCATTAGTAGCGGTGCTGATGAGTCTAGTATGCTTTACCTGTGCTGCTCGGCTATGGATGAAGCTTAGAACGAGTCTTCGCACTACACTGGCCGTGATGTTAGCGAGCATTTTGCTTCAAAGCCTATTGTTGCCAAGTGGACTACGGCTTTTGAGTATAGTGGGCATATCACCCCTGATTCACTTACTTGCAATTGCCGCTTGGGGCGAAGAGGGCATATGAAATCAAGGATGGGCATGAAGCGAACTTTTGAATTGAATCCGGTGGCTTCGCTTGGGGCTGGGATGGCGTTCCTCTCCATCGCTGCCTGCGCCAACCACTCTCCCCTGCCCAAGGTCATCCCGCTGCCCACCCTGACCAACTCCATTGGGCAGACCATGGTTCAGCTGCCGGAAGGCGAGTTCCGCATGGGGCACCCCGAACACCGCAAACCCGTACACCAGGTGCGGGTGAGTTCCTTCTGGATCGCTTCGACGGAGGTGACCAACAAGCAATACGACATGCTGGTGAAGGGGCACAAGCGTCCGGCGGAGTCGCTCGGTGACAATGACCCGGTCACGGGCATCACCCGGGATCAGGCGGAAGAATTTGCGCGGCTCCTCTCGGAGAAGGAGGGCAAGCCCTACCGGCTGCCCACCGATGCCGAATGGGAGTATGCCGCCCGGGGCGGCTTGGATCAGAAGGATTTCCCCTGGGGTGACAACACCGGGATCGACACTCTGTGCAACACCGGACTCTCCGGGAAGCCTTTGAAGGCGGTACCTGTAGGCTCTTTCCCTCCCAACGCCTTCGGTCTCTACGATATGGTGGGGAACTCAAGTGAGTGGATACTTGATACGGACTTTGAATTCCTTGCCATCAATAGAGGCAAACATCTTCAAGACCCAATTAGTACATCTGATAAAGTAGAAAGACTTAGAAGAGGCGGATCATTCTCGGACTGGTACCCCTTTGTATGGAGCGTAAAAGCAGATAGTGATTACGGCGACGAGAATCGCGAACTCCTCTTTGACGCTGGCTTTCGCCTCGTCATCTCCGATCTCCACCAAGAGAGCAGAAGCGAACGCTGATGGCAATGTCCGTGACGTATGCAACAGTGCATGGTCGCCTGGTGGAAGAAAACCGGGGCGGCGTGGTGACGGAATACGTCCCGGACACGCTCGGCAACGTCATCATGACAACTGATGAATCAGGGACGGTGACATCTACCACCACGTACTGGCCCTTTGGGGAAGTGCGTACGCAAACGGGAACGAACCCGAGCCCGTGGGGTTTCTGTGGGGTGTGGGGCTACCTTACCGATGCGGTTTCGCGGATGTACGTGCGCGCCCGGCACTACCGAGCGGATACGTCTAGGTGGTTGACAGTAGATCCGATTTGGCCTACTGAACCAGCCTATGTTTACTGTAGAACATCGCCGGCTACATATATTGATCCATCGGGACTGGCAATCAAGTTTATTGACTGCTCGGAAGATCAGAAGAACGCTTTGAATGAAGCTTTAAGATAGGTGCGGGAGTGGTGGGGGCCACCCGGTTCGGGCCACTATGGACCCGGTGATGACAATCTCTTTGGGCCATTTCAGAATTGTTTGCGTAATTCCGGATGCAGATGTAATCATCCCACACGCTACGATGCAGAGCCAGTTCCATGTATTGAAGACTTCCTGAACGGACAAGAACCGTTGAACATCAATTGCCGACCAGGCTGGGGGCCGCGCACAGGAAATCTTCGCGTGCACAGGAATTGCGACAGGGATGGTAGCAAGACGACTTGTGCTTGGACGGACTTCAGAGCTAATCCACCTTGGATCAATATTTGTCCAGATGGATTCTCCAGATGTGACCTTGCATGCGTTATTGCTCATGAGTTGATTCATGCATGCGGCGCCTCACACATAGGCGGGTCGCAGGGTTGCTTTGACTGCATTCCAAAATTGCCAGGCTGCTCAAAATACACCTATGGTTCAAGTAAAGAACTGGTCGACCCGCGCTAGGTGCCAACAACATGATGAGGCACTATCGCGTTTCAAGACTGTTCTTGATCCTACTTTTCTTCGGGGAACTTGTGGTGTTCACGTCAAAGTTGACGTATAGTATTTTTCCATCCTTGTGGCTTTATAGGCTAGTGGCTTTCGTTCTTGGTGGTGGTCGCTACAGTGTCGATGAAACGCTTGCCCTCTATCCCGTTCACATGTGGTACGCTGAATATTCAAATCGTCCTGTCAACTACATCAACTGGTTTGGGTGCATAGTGTCGATTGCAGTAAACATCATGATTCTGAGATCTTCGCTGACAACTTTGCAGTTAAGATTGCATATGATCGTAAGTTCTGTTGCATTAATACTCATTTCAAATTGCGATTTCTACAATAGCGACTTAAAAGCCAATGCCGCCTTCATACTAACTGTTCTGATTGTGTCAAAGTTAATAATTGGCGGCAATTACTCCTTGACCCTTTCTCGTAGTACAGAAGCATAGGTCTGGGTTCGGTTCGTTCTTGTGGGTGAGCCAGCCTGAATAGTTAGGTGGCGATACTTCTACGGTATAAAGCGCGACGATTACAAAGGTCAATTAATTGTTGAATTCCATAACGATCTCAAGACTTCAATGAAACGCCCTCTGGGCTCGTACGCTTACTCGTATGATGCCGTAGGCCGGGCCACCACGCTCGTGGAGAGTGTGAGCGGAGCGAACGCGGTCACCATCGTGGATACCTACGATGCGGCGGGCCGCAAGACGAAGCAGGTTCGCAACACCACCACGACCACGTATACCTATGACAATGCTGACCGGCTCACCGGTCAGCAAGTGACGGGAGCCCGTGCCACCTTTGTAATGGACGCCGTGGGCAACATCACGGTGAAATCGCAAGAAGGCACCTCACCCCAAACCATCACTCGAAGCTCCGTTGCCCGTCCCCTCACCCGCAGCGGTAACATCCACTCCGCCTGGCCCTGCCCAAGAAGCTCTACTCCCCCGCCCTGCTCAGTTCCCCGCCCACGGTGATCTACGCCGGCGACGGATTGCGAAGAACCAAACAGACGGCTTCGGGTACAACCACCTATGTCTGGGATGGAAGCGACTATCTAGGAGAAATTAGCTGATGCCCATGTCCGTGACGTATGCAACTGTCCATGGTCGCCTTGTGGAGGAAAACCGAGGCGGCGTGGTG
>Ga0315900_10009885_pt1 | contig 12032 bp, 11 predicted proteins | sample LakEriMetagenome_FD_203521 | JGI IMG/M metagenome (GOLD analysis project Ga0315900, IMG submission 203521) | Freshwater fungal communities from buoy surface, Lake Erie, Ohio, United States - Buoy 12 MA114 | ecosystem: Environmental > Aquatic > Freshwater > Lake > Lake biofilm | place: USA: Lake...
GCCGGGCGCGCCTTCGATGTGGTGGTGAGCAATCCGCCGTTTCACCTTGGCAAGGGCACCGACCTGGCCATCCCGCGCGCGTTCATCGAGCAGGCCCATGCGCACCTGCATCGTGGCGGGCGCCTGTATCTGGTGGCCAACCGCACGCTGCCGTATGAGCGCCTCATCGCCGAGGTGTTTGGCGAGGTGCGCACGGCGCACGACGGGCGCCGGTTCAAGGTCATTGGCGGGGTGCGTCGTGCCTGAGGAGCACGAGCCACGACCGTCCCGGGTGCCGACCTGGGCGCCGGCGTGGATCCCCGTGGGGCTGGTCCGCTGGCTCACGCTGCCCAATCTCGTGACCGCGGCCATCCTGCTGTGGGCGGCGCCACGCTGCTGGCCGCACATGGAGGCGCTGATGGGGGTGCGGCAGCGTGCCGCGCTGCAGCCGGACTACGCCGTGACCACACGGCGCGGCGACCGGATCACCGCCGAGAGCCTGCGCGGGCAGGTCGTCTTCGTGAATGTGTGGGCGACCTGGTGCCCACCCTGTCGGGCGGAGATGCCGGCGCTGCAGCAATTGGCCAACGCCTACGCCGACGACGGCCTGGTGGTGCTGGGGCTGTCGGTGGATCGCGGTCCGGCTCAGACGGTGGATGCCTTTCTGGCTGAGCGCGACATCCGCTATCCGGTGGCGATCGTCACCGCTGAGGTCATCGCCGCCTTCGGTGGCGTGCGCGGGTATCCCACGAGCTTTCTCGTCGACCGGCAGGGCGTGGTGCGCCATACCGTGATGGGGCCGGTGGGCCCGCTTACGCTGCGGCCGGCGATCAGGCGGCTCCTGGCAGAGCGCCTTCCGGCTACCGCGCGCCCTTCGCCGCCCGGGCCGCCGACTGCGCGGCCTCCCGCAGTGCCCTGACTTCGTCGGCGGCAAGCACCCGCCAGCTCCCGATGTTCACGCCGGTCAGGTCGAGCGGCCCGAAGGTGGCGCGGTGCAGGGCCGTCACGTGGTGGCCCACGGCGGCGAACATGCGTCGCACCTGGTGGTAGCGACCCTCACTGATGGTCAGGCGCACCTGTCCCCCGTCGTGCGCCGTCAGTATGGCCGCACGCACGGGCTCGTCGTCTCCCTGCAGCCGCAGCGTCCCGCTGGCAAAGCGCTCGGCCTCGTCCCCGCGCAGCGGGTCGGCCAGCGTCACGTCGTAGCCCTTCGGCAGGTGCCATCGGGGTGAGGTGAGCTGGTGATTGAGTGGCCCATCGTCGGTGAGCAGCAGCAGGCCGCTCGTGTCCGCGTCGAGCCGCCCCACGGTGGCCAGCACGGGCGTGCGCACCAGCCACCGCGGCGGCACCAGGTCGTACACGAGCGGCGGTCGATCGCGCGTGGAGCAGACGTAGCCCACGGGCTTGTGCAGCAGGACCACGGCCCCGGGCGGGGGATCGAGCGGGGCACCGTCCACGCGCACGTCATCGTGGGCAAACGGATCCCCGTCGCGCAGGACGGCCCCGCTGGCCGAACGGACCTGCTGACCGGCAATCAGGCGCTCGCACGCCTTGCGGGGGCCGTAGCCGAGACGGGCGAGGTAACGGGCGAGGGACACGCGAGGAGCGGCAGGCAGGGCAGGGGATCGAGGGCGGCCCGTGCATTATACTGCCGAGGCCATCGCCGGGGGCCAGTACGCGCCTTCGGTCCCGCTCGCGGAGCGTCCAACCCGGCGCCCTCGCACGTTCCCACTCGTCACGAGTCCGTATGCCGCGTCGCCCAGCCATCACCACCAGCGACTTCTACGACTGGTTTTCCACGGTGCCCGACGCGGTGAACGCGGAGCGCCTCGCCCTGCGGCAGTTCATGACCGAGGAGTGGGAGCCGCAGGCCAACGCCTGGTGGGAGAAGGGCGAGTTTCCGCGCGACTACCTCGTGGCGCGCATGAAGGCGCTGGACCTGCTGCAGCATCGGTACACGCCGGCGCATGCGCCCGTGGCCACCGTCTCGGATGGGCTGCTCAGCATGGAGTTTGCGCGTGTCGATCCGTCACTTGCCACCTTCTTCGGCGTGCATGCCGGGCTCTGCATGAACGCCATCGCGCTCTGCGGGTCACCGGAGCAGCAGGAAGAGTGGCTGCCGGCATTGCGACGGTGGGATCTGGTAGGAGCGTTCGGGCTCACCGAACCCGATGTCGGGTCTGGTGTCGCGCGCGGACTCACGACCACCTGTCGGCGCGATGGGGACACGTGGGTGCTCAACGGCCAGAAGAAGTGGATCGGCAATGCCACCTGGTGCGACGTGGTGGTGATCTGGGCGCGCGACGAAGCCGACCAGACGGTGAAGGGGTTCATCGTGCGCACCGCACTGCCGGGCTACTCTGCGGAGCTCATGCGCGGCAAGATTGCGCAGCGCACGGTGCACAACGGCCTCATCACCATGCGCGACCTGCGGGTGGCGGAAGCCGACCGCCTGCAGCGTGCCACGTCGTTTGCCGACACCCAGCGGGTGCTCGTCACGGCGCGCTGCGGGACGGCATGGCAGGCGGTGGGGTGTGCGATGGGCGCCTACGAGCATGCGCTACGGTACGCCGGCGAGCGCACCCAGTTCGGTCGTCCCATTGCCTCCTACCAGCTGGTGCAGCAGATGCTCGTGAAGATGCTGGGCAACGTGACGGCCATGATCGGCGTGGCGTTGCGGGCGTCGGAGTTGCAGGACCGTTTGGGCCCCCGCGACGAACACTCGGCGCTGGCCAAGCAGTTCTGCGCGGCCAGGTGCCGGGAAACGGTGGCGCTGGCCCGGGAGGCGCTGGGTGGCAACGGTATTCTGCTGGAGTACCACGTGGCACGGCTGTTTGCCGACGCGGAGGCCATTTACAGCTACGAAGGGTCGAACGAGATCAACACCATGATCGTGGGGCGCGCCATCACCGGCCACTCGGCGTTCGTGTAACGAGCGGCGTGCCTGAGCCTCAGTCGTCGAGCCCGTACACCACCGTGGTCACCACGCGTACGCGCTTGCGCACCTGGCTCTCCTCGGTGATTCCCGCCGCCTGATCGCGCGGCAGGATCTCGAACACGCCTTGGCTGGCCGTACGGATGCCGGAGAGGGTGCTGTTGGCGTCACGTGCGAACTGCTCGGCGCCCTGGCGCGCGCGCGCCGTGGCTTCGGCAATCATGGCCGGCTTGAGCGTATTGAGGCCGGTGAAGACGAAGGTGGGGCCGCCACCCCCGTACTCCTGACCGCTCGACAGCACCACCCCGTTGCGGACCAGCTCCGGGACCCGCTGGCTGGCGGCCTGCACCTTGTCGACATCGGCCGAGCGCACCACCAGCGTTTGACGAATGATGTAGCGGGCGGTGTTGGCATATCCGCCCACGGTGCGCGCGTCTTCCACCCGGAACTCCTGCACCGTGATCTCCGCGGCGGTGGAGTCGAGTCCGTTCTCGCGCAGGAAGGCGCGCACCTGCTGCACGTTGCGCTCGAGGGCGGTGTTCGCGCGCCCGAGGTCATCGTCGGTGGCCACCAGGCGCAGCGGCCAGATCGCGAGGTCGGCCTTGGCCTCGCGCTCGGCGACGCCCTTGACCGCGACGGTGCGGTCGGCGGTGCGCATGCGGGCGAAGCCGGTGCCAATCAACGCACCGGCGCCGGCCATGCCCACGGCCAGCACCAGAGCGCCGAGCAGCAGGGGCGTGCGGGGGATGGGGGGGGCAACCGTCGTCATGGGCAGTGTACGAAAGGGTGGAGAACGGTGGAGATAGGGATTCTCCGTGGAAACCCGTCGGGTGGCAAGCGTGCCATGCCCCAGCCGTCAGGCCCCTGTTCAGTTCTGCACCGGCAGGCGGATGTCCACCCGACACCCCCCGCTGGGCTGGTTGCTCATGCGAAAGGCATAGCGGTCGCCGTAGAGCATGGCGAGACGGGAGCGCGTGTTGGTGAGCCCAATGCCCAACCCGTCCACCGACGGCACCGCCGCGAGAAAGCGTCCGCTGGTGGTGAGCAGCCCGTCGAGTCCCTTGCCGTTGTCCTCCACGACGATCTCGAGACTGCCACCCACGCGCGCCAGACGCACGGCGATCGACTGATCGGGGTGGCCCGGCGCCAGGCCGTGCTTGAGGGCGTTCTCCACGATCGGCTGCAACAGGAAACTCGGCACCATGAGATCGACCGCATTGGGGTCCACGTCGATGTCCACGTCCAGCCCGTGGCCGTAGCGTACGCGGGCGATCTGCAGGTAGAGCTCCACCAGCTCGATCTCCTGCCAGACGGGAATGAGCGATTGCCCGGCCGACCGCAGCGAGAGGCGCAGCAGATCGCTGACGCGAATGAGGGTGCGCTGCGCCTCCTTCACGTTCATCTCCATCAGCTCGGCCACCGAGTTGAGGGCATTGAAGAGGAAGTGCGGGTTGAGCTGCATGCGCAGCGCCTCCAGCTGCGTACGCGCGAGCTTCTGCTCGAGCTCCGCGGCGGCGCGATCCCGCTCGCGATACCGCCGCACGAACTCGACCATGTACGCGGCCCCGAGCACGGCCCAGTAGAGCACCACCTGAATGTCGAGATGATTCACGATCACCACGCGCAGGGCGAACGCGTAGGTCGTGACCTGTCCGACGGCGCCGAACACGTGGTCGAGCCAGGCAATGGCCAGCACGTTGGCCGCACTGATCATCACGGTGAACCCGGCGTGCAGGGCCAGCCACGGCAGGACGCGGGCCGTATCGAGCTGCACGCGATCAACGAGCGTGAGGATCAGCTGCGACCAGAGTCCCCACAACATCCACGCCGAGCCCTGCCAGAGCAGCGCCGTGCCGATCCCGTAGTGGACGCCGGAGGTGTCGCCCACCACGGTGAGCTGCAGCGCGGCGAGTGATGAGGGCACCACCCAGATGCCGGCAAACAGCACGCGGGTGAGCCGCCGCAGCCGTGCGCCCTCATCCGCGATGGTGAGGGGAAGTGACGAGTTGGTCATGGGTGAGACAAGACGCGTTCAGGGGAGACAGGACGAATCCGCTCTGGCGGGACAGCACGCGGGCACGCAGGCGAACTCTGGAGCGGGAGCGGGGTATCAGCGAACCAGCGGACCGCGTGCAACAAGGCGGCACTTCCCTCCGTCGGGGTCTGGGGCAACCGTTCGGGACAGCAGGGGCCACCGTCTGTGCAACCGCGCTTCGCAATTTGGTGTTGGTCCCCGGTCTGGGTATCCGCTGGCGATCCCGAAATCGGTCTCACTGCGGTATGGTCGTCGAAGCGTCACCGTCACGTCGCGCCTCCCGACGTGATGGCCCGGTGCGCTTCGGTTCGTCAACGGGAGGGGAGAAGGCACGAGTGCGAGTCCTGATTGTGGATGACGAAACGCTGGCCCGCCAGCGCGTACGCCGCCTGCTGCAAAATGAAAGCGACGTGGAAATCGTGGGCGAAGCCGAGTCGGGTCTCGAGGCGGTCGAGATGATTCGTGCGCTGCGTCCGGATCTGGTGTGCCTCGATGTGCAGATGCCCGGACTCGACGGCTTCGGCGTGCTGCGGGAGATCGAGGGTGGCCCGGTCCCCATGGTCCTGTTCGTCACGGCGTATGATGAGCATGCGCAGCGTGCGTTCGATGTGCACGCGGTGGATTACGTGCTCAAGCCAGTGGACGGCGATCGCTTCCGCGCGGCCTTCGAGAAGGCGCGCAAGCAGCGCGCGAACGCCGTGGCGGCCGAACGGCTGGGCGAGCTGCTCGAAACGGTACGGCGCCTTGCCGACGGCGGTGGCGAAGCACGTGACGGGGCTGCGGCCCTCGCCGGTCTGGCACTGGGCGCCGGTGGCAGCAGCGCGGCGGCGGCGCCTCCGGCGGCAGGAGCCGCCGCGCCGAGTGGCAGCTACGCCAGCCGGATTCTGGTGAAGCAGGACGGCCGCATGTTCTTCGTGAAGACCACGGAAATCGACTGGATCGAGGCCGATCGCAACTACGTCCGCCTGCATGTGGGGAAAACGGCGCACACCATCCGGGAGCGCATCTCGCATCTCGAGGAAACGCTCGACCCGCGACTCTTCGCCCGCATTCACCGCTCGACCATCGTGAACCTCAATCGGGTGCGCGAAATGCAACAGTGGTTCTCGGGTGACTACGTCGTGATTCTCGAGGATGGGACGCGGTTGCGCCTCAGTCGCCACTATCGCGACCGGGTGGAAAAGCAGGTCGGCGTCTAGGCGGGTCGCGCATGCGCTTCCGACGTGGGTGGGGTCGTGGCTGAGTCCCTGCGGCCGTATCTGGCCGCCAGCCGCCCCAGCTGGCAGGCGCATGTCGTGCACTGGCTGGTGGCGGCACGCATGCGCCCGCATGCGTTGCGCCCCATCGATCCCCAGTGGGTGCGCGCCAACATGGGCAAACCCCGCGGTCCCCGCCAGCTCATGGCGCGATCCACCGGGGCGCGGCTCGCACTGCGCCCCCCAACAGGGGGGTGGCCAGGGGGGGAGCATCTGGTCTGGCCCGCTGCCGCCCCCGGCGCTCCCACGCTGCTGTATCTGCACGGTGGTGGCTACATCGCCTGCTCCCCCGAGACCCATCGGTCTCTTGTCGGGTCCCTGGTGCGGCGCACGGGCGGCGAGGCCTGGGTGCCGCGGTACCGACTGGCCCCCGAACATCCGCATCCCGCCGCCCTCGACGACGCGCTGTCGGCCTACCGGTTCCTGCAGCGCGAGCAGGGTGTGGCGCCCGAGCGACTGGTGGTGGCCGGGGACTCGGCCGGTGGGGGGCTGGCCCTGGCCCTCGTGCTGGCCCTCCGCGACGCGGGCGAGCCGCTCCCGGCGGCCGTGGTCACCTTCTGTCCATGGACGGACATGGCGGCGACCGGCGCGTCGCTCAACGAAAACAGCGCGCGGTGTGCCATGTTCGCCGGCGAAACGATCCGCCGTGCGGCCGGCTTCTACGTGGGCGGCGGCGACCCGCGTGCGCCCACGGTCTCGCCGTTGTACGGCGACTATCGCGGGTTCCCCCCGTTGCTGGTGCACGCCAGCGCCGACGAGGTCCTGCGCGATGATGCCCTGCGGGTGGCCGAGCGCGCGCGCGACGCGGGCGTGCCGGTGGAATGTGCCCTCTGGCCCCGTGTGCCGCATGTGTGGCAGTTCTTCGCCGCGGTGCTTCCCGAAGCCCGGGAATCGCTGGCGCGCACTCGGGACTTCATTGCGCGACACACCGCAGGTCGGTGATTTGCGTGCCGGAGTGATCCCGGCAGCACGGACGTTCGAACGACCTCGACCACCGGCGTGACGATCCGTGACGAGGGGAAACGCAGGGCGTCCAGCAGGCAGCCAGATGCCCATGTCCGACGACGTATTCCCCTCGTATCGCCCACCCGACTGGTACCCGCTGCAACGCGCGTTGGCGAGCGTGTTCGGCGTGGACGCCATCGACGCCACGGCAGCCTTCTGGTTCATCGGCTTTGTGCCAGGGCCGGTGGACGTTGGCGAACTGCGCCTGTACGAACACAGCGCGACCAGGCGTCGGTTGGCACTGGACGCCACCGGCGGGGCCTATCGTTGGCTGGACGGCGTGGGGCGCTACGTGCGGGGGGATGATGAAGAAGCGTTGGTCGAAGCGCTCGTCTAGTCGGCGGCAGCGGCCGATATAAGACGCATGGCCTCAGAAGTCGCCGGAACGGGCGGCGCCGGTAGTGGCGTCCCGATTCCGCCGTCCGCCGCCGTGCGGCCGGCGGTGCCATCGCGCGCCGTGGTACCGGTCCAGCGCACCGGTACGGGACTTTCCCCCACCACCACGCCTCTGGGGCGGAGTGGGGTGCCGCTCGACGCGCTGTTCGCCATTGGCGATGCCGTGGAGACGCGGGAGATGGTGCCCCCCGTGGCGATGGAAATGGGGCTGGAGAGCGCACGCCGCCAACTGCTCCAGCACCAGCCGGAGGGGGCCCTGGCCGTCCTCGATACCATCTGGGCTGGAGCCGCCGACAGCGAAGAGGGCTGGTACCTGCGATCGGGCGCACTCACCGTGCTGGGGCATCCGCTCGAGGGCGAACGCGTGGCCGGACAGGGGTTGGAGGCGCAGCCCGATTCACGGGCGCTGCGGCTGCTGCAGTCGGTCGCGCGCGCCATGGTTGGTGACCTCTCGGGGGCGCGTGCGGCGCTGCACGGGGCGCTCGAGCGCACCCCTGCCGACCCGGTACTGCTGGCGCAGCAGGCGCTCCTGCTGGCCCGACAGGGCCACGCAGACGACGCGGCTGCCCTCCTGTCCGTCCTCGCGGCCAACGTGCCGGAGCACCCGGCGCTGGCATGGGCGCGCACGGCGGTGCGCACGGCCGGCCGCGACCGCGACCGCAGCGTGGCCCGGGCGGTCACCAGTGCGACCACTCACGCGGAACCGGTCGCGGCCGAACGCGCCGAGGCCACGCTCCACCCCGAGGTGGCCGGCAATGGCGCCCCGGACGGCGCCCTGGACGGCGCCCCGGACGGCGACATGGTGACGAGCGCCTTCGCGCGCCTGGGCGCCCGGCTCCGACATGAGGACGCCCCTGCGTTGCAGCACCATCTGCGCACGCTGCTCCGTGCCTGCTCGGCCGGCGGAACACTCGCCAGCGCCTGTACGCCGTCCGAGGCGCACGCAAGTCGACAGCTGTTGCTTGCGCTGACGGATGCCGTCGACGAGCCGCGGCACCACGGCGTGCCCATGCCCATCGACAGCGGGGCACGGCCAAGCACGCCCGACAGTCCGGCGCCGCTGCACACGCTGGTCCGGCAGTTGGTTCCGGTACTGCGGCGGGGGCGAAGCATGGCCGACGCGTCCGCGGCGTCGTCTCCCGCGGCTCCGTCTCCCGCGGCTCCGTCTCCTGCGGCACCGTCTCCCGCGGCACCGTCGCGCGCGGCACTTTCTCGCGCGGCGTCGCCACCCCCGGAGGTGACCGCGGCGGTGACCGCAGCGGAGCGCCTGCTGCGGCGTCACGGCGCCACCGTGCCCCCGGCGGCGCGCGCGCTCCTCGCAGTTCTGGTGGCGGGTGCTGCCGGCGACCCGGGTCCGATGGCGCCGGTCACGACGGTCATGGATGACCGGGCTGGAGGCACGCCCGCCACCGGCGCCGCCGCGATACGCGCCCGACGCGCGGCGGGTGTGGACGGCGTGGCCACCCACGAGGTGGAGCAGGGGCCGCTCGTGCCGGTGCGTCTCGGGCTGTCACTGCTGGCGGAAACCGCCGCGACCAGGGCCCTGGAACGGGCGCAGGAGCCGCTGGAAAGCGCGGTTCCGCTCCCCGGCCAGGGGCTCGGCGCCTTCGTTCCGCACGGCAGCGTGCGCACGACGCCGACGGATTGGGACGTTTCGGCAGGCGCAGATCGGTCGAGTGCGTTCAACGGTACCGGCTGGGGGGAGGCACGCGCGCGCGCTGCGGTTGAGCACTCGCCGCACGATGCCGCACGCGGTGCGGCGCTGCCGGCGATCATCCTGGGGGCAGGCGCCCTCGGAGCCGCCATGAACGGTGCCGCCACGGTTGCCGCGGTGCTGGGGGCCGTCGCCATGTGGTTGCTGGTACGCACACCGTCGGCGCCCACCACTCGGGACTGATTAGATTGCCAACGGCACCACACCGGCACCGCTGCCGGTGTGGGAGCACCGTGCATCGTCAGAACCCGACTCTTCCATGGCCCAGCCCACTTCCGCGCCGGTGACGGCGTTTCTGCGTCACCACTATCGGCACTTCAACGCGGCGGCACTCATCGACGCGGCCGACGGGTACATCCGCCACCTCGACCAGGGCGGCAAGATGATGATCACCCTGGCCGGCGCGATGAGCACGGCGGAGTTGGGCATCTCGCTGGCCGAGATGATCCGGCAGGACAAGGTGCACCTGATCACGTGCACGGGGGCGAACCTCGAGGAAGACATCTACAACCTCGTGGCCCACGATCACTACGCCCGCGTTCCCAACTACCGCGACCTCACGCCCGACGACGAGCAGAAGCTGCTCGATCAGCACTTCAATCGCGTGACGGACACGTGCATTCCGGAGGCCGAGGCCATCCGGCGCATCGAGAAGGCCGTGCTCGAGGAGTGGCAGGCCGCCGACCGGGCGGGCGAGCGCTATTTCCCGCACGAGTTCATGTACCGCATCCTCAACAGCGGGAAGCTCAAGGAGTTCTACCAGATCGATCCGAAGGACTCGTGGATGGTCGCGGCGGCCGAGAAGAACATCCCGATCATCGTGCCGGGCTGGGAAGACAGCACCAACGGCAACATTTACGCGGGGCACTGCATGGAAGGGGACATCAAGAATGTCCACACCGTGCGCAGTGGCATCGAGTACATGATGTACCTGGCGGACCTGTACACGCAGATGACGAAGGACACCACCATCGGCTTCTTCCAGATCGGTGGCGGCATTGCCGGTGATTTCCCCATCTGCGTGGTGCCCATGCTGCATCAGGATCTGCAGCGCACCGAGGTGCCACTGTGGGGCTACTTCTGCCAGATCAGCGACTCCACCACGTCGTACGGGTCCTACTCGGGCGCCGTGCCGAACGAGAAGATCACGTGGGGCAAGCTGGCCATCGACACGCCCAAGTACATCATCGAGTCCGATGCCAGCATCGTGGCGCCGCTCGTCTTTGCCATCGTCCTCGGCCAGTAACGGCTAGCGGGTACTCGTATCGCCCGGTGCCGGTTTGGGCACCCGCAGGCGCTGCCCCACCGTGATGTCGTCCTGCCCCAGCCGGTTGAGCTGGCGCAGCACGTCCGGCGAGGTGCGGTAGCGCCGGGCGAGCCCGGTCAGCGTTTCGCCGCGTCGCACGATGTGCGACACGTACTCGTCCATGGGGCGCGGCGCGCTGCGCGCGGTCCCTTCCGATTCCTGCTGCTCCCGCGTGGCCGCGCCGCGCGCGCGCGCGCTGGCCTGCGCCACCCGCTCTGCCTCGGGCCACGAGGCGTCATCCACGATGAAGTCCACGCGTGCACCGGGGGTGCGCAGGACGAGCCCGCGCCCGCGCCCGCGAAAGATGGTCCGCGGCTCCAATGTGAACGCCGCGTCGTAGGGATAGCTCTCCACCAGCAACGCCAGCGGCCCGTCGTCGCGCGGCCGAAGCAGCGGTGTGGGGGGCGCACCCACATACAGCAGCCGTCGGTCGGTGGCCACCACCACGCCGAACGACTCGCGCCACATGTCGGTCCATCGGCGCTGCGACGCGAACGCCTGCGCCACGATGCGTTCGCCGGGAGCCATGGCCGACTCGACTTCCCCCAGGGCGGCATCCCGCGCCATGCGCCGCGCGCCAATGGGGGGCACGATGGCGGCCGCAGCTACCAGCGCCACCGTGCCGACCAGTGCCGTCGTGGAGGTCAGGGCCACGAGCACCTGCACCCACAGCGAACGCTGGCGGCGTTCCGGTGGCGTGCCGGCCGTCAACCATTCCTTGGTGGTGCGCGGGGTGGTCATCCGGTGAAGTTTAGGCAGGTGACCAAGCGGCCCGTGGCACCCGCACGGCGCCGACCCCGCGCACGTCCCCCTCGCCCCGACCCTCCGTACACCGTCCTGGCGCATGACCGTATCCCACTCCGTTACGATCACGTCCACCGGACGTGCCCTGCCATCGCGTCTCATCGACGCCGAGGCGGTGCGGCGCATGGTGCCAGCCGCGCTACCCCTCGGGCCGGATGCCGGCGACACGGCGTGGTCCCGCTATTGGTGCGCCGCGCACGAGAGCACCGTCGACCTGGCCGAGGAAGCCGCGCTGCAGGCGCTCGAGCGTGCCGGCCTCACCGCAACGGACATCGATCTGCTCGTCGTGGCCACCGATACGCCGGAGTACATTCTGCCCGCCACGGCGGCGGTGCTGCAGGAACGGCTCGAGATGCGCGCGGTACCGGCATTCGACCTCACCGCGTCTGGTGATGGCTTTCTCCCGGCGCTGGAGGTGGTGCGGGGGTACCTTGCCGGCGCGTCGGCACCGCAGCGGGCGCTGCTGGTGGGCGCGTGCACCCTCTCCAAGTACCTCGATGGGCATGACCACCGCACAGTGCCGTACATTGGCGACGGCGCCGGTGCCCTCCTGCTCGAGGTGGGGCAGCGCGACAACGACGGTGACGGCCACCGCACGAGCG
>Ga0315900_10009888_pt1 | contig 12030 bp, 11 predicted proteins | sample LakEriMetagenome_FD_203521 | JGI IMG/M metagenome (GOLD analysis project Ga0315900, IMG submission 203521) | Freshwater fungal communities from buoy surface, Lake Erie, Ohio, United States - Buoy 12 MA114 | ecosystem: Environmental > Aquatic > Freshwater > Lake > Lake biofilm | place: USA: Lake...
CCCTGCTGCGTTACCGTGATCAGCAAATGGTGGTAACGCTTCGTGGTGTTGATGAAAAGTATTTCAATACAACAGGTGTCGTATCTGCTGTAAAGTACGGACGTGCGGTTTTACAGGAGGGATCCTCCAATCATATCATCCCGGGGTCTTTCATCGCGTATAAACTCGGTTTACGAATAGACGACCCCTTTCATCGGGTGGAAGTGATCATGCCCAAGCGCGGTGCCGATTTACAGGCTTCAACTCTCGATCCGTCTGCTGCATTTTCGGAGGAACGCCTGAATGCATCAGGTGTGTTTGAAATACAACAGGATTTCGATTCCAAGTATGCACTTGTTCCGTTGCGATTCATGCGTCAGATCAGCGGTCGCGATCGTGAGATAACGGCATATGAAGTCAAACTTCGTACCGGTGCTGATTCGGATGTCGTGCGCGAACGGCTGGCAACTGCAATGGGGGAAGACTTCTCCGTTCAGGACCGCCTCATGCAACATGCATTCCTCTATAAGATCTTGAAAGGTGAGAAGCTTGCCGTATACCTGATTCTTGGATTCATTCTAGTCATCGCTGCCTTCAACCTGTTCGGAACCTTGTCGATGCTCATTCTCGAGAAAAAGCGGGATATCCGCATTTTACAGAGTATGGGTGCCGACTGGAATCTGACCCGTCGCGTGTTTTTAATCGAGGGCTTACTGATCTCCCTTGCCGGAACACTCGCAGGGCTGACGATTGGAGCCATTGTCTGTCAATTGCAAGGCACATTTGGTTTCATTACACTGGGTCAAGGACAAGGGTTTGTGACGGAGGCGTATCCCGTGCGGATGATGGCCTCCGACTTCTTGCTGGTGTTCCTGATTGCCACTGCCATCGGTTTCATTGCTTCCTTTCTTGTTTCACAAACCCTGGTTCGCCGACTGTCTGACCCGCACCTTGTCAATTATCAGGTGTAAATTCAGACAACTAAATTCAATATGAACAGGACTGGACCCTATTGGGCGTTGACGGTTATTTGCGTTGTATGGGGAACGACTTACGGAGCTATTCGCCTGGGAATGACAACCGGATTCCCTCCTCTGCTCTTCTCAGCGTTCCGTTACCTGTTCGCCGGCGCCGCGCTCTTGGCTTATTTTGCTTTGTCACAGAAGCTCCGTGTTCCGGATTTGAAAGATGTAAGACGAATGTTGATTAGCGGATTTTTCTTTTTTATCGCCGGGAATCTGCTCATGGTATACGGACAACAAACAGTTGGTGGTGGCATTGCCTCCTTGTTGAATGCAGCATATCCTTTTTGGGTGGTACTCATCACCCGTGCGTGGAATCCTTCCGAGCAGACACCAACTCAGGTTTGGCTCGGTATACTAATAGGGTTGCTTGGACAGTGGTTGATCATCGGGGGACATTGGAATGATGCACACGTGATTGCGACTCCGGGCGGACTACTGCTTATCCTGGCCGGATTGCTCAGCGGATCTTTTGCAAGTGTGTATATGCGCAAGTATCCTGTGGCAATGGAGCCCGTACAGGCTGCAGGCTGGCAAATGCTTCTTTGCGGAATTCCTGTTGCTCTGTTCGGGTGGATGAGTGGAGAGGGACATCAACTGCCTTCAGACCCGAAGGCGTGGATGGCATTGCTCTACCTGGTTTTCGTCGGTTCGGTGATCGGTTACAGTCTCTTCGTCTATGCAATCCGTCATCTACCCGCTCAACAGGTTTCCGTTTATGCCTATGTAAATCCGGTAATTGCTTTACTGATAGGAGCCTATTGGATGCACGAGCCCGTAACAAGCCAAATGCTACTTGCGATGGCTGTGATTTTTACGGGCGTTTACCTGGTGAACCGCGGAATGACAATTAGCGGAAACAGGAAGACTTAATCTTGGCTTCGTTTGGCTTCGAAGTAATACTTCATCGGTACGAGAAGCATACCGAAGCATTCACCCTCTTCTTTTCCCAGGTGCTTGTGATGCACTTTGTGTGCCTTTCGGATAGCCCGCATATACGTGTTGTCGGTGCGACGGAAAATCCGAAAACGCTGATGAATGAAAATATCGTGGACGAGAAAATAAGCCAGACCATAAACAGCAATACCGATTCCGATATAGAGCCGGAAATCGTTTCCATTCATCATACCGAGCATAATCAGAATGGCACTTGGAACCGCGAAAATCAGAAAGAAGGCATCGTTTTTTTCGAAGAATCCCGGCTCGGTCTGGTGGTGATCCTTGTGTAAAATCCACAAAAGACCATGCATCACATACTTGTGGGTGAACCAAGCCACGAATTCCATGGCAAAGAAGGTGGCCACGACAATCAGTGCATTGAATAGCAATTCCATGAGGGTAACCGATGTATGTACAAAGTAACAGCCTTTGGGCCGAAAAGTTCACAATGCCGGGATTGAATCACCGAAAATCAACACATTCTTCTACTACAAAAGGAGTATTGTCCGGTTTGATGAATGCATCGACCTTTACAACGGCCTAAGGTCTATCCCAGACCTGTGGCTGTGGAGTAACCCGTTTTTCAAGCCCTGGATTTCCGGGGCTTTTTTTATGCTTGGCTACGTTGAAACACCTTGTTGACTGCTTCGGTACGGTTTTGCACATGCAGCTTCTCGTATACATTGTACAGGTGTTTCTTCACGGTATTCACGGATAGGTCGAGGCGGTCGGCGATTTCCTTATACAGGTAACCCAATGCCAACAGGCTTACGATTTCCAGTTCGCGTTCGGTCAGATTTCCTGCTTCCGGTCCATAGTTCGGACGCTGGAACGAGTTCACCACTTTCCGGGCGATCTCGGCGCTCATGGGAGAGCCACCGTTGCGTAATTCACGCAGTGCACTCAGGATTTGTTCGGGTGCCGTTTTCTTGAGGAGATAACCACTTGCACCCCTGCTCAACGCATTAAACACCGACTCATCGTCTTCAAACACCGTGTACATCATCAGCAAGGTGTCGGGCAAGAGATTCTTGATTTCAGGCAAAGCCTCGATCCCACTGCGACCCGGAAGGTGTACATCCAGCAACACCAACTCGGGTGCTTCTGCTCCCGGAATTGCGGCGAGGAAGGCATCGGCCGATGAAAAGCTTCCGCACAACCGAAAGTCGGGCGCAGTGGCGATAAGTTCACAAAGCCCTTCGCGGATGACATCGTTGTCTTCCACAACGGTGATGCAGATTGTCTGTTCCATTATACTTACGAATGTAGGAGTCTGAACCTTGTGTCGGCATTACCCCTTTGTAGTATATGCCCCAGTTTTTGTCAGAGGCCCATGCAGGCGGATGCTGGTTCCGTCTCCGCCGTGTATACTCATGCTTCCACCAAGGCTCTCCATACGTTGGCGAATGTGAGCTATGCCACGCGATGAGCCCAGATCCTCCGGGCGGACCCCCTTCCCGTTGTCGTGAATACCGATTTCAATCCAATCGGCAGATTTGTGGAACGATATATCCACGCGGGTTGCCTCCGAATGGCGAATGGCATTGTGAACGCACTCTTTGATGCACAACCACATTTGACGTACCAGCTGATGCTCCAGAATCACCTGCGTTGAAGGGTTTTCATCGTGGATGCTGAAGGCCGATGCGATGGTGTGTTGATCGAGTGTGTCGGACACTTGTTCTTTTACAAAACTCACAAATGACGGAAAGGTGCGTGCTTCCGATTTCATGGTCCATACAATCTGTCGCATGTTTCCAATCAGTTCGGTACTGATACCGGCGATTTTGCCGGGGATTTCGCGCCTCGCAGGGTCTCTGCCGATCATGTCGCTCAAAAAACGGATGGACGTCAGTCCTGATCCCAGGTCATCGTGTAGCTCCTGTGCAACACGGTCCCTTTCTCTTTCGCGCGTCTGGTGTTCGGTGCGTTGCATAGCCAGCGCAGCTTCCTCACGTTCGGTACGCAGGGCAAGCTCAAGCGCCAGCCGTTCTTCGTGCTGAAGTTTCGATTTAATGCTCAAGCCGGCGGTGAAGAAAATGATCTCAAGACCCACTCCACCGAACATCAGCAACATGTGGTGTCGATAAAGCGCATCGGGGAAAAACGATGGAAACATGGCGATGGTGAAAGCTGCCAAAGCACCGCCAACCATCATCAGGCTTCCCCAAGATAGTATTCTTGCGAGCCGGTCAGGAATAAAAAAGGTGCGCAAAATAACAACCAGCGAAAGCGCGCCGGTCAGTGGTCTTAGCAAGGCATAATTCCGGTTTCGAATATCCTGATAACCTGTTAGCATCAGTACAAGGTCGATAAGCAGATACAGGATTAGTGCGGCGATGGCAACACGCATAGCGTTGTGTAGGGATGGGCTCAGTTTCCGAAAATCGATGAAGTGTAGGGCGAATGCGAAATAAAAAACGAATGAGAGCGGCTGCCACCACACGTCTTTCAGCGGCCCTATTGTGTCAAGGAGCAGACAAACCGACCAGAGTTCGGCCGAGCGGTGTAGGGAATACAGAAGTATGCTGAACAGGTATGCTGCGTAAAGCAAGAAAACAATTTCGCCACGCTGCCGGTAGTTGAACAAGGCATAGCAAAGTAGGCCTAAAATCAAACCCGACAAGATAAACACAGCCATGTGGTAACTCATGTTCTCGACTTGACCCGCAAAGGCGTCGGCCCTGATCGCCTGCAAGACCCCCGACTGGTTGGCAGCACAGTACGCGAATACAGGGCTTTGCACCGCCCGCGAACTTTTTCCGGTGTAAATCCAAATCCGTTCACGGGAACCGGGAGCAAACACCAGCGGAAATATGCCATTACCGATCGGGCTTCTGGAGCTGAGTGGCTGTAGACTGAGGGTATGACCACTAACCCGGTCATGACGATATATACGGATTTTCGTGTAATTCCCGAAGAAAAAAAACAGACGTATGGAGGTGTCAGCGTGGTTGTTTGATTCGAAATACAACCAGGCTTCCTCCTCAGAACCCGGACTCAGGTAAAGTGCTTCGCGCCAAGGATGAGCATGCTGTGGAGGATCAAAGTCACTTGATTGAGGAGTATCTTGGATGGGCTTCTCCGACCCCTTCAGGTATACCAACGAAGCGTGGAAACCTTCCTGCAGGGCCATACTGTCCGGCCTGAAAACAGCTCCCTCAGAAACCGGTGCGCATAAAACCAGAATTAACAGAAGCGTCAGATGCACAAGGCTTCTCATATCCGAAAGGTAATCAACCTTTAGGAATTTGGCTAAAGGACAAATCCGTACCTTGGTACTTTACAGAATTACCTATGCGCATCCTTGCCTTCTTTTTCTTGTTTGCTGTTTTACAGAGCTCCTGCCATAGCACTAAACCCGGCTCACCGCATTTCGGAAAGAATCCGGATTTGTACGGCCTCCGTTTCAGTTTGATCCGAATGGACGGTGCGGCCATCAAGGCGCCTCCAGGCCTCATCCACATCACCTTCGAATCCGACGACAACAGGATGTCGGGCGGAGCCGGATGCAACAGCTACGCCGGGATGTGGACAGTCCACGAGGAGATGATGAAACTGCTGCCCTTGCAGGTGACGGAAATGGTTTGCACCGAACACATGGAGTTGGAGCAGCGCTATCTGGCAATACTCAGGGAAACGGAAAGCTATTCGCTCGAAGTCAAACGCGAAGGAGATTTCAAAATCCACACGCTGATCCTTTCCGGAAAAGGCCGAGAGTTGGCTGCGTTCCGTTCCGAGTCGGGCAGAAAATAATACGGTGTTCAGCGTTTTATCATATTGACCTAACTGTTTTAAGGACGCTGTCGCGCATCATTTTTTTGCTTGTTTGCCCAGGGTAATGGCTGCGCCTACACTGATGTGATTGTATTGACCCGCATCGAAGTCATCGGTGCTTTTCAATAAGCCGTATTCGAGCCGGACAGCAAATCGATCCAATTCGCCAATGGCCAATCCCGCATTTAGTGCAAACCCGTCGTTGCAACCCTCACAGAAGGTGAGGAGGTACTTTGGTGCAACTGTTATTTCGATGATATCCTTTGCCAGGGGAAGTGTAAACAGCATGGTGGGATGTACTTGCCAGTTGTCATTGTAATCCCCTAAGCCATTTCCAACAGGGATATAAAAAGACATATATCGATCAATCAAACGGAATTTAGGACCGAAACCGATTACATTCACGTTCTCATCAAAATCATTCACCTTGATGTGTTCGAAGCGACCGCGGATATCCACCTTATCCGAAATACCATAGCCCACCTGTACGCCGGTATTTGTTTGTACCTGTTCTTGTTCTCCATCATCGGCAAAACTGACCGACGAATAGGATCCGGCAACTTCAAATCGGTTTTTACCGATCATGCGTGCACTTTGCATCTCACTGAAAACCGGTGCGCAGGAAGGGAGAAATAAGACCACTATTCCCTGCGTCAGCAGGAGACCAACAGGTGAAGGGGTTGTTTTCATGTCCAATGACTTTTTTCAAGATTACGATGCTGTAAAAGTGAATCAAGTCTCGGATGTGATAAACGATAACAATCACCTAGTTCCATGACTATCCCGTGAAGAATAGCCCATGAACTGGGCAAAAGCTTTGGCCATTCTAGTGCAAAATCAGAAAACGTTCATCTGTTATGCAATCGTTCGTTATTGCATCTTTCCTTGAACGCAAGCTGGTTTCGACTCCGCTCAACCAGCGGCCTCTATAGCTTCGTTATTCAACCATTCGGTGATCTTTTAAAATCAAAATTCCACTTTAACGAACTTCTTCCCGTCGTATTGGCAAACCGTTTCACCGTTGGTTACCATCCACATCTTTCCGTCCCGGTCTTTGTATATCACCCAGATGGAATTGCCGGGTAGTCCGTCGCTGGTGGTCAGGTTGCTCAACGTGGTACCGTCGAATGTCCAAAGTCCGGAATCGATGGTGCCAATCAAGAGCTTGCCGGCATTGTCCTCGTTGATGGCCCATACGCGGGCAAGCGACCCCGGCATATCGACCGGCTTTTTTTCTCTTAGAAACTTCATATTCCCGAGGTTCTTATCGGCTGTGATGTTGGAGAGTTGCTTTCCATCGTATCGGAATAGTCCACCACCGTTGTTGCCGAACCACAGCAAGCCTCGCTTATCCTGGTAAATGGTCCTTACCGCAGGCCCTGCCAGATCTTTATCGGAAAGGTATGAGATCGTTTCACCATCGTATCGGCAAACACCTTCTGATTGTGTACCGAACCATGCAACTCCTGAGCGGTCGATCAGTGTTGAATAAACAAAGTAAGGGCCGCTGGCTTCATTCGGGGGAAGTGTATACGATGCGGGATGAATGGTGAAGTTGATAAAAGACTTCCCGTTGTAGTAACACCCCCCTTTTTTGTGTGGAAATAACAAACCAGTCGCATGGGGTTTAAAATTGCCGGTAAATGCGTTTTCAATTGCGAACGTCCTGTTGGTAAAGGTCTTTCCATCGAATGAGCTGAATCCGTCGCGAGTAGAGAACCACATTATTCCATGCACATCCTGTTGGATGGTCCACACGTAATTGCTGACCAGGCCATCACGTGTAGTGTAATTCACCAGCACCTTTCCATTGTAACGGTATACCCCTCCGCCGTTGCTGGCAAACCAGTGGTTCCCCTGCTGATCCTGGAAAATGCAATCGATGTTCTTGCTGAGATTATTTACCGTATCGCCTAAAGAAGTGGATTGCGTTTGCACTGACGGCGCAGCTTCTGTTCGCTCATTGGGTCTGCCGCACGAAATGAAAGCCGCGGAAAGACAGAGGATGAACACAGCGAAGGAGGTGAGGCTAGCTAGACGCATCGGATGTGGGTAAGACCTGATACCGGTTAATTTGATTCCGTGTAGCATTTGTAACTATCCAGAATTGCCTGCCAGCCTTGTCGTTGCAGCTCGATCGGATTTTCTGTTTCCGGATCAAAAACGATGGTCACCGTTGTTTGACCATTTTGCTCTCCGAATGTCACCCGGGCTAGGCGGCCGCCGAATTCATATGCTAGCTCTGCGGGATCATTCACATCAACATAAACTGCTTCAAAATCGAATCCGGAACTTCCGTCCCGTGCTTCCATCCTTGCTACATATTTTCCTCCCACACGTACATCGTTTGAAGCCGAGGGACAATGCCAGCTTGGGTGAGCAAAATTCCACTGGGTAATGTGTTCAGGAAGGGTGTAGAACATCCATGCCTTGTCGCGCTGAACATTAACCGTAACCGGAACCTTAATTTTATTTGTTGATTGCTCGCCCATTGTCAATTCGAGAATTAAAATAAAAAGTTGGAGTCGTTCACACCTCAGAGAAGGAATGCTGACTTGCTAGGTGTTTCTGTATTTTAATGCTGTACAAAGCCACAAAAGCCATGATTAGAAAGGGGGTAGTGGATGCTACAATTTTCAGGCTCAAGCTGATTAAACCGATTACAAACATCAATGCGATCAGCAGCCCCAAGCCCGTAACTCCCCAATAAGTTAGCCGTTGACTTGGGTCGTGCTGAAACAAGGTAATCAAGAGCAGTGCTTGGCCAGCCATTGGCAACAAAGTCAAAGGGTGAATGACCGCAAGAGGATCCTTCAGCATACGCGATATCACCTCGATTTCCGTTTCATAGAGAAAAGCCTCATTGTTGCCGCCCCATTCCAGAAAGCCAAACAAGGAGGTGAAAATGACCAGGGCGTTGAGCATACGGCGTTGAAGGCGTATATCCATGGCTGTTGTTCGCAGGTAGACTGACACGGTGTTTAACCCCAGGTTGGTTTCAAGGGCAATCACCTGGAGCTACCCAGGGCAATGCCATTTATCACCCGATCAAGAGGGCTTACTTCAACTGCGCAGCAATCGTGGCTTCGTCGGTCAGGCCCATGTGTGTCCACACCCGTTTCCCGTCTTTATACAATTCGAGGTAGGGAATGCTGTTGATCTGTTTTGCCTGCATCAGGGCCGGATTCTCATCTGCATCGATTTTGATCAGGGTGAGTTTTCCTTCTTGCTTCTTCACCAATTCGTCGAGTATAGGGGCCAGCATCTTACACGGTTTACACCAGGTGGCTTTAAAGTCAACCAACACCATGGGCTGTGCAGCTACGGCCTGTTCGTACTGTTCCAGGGTCATGCCCGTAGCTTTCTCCGGACCCGCCGTTTCCAGTGCTTTCCCGGCGTTGGCCCAAGCCAGTGTCCCACCCTGAAGTTCACTTACGGTGTATCCCAGTGCTGCCAGTTGTCCTGCCGCATCCTTGCTGCGCCCTCCGGCCTTGCAGTAGACCAATACGGGTCTGTTTTTATCGAGTTGTGCTATACGTTGAGCGAAGTCAGCATCGTAAATGTTGATGTTTACGGCACCGGTCAAATGTCCGGCAAGGAATTCCTCGGGTGTTCGTACATCAATCAGCTGTTCATCTCCCAAGCTGTTCATTTTCGCTTCAAAAGCTTCCACACTGAGTAATTCAGGAGTGGAAGCGGTTTTTGTGCTGGTCGACTGACAGGAAGCAACAAGGCCCGATAAGAGTAGGGCTACGCAAAGGCTGAGGTATCTCATAGGTTCTGTTTCTGAACCCAAAGGTAGAAAGCTCCGGTTGATTCGGGTTAGCGTAAATCGGTTTGCCTCTTTAGGATTGAAGTCCGTTGCGGTGGACAGACTGCACAGCTCTGCCGGAGGGATCGTTCAAGTTTCTGAAGGAGGCATCCCAGGCAAGCGCTTCCGGCGTACTGCAGGCCACCGATTTGACGGAGGGCACACAAGAGGCCGCTGCCTCAGAGGGGAAGTGTCGGCTGAATATGCTGCGGTAAACGTATTCTTCCTTTGTTTGGGGTGGATTAACCGGAAAGCGGAAGTGTGCCTTCGCGAGATCCTCATCGCTCACCTGCTCGTTTGCACGGGCTTTCAGGGTGTCGATCCAGCTGTACCCTACGCCATCGCTGAATTGTTCTTTCTGCCTCCAGGCGATGGCCTCGGGCAGCAGGTCTTCGAACGCCTTGCGCAGCACGTGTTTTTCAATTTTTCCTTCACCCGTCATTTTATCGGATGGGTTGATGCGCATCGCCACATCCATGAATTCTTTGTCGAGGAAGGGCACACGACCTTCCACCCCCCAGGCGGCCAGCGACTTGTTGGCCCGCAGGCAGTCGTAGAGGTGTAGTTTGCCCAGCTTACGTACCGTCTCCTCGTGAAAGGCCTGCGCATTGGGCGCTTTGTGGAAATAAAGATATCCTCCGAACAGCTCGTCCGAACCCTCACCCGATAGTACCATTTTGATCCCCATACTTTTGATTACGCGGGCAAGGAGGTACATGGGCGTGGAAGCGCGAACAGTGGTGACGTCGTAGGTTTCGAGGTGGTAGATCACATCGCTGATGGCATCAAGGCCTTCCTGAACAGTAAAGTTCACTTCGTGGTGGACCGAGTTGATGTGTTCTGCCACAACCCGTGCAGCGGCCAGGTCAGGAGAATCCTTTAAGCCTACGGCAAACGAATGCAGGCGCGGATACCAGGCCGCATGTTTGTCTCCGCTCTCGATTCGGTTTGGAGCGAAACGCGCTGTAACCGCGGCGATGATGGACGAATCAAGTCCACCCGACAACAGAACACCATAAGGCACATCGCTCATCAGCTGGCGGTGCACGGCTCCTTCGAGCGCGTTACGGAGTTGTTTGATGTCTGTGGGATTATTACTCACCGCAGCAAAAGTTTTCCATTCGCGTTCGTACCAGGCTACCGGCTTTTCGTGCTCGTCACTACACAGGACATGGCCTGGCGGAAATTCTTCGAGACGATTGCAGATACCCTCCAGTGCCTTGAGTTCGGACGCCACATAAAAATTCCCATGCTGATCCCTACCGGTGTAGAGCGGGATAATGCCCATATGGTCGCGTCCGATGAGGTAGCGTTGCCGGGATTCATCCCAAAGTGCGAACGCGAAAATGCCGTTGAGTTGTTCCAGAAAATCGGAACCATGTCGTTCGTAAAGTGCCAGAATCACTTCGCAATCGGACTCTGTACGGAAGGGATAGTCCGGAAATTTTGCACGCAATTCGCAGTGGTTATAGATTTCTCCGTTCACAGCAAGCACGACTTGGCCATCGGCACTGAACAAGGGTTGACCTCCCGAACGGGGGTCCACAATCGCCAGGCGCTCGTGAGCAAGTAGGGCTTTTGGGCTGCAGTACATGCCCGACCAATCGGGGCCGCGATGCCTGATTTTTCGTGATTGCTCAAGAACCTGCGGACGCAGGCTTTGCGGGTCCGACTGGAGTTCGAATACGGCTACGATTCCGCACATGCTGAATGGATTTAGAATGTATGGTGTACGCAGAATCTGCGTGTTTTTCTGTTAAAAATCTGCCAAAACCTTACAAAGCGGCTTTCATGTCATCCCACATGGCTGAGGGTAAAACCGGCTCTGGTATCGGAAGTTCGGAATCCACCGCGTCCATAACTGCTTCAGCCCTCGACTGGGCATCCGGGTGCGTGCTAATCCAGTCGAGGAACTCGGGCGAAGAATCCTGCATTCCGTCAATCCGGTAGAGTATATCGGCAAATGCCCTCGGATTCAGGCCGGCGACCTCGAGGTATTCTACTGCAGCCATGTCAGCGGCAATCTCCAGTTCTCGGTCATAAGCGGATGAACCCAAGGTCTCGAACACCAATCCGAGGGTCTCCCCGTCATTGGTCAGGGTCGATAGCATGGAGAAGCCCAGTTCTTTGGCCAGTTTTTTCATCACGTGGTCTTGTTCGATGTGGGCCAATTCGTGGGCCAGCACACCCGCCAATTCAGATTCATTCCGGCATTCGTCCAATAAACCGGTATAGACCACCAATTGGCGACCGGGTAAAGCGAAGGCATTTACCTCATCGTTCAGTAGTACGTGGAACGTGACGGAAGAGTAGTCAATCCCGTTATCGCGGCAGAGCTTCTGGATAAGTTGATGAACCGGGTTTGTCAGTGCCGTATCGGTCGCCACTTCCTCCGTTTCGTTGATGAAGTCATACATCAACTCCCCAACTCGTTGTGCAGTTTGCTCACTCCTTTCCTCCGCGTTGGTCAATCCAGCCCAGTCGGTTCCCATCAGGAGTACG
>Ga0315900_10009891_pt1 | contig 12028 bp, 10 predicted proteins | sample LakEriMetagenome_FD_203521 | JGI IMG/M metagenome (GOLD analysis project Ga0315900, IMG submission 203521) | Freshwater fungal communities from buoy surface, Lake Erie, Ohio, United States - Buoy 12 MA114 | ecosystem: Environmental > Aquatic > Freshwater > Lake > Lake biofilm | place: USA: Lake...
ACCAGCATCGAGTTGGCCAGGGAACCGAAGGCTGCTCCCACGGCGGCGTGAGCTTCGGCCGACAGAAGGGAGGGAGCGGCGGCAACGGGCGGCGCAGGCGGCGGCATCCGGACCGGCTCGGGCGCCGGTGCCATCTCCATAAACTCGATATCGGCACGCTGGTTGATCGGCTTGATCAGGCCCATGCGCTCCGGCACGGCATCGGCCTTGCTGAGATCGAAGATGTCGGGCTCGGGAGCAGCCACTTTCGGCGCAGGCGGAGGTGGAGGCGGCGGGGGCTCAGGTTCCGCGTCCATCTCGTCGAAACCGGCGAGCAATGCGTCGATGTCGTCCTGGGACTTGGGTGCCTCCTCCGCCTTCGGCGCAGGAGCCGGGGGCGGCTCCGGGGCGGGCGCAGGAGCCTTGGCGGCCGGCTTGGCAGGCTCGTCGTCGGCGATGATCCGGCGAATCGACGCGAGGATTTCCTCCATCGACGGTTCGTTGGCCTTGGCCGCCTGTGACATCCCCGCGCATCCCCAGCGTGGCACGCATCGGTAGCGCCAGGATCTGCCAATCAGCAGGGACCGAATCGCTTCCGAATCAACTCTGCCGACTATGCACTGCGCCGGCCCGGGTGGCCAACCTGAGGTTCAGCGATCCACAGCCTTCGTCCAACCGGCAAGCCGCATAGGGGCAGCCTCACCGGCCATCCGGAGTGCGAACGCCGATCCACTGATCCCGCACCTGGTCGTAGTGGGTCGTCGGGTCGAAGATCTCGGTGCGCAGGGCGAGCCGGCTGCCGTTGAGGCGCCCCATGGCCGCCAGGACCGAATAGGACAGCACCACGCGATCACGCTGCGCCCGCACGAGCGCAACGCGCGCCTCGGTCAGGGTTTGGGTCGCATTGAGCACGTCGATGATCGTCCGCTGGCCGACCTTGTACTCCTCGCGGATGCCGTTGACGGCGATTTCCTGCGCCCGCACCTGGACCTCGGCCGCCTGAATCTGCGCGCGAGAGGCCTCCAGAGCCGCCCAGGACTGGGTCACCGCCTGCCGGACGCTGGCAGCGGCCGTCTCGATCTGGATGCGCCGCTGGCCGTAGCCCTCCTTCGCTGCGCGGATGGTGGCGTAGTCGCGACCGCCATTGGCGAAGATCGGAATGGTCAGGGTCGCGCCGATGGCTGCCGAGAAGGTCTGCGAGGCCTGGACAGTCTGCTCGGCGGCGCGCGTCACCGAAGCGGAAAGCGACAGCGTCGGATAGAGCGCCGACTCGGCGATGCGGACCTGCAACAACTGCACGTCGGCGCCATGCCGGGCACCCTTGATCGCCGGATGCTCAGTCTGGCCGGCGATAATGGCGCCGTCGAGATTGCGCGGAAGAAGCCGCTCCATCGTTCGCGCCGGCACGAGACGGCCGGGGGCAACGCCCACCTGCTGCATGTAGACCGAGCGGGCATTGGCCAGGTCCGACTCGGCACCGCTCGCGACCGCGAGGGCGGCCTGCAGAGCCGATTCGGCAAGGGCGACGTCGGTGCGGGTCACCTCGCCGACATTGAAGCGATCGCGCGTCGCGCGGAGCTGCTCGCGCAGCACCTCGACGTTGCGGCGACGCAGGTCGAGGACCGCCTGCTCGCGCAGCACGTTCATGTGAGCGGTAGCGGAGGCGAGCAGAACGGTCTGCTCGGTGTTGCGCAAGGTCTCGCGCGCCAGCAGCACGTTCTGGTCGGCCTGGCGCACAGCGTTGGTGGTGCGGTTGCCGTCGAAGAGCATCTGCGTCGCGGACAGCGTCGCCGACCGCGGCAAAGTTCGCAGCGCCCGATCGGTGCCGACGGCACCCAGCGTCGAACCGGTTGCGGATTCGCTGTACTGGCCGGCCGCCGACACCGTGGCGTTGACCGAGGGGCGGTACCCGGAGAGAGCGGCCGGGACGCCCTCGTTCGCGACACGGACGCCGGCGCGGGCGGCGTTGAGATCGGGATTGTTGCGGTAGGCCTGGACGAGCGTCTGCTCGATGGACTGCGCGCGGGCGGACGATGCGGCCAGGACGACGGCGAAAATCGCGACGGAAACTGCCGTCGCGGAGCCGGCACGAGACCTCGTGGCTCCGGTCATTGCGAACACCTGCATTGTTGGCGCCGCCCCGGAGCGATCCGCCGAAACTCCCGGGCAATGGAAGATTGGTTAAAGAAATTGTCCGGCGGAGAAAACCCCCGCGTGCGGTCTAGGCCACCATTCGGCCTGCAGGTGGGGCGCGGCGGCAACACCCGCGCCGATGCTCAGAAGACGAAGCCTCTGGGGGCCTCGAAGCCGGGGAGCGCGGGAATGGCGGCGTCGAAGGCCGGACGGACGCTGACCTCGCCGTCGCGCAGGGTATGCACGAGGCACTTGGCGGCACGCCCGCGTCCGACAACCGCGACGAGCCGCCCTCCCTGCCGCAACTGCTTCACGAGATTCGCAGGAACGACTTCCACCGCGCCCTCCAGGACGATCACGTCATAGGGTCCGCGCTGCGAATCGCCATCGACCAGAGGTCCCTCGACGACCGTCACATTCGCCCGCGCAGCCAGCAGGCTGCGGGCAGTCGCCACCAGCATGGCGTCCTGCTCGAGGGCGACAACGCGGGTGGCGAGATGTGCGAGAATCGCCGCGGAATAGCCGGTAGCGACGCCAACATCGAGAACGGCGTCGTCGGGCCTGATCGCTGCGGCATGCAGCATCTTGGCCAGAACCATCGGCTCCACGAGATAACGCGCCGGCCGCCCATCGCCGCTCCCGTTCACCGGCAGATCGTCATCGAGATAGGCCAGCGCCCGTCGTGATTCGGGCACGAAGTTCTCGCGCGGCACGTCCATCAGCGCATCGATGATCCGCGAATCCGTGACGTCGTTCACGCGAATCTGCGTGTCCACCATCGTGCGGCGCGCCCGGGCGAAATCCATCATGGGCAAGATCCTTCGGTCACGGCATGTCGGCTGCCGCACACGCTGTCTTTAACTGCGCCGATCGTGCCAACGCAAGACGACTTGCGACGCCTGTCGGTTGTTGCGGCTCCCCGGACACCATGCTAGAGCGAGCCCACTCCGCGCCGGCTCGTCCGGCGAGTTATGGATGGCCTCGTGGCGGAGTGGTTACGCAGAGGACTGCAAATCCTTGCACCCCGGTTCGATTCCGGGCGAGGCCTCCACCCTTCCCTTCCATATCATGGGCGCCGCGGCATCATCGCGGCATTGAGTCTCGGCCAGCGCCGGCCGATGGCGATCGTCATGCGCCGGCGCGAACGGCGCATGCGCGGGCTGTCCACGGAGAGGATGATGAACCCCACCGGGAACATCCAGGGACCGAGGATGGGGAGAAAGCTGAACATGCCGCCGGCGATGAACGACCAGCCGACGATACGCCGCTTCAGCCGGGTCGCCGGCACGGAATAGCGGCGGCCGAACACGATCATGGTCCCGCCAGCCGCCGGAGCACCGGTGGCTGGGAGGATCGGGGACGCGTCGTCGGTTGCCGGCGGTTTGCTCACGCCGGCGACGCTAGCCGCCCTTCCCCGTCCGCTGCAATCTCGCCGGAGACGACGATTGGCCCTTGGCAACCGTGAACGTCCTGTGTTATTCGCGCCGCTCTCACGACATGAGCGTGATCCTCGGTAGCTCAGTGGTAGAGCAACCGGCTGTTAACCGGTTGGTCGCTGGTTCGAATCCGGCCCGGGGAGCCAAATCCGAAACCCTCGAAGCGCACGCGCGTTTCGGGGGTTTCGTTTTTTCATGTGCGTTTTCGTGCACGACCCGCCCTCAGTTGCCGACGGTCCGGAGCTGACAGTTTCGGCGCGGTGCCTGATGAACCGGCCGGCCCCGCGAACCGTATGCAACCCATGTCCCTGAAGCCTGTCGTCGTCTGGTTCCGAGACGATCTTCGCCTGTCTGACCACGCCGCTCTGGCTGCCGCCTGCGAAACAGGGGCTCCGGTCGTCTGCCTGTTCGTTTTCGAAGATGGCACGCCCGGTCGTCGCGACACCGGCGGGGCGGCGCGGTGGTGGCTCGCGCAGAGCCTGAGGTCGCTGGAGGCTGGGCTGCGGTCGCGCGGCAACCGCCTGATCCTGCGTGCGGGCCGCGCAGTCGAGGTCCTGCCGGCCGTGCTGGAGGAGACAGGCGCGGCGCGCATCTTCTGGAACCGTCGATACGATGCCGGGGGCATCGCGGTCGATTCCGCCATCAAGGCGAGCCTGAAGGACAGCGGCATCGTCGCATTGAGCTTCCCGGGCAACCTCCTTCGCGAGCCTTGGGAGGTGAAATCGGCCGTCGGCGATCCGATGCGGGTCTTCACGCCGTTCTGGAAGGCGCATCAGAAACTGGGCGATCTCCGCCTCCCGCTGCGGGCCCCTGTCGCCATTGCGGCGCCGGTGGCGGAGGTCCACAGCGAGCGCCTCGACGACTGGCGGCTGGAACCGCACCTCCCGAACTGGGCTGCAGGCTTTCCCGATGAATGGGCGCCTGGCGAAGGCGGTGCCCAGGCCGCCCTGGATGCCTTTCTCGAAGGACCTCTCGCCGGCTATTCGGACAACCGCAACCGCCCCGACCTGGCATCGACCTCGCGGCTGTCGCCCCATCTGCGCTTTGGCGAAATCTCTCCGCTCCAGATCTGGAATCGTGTGAAGATGGCGGGCGGGATGGAAGGCGGGCGGGACGTCTCCAAATTCCTCGCCGAAGTGGGCTGGCGGGAATTCTCCTATCACCTGCTCTTCCACTGGCCGGATCTCGCCGAACGCAATTTCCAGCGCCGCTTCGACGGGTTTCCCTGGCGCGATGGCGAGGCCCGTCTTTCCGCCTGGCAACAGGGCCAGACGGGCTATCCGATCGTCGATGCCGGCATGAGGCAACTGTGGCGAACGGGCTGGATGCACAACCGCGTGCGCATGGTCGTCGCCTCCTTCCTGGTCAAGCATCTGCTCATCGACTGGCGCGCCGGCGAACGCTGGTTCTGGGACACGCTGGTCGATGCGGATCCCGCCAGTAACCCGGCAAGCTGGCAGTGGGTCGCCGGATCGGGGGCTGATGCCGCCCCCTATTTCAGGATCTTCAATCCGATGCTCCAGGGGACGAAGTTCGATCCAGATGGCGCTTATGTGCGGCGCTGGGTCCCGGAACTCGCCGCCCTGCCGGACGACGTGATTCACGCGCCCTGGGAAGCACCGCGGCGTGTCCTCGAGAGGTCGGGGGTGCGCCTTGGCGACACCTATCCGCACCCGATCGTCGATCACGACAAGGCCAGGGGCGAGGCACTGGCCGCGCTCGCCGAGATCCGCGATCCGTCTCATGCATAGTCCTGTGGGCGACAGATCGTCCCGGGGGTCCGTCTCGTGCGGAACCTCGCGGGCGTTGAACGATTATTCGATTTGCCGCATCTTTCGGGTGCACCAGACGTCGAAGTCGATTGCGGTTCCCCGTCCGAGTTCCACCGAGGCATCTGGGACGGTCCGCGAATCGCTCGATTCCCGGTGCGACCGATTCATTCCGCCGCCCAATCGGAAGGCTTCGTTCCGCCCATGAGCATCACCCGGCCGCATACCCATCCCCTCGCCGACACCATCGAGGTCACCAGAGAGACACTGCGGCGGGCCACACGAGGCCTGCCGTCCGTTCTCAGGCTGGCCCTCGGCTATCCACTGGGCATCCGCTACGGCGCCCTGACCATGCGCCTGCCCGATGGCCGACGCCTTCTCTTCCGGGGCAAGGAGCCCGGGCCCAGCGCAGAGATGATCGTCCACGATCTCGGTTTTGCGCGCCGTCTGATCCTGGATGGCGATCTTGGTTTCGCCGAGGCCTTCATCCGCCGCGAATGGGACACGCCCGACCTGTCGGGCTTCCTGCATTTCTTCGCCGTGAACATGCATGCGGTCCGCAACCTGACGCGGTTCAACCCGCTGGCCAGGCTCCTGCACCGCTACCGGCACTGGCGCAACCGCAACACCAAGACGCAGGCGCGGCGCAACATTGCGGCCCACTACGACCTCGGCAACGCGTTCTATCGCGCCTGGCTCGATCCCTCGATGACCTATTCGTCGGCGCTTTTCGAGAAGGGCGCCGAGACCCTCCACGAGGCGCAACTCGCCAAATACCGCAGGCTCGCCCGCGAACTCGCCCTGAAGCCCGGCGACCATGTGCTCGAGATCGGCTGCGGCTGGGGCGGCTTCGCCGAGGTCGCGGCGCGTGAATTCGGCGCGAAGGTTACGGGTCTGACCCTGTCCCAGGAGCAGTTCGACCATGCCACCCGCCGGATGGCGGAAGCAGGTCTTGCGGATCGCGTCACGATCAAGCTGCAGGACTACCGCGACGAGACCGGCCGCTTTGACGCGGTGGCCTCCATCGAGATGTTCGAGGCTGTGGGCAAGGAATACTGGCAGACCTATTTCGACAAGGTCGCCGCCTGTCTGGCGCCCGGTGGCCGCGCAGGCCTTCAGGTCATCACCATCGATGAGGCCTATTTCAGCGACTACATCCGCGAGATCGACTTCATCCGCGCCTACATCTTCCCCGGGGGCATGCTGCCGACCCCGACCCACATGCGCGATCTGCCGCGCGGCAGTGGACTCGTCGTCGAGAACGATCTGGGGTTCGGGCAGGACTATGCCCGTACCCTGCACGCCTGGGCCGACCGGTTCACGGAGGCGTGGAACAGCCTCGTTCCGCTCGGCTTCGACGAGCGCTTCCGGCGCATGTGGCTCTACTATCTCTTCTATTGCGAAGCGGGGTTCCGCACCGGCGGCATCGACGTGCGGCAGATGGTCTATCGCCGCGCCTGAGCCTCAGCCGGCCGGGCGGCGGGGTTGAGCCGTCGGCGGCCCTCAGATAGCGTCCCGCGGCCTGTCCAGGCCCGGCCCGGAGCCATTGCATGTCGTTTGCCGCCAACGTCGTCGATGTCATCGGCAACACGCCGCTGATCCGCCTCAACAGGGCGAGCGAGTCGACCGGCTGCACTATTCTCGGCAAGGCCGAATTCATGAACCCGGGCCAGTCCGTCAAGGACAGGGCGGCGCTTTATCTGGTGCGCGATGCTCTGGCGCGGGGGCTCGTCGGCCCCGGCGGCACCATCGTCGAAGGGACGGCCGGCAATACCGGCATCGGCCTCGCCATGGTCGGCCGTGCCATGGGCCTCGACTGCGTGATCGTCATCCCGGAAACCCAGTCCCGCGAGAAGAAGGACACGCTGCGCCAGCTTGGCGCGCGCCTCATCGAGGTGCCTGCGGTGCCCTATGCCAACCCGAACAACTTCGTGAAGGTCTCGGCGCGGACCGCGGAGCGGCTCGCTCGGGAGAATCCGAACGGCGCCTTCTGGGCCAACCAGTTCGACAACGTGGCAAACCGGCAGGCCCATATCGAGACCACCGGGCCGGAGATCTGGCGGGACACCGACGGGAAGATCGACGGCTTCATCTGCGCCATCGGCTCGGGCGGCACCCTCGCCGGCATCGCGATGGCCCTGAAGGACAGGTCGCCCGCCATCACCGTCGGCTGTGCCGACCCCATGGGGGCGGCCATGTATTCGTGGTTCACCACGGGAGAGTTGAAGGCCTCGGGCTCCTCCATCACGGAGGGCATCGGCCAGGGACGCGTGACGAAGAACATCGAGGGTGCGCCGGTCGATGTCGCCTTCCAGATACCCGACGAGGAGGCGATCCCGGTCATGTTCGACCTGCTGGAGCATGAGGGCCTCTGCGTTGGCCCGTCCAGTGGGATCAATGTGGCCGGTGCGATGCGGCTGGCCCGTCATCTGGGGCCCGGCCATACCATCGTGACCATTCTCTGCGACTACGGCTTCCGCTATGCGTCGAAGATCTACGATCCTGCCTTCCTGCGGAGCAGAGACCTTGCCGTACCCGCCTGGCTGGAACAGACGCCGCTCCCCCTTGTCGACCTCGTGCCGGTGACCTGATGCCGACCCAGTTCCTGTTTCGCGACGATGCCTATCTCAAGGAATGCGAGGCGACCGTCGTCGCCGTCACCGAGAAGAACGGGGCCATCGGCGTCGAACTCGACTGCACGGTGTTCTATCCCACGGGCGGCGGCCAGGCCGGCGATGCGGGCTTGCTTGTCGTCGGTGGCGCAGAACTGCCTGTCGCGACCGCCGTCTATGGGGAAACCAAGGCGGACATCGTTCACGTCCTGGCGCCCGGAACGGCGGCGCCCGCGGTCGGCGCGAAGCTCGTCGCACGGATCGACTGGCCATCCCGCTATGCGCGCATGCGCATGCACACCGGGCTTCATCTCCTGTCGGTGGTGCTGCCCTACCCCGTCACCGGCGGATCTGTGGGCACGGAGGAGAGCCGCCTTGACTTCGACATCCCGGAATCGGGGCTCGACAAGGACGACATCACGGCACGCCTCAACGACCTGATCGGCAAGGATGCCGTCGTCACCGAGCGCTGGATCACCGACGCGGAGCTGGAAGCCAATCCTGGTCTGGTCAAGACCATGTCGGTCAAGCCTCCCATGGGCTCCGGCAAGGTAAGGCTGGTCGACATCGCAGGCCTCGACCTGCAGCCCTGCGGCGGCACCCACGTGCGCCAGACGAGCGAGATCGGACGACTGGCGGTTTCCGCCATCGAGAAGAAAGGCAAGCAGAACCGCCGCGTCCGCGTCGTGTTCGCCTGAGGAGAACCCAAGTGACCACCCTGCACTCACCCTGGCTGCGCTCCACCGAGTGGCTCGCCGAGCACCTTGACTATACTGATCTCGTCATTCTCGACGCGTCCTACTACCTGTCGACGATGAAGCGCGACGCCGAGGCCGAATTCCTTGCCGGACACATTCCCGGCGCCCAGCGGTTCGACATCGACACCGTGAAGGATCCGTCCTCGGATCTCCCGCACATGATGCCGTCCGCAACGGTCTTCTCGGCCGCCTGCCGCAAGCTCGGCATCGGTGACGGAAAGTCGGTGCTGATCTATGACGGTGCCGGCCTGTTTTCCGCCCCGCGCGTCTGGTGGATGTTCCGCAGTTTCGGCGTCGAGCGCGTCTTTATCCTGGACGGCGGCCTGCCGAAATGGGTCGCGGAGGGCCGCCCGCTGGAGACCGGTCCCGCCCGGCCACGCGAGGCGCGCCACCTCACGGCCCGCCAGAACCACGGCGCCGTCGCCGACCTCGGCGACGTCAAGAAGGCCCTGGCGAGCGGCAAGGCGCAGGTCGTCGATGCGCGTCCGGCCGACCGGTTCCGCGGCGATACGCCGGAGCCACGCGCCGGACTGAAGTCAGGCCACATGCCCGGCAGCCTCAACGTGCCGTTCAACGGACTGATCGAGAACGGCCGCCTCGTCTCGCAGGAGCGCATCCGGCAGGTCTTCGAGCAGAGTGGCGTCGATCTCGACAGGCCGGTGATCGCAAGCTGCGGCTCGGGCGTGTCGGCGGCCATCCTCTGGCTCGCCATCGACGCGCTCGGCAGGCAGCCGGCCGGCCTCTATGACGGCTCCTGGGCCGAATGGGGCGCCCGCGACGACTGCCCCGTCGAGACCGGGCCCGCCAGGAAGGCCTGATATCGGCCGCACGAATCGAAAAAGGGGCGCGTCGACCGCGCCCCTTTTGCTGTGGATGCCGTTGCAGCCGGGGTCAGTGCAGGATCTGACTGAGGAAGAGCTTCGTGCGTTCGTGCTGCGGATTGGAGAAGAACTGATTCGGCTCGTTCATCTCGATGATCTGGCCGTAGTCCATGAAGATGACGCGGTTGGCGACCTGCCGGGCGAAGCCCATCTCGTGGGTGACGCAGAGCATGGTCATCCCCTCCTCGGCGAGGCCCACCATGGTGTCGAGCACCTCCTTGACCATTTCCGGGTCGAGCGCCGAGGTCGGCTCGTCGAACAGCATGATCTTGGGGCTCATGCACAGCGCCCGCGCGATGGCCACGCGCTGCTGCTGGCCGCCCGAAAGCTGGCCGGGATACTTCAGCGCCTGCTCCGGAATGCGCACGCGCTTGAGGTAGTGCATCGCGACTTCCTCAGCCTCCTTCTTGGGCATCTTCTTCACCCAGATCGGCGCCAGCGTGCAGTTCTCGAGGATGGTGAGGTGCGGGAAGAGGTTGAAGTGCTGGAACACCATGCCGACCTCGCGGCGGATCTCGTCGATCTTCTTCAGGTCGTTGGTCAGTTCGATCCCGTCGACGATGATCGTGCCCTGCTGGTGCTCTTCCAGCCGGTTGATGCAGCGGATCATGGTCGATTTGCCCGACCCTGACGGGCCGCAGATGACGATGCGCTCGCCGCGATGGACGGTGAGATTGATGTCCTTGAGCACGTGGAACTCGCCGTACCACTTGTGCATGCCGGTGATGGAGACGGCGAGTTCGTTCTTCGTCGTCGGCATCTTGGCGATGGAAGAATTGGCCATTGGGAACTCCTGGAGTCTGACGGGTGCCGCTCTTAGCGGCGGCGTCCGGTGTTGAGGCGGTTCTCGACGAAGATCGAGTAGCGGGACATGAAGTAGCAGAAGGCGAAGTAGATAATGCCGGCGAAGGCGAAGCCTGTGTAGAGCGTCACCGGGGTCGCCCATTGCGGATCCGTGAATCCGGCCCGGATGCCGCCGAGGAGATCGAAGATCGCCACGATCGACACCAGAGTTGTATCCTTGAACAGGCCGATGAACGAGTTGACGATTCCCGGGATCACCAGCTTCAGCGCCTGCGGCATGACGATCAGGCTCATCATGCGCGGATAGTTCAGGCCGAGCGCCATGGCGCCCTCGAACTGGCCTTTCGGGATGGCTTGGAGGCCGCCGCGGATCGTCTCCGCCATGTAGGCGCCCGAGAAGATCGACACGCCGACCAGCACGCGCACCATGGCGTCCGGCGAACGCTCGAGGAACAGGGGAAGCATGTAGGTGGCGAAGAACAGGACGGTGATCAGCGGCACGCCGCGCACCATCTCGATCAGCCCCACCGACAGGAAACGGATGATCGGCATCTTCGAGCGCCGGCCGAGCGCCAGCGCGACACCGATCGGCAAGGCCGCCACGATTCCCGTCGTGGCGACGACCAGCGTGACGAGCAGTCCTCCCCACTGGCGCGTCTCGACGATGGGCAGGGCAGGATAGGCGAAAATCCCCGTACGGACGACGAGCAGCAGAACGATTCCGACAGCGAGGCCAGCAAGCCCGTACTGCAGGAAAAGCTGGTTCGGCGGCCCCTCGACGCGGCTCATGACGTAGGCGACGAGCACGCCTATGGCGGCCAGAATCGCCACCCAGCCGATGAACGACAGCCATGGATTGATGATCGATCCGCCATAGAGGAGGTTGAAGGCGAGGATGGGGAATGCGCCGAAGAACAGGATCGCGTTCAGCGCCTTGTAGGGCAGCGACGGGATCAGCAGCGGGATCAGCAGGATGATCGCCGCCAGATAGGTCAGGTTGACCCGCCAGCGCTCCTCGACCGGGTAGAAGCCGTACATGAACTGGCCGAACTTCGCCCAGACGAAGGGCCAGCAGGCTCCGACAGAGCGGCCGACCTTGTCGTCAAGGCAGGCATCGCGATCCTCGCCAGTCCACACGGCGCGGATGATGGTGAAGTCCACGAAGGTCCAGACAAGCTTGTAGGCGATATAGGCGCCGACAAGCGTCAGAAGGGCCTGAAGCGGGCTCGAGAACAGGTTGGCGCGCATCCAGCCGACCGGGCCGACCAGGCTGGCCGGCGGCGCCATCGGCTGGAGCAGTTCGCTACGCGTGAAGGACGTGGTCATGACCTGGACCCTCAGCGTTCCACCAGCGCGATGCGCCGGTTGTACCAGTTCATGAAGATGGAAGTGACGATGGAAATCGTCAGGTAGCAGCCCATCCACATGGCGATGATCTCGATCGCCTGACCCGTCTGGTTGAGGATGGTGCCGCCCACCGACACCATGTCGGGGTAGCCGATGCCCACGGCGAGCGACGAGTTTTTCGCCAGGTTCAGGTATTGGCTGGTCAGCGGCGGAATGATTACCCGCAGGGCCTGGGGCACGACGATGAGGCTGAGGATGCGCCCCTCGGGAAGCCCGAGGGAGCGGCCTGCCTCGGTCTGCCCGTGGCTC
>Ga0315900_10009892_pt1 | contig 12027 bp, 11 predicted proteins | sample LakEriMetagenome_FD_203521 | JGI IMG/M metagenome (GOLD analysis project Ga0315900, IMG submission 203521) | Freshwater fungal communities from buoy surface, Lake Erie, Ohio, United States - Buoy 12 MA114 | ecosystem: Environmental > Aquatic > Freshwater > Lake > Lake biofilm | place: USA: Lake...
CCATTGTTTAAATCCTTTTTTTAAGTGGTTAATAAAATATAAAAATATAATTACAATATAAGTAATTAATGTGTTAAGTCCAAGTTAATTAAGTAATTTTTTATATAAATAAATATCAACGCCAAGCGATTTTCTTGAAGAAAACCAATGGAATAATGCGATATCCCGTTTCATCTGTAAGTATAAAAGAATTTTCATACATGGTCCAATCCAATTGGTATGTTTTATCTAATACGCCATTATTTACTGCTCGAATTATTTCATTCAAAGCATTTACAGTATACAAAGTATTGGTTTCTTTTTTGCGATGAATACTTATTGTGTTTTGACCTCGTTGCGTTCCAGCATCTGCATTGTATGTACAATATAAATTTTCTGCAGCTTCTGCATTTGAAAATACAAATATTCGTTGTTCTGGTATTGTGTAACTGTGTTGTATGTAATCTACTACAATGTTTAAATCTGACTTATGTGCAAAGGTGCAAAGTAATTGCGTTCTTACCATTCATTTTCCTCGTTTATTTCTACATCACTCAAATCAATTTTATCTGCACCAATTGCTTTTTCAATTATTCTTATCTTTCCGGCATCTATTACAACATATCGGAAATCTCTTGTTACTCGTATTCTGTCTTTTCTAAAAACAATGAATTGTAAATCGCCGGCTACGATAGAATCAACAGCTTCTTGTAAATCCGTATCTAATTCGTCTGGATTTCTAACATATTTTAAACGACGTAATTCTGCATTAATATATGTTATGTCCTGGCTTCCGTCTTCTATTGGTTTAATTACTAATGATCCATCTGGCGTTTTTGTTATTGGCTCAATTGATAATTCTACAGGAGTTGCATTTGGCCCTCGTAAAATAACATTGGTAAAGCCTTGTATGTCAGAATTCAATGCATTTGCTTCTCGATAGAATTGCATTAAATATCCTTTATCTTTCATGTTCAAGTTACCTGCTAAAATAAATGAACGGCGTTCATCTAAGTATGCAATTGCACTAAGTAACTGTTCATTAAAATATTTGTGAAAATCAAATTTAGGATTTTCTACAGTTCCTCGTAGTTGGTCAATTCGTTTCAAAGTGGTTACAATTTCATCCCAAAATTTGAATCGGGTAACACTACCTTTAGTTCCTAATCTAATTGATTTTGCATTGCCTTTTCCGCCGGTATAATCTTTAATTTCATATGGTTGGCCATTTGCAGTCATATCAAATGAAGAACCTCCTCCATTTATTTGTGCTCCATCAATCAATGTTGCTAAAAAGATTTCGCCTTTTCCTAAACCTTTTGGTTCAATTCTAAATAAATCATAAGCTAATCCGCTACGAAAATTTACTTGATTTAGTGCTTCTTCTGATACGCCCGTTTGTGAATATAACATACTAGCAAACTCATTACATTGTTCTTGTTGTAGATTGTTTAAAAATTGTAATGTAACGGCATCTGCTTCTGTTGGAAGTAAACTTAAAAACTTGCGAAATTGTTCTGATTTACCAGCAGTAGTTATAGCATCTACTAGTAATTGATTTTCTATAGAATCAAATTGAATTGCTTCTGTAATAATTTGTTTTGCACTGCCTTTGGCTCTTTCTACAATTTGTCGAGCTTCATCTGTTGAAATGTTAGCTACTTCTAAAAGAACATGATAAAGCACTTCATAGTCTTTTGCGGTTGAAGGATAACCTTTTGGTAGTCTGTAACACCATTCTGTTAAAATTAAATCTATGTTCATATTGTGATAGTTTTTATTTTTAATATAAATATTTACGTAGTTTATTTAAACTATATTTTTACAATTTAAAAAATGCCAACGTTTCATTTGTGACGGACTGCCAATTTTATCACAATGAGGACATGATATTTTATTTTTTGCTTTATTTTTTAATGTATAACTTATTTTATTTTTTGTTTCTTGCGTTATTATTTGCAATTTTCGTTTTTCGCGGATTTTGCTTTTTGTTTCATCAGAAATATTACGACCTTTATTAGATAATCCCAAGTTCCTAACTTTTTCTTGTTGAATTTTTTTACGTCGCTCATATTCGCGCGAACTAATATTATAACTACGAATATGCCGTTTATTTTGTGGATTCATCATTCTCCACAATGCATAATGTAACTTATCATTATCTGGATATATTTCACAAAGTAATTTATGTGCTACATAATGTTCACGTGCGGTTAAATATACTAAATTTATTACATCATTAATACCCCCTAAACATTCTGGAATAATATGATGTTGTTCATAATAGATATGATTATTTTTTACGCGCGTTTCATTTTTTGCGCGAGCTATCAATTGTTGATATATTTGTTTATAATTCATTTAATATAAATATAATGTAACATATCATATGTATTACCAACTTTACATTTAACCGGAAAATTTCCATGTTCTAACATGTTCTTGATTTGAGGCAATAAGTTTTTTGCTTCTGAAAATTCAACATCAAATAGTACTGAATCATATGTATAAAGTATCATACTGCTTTGATATGATTTTAATATGCTTTGTACTTGTTGCAATTTTTGTACAGATACTTCTGTTTCTGTTGCTTGTAAATAGTAATTAAATAATTTATTTGCAGTCATATTTTTCAATGCATCTGCAGTTAGGCGCCGTTTAAGAACAGGCGTTTCTACATAATGCTTTGATTTCCATTTAGCCCATAACTCATATATAAATGCGTTTACTTGCCGGAAAAATGGTATTGATAAAAACTCTGAATCTATACCGCCATAAAGTAATCGAAATGTAATCTGTTTGCTTTCTGCACGTTGTTCTTCAGTTAATTCCGTTACTCCGAAATAAAATTGTCCTAAATAATCATGTATCGATGCTGTTGGAAATTCGTATCCAATAAGTTTTGCAATCAATCTAACATGATATGAATCAAAGTCCATTTCAACAAGTGCTCCATTTTTAAAACGACTACAAAAAGCTGCTCGTGTGCCATCTTCTTTATTCATTGCTGCAAAATTGAATCCTCGAAATGCATTACTAGGTCGACCTGTTACGGTATGATAATTGTATTGTGAATAAACTCGTCCTTCTTTTACAATCTCTGGCATACGGAACTCTTCTGTAACTTGTAATCCTGCAGATTCAATAATAGCAAATACACGCGGATATGTTGCATTGAACTTAACGTATGAATCGGACATTTCTGCATTTGCACACATCGGCCAAGCATAGTGTCGAATCTTTTGACACATTTCAAAATGTTTTTGTAATGGGACTATTGCATTAACATGGGGCATTGCATTATGTCTGCGCCAATAAAATTGATGAGCAGCAGTTGGATAATGTCCTTCTTCATATGCTTCTCCATATGTATACCACCACAATGTTTTTACATCCCATACAGCATCATTACCTCCGATTTGAAGCCACTGCTTCTTATCATGAACAAAGATATTCTCTAATTGCAAAAATGCAGTTACATGTTGTGAAAAGCCCCTTAGTTGTTCAGTATGCCGTAACGGAATAATGCATTCATCATTTGCAGCAGTATATATGTATATTGCAACTAATGGATTTTGCGAAACATGTATTATGGGACTAGAAAATATAGGAACAAGTAATGTTTTATTAGAAACACATTGCTCTAATATGTTTAGTACATCTTGTTCATGATCTAGTATCATACTAGTATAATATGAAAAAAATTGCAATTATCCAAGATTGATATCGCGCGGGACTACAAAATCAGTGTCTGTATAATATTGTAATGGATTTGTTAATTTTTTTGAAATACCCGGTAAAGTTTGTTCCATTCTTTGTATTTCTTTTGTATTTAATTCAATAACACCAGGAACTTTTATCGGCAAATTTTTTGATTCAACGGGGCCTGTTATATACCATTTACATGTTGCTGCTATATAAAGATTATCATCTATTTTAGTACCATATGTTCTATATTGATCTTCTGAAATTTCTAAAAATATTAATTCGTTAGCTTTTTTTAAAAAATATCTAGAAATATATCCTTGTTTTATATCTTCTGCAGAAATTGAAATTTGTATAGGTAGAATTTCATTTCTAGTTACTTGCCGTTGTGGACGTATATTTTGATATGTACGTACTAAATTAGGTATTTTTATCAATGGAACTAATAGTTTTGATAAAGATTCATCCCAAGTACCTCTAGTATACGTTTCATTTGTTTCAGTATATTTATGATACAAACCTTTATATTCTTGTTTATCTTCAGTCATCCATTCGTCACCAAATGTATATAAATTCTTTTGAATTTCTGATTCTTTATATTTTAATTTTTTTCTAGGCATATTAATCAAATTTTGGCATCATCATACATGAAACTTGAGTAGTCCACTCACCTTCAGTTGTAACATTATGTGTTAAACTTTTAATAGTAAATGTAGTATTTATTTTATATTTATCTGGTAATACAGGAAAATCTAAAACATCTCCATAACGTAAACCATTAATCCCATCAATTGTAAATTCAGCTTCAATTGGAAATGTTGGAGCAGATACTTGATTAGTTTGTTGTATAGTAGGTTTTGGATACTGTATATATTTTGATAATGCAACTTGTAGCTGAGATTGTTTTGTTTTATTTGTTGGATCTGAACCAAATTCTTCTCGAGCTTTTAAAAGTTGATCTCGATATTTTATATGAGTTGCAAAATACTCACCAGCCAATTGTTTTGTTAATTCTGCGTTACCGCCATATGTTACCGTTTCATTAAATGTTCCTGGTGATCTTAAGGAAGTACCGTTATTGTACATGAAACTAATATATGGACCTAATTTATCTTCAGTAACTTTATCTGTACTATTAATAGAATACATTAAACTTTGAGCATTACTAGGAAGTTTACTACTTAATTTAAAATCTCTAATAACACTACCGTTAGGATGAGATGCATACATTGGTAAACTAAATGGTTGTACTGGATCTAATTTAAACCAATTTGCATCTCGATAATATAATATTGTATCATCTTCCGGATCAGTAACTAACTTCATATTTATTGCACCACCCGTTGCTGTTGAAATTCTAGCACTTAATTTTTCTAAAAACATAGAAACAGTAAATGTTTTCTTATCTGCAGATAAAATTGAATCTTGTATTGTTTTAATTAAATTCATACTAATTAGTATGTTTGCAGGATATCCTAAATTTTCTCGTTTTTCTTTTTCTTGTAATTTTGAATAGTTATAAAAAAATGGTTCATCGTCTTTAAAACTTTCTTTTCTAAACCAATTCTTTTGCCCGTACATATCTGTTTTATATTTCCAGTTTGGATCTTCATTTGAAGTTGAATTTGATAATAATAATATATTTTCTGGTTCCGCAGAACATAAATGTTCAAAATAGTTTGAAAAACATGATGTAAATTCGTTTCCGCATCTTATAGCAGGTTGTGCTGCAACTGTTTTCAATTTGCTTAAAATTTTTACATTAATAAAATTAATTAAATAAGATAATGTTATATATTGAGGATTTGTTCCTGCTATTGTACGAAAATTCCAATAATACCAATCGGGAGTATTAATCAATGCTTCGTCTAAACCTGCCGTATCAAGCTTCAATGCATTAAATGCATAATATTGATCAGATGGTTGTTTTTTTCCAATTGCTATTTCAAATCTAGATTGTACTTCTTTATAAATTTCATTGTAGAAATTTGAACCAGAAGTTATTGTATTATTTTCTTTATCTAAAGCATTATCATCTTTACCGGTTTGCATAATCATGGTCATATCCGTATAAATCTGACTAGTTCCTAGAATATATACTGTCATTGAAACAGTACCATCTTGATTATATGAATATTCAAATGCAGTTATAACTCCTTCGAACTGCAGTTTATTCATTTTTCGCAATTCATCATATTCTGAATCAGCTTCTGGATATCGTTCTTTAATTAATTTCCTATTTGGCAATGCAGATTCTGTTAACATTCCTCCGAAAGAACCGGTTCTTGTTAATAAAGCAGATTCTGGGTGTTCAATCCGTAGAAGACAATAACGACCAGGACGAGCATAAATTCCTTCCATAAAATTCAAATCTCGTTCCGGATTAGGAATTGTAATACTAATTGTTGCTTTATTTGTTGTTCCTTTTGTATTATCATTGACTTGTAGTGCTGCTTGTGTAATAAATGGAGGTATTTTTTTTGAACGATCTATATATGTTTTTTCATTTTCTTTTAATATTGATTGCAACGATCCGGTTTGAGCAGATCCAGCTTGAGCAGATTCTAGTTGTGCTTTTATAATTGATTCATTGCTAACAACCCAACGCTGTTCTTTAATTTTATATGATTTATCTGTTAAAAATCCGTCAGGGCCGCCTGGATTATATTGTCCTGTTAATACTTCTCGTCCTCCTAAAACATGAACAATTTTATTTTTATCTCGTTTATTTCCTTCATAAGCTGTTACAGAAACATTTGCTATTTTTTCTATCATGTATCGCAGTGCCGATTCACTACGATCAGTTATGCCAGCACGGCCGCGAGCATTTAATTCTTGTTGTAAACTTTCATTAATCTGTGAAAAAAATATTTGACTCATCTTGTTGAATTTAATCGTATAACATTTGTTGCTGCATCACTTACGTTTGGTATTCTTAATATAGTACCCGGTGGTATTACCAATGACCCTTTTCCTAAACTATTAGCTGATGCAATAACCCACCACATTGATGGATCATTATAAAAATCTTTTGCTAGAACATCTAAACGTTCTAACGAAATAGTTTCTATGAACGTTCCGCCAAATATATTAGGAGGAAGGGTTGTCTGTAATCTAGTTTTGTCTGAACTAGTTTTTATTGTTTTGAAAATATATCTCATTATTATACCAATTAATATGTTTTTTTTATTCGTTTTCTAGTTGACTTTCTGCAGTAATTCCAGTTTCTTTTGCTTTTGGATCACCCGTTGATCCTATTTTATCTTTATCTCGTTTTAAGTCTCTAGCTTCTTGTCGTATTCTATAAATTACACTTTGTAAATCATCTGGACGATCTGTTACAACATCACTTAACCAATTATCATTTCCAGGTAATGGACCAAATTCATCATAACGTTTTGTCAATGAATAGAATTGACCACCTTTTTGTGGAAGCCAATCAGTAATAACACCAAATCCAACTGATACTCCAATTTTAAGTGGAACTTGCATATTTTCTGGATCATCTTCAATATTAATTTCCCAAGGCGAATCTGCATCACCAAATGTATATGATAATGAAGTAATAACAGCTGGCACTTGAAAAAATAAATCTCCTACGGTTATACGCATCCAAGAACCAACTAATCCAATGCTTTTTTGTGCGGAATAATCAGGTGTGGTATAACCAGCTAATGCATTTAATTTTCTATAAATTGGTTTTAATTCATCTCTACTAGTTGCATAAATAGTGAAATCTAAACTTATGTCTCTAGAAAATGATTGATAATGATAATTTTGATCTGCACGGCCGATCATAGAAACGGGATTCCATGATGGATTAAATGTATCTGTTACGCCATCAATCGTTGCTCTGAATACAATTACATCATCTGTTATAGTTCTATCATTGATGGCATTTGGAGATAATTTAGGCCCAGTAAAATAAAACTTAATAAAATCTTTTGTTTCGCCTAATTCTCCCGCAGCATTATTAAGCCATTGTTTTTTGCTTTTAGAAAAAAATGTAGACCAACGATATACATCTTTTAAACTTACTGATTTACGAAAATCAATAACGTTTACACGATCGCCGCGGAATGGTATTACTTTAAATAACGGATTAAGACCAGTTCCCCATTCTCCTTTTGTTATTATTGTATTTCCATCTGCATCTGTTGTAGTTTTTCCATATTTCCATCCCGTGTGTATGTGACTACGTAATGTGAAATCTAGTTTAAATGCATCTGGATTTCCGTGATCTCCCCAACCATACCCGAAAGTACCAAATGAATCTCGATTAAAAACATTGTATATACCACCAGGAAAAATTGTTGCAGCTAAATATGCAGCACCTTTAAAACTTTTTAATGTATCAGCTACGCCTTTAATACCTAAAGCAGATGCAGCAACCGATGCACCTAAACCATCTAGTCTAGTATCTGCAGAGAGGCCGGCCTGAGTATCAAATTTTCCAAAAATTGTTGTTGTACTATTTGATTTTCTAGATCTAAAATCATTATATGCTCGTCCTGGAAGATTATATAATTGATTAAATGGTGATGTTGAATACTTAGTTCTATCTCCATTTTTTGCAAAGAAATCAATTGAATTTAATATGGGCGTTATTTGCGGAATACCTGTATATGATGTTGCTAGTTGTCCTAATAAACGTTTTCCAATGTCTATAGAAACCGCTTTAAAACTACTTAGACGATTTGAATGTAGTGCATTTTGTTGAAACAATGCAAATTTTTCTTGACGTGATTTTATTTGTTGTTCTCTTGTTGCCATTGTTATCCGTTAATTGATTGATTTAATTTGAATCCCAATTGTTCTTGTGCAACTAATGGATTATAATTAACATGTATTGACATTTTAGATAATGCAGCAACGATTGCGTTTGCAATTGCATTCCCATCTGAATTTTTACTAGAACCCATCATTGTATCTACTGATTGTTTTAGTGCCCCAGTACTGGTACTAGCTAATACCGCAGCTCCATCTGGTATCATTGCAAATTTATCATTTTTATTGAATTGAACTAATCCGTCATTGACTAATACTGCATCATCTGTCTTGTCTGTGTTGATAGGGTTTACTAAATTATCGTCAGCAGCAGGGTTATCGCGAACACCGTATATGTTTTTGATTGTGTTGTTCATCAACTCAGATAATTGATCAAAAAATGTTCCAGCAATTGGAATTTTTTTAGCTAATTCGTCAATTGGTTTTTTTAAACCTAATATAACACTACCTTCATTTTGTAAACTTCCAACTAATTGTGCTAACTCTTTACTTTGAAACATTTGAGTAAAATTTTCTAATTTTGGTTGTGCTGCAGTAACATCAGCTGAAGCAGATGCAATGATTTGTGATTGCGATTGGTTGCCCATCATCACGCGAATGCCTTTATCTTTTACATAAGTATAAAATTCTGCTAAAACTTGATCGGTTGTTTGTACCGAACTTTCTTTTCTAATTCCTTCTAATAATGTGGCTGCATCTTGATTTTTTGAAGCAATTTCTGCCATTTTTGCCTCAAATGCTGAATCAGATAATGCCATTATATTACCGAGATCTTCTTCAGTATATCCACTTTGTGATAACAATTGACGAGCCTGTTTCATGTTAGATAGTTGATCAACAGTAAACCCGGTCAAATTAGCCAATTCTTGTTTTGCATAATGATTATTACCTTCTAAAATTTCTCCTTGAGATTTTAATAAATCATTCATCGCCATAACCATATCGTGGTCGTTTCCGCTCAATTTAGCAATTCGCAGTTTTTCTGTAATACTTTCACCTTGTTGATTCACTAAACGTTTACCACTAAGCAATTGATATTCTAATTCTTTACCAACACTAGATTCAATATCCAACATGTTGGTAGCCATTTGTTCGATTGCTTTGAATGATGTACCTAATAGTTTAGCTTTAACTACAGATTTTTCTAAACTACCAGGAAACTTCCTATATGCCATTTGGATTTCTCCACCTAAATCTGCTATCTCTGTTAATGCCATTTTCAAAACACCTGTCATTTTGGTATTTTTTTCAAATGATTTTGCCATTTCTTCAGTTGCAGCAATTGTTTCAATTGCAGTTTTACCTAAACCAGCGGCATATAATTGATATGCATTAGCTTGTTCTGCAGATAGCTTTAAATGATCAGTTAATGCTGCATTACCGGCTATTAGTTTATTACCAAATTCTCCACTTTTTGCAATCACACTAGATAATCCAGGCAACATTAGATTAATATTTTCTGCATATTTTCTTACGTTGGATCCGCCAACTTTTAATGTTTCTCCTATTTCATCATATTTTTCACCTAATTCTGCAGCTTTTTTACTTGTAATACCAAAACTCGTATTTAATGATGCATTTCTTTGTTCTAAAAATGTTGCAGCTTTTACTGAAGCAATCATTGCTTGAGCATGTGCATCCATATCTTTAGTCATTTCTAGAATGCCTCGTTGAAGCTGAAGATTTGTTGTGTTAAGACTGTCTAAGGCAGCTTGATATTTTTCTGTAGCTCCAGTACTGGCGGACATTCCTTTAATTATGTTCTGTATATCGGCAGCTAATTTGTTTTTAGCTGCTTCATCCATTGTAACAACTTTTTTATCCGCTGGTTCAGTACCATGTTTAGATTGCTGTTTAAGTCTAGCTATTAATATGTAAAGGTTTTGTATCATATACATATAAATATAAAATTATTTGAATTTTGACAATGTTTTAGAGCCTGGTACTTTTTTTGGCGTTTTATTGTTTTTTGGATCCGCTGCAGCTTGTTTAATAGCAAGAATTTCATTGAGTTTGTTAATCCATAATTTCCTAATAGGAATTGGCATATTGTAAACAGTTTCCCAACTCCATCGGCCTTCTCCGTGCCATATCAAATTAAACAAGTTTTCGTGTAATAATATCCGGTCTTTAGGTTTAAACCCAAAAAAGGTCTGATCCAATCTGAAACCTGGCAGTAAAGGTGCCTCCGTTTTCACCCTCAAATTCTGCTTCTAATTTAATACCAGGCATATTGTCAGAAATATAAGTTCTCAATTGTTTTGATTCAATTGGTTTCATTTGATATCGAATATATTGTTCTATTTTAAATGCATCTCTAGTTTCATTAACTTGTTTAATTGATTTTTTTAAAAAATCAGAAAGTGCATGTTCTGAAGATATTGAATTTGATTCTGTTTTATTTAAAAATTTAAACTTAACTACAGTTTCTGAATTTATTCTATATTCAAATTCTCCGTTTTCATCTGCTTGTAATAAAAATGGATTCATTTCTAATTTTGATAAATCTAAAACTCGATTCAAAGTACTTTTAGTTTCAGGATCTGTTACGGTAACCGTATATTCATTTCCATAACCATGAATTCTGGCAGCAATTATTAAAACATCTCTATCTGCAACAATCATTTCATCTAGATTAACATCATTTAATATTAAAGATTTTATTAACTTGTCTAAAACAACTCCTTGCTTAATATATGTAGCATTAGTTAAAATGTCTTCATCGTATGCAGTCATATAACGCATTTCAACTTGTCCGGAATGAAGTGGACTAGATTTTGGATAAACTAATCCATTACTCGGAAGCGGGACTATAATGGATGGTATCGTATTTTTTTGACGATTTTCAAAATTTTGTTTAGCTAGGTCAACTAAATTTTTGTCAGATAAATGTTCTGTCATTGGCATAAACTTTCCTTTTTATAACTTTTATATAAATATGTAGAAACATAAAAAATGGGCATAAACAATATATGCCCATATTTTTAAAAATAATTTTTTAATAACTTAATATTGCGTAATCATAGTTCAATGTAGCATCAATCATTACTACATCTTCTGAAGACCAATCTAAACTACCGAAGTTGATTTCTTGCAAATATGCACCTTTAATTATCCATTGTTCAATAACTTCTCCTAGTGGAGACAATTGATAAAGTAAAAGATCTTCTTTATACATATCAGCATACCCATCTCTACCTGTTACAGATTCATGATGCTTACGAACCCATTCCATACAAGCTTGTGCTGCAGACGGAACAATTGCATCATAAATTGTTATAGCCATACTATTCCAAGATGATTTACCTTTTAATTTTCTTTTAACGTTGATATGATCTAAAACCAATTCACCATTTGTCATTGAAGGTTTAGCAGCCGTTTTAATTAAAAATGCTGGTATTCCCGCTTGTTGCATTTCAAGTACAAATTTATGTTGATATTTAGGTTCCCATGTATATGCATTATCGAAAAAATTACTTTCTAAGCCATAGTCAGTTAAATTTTGTGCTGAATATGGATTACCAGTAACTGCACCTGGGTTAACGTCTTGAGATA